>JABUBL010000030.1_pt1 | contig 26402 bp, 34 predicted proteins | sample 7240371 | NCBI WGS metagenome assembly JABUBL01 (sample SAMN07256343, study PRJNA390944) | subsurface metagenome | isolation source: Methane hydrate marine sediment | place: Pacific Ocean: Eastern North Pacific, ODP site 1244 | collected 2002
AGAGCCTTTATTTCAATCAATATCCCTGAAGAAATTAGAAAAGAAATTAAGAAAATCCAGGATTCACTCCCTGAATTTTTTGGCAAAAAAACAGAATTAGAGAATTTACATTTAACTTTAAAATTTCTCGGAGAAACTGAAGAAAGAAGGATAGAAGAAATAAAAGAAAAATTAAGAGAAATTAAAATTGAAAAATTTAAAACAGAGATTGATGAAATAGGGATATTTTCTCCAAATTTTATAAGAATTGTCTGGTTGCATATGAAAGATTGTGATAATCTTCAAAAACAAATAGATGCTGCTTTGAAAAATTTGTTTGAACCAGAAAAAAGATTCATGAGCCATCTGACTATTGCACGGATAAAAAGACTTAAAGATAAAAAAGGATTTTTACAAGATTTGAAAAAGATAAAAGTTGAAAAAATAAAATTTAAAGTAGATAATTTTTGTTTAATGAAGTCTGAATTAACAGCAGAAGGGCCAAAGTATTCTGTTCTTGAAGAATATAATTTGAGTTAATATTTATCTTCTATAATTTTTTTCATAATGTCTGCTTTTTTTCCGATGACTTCTTTAAGCTCTTCTCCTGAAGCATTGATTATGTTTTTTATCGTCGTGAATTTTTTAAAGAGTTTTTTTGCAGTTTTTGGTCCGATTCCAGGGAACCCTTCTATTATGAACTGTTTTTGTTCTTTTTTGTTTAAATTCCTCTTCTTTACATTTAAGGGAAGTTCGTTGGGTTTTCTCTTTGAAAGCACTGAAAGAAATTTCGCAGTATCTTCGCAGTTTTTTGTAAAAATTATCGGGACCTTGTATTTCAGAAGTATAGAGAGAAGGAAACCCCTTATAGAGTTAGGATGCATCCCTGCCCAATCCTCTGAATCTGTATAGAGCTCTTGTTCGTCTATACCTTCTACAATCAAGAGCCTTTCTTTATATTGTCCTAGTTCTTCGAGTTGTTTGAGAAGCCTTCTGTTTATCATTGAAGAAACAAAATCAGAAACAGTTTTTCTCTCTATCGCAACTCCTTTAATTATATAATCTGCAACCTTTAAATTTTTAAATTCAATTTCTAGACCGAGATTGATTAGTTCAGAAGGGATTAGCGAGTTCTTCTCCCTATAATCTAGTATAGCTTTAGGCTTTTCCTTAACGTCCTTAGGGTATTTTTTTGAGAATATGTCAAATATTTTTTTCATTCTAACTTTTCCCGGAATCCTAATTTCTTTTCAGACAAGTGTTTTTTTATAGAATTTATTGCAGAGTGCATTCTCTTTTCTTTTGCTTTTGAAACATAGAAGTATGCTTCGTCCCGTGTTTTTTTAGTTATTAAAATTATTAGTTTTCCTTCCATTAAACGGGCTGTTCTGCCTGCTCTCTGAATAGTTCTTATTGCAGAAGGAATTGGCTCGTAAAACACAACCACATTTACTTCAGGAATATCCAGCCCTTCTTCTGCTATACATGTTGCACATAAAACATTGATTCTTCTGGAAGAAAACTCTTCAATTATCTGCTTTTGTTCTTTCTGGCTTAGTCCAGAGCCATCTTCTTTTTTTGCCTGGCCGACAAAAACTTTTGCTTTAATTCCCTTAATCTTATTTATTTTTTTTGCAAGGGTTTGGGCAGTTTCTCTGAATTGGGTAAACACTATTATTTTTATGTCCTTATTTTCCAGTTTCTCTTTCTCTATTATTCTTATTAATTCAGGAATTTTTGGATGTTCTATCTTCTTGGCTAAAAGCTCATTTGATTTAACAAAGGCAGAGTTGAATTCTGGTTTTGCTACAAGTCTTATCACTCCTTTACTTTGTTTTTTTGCTGCTTGTGTGAATAATCTTTTTAGATACTTACTAAACCCTGAGAGGGTCTGGGTTTCTAAGAGTTCTAAAGCGTGTTGAATTTTTATCGCTTGTGCACACGCACTTGTCGCTAGCATCTGGTTCCAGTTCTTATTTCCCCTCATTAAACTCAATTGTAATTTTTTTTGAAGTTTTATTAGTTCTGTTTTTGTCGGGAATGTCCAGAGAATTTTTCTATTTCTTAACTCGCTGATATATGAATTGAACAGTTTGAATAAAGCATCCTGAATTTGTATAAATTCCACAGGAAGATCTATCATAATTTTTTCAAATTTTAATTGTTGAAGATATGGTTTAACATCTTCACTGTCCCTGGTTCTTAATTCTACTTCTTCTATAGAAAGATTTCTACAAATCTCTTTTATTTTGTGTGCTTCGCTTCCTGGAGAAGCTGTCAATCCAAGAATTCTGGGGCGGATGGATTGTTCCTGGTATTTTTGAGCCACATAATTATAATCATAACTTTTTACGCATCTATGAGCCTCGTCTTCTACGAGTAAACAAACAGAGTTTAAATCATAGAGATTTTTTCTTAAATCATTCGCAACACATTGTGGGGTTGAGAAAACTATGTCTGCTGTCTGCCAAATCTTTTTTCTTTTTTCTGGTTTAACCATTCCAGTGAATAATTGCATGTCTCCAAAAAGTTCTGGAAGATTATGTTCAAAAAAATCTAGGTGTTGTTGTGCCAAAGGTTTTGTCGGAGCGAGAAACACAACTTTTTCCCCAGGAAATTCTTTCATTCTCTGAATCGTGAGCATTAAGGCAATCAGGGTTTTTCCAAGTCCGGTAGGAAGCACAACCAGACAATTCTTTTTTATACAGGTCTCTAAAATTCTTTGCTGATATTTTCTTGGAGTAATTTTTTCTAAAAATTCCATTAGTAAGAAAAGCCGCCTTCTTATAAAAAAGTATCTTATTTTTTTAATTTATTTTCAAAAAAGACAAGACCAATTTAATCTTATTTCTTAAGAATATATACTGCAAGAATAGCAGAGCACAAAATAAGCAATAATCCGATAAGAGAGATGAAGTCAATAGGATAGCTATTATCTAAAATTACATTTCCGGTAATTCCTTTATCCAGAAATAAGAATCCTGTAATAAAAGCAACAGCAGCAAAAACAGCTGCAACACTTTTTGCTTTAAACCATTTTACTTTTCCCATATTATACTTTAGAAGACAGTCTTTAAATGTTTTTTTATTTTAGAGTTATATAAGGAAAAACACATATCCAAGCCCTATTAAAACAAGAGCTGCAAGAAAACTCCACAGGACAAGGTTTCCAAAGAATATTTTATTTCCGTCAAGGTCAGATATAGGAATCATATTGAAAAAAGCGAAGAAAATGCTTAGCCTTGAAAATTCAGAAAATCCTATAAGATAACCAATAACTGCAAAAACAAGACTGGCAATAACCCCTACAGCAGCTATGAAACCAATATGACTTTCTGTCATTTCAGAATAAGAGTAAAGCCCGTGTCTTTTTGCAGCCCTGTAAATTTTTGGCTTTACATCAAAAACAAGACAGGCCATCCATATTAAATTCCCGAGAGATACGAGAGAAAAGATTATCGGGAATAAGATTCCTGCATAAAGAGGTTTTTTAAAATGACTAGAGGGTTTAAAGCCATATCTCCTGATTTCCCATATTTTTATTTCTATCTTTGAATCAAGATAAAAGCTTGTGATCTTTTTTGCCAGGATATTTACCAGAAAAACAAAAAAAAGCGCTAAAAGAGTATAAAGAAGAGCATCAATACCTTTGAAAAGGCAAATCATTAATGTTATTATAAAAACTATTATCAGTATTGAGGAGATTTCTTTTAAGTTTAACATGATTTAATCACGCAGAAATTTTTTATAAAGTTTGTTATACTCTGTTTTGTAAAGCTATCCAAATAATTTAATTTCACCCAAACCTTTTTCCAATAAATTCTTACCCCTATTTTTCATTAATATATACAATAATACGGAAAAGTATTTAAATGAGTTTGATTAAAATTTGATATGCGCATAAAGAAAATAACAGAGGTTATGGGTTCTAAAGTTTATACAGATTCAGGGGATTATTTTGGAGAAGTTGAAGAGGCTAATCTGCAGGAAAATAAGGTTGACGGATGGAGAATAAAGGTGGGAGGAAGTGTTATGTCTCTTATTGGCGGAGCCAGAGGGGTAATTATTCCTAACCAGTTTGTAAGGGCAATAAGTGATATTTTTATTATAAACAAATCTGCCCTGCCAAGTCCAGATTCTGAAACTGAAGAAATACCTGAAGACTTAATATAAGATATTTTAGTTGAAATTTAATTGCGAAAATTGGTTTTTAACACCCTTATTAGAACCGGATAATAATGTATTTTTGATTTAAAGTATAAATATTTAAATAGTATAAATTTTTCTTCATTATATTGAATATGTTTGATAGTTCATAAATAAAATGGTTCAAGAAACAATATTACAGCACTGGATTTTTACCCGGTTTGCCCTTCCATTTCTATTAATATTTTTTATAGTTTTTGGAATTCTGGAAAAAACAAAACTTTTCGGTTCTGAAAAAAGACAATTAAATGCTCTTATTGCATTTGTCGTAGGTTTGATTTTGGTTGGTGCAACTTCTCCCACCTTGACTATTTCAAATTTAATTTTATTCCTTACAGTAGCAATAGTTGTTTTATTTGTAGCACTTTTGCTTTGGGGATTTATTGCAGGAGAAGAGGGATTAAAATTTGAAAAAATTCCAAAAGCATTAAAATGGTTTATTGGGATTGCTATTGTTATTGCAGTTGTAATTGCTCTTCTCTGGGCGCTTGGGGTAGAAGGAACAGTCTTTGGAGCAGCTTCTAATTTCTTTTTTAAAAGTGATTGGAGTAAAAGTTTCTGGACAAATCTTTCTTTTGTGGTTGTTATTATAATTGCGTTGGTTTTGGTTTTGAAAAAGACTGTAGCAGGAAGATAGTTGCTGGTTTTTTTAATGATTTTAATAAGAAAGAGGGAGGAATTGCGTTACGAAACATATTTAAATATTCTTAACTAAATTTTAGTATGTTAGATAAGATTTTTACTCTCCAGGTTGGAGGATATTACGGAGGGAGTTTTGGTGAATTACTGGCTTACATGGAGCAGGTAGGATTTTTTGCTTATGTTTTACCTTTCCTCTTAATATTTGCCTTAGTTTTTGGAATTTTAACAAGAACACAGATTTTTAAAAACAATAAGGCAATTAACGGAGTTATTGCATTTGTTGTCGGACTTTTAGCACTGCAATTTAATTTTGTCCCTGTATTTTTCTCAGAAATTTTTCCTAGGCTTGGAATTGGTCTTGCTGTAATTCTTGCTTTGCTTATTTTAGCAGGTCTTTTTTTTGACCCAAATAATAAATGGGTAAGTTATGGTCTATTAGTTGTAGGTGTTATTGTTTTTATTGTTGTAATAATTCAGACAGCAGGATGGGTTGGGTGGTATTCTGGATTTTGGTGGTATGATAACTGGCCAAAAGTTTTATTGGTCCTAGTCGTTATAGGAATTCTTGCAGCTATTATAGCTTCTGCCGGTCCGAAAAAGCAAATACCTGAACTGAAAGGTTTTTGGGCACAACCTCCTGAACCACAATCCTCTGGATAAACATCCTCATTTCTTTTTAGAAGTCTTCCTGGTTGCTGTTTTTGATATTTTTTTCTTAAAGTGTGTTTTGCGATGTGGGATGCGTGCTCTGCTAAGTGTATGGGGTTTATGTTTTTCTTTTGTTTTGTCTGTTACAGTCTTAACTATTTTTCCGAAAGATTCCTGCATCATACCCATTTCTTTTTTTATGCCTTCAAGCCCTCTTCCATAAGAACCAACTTTTTCAAGTATCTCTGCCTGAAGTCTATCAATATTTAATTCAATTCTTTTTAATCTGTCTGAGATATTGTCTATTTTTGTCTGTGCAAGAACTTTAAAGTCATTTAAATCTTCAACCTGTTTTTGTATTGTCTTTATTTTTTCAGAGAAAACCTGCTCTGTTATTTCTATTATAGTATCTGTGTCTCCTATCCCTGGTGCAGAATATCCATATTCTTGTTGAGGGTAATACTCCTCTTGGGACGCATATTGCTCTGGTTGATACTGCTCTTGCTGGCCTTGTTGCTGACTCTGACTTGGATAAAATTCTCCTTGTGGTTGAGGGACATACTCTTCTTGGTCGGAAATCTCACGAGAAACAGAAGTAATCTCTTTCCGCGGTAGAGGTGCCGGATATCTTGGAGGTGCAGGAGTTAAATCTGCATCTGAAAATCCTCCTTCTGTAGGAAGTTCTTTTGGAGGGGATTCTGCTCCTTCAGGACCCATCATAGACGGCTCCATTTTATTTTTAATATTTTCTCCTGAAGATACAGCATTTTTTATTTTTGCCTGATTAAGGGCTTCAGTTATTGCATTTGGGGGAACACCCTCTTCGCTTAATCTGCCTATAATTTCATTTTCAGGAATTCCCTGCCCTTTTAATCCCATTACCTGCTCTAAAACACCCATTTTTTACTTTTATCTAACATCTTTTATTTAACCTATTTTTAATAATATACTTAATTTAATTAGCTTTTTAATTTTTTTAAACCTTTTTTTCTTGCAAATTCCAGGGGCTGAAACATTTTTGCCTGTTTTGAAAGAATTTCAAGATCTTCTTTTCTTGCAAATTTTGAAAATTCTGCTGAGGCAGTTTCCAAAAAAGAGATAAGTCTTTCCATATTTCTTTTTATTACTTCAATGTCTTTTTTTATTTTAAGAACATCTTCACTGGTTTTTTCTTTTATCTCGACAAGGTTTTGTCCTATAAGAAGAAGCCTATCTCTTAATATCCTATATCTTTCTTCGATATCCCTTATCTTTGTATTAATTCCTCCAGATATCTGTCCTTCATAACCCCCCTCTTCTTTTAGCATGTAAAATGAAAGTTAAAATAGTTTAAATTTGTTGTGTTTATAAACAACAAATTTTTGTTCTTATTCTTTAGCTGTTTTTCACAGGAGACTAAGGTATTCAAGGAAGCTATTTGCAACGCTGGGTTTGATAAGATTAACAGATTTGATAAAGAGGATTCTTATGATAGCTATACTGCTAAGATCTTAATCCCTAGTAATTTTTTGAGCCATATCAATAAAATATTTTGTACGCAAAATATTTTAAACTCACCCTCTTTTTTATCTATGTCTAAAATGCCACAAAGCAAAGGAAAAGCCCTGTATTCTTATGAAGTAAAAAGAGAAGGGGGAGAAGATATCCTTTACATAAATTACCTTGGGGCCCCCTTTGTTCCTAGTCTTGCAGATTCCCCTGAAGTTATGGAAAGGACAATCAATGCTCTTACAGAAAACCCAAATATTTCAAGGGTTATTTTTGTACAGCAAAAAAATTATAATTATGATTTTAAAGAGACTTCTTTTCTTTTGGAGATAGCACATCTTTATACATATCTTGTTAAACAGGAAAGAATCCTTTCAAGGGAAAAGTTATCTGTAGGACAGGACCAGCTTTTTTCAAAAAAGTATAACGAGATTTTTTCTTTTCTTAATATGCTGAAGAGGGACCCTATAGCAGCTTATTTTGAATTAAGAAAAATGATTATCCAAGAAAGAATTTTTCTTGAAAAACTTGGGGCTGATTATAAATCAGATCAGGAAAATTACATTGGTCTGCTTGAGAGAATTCTTAAAATGATGGAAAAAACAAGCCTTATCCAAGAAGCCATTCCTCATCTGGATAATTACAGAAAAGGGGACAGGGAAATTTACAATAAACTCTTTAAGCCAGATGTGATTCCTAATTTTACTTTTACAAGACTTGTTTCAGATCTTCCAGGAGATTCAGAAATAATTGACCAATATGAGATTTCAATTGATGAGTATGATGTTTCTCTTGTAACAATTCTTAAAAAGAAAGACGAGTCCAAAGCATTATATCATTTGGTTCCTCCTGAAAATATTTTAAGCGAAGACCAGAATATGCTTTTGAATCTTGCAAGAGGGGTTCTTATAGAGCACCAACCTAAAGCAGAGGAATTTACAGATACTGAAAGAACAAGACGGGTTTTTTTTAATATCTCAAAAGATCTTTTGCAGGATCTTGCACAGAGCAAAGAAATAAAGCTTAACTATTCTGATCTGAACAAGCTCGCGACAATCCTTGTAAGACACACTATTGGTTTTGGAGTTCTCGAGGTTCTCCTTCAAGATAAAAACCTTCAGGATATATCTTTAAACGCCCCCATTTCAATGATTCCTGTTTTTGTTAGGCACCAAGATTATGATGAGTGTTTAACAAACATACGTCCAAGTCAGGAAGATGTTGATTCTTGGGCAGCAAAATTCCGGTTAGTTTCTGGAAGACCTTTAGATGAAGCAAACCCTATACTTGATACTCAGCTTGAAATTGGAAAGATAAGAGCAAGAATAGCAATAATTCAAAGACCCCTAAGCCCTGATGGATTAGCTTATGCTATAAGAAGGCACAGAGAGGAGCCATGGACTTTTCCTTTGTTTGTGCAGAATAAAATGATAAATTCTCTTGCAGCAGGACTTCTTAGTTTTCTTATTGATGGCTCAAGAACCCTGCTTGTTGCAGGAACAAGAAGCTCAGGAAAAACATCTTTGCTTGGAAGTTTAATGCTTGAAATAATTCCCAAATACAGAATAATTGTAATTGAAGACACTCTTGAATTACCTATTGAATCTTTAAGAGACCTTAAGTATGATATTTTAAGAATGAAAGTCAGAAGTGCTTTGCTTAAAACAACAACAGAGATTTCTGCAGACGACGGGATAAGAACAAGTTTAAGGCTTGGTGACAGCTGTTTAATTATTGGTGAAGTAAGGTCAGTGGAAGCTCAGGCCCTTTATGAAGCAATGAGGGTTGGTGCTTTGGCAAATGTTGTTGCAGGAACAATTCACGGGGCTTCTCCATACGGGGTTTTTGACAGGGTTGTTAATGATCTTAAAGTGCCGGCTACAAGTTTTAAAGCCACAGACATAATTGTTGTCTGCAATCCAATAAAAACCCCTGATGGGTTACATTCATTTAAAAGAGTTGTAAGAATTTCAGAGGTAAGAAAACACTGGCAAAAGGATCCTTTGGAAGAAAAAGGGTTTGTTGACCTTATGAAATATAATGTTGAAACAGATGAACTTGAACCAACAGAGGATTTAATTAATGGAGACAGCGAGATTATTAAAGATGTTGCAGCAAGTGTTAAAGGATGGGCTGGAAATTGGGATGCTGTTTGGGATAATATTCTTTTAAGGGCAAAAATAAAAGAAGAGCTTGTAAAAACAGCTGAAAAAATAAAAAATCCCAAACTCTTAGAAGCAGGATTTAGTACTGCAGTTAATCAAGCCTTCCACAGAATTTCTGATGAAGTGAGAGAAGAAGTAGGTCTTCCTGTAAGTGAAAGAGTTTTTCCAGAATGGCAAAAATGGATGAACGAGGAGATTAAGAAGAGGAAACTTTAATCCCAAAATTTATTAACTAAATTTTATTAATTCTTTTATAATAAAATAATCTTTTCGAAAAAGATTAGACAAAACTAAGACTAAAAAAAGAGGTAAAAATGCCTGCATCAAGAAAAGAGATTGAAGATATTCTTAGAAAGCATGAAAGCAAAATACAATCTAGGATTGAGACAACAGGAATCAAGAAAGTGAACTATAGTCAGGAGTATCTTAAATTTAAACAAGAGATGGCGCCTGAAATCTCAAAATACGAGAGATGGTGTAAAAGTGTTGGGAGCATTATAAAATTAAAAATTTCCGAAAAGGATAAAACTGAAATCAAAAAACACCTTGAAATTGCACATCTTGATCTTGAGCCATGGCAGCCCTTGACCCTGAGTGTCATGTCCTTTCTTATTATTTTTTTAATAGGACTTTTTGTTTCTATAGCTGTTGTTTTTATTAGGGGTTTTGATGCTTTTCCTTTTTTATTTTTCTTGCTTATGATAATTTTTTCCTTTTTCCTATTTTATTTTATGAGAATGTATCCTGCACGGCTCGCTAATAAATGGCGTTTAAAAGCTTCTTCACAAATGGTTCCTGCAATTTTATATGTTGTAGTTTATATGAGACACACACCAAACTTTGAAAGAGCAATTGCTTTTGCTTCAGAGCATCTCCAGTATCCTTTGGCTTTGGATTTAAAGAAAGTTTTTTATGATGTTCAGATTGGAAAATTTTCCACAATTAAAGCAAGTCTTGACAATTATCTTGAAACATGGAGAGATTACTCTGTGGAGTTTATTGAGGCTTTCCATCTTATTGAAAGTAGTTTATATGAACCAGACGATTCAAGAAGAATTCTCACTTTGGAAAAATCATTGAAAGTTGTTCTTGACGGGGTTCATGATAAAATGTTAAAATTCACCCATGAAGTCAAAAGCCCCTTGACCAGTGTTTATATGCTTGGTGTTGTTTTGCCAACTTTAGGACTTGCCCTGTTACCTCTTGCAACTGCAATGCTTGGTGACTTGCTAACATGGGTTCATATATTTATTCTCTTTAACCTTATTATTCCTTTCTTTGTTTTTTATCTCACAGACAAAATTGTTTTTTTAAGGCCAGGAGGACATGGAGAAACTTCTTTAATTGAGAGAAATCCTTTGTATTATAAATACAAAAGTAAAAAACCTTATTTCACAGCATTTTTAATTATCCTTCCTCTTTTCATACTTGGTTTTTTACCTTTTATTTTTCAGTACACGTCTTTTCCTGAGTTTATAGGGCTGCAGAAAGATTATACTTTTTCAGAGTTAGGCCTTGGATTTTTTGGTGATGAGAATTTTTTTGGCTTTACTGACCCAGATACAGGAACCAAAGGACCTTTTGGAATAGGAGCTTTAATTTTAAGTATGTTTATTCCCCTTGGAATAGCCTTGTTTTTTTCCATATCGTTCAGGGCAAGAACAAAAGAACTAATTGTTGAAAGAGAAAACACAAAGCAGCTTGAGCTTGAGTTTAATAACTCATTATTTCAGGTAGGAAACAGGCTTGGTAATGGGGTTCCTCCAGAGCGTGTTTTTGGAAAAGTTGCAGAATCTTCAAAAGGACTGAAAACAGAGGACTTCTTCAGGCGTGTTGATTATAATATAAGACAAATGGGAATGGATGTGAAGAAAGCTATCTTTGATCCAAAAAGAGGAGTACTTATTTATTATCCTTCAGAACTGATTGCAATTAGCATGAGGATTCTTGTAGAGTCTGCTAAAAAAGGACTTAAAATTGCGGCAATAAGTATGATGAGTATTTCAGAGTATGTTAAAAACATACACAAAATTACCTCAAGACTTAGAGACATGCTTGCAGAAATTGTTTCTGACATGAAAAGTAATATGTCTTTCCTTGCACCTCTTCTTTCAGGAGTTGTTGTTGGCTTGGCAGCAATGATTACAGGGATCCTGACAAAGCTGAAAATATCAGAAATTGCAGGAGAGGGGGCACTGGCCTTTGGAAATCTTGAGAATATACTAAACATATTTGAAGTTACAAAAATGATCCCCCCTTATTTTTTGCAGATAATAATAGGAATTTATCTTATTCAGATAATTTTCATTTTAACACGAACCCTTGTAACTATTGATTCAGGAGAAGACAAACTTCAGGCAACAAATAAAATAGGGAAAAATTTTGCATCAGGCGTAATGCTCTATTTTATCACAGCTCTTCTCGCAACACTGGCATTATTTATATTAACAAGTATTGTTCTTGGAAATCTGGTTTAATTAGTTAAATTTATTAAATCAGATTTGTTTTTTCATATATGGGAATTAAAAGAGGTAAAAAGGGGATTATTTCTGATTATCTTCCTTGGATTTTAATAGCTGTTGCAGTCCTTGTTATTTTAATGATTACAATTTTCCTGCTTAAAGGACAGGGAACTTCTCTGATAGATCAAATAAAAAACTTATTCAGATAAAAATGTAAAATGGAATTAACTATACAGAATCTCATAAAAATAATAATAGGGGTTTTGGTATTTGTAATTGTGGTTTTAGGAATTTACTTTTTTTTCAGAGATTATGTAATTGATTTTTTCAAAAATATAGGGGGAAATCAGACAGCTGAAATTATCATTAGTTTAATAAAATGAAAACAGATAAAAAAGGATTTTTACTTGCAGAAGAAACCTTGAAAATAATTCTGGCAGTAATTGCGATAGGTTTTTTGGCTTTTCTTCTTTTTTCTCTTTATAATGCAAATAAAACTGCGAAAGATCTTGAATTGGCAAAAGAATCTTTAGATTTTTTAATTCAAGAGATAAATGCTCAGAGAGCTGAAGTAGAAATATATAACCCTAAGGGGTGGATTATCTTGTCTTGGCCTTATGGTGATACAAGAGAGGTGCCTTTATCATGTTCAAACCTTGCTTGGAGCAATTGTATTTGTATCGCTAAGGATGTAAGTTTGGCTGGAAAAGCAATATCAAACCTTCCATGGACAGACGATTTATTGGAAAGACTTAGGAAAAAATCAGATGATGGTGCATGCAGAAATAACCCCGAAGGTTTTTCAATTAGTGAGCCTATTAAAATAAAAGACCCACCAATAACACTTTCGATAGAAAATAAAATAATCTCAAAAAAGTAAATGGATAAAAGAATAATAAAAAAGGAGTTTAAATGGACCTTGAAAATTTAATAAAATATTTAACCTGGATAATATTTTTTGGGGTAGCTTTAACAGGAATTTATTTCCTACTAAGAAACTTAGGAGTTATAGGATGAAAAATAAAAAAGCAGAACTGACAACAAAACACCTTGTTATGATAATAGTACTTATAGTCAGCTTTATCATTGTCCTTTTTCTTTTATTTAGGCTAAATCTTGGAGAAACCACTAGCAAAGAGATTTGTCGGAATTCTGTTCTTTTAAAACACCAAACCAAAGTATTTTCAGGACCTCTTGATTGCCGAATAAATTATTTGTGTATTTCAGGGGGCGAAGATTGTGAAGGAATTCCCACTACATCAACAATTGAAGTTGATCCTGACAAAGAAGAAACTAAAAAAGAAATCATGAAAGCTCTTGCAGATGAAATGTCTGACTGCTGGTGGATGTTTGGTGAGGGAAAAATTGATTATGCTGATAGAGGAACTTTTTCAAGAACTGCCTGTTCTATTTGCTCAATTGTTGAATTTGATGAAACACTTCATGGGACTTCTATCTCTTATGAAGAATTTTATAATTATCTGAGAACAACCCCAAAAACAAGCTCTCAGATATATCTTGAATACCTTTATGGTACCAGCACACTTGATAATCTACCTCAAGAAGATCTTTTAGATAGCTATCTTAATAAAGTTCTGGAACTCGATAAAACTTATTTTATTCTGACAGGAATGATTAAGGAAGGACACTTGACCCGTATAGGAAAATTTGTATCCCCTATCATTTTGGCATGGCGGGCCTTTTTTGCTACAGAGGAAATGCCTTATCCGGTTGTTATTTTAGAAAGAACCCAGGAAAATTACAATAAAATAGGGTGTGACATATTTTTAACAAAAGCTTAAAATGAGAAGAATGATAAATAAAAAAGGGAATATTTTAACCCAAAACATTATCTTCATTATACTTAATCTGATTTTTCTTTCAATTCTGGTTGTCTTTTTGTTTTCAAAAATGGGCAGTGCTGCTGTTCTTGAGGAAAAATATGCAAAACAAATAGCTCTGATCCTTGACTCTGCAGAACCTGGAATGATAATTAATCTAAATATGGAGGATGCGATTAAAATTGCAAATAAGGAAAACCGGGCTCTTAATAATATTATTTCTATTCAGAGCAATGTTGTAAAAGTTCAATTGAGAGAAAAAGGGGATTATAGTTATTCTTTTTTTAATGATATTGTTATTGATATTGATTTCTCTATTTATCCTGATACTTCATCAATACCAGTTAAAGAATATGTCATTTTTATAGAGGGTGATAATTAAATGATAAAAAATAAAAAAGCCGATAAAATAATTTCTGTGTATTGGTTTGCAATATTATTTATTGTAACTGCTGCAATTGTTTATATGGTTATTTCTTTTTATGGCGAGCCTTATGACATAAGAGAAGCAGAAGCATATGCTTTAACAAATAAAGTTGCAGGCTGTTTATCAGAGGCAGGATATCTTAAGGAAGGAGTTTTAAGTGAAGACTTTAGAGAAAATTTTATGGAAAAATGCAAACTTAATTTTGAGGTAGAAGATGTTTATGGCTGGAGAGAGTGGGGGCAATACTATGTTGAGATTAATTTTTATAATTTTTCAACAAACCAGAGCATTGCTTCAATAAAAAAAGGCAATGAAGCTTTAAAGATAGATTGTGATAAAGAAGGAAAGACTTTTCCGGTTTGTCTTGAAAGAAGTTTTTATACACTGGACAAAGAAAAAAATCAATATCAAATAAATGTTTTATCCATTGTTAGAAAAACAGACAAAAATGTTCAATAATAAAGCTGGACAAATTGGCGAAACCATGACATGGGTGGTTGCTACAGTAATTATAATCATGATCTTGCTTATTTCAATTCTTGTAGCAGCTTCTTATTTAGGTAAACATAAAGGGGTTGATTTTTTAGCCAAACGAAGCGACCTTCTTGCTTCAGAATCTTTTTTTGCATATCTTTTAACAGAAGACACAGGGGGGCAGACAGTTTATGAGCAATTAAGAAACCAAGAAAATCTAAACGATTTTAACGGAAACCTCGCAATAAAAATTTTTGACGAATTGTATGGTGGAGAATATCCTGAAGTATGGATTGGTATTGCTACCAATATAGCAGTATCGCCTTCTATTAAAAACCAATATTTTGGCTCTAAACCTGTTTTAACAGGAGGGGATCCTAAGTATCCTTTTGCAGAATCAATCAAAAAACCAGACAAACCTTATGTATCACAAAGAATTACTCTTGATGAAAGTAAATCTATTGAATTGGTTTTAACCCATTAAAAATGATAAAAAATCTATTAAAAAACAAACGCGGCGACATTCCTATAACAATTCTTGTAATCGGGGTTTTAGCAATATGCACTCTTGCAATTTTCAGTTTTTATTTTTCAGACCGAAGCGTCAAGAGTGTTCTTAGTTCTGTAGATGTTATAGAAAAAATATTGATTACAAAAGAAAAAATTTCTTTATATAAGGAAAGCCTTGAATTTACACAGGAAGAAATAGAAGAAATTTTTGGAATACAACCAGACATTCAAGGTAGATATATAACTGCAAAACAAGGACCTTTATCAGTAAGATATAATCTGCCTAAATAAATATGAATAAAAACATTTTTAAACAAAATAACCTTAAATTTAATATGTTAGATAAAAGAGGGCAAGGATTAAGTACAAACGCAATTATCCTTATAATTCTTGGAGTGATTGTTTTACTTATCCTTATAGTAGGATTCACATTAGGATGGGATAAAATTGCACCTTTTTTAAAGACAGACAATATTGAAACAATAAAAACATCTTGTATTTCTGCTTGTGCAACAGGAAATACTTATGGATTTTGCACCCAAAATAGAACTTTGAAAGCAGAAGGGGTAGAGCTTAAAGATAAAACTTGTTTTGAACTTAATAAGACCGCTTATCCCCTGTATGGAATTGAACTGTGTCCCACAATAAACTGTGTCCCACAATAACTTGTCCTTGATTTATTCAAAATTTATTTAAATCCAAAACTTCTTATTTATTTATGTCTGATTATGCTTTTTCAGAAAAAAGAAAGAAAAAAAAACACAAGAAAAAAGAAAAGAAAAAACACCCTTACAAAATAGGTGGAAGGGAAAGGGCAAGGAAAGGGAGCGGAAAGAAATAAAAACAGTTTTTTAAATGACTTATTATTTATTAATTCATGACTTATTTTAGTTTAGAGATAACTTTTTTGATTGTTTTAGCATTAATCTGGATAGCTTTTGCAACTTTTCAGGACCTAAGAACCAGGGAAATTGCGAATTGGCTTAATTTTTCTCTCATAATTTTCGCCTTAGGATTCAGGTTTTTTTATTCTTTATTTTCTGAAAGTTTTGGATTTTTTTATCAGGGACTTATTGGTCTTGGGATTTTTTTCATTTTAGGGAACCTTCTTTATTATGGAAGATTTTTTGCAGGAGGGGATGCAAAGCTTATGATTGCTTTAGGAGCAGTTCTCCCGTTTTCAGGGTGTTTTTCTGTTAACCTGAAAATTTTTGCCTCTTTTTTCATTATATTTTTATTTGTAGGAGCAATTTATAGTATAGCCACAAGTATATATTTTAGCTTAAGAAATTTTAAGAAATTCAGAAAAGAATTCAGCTTTCAGTTAAGAAAAAATAAAAAATTGATATGCCTTGTTCTTTTTTTGGGGTTGGTTCTTATGATCCTTGGATTTCTAGAAAGCATGTTTTTTGTTTTAGGGGTTTTGGTTTTTATTCTTCCTTATCTTTATATTTATGCAAAAGCAGTTGATGAAGCCTGTATGATAAAAAAGATAAAAACCAGCCAGCTGACAGAAGGGGATTGGCTTTATAAGAATGTAAAAGTGGGAAAGAAAACAATAAAAGCAAGCTGGGATGGATTAAAAAAAGAAGAGATAAAACAGTTAAGAAAAAAATATAAAATAATTTTAATAAGATATGGCATACCTTTTTCTTTGGTATTCCTAATTAGTTTTTTAATTTTAATTTATTTCTGGAAAACAGGTCTATGGAATTCTCTTTGGTAACCATATTTTTTTATCTGGTTTTTTAGAATTTGTTTTTATCTTCTTTGCTCTTTGAGTGCTTTTCTTAGTTTTAATAAGAATTTTTTGCAATTCAGCAAGTTCTTCTGGTTTTGCAGGATGCTTTTCCGTAGTATGTTCATCCCCATATAAAGGAATTACATTCACTATTTCATGTCCGAATAAATTTGAAGAAGAAATTTCTGTATTTTTTGGTTTGAGTTTTGTTTTTAATCTTCTTGCAACACTTTTTGCCAGGGAAAAAACAAGTTGTGGGACTTTATCTGAAGAAGGCAAATGTTCTTTTGGAATTATTATTGTATGGCCTTTTGAAACAGGATTTATTTCAAGAATCGCAATAGCTTTTGCGTTCTCGTCGATTTTATAAGAATTGATTTCTCCAGAAACAATTGAGCAAAAAACACACCCCTGGGATTTTTGGGCTGATTGAGGGGTTTGGGTGGCCTGCATTAATTTATTTTTTTTTAAAAATTCTTCAAGTTGTTCAGAATTCATGCCCTCTATCTGTTTTTTTGCAAATTCGTGTTTATCCTTTGGAAAGCCTTTTTCTATGTGTTTGATTAACTGTTTTTTTATGTGTTCTGTTTGCTCAGGTGTTAACATTTTATTGATAAAAAATTAGTATTAATATAATTAACGATTTCACCCGATTGCCCTTCTCATATCAATGACTTTTATAGAACTGACACCTTTAATTTTCATCAGGCTGTTTTCAAACCCTTCAAACTCTTTTTCTTCTGGCCAGCCAAATAAAGCAATCAAAGCTTTAAGACCAAAAGCTATTGGCTGCACTTCAAATTTAGGATTTTTTACACCGCATTTTTCCATCATCTTTTTTACTTCTTCTTCAATTTTCATCAGATCTGTTTCAAGAGATTTGGGCATTATTTTTATTTTTACTGCCATGATTCCCATGTTTTTATCTTAAAGAAAGAGATTTATAAAATATTGGTTTTTTGATATTACTAAATGAGACAGGTTTAATTGATATCTAAGAACATCATAATACTTAAAAACAAAAGACTTTTTCTTCATAAATGACAGATGGAAATTATGAGAGGATTATTGAAAAGATTGCAAAATCAGCAGGTATTGAAAAAAGTGACGTTGAGAAGAGGGTTGAGGAAAAAAGGTCAAAGCTATCAGGATTTATAAGCAAAGAAGGAGCTGCACAGATTGTTGCTTCTGAATTAGGAATTTCTTTTGAAAATGAAAAGCTGAAAATAAATGAACTTCTTCCTGGAATGAGAAGAATAAATCTTGTTGGAAAAGTAATTAATCTTTTTCCGGTCAGAACATTTACAACAAAAAAAGGCGATGAATCAAAAGTAGTCAATTTCTGGATAGCAGATGATTCTTCAAATATCAAAGTGGTCCTATGGGATACAAATCATGTTGCATTAATTGAAAAAGGAGAGATTAAAGAAGGTGTTGCTGTTGAAATTTCTAATGCCACTATGAGGGATGGTGAATTACATTTAGGAAATTTTTCTGAGATAAAGGTGAGTCAAGAGATTCTGGAAGAAGTTGTTACAGAGAAAGTTTTCAGAGAGAAAGCTATAGCTGATTTTAATAAAGGAGAGAATGCAAGTGTGAGGGCTTTTGTTGTTCAGCTTTTTGAGCCAAGATTTTTTTATGTATGTCCTGAATGCGGTAAAAAGACCGAGAAAGAGGGGGAGGCCTTTGTCTGTGGAACTCATGAAAAAGTTGTTCCTGAAAAAAGAGCAGTTGTAAATCTTGTTCTTGATGACGGAACAAATTCTATAAGAGCTGTTTTATTTCACGAGGTTATTAAGGAATTGGGGTTGGTTGATTTAGAAGATGCTGAGAAACTGGCCTTGCAAAAACAAAAACTTTTGGGCAAAGAGATGGTCTTTTCCGGCAATGTCAGAAACAACGCATTTTTTAATACACCTGAACTTATAATAGAGAGTATAAAAGAGGCTGACCTGGATAAGGTAATAAGTGGGCTTGAGAAATAAGGGTTTCTTCAATATATAATTTAGACTATAAATCCTTATAAATCAGAATTATCTTTAAAATTTATGGCCATAAGTGACGTTAAAAAGATTAAAGAAGCTGTTTCTAAAAAGGAGGATAAAGAGCCAAAGCTTACTGACCTTCCTGGGATAGGTCCTGCAGTATCTTCTAAACTTGAGGCTGCAGGGATTTATGACTTAATGAGCCTAGCTGTTATGACTCCTACTGATCTTTCTGAGGCTGCAGGAGTGAGCACTGCTATTGCAAGAAAGGCAATACAGGCTGCAAGAAAAATGCTTGACTTAGGTTTTGTTGAAGGCACAGAATATGCAAAGAAAAGAGAAAGCATAAATTATATTACAACAGGGAGTAAAAATCTCGATAATCTTCTTGGGGGCAGAGGTATTGAAAGTAAAGCTATTACAGAGTGTTACGGAGCTTATGGTTCTGGAAAAACCCAGATTGGATTGACTATTGCAATTAATGTTCAACTTCCTCTAGATAAGGGTGGAGTTAATGGTAAGGCTGTTTTTATTGATACAGAAGGAACTTTTAGACCTTCAAGAATAAAACAAATTGCAGAAAAACTTGGCACAAATCCTGAGAAAGTTCTAAAAAATATTTTTGTTGCCCGTGCATTTAATTCTGATCACCAGATTCTTTTGCTTGATAAAATTTCAGAAATGATTAAAAATAAGGAGCCAATCAAGCTTCTTGTTATAGATTCTCTTACAGCTCATTTTAGAGCAGAGTATTCTGGAAGAGGGCAGTTAGCAGACAGACAACAAAGACTTAACAGATACATTCACCAACTTATGAAGCTTGCTGAAACATATAATCTTGCTGTTTATGTAACAAACCAGGTTATGGCAAATCCTGCACAACTTTTTGGTGATCCTACTACTGCTATTGGGGGGCATATAGTTGGCCATGCTTCAACTTACAGAATTTATTTAAGGAGAGGAAAAGCAGGAAGCCGCGTAGCAAAGATGATTGACTCACCAAACCTTCCTGAAAATGAGACAATATTTAATGTAACTGATGCAGGGGTTGTTGATGAAGCCTGATGCCCCCACGAGGATTTGAACCTCGGTCTCAACCTATTCGCGAGCTCTCTCGTTATTAATTAAGTCCACAATTGTCTCGTGAACATAGCTCACCGCAAGGTTACGTTCTGTCCGCTGAACTATAGGGGCTTTTTTATCTTAACAATTTAAAATAATGATTTTTATTAAATTTATTTGTTTTTCACCAAAATCAAAATTCCCCAAACTTTTAAAAAGTTTAATTATCTTAAAAAATTAAAGAAAAAGAGTAAAAATGGGTTTATATCAAAAGTATCTTTTTAGTGGAATTTTAATATTTTTAGTGGTGATTCTAGGATTGTGGTTTGTTATGGCTGAAACAAACCCTTCTCCGTACTTTGAACAAAATAGTACTTCTAATTATGATAAGGAAGGAAATTTTACTGTAAATTGGACTGACGACGGAGATACTGCGATAGACTATGTTATTTATTATAAGATAGATGAAGGAAGTTATGTAACTGATGTTAATGATAGTAATTTTGGTTATACTTTTAGTAATTCAACAGAAGGAAATTATACTTTCATAGTTGAAGGAGAAAATGAGACAAATGTGAAAACAAATTCTTCTGAAATATGGATGATTGTTGATACTACAATTCCAGCATTACTTTATGCAACAGGAATCCCTGAAAATAATACAGGAGCAAACAGAACTTGGATTTTTGTTAACGTTACTGCTTCTGATGCAAATAATGATTCCTTAATTTTTTCTTTGTACAATGAAACTTCTCTTGTAAATGAAACTATATTGACTGATTCTTATGCGACACTTACTATAAACTGGACAGATTTGCCGAATGATAAGGTCTATTATTTTAATGTAACTGCAAATGATTCAGCAACGAATATTAATTCAACAGCAACAAGAACATTTTATTTAGATGGAACAGTACCAACAATAAGTTTGTCTGAATCAAGCTCCACAAGAACAACAATAACTGTGAGTTTTTCATGTAGCGATGCAACCGGCAGTGGAGTAAGCAGTTGTTCTCTTTCAAGTTCATCAGGAACAGTTTCTGGCTCAACCATTTCTGGCTTAAATTGTGGAGCTAGCTACACAGTTACTGTTACTGCAGACGATAATGCAGGAAATACAGCTTCTTCTTCACAATCATTTTCAACCAGTAATTGTGGAGGAGGTGGACCAGCAATTCCCTCTTTACCTAAAAAAACCCATTCATGGGTTTTAATAACCCCTGGAGTTGCTGCAATAATGAAAGACTTTGATTCTGAGTTTGGAATAAAGCAAATACAAATTGATGTTAATAATCCAGCACAAAATGTTAAAATCACAGTTACAAAGCATGATGGAAAGCCTGCAGAGGTTAGTGTTGAAAAATCAGGAAAAGTCTATCAGTATTTACAGATCGGAGCTGAGAATCTTGAGAACAGACTTGATAAGGCAACAGTTGAATTTAGAGTTGGAAGAACATGGGCTGCAGGTGTTGGACTTGGAAAAAATGATATTGTTGTATCTAGATATAATGAAGCAGCAAAGGAATGGGATGAATTAACAACAACCTCAACAGGAGAGGATGCTACTTATTATTACTATGATGTTGAATTAGATAGATTTAGTTATTTTGCAATTGCAGAAAAAACAATTGAAGAAGAGGAAGGATTAGGAGAAAAACTTAAGAAAAATTTAACTTGGTTGTGGATTTTGATTGCTGTTGTTATTATTGTGATTATAGTTTGGCAGATGAAAACAAAAAAGAAATAAATTTCTTGTTCTGGGTCTTAAAGGGTTTTATTTGTTTAATCATCAACTAAAAACTTAAAAACTTTGGCCTATTTTTTGGACAATGGAAGTTATCTCTGATTTGCATATTCATTCAAAACATGCCAGAGCAACAAGTAAAAATATTTCCATAGAAAATCTTGAAAAATACGCAAGGATTAAAGGACTTGATTTGCTTGGTGTAGGGGATTTTCAGCATCCTTTAAGGAGAAAAGAGATTGATGAAAAACTTAGTGAGGATGAAAACGGAATTTTAAGAACTGCTAATGGTTTTCCTTTTTTATGGCAGACAGAAATAAGCTTGATGTATTCTCAGGATGAAAAAAGAAGAGCTGTTCATCTTTTGGTTTTTGCACCAAATAAAGAAGTTGCAGATCAGATAACAGAATTTTTAGGAAGCAAAGGCAGGCTTGATTATGATGGAAGGCCTATCTTTGGCATGACAGCTATTGAGTTTGTTGAGGCTCTTAAAAAAATTGATGATAAAATTGAAATAATTCCTGCCCATTGCATGACTCCTTGGTTTGGTTTGTATGGAAGCAAGTCTGGATTTAACAGTTTAAAAGAGTGTTTTCAGGATCAGACAGACAAAATTTATGCACTTGAATCTGGAATGAGTGCTGATCCTGCAATGCTTTGGAGATTTGAAGAAGTTGCCTCTGGAAAAGTCAGTATTGTAAGTTTTTCAGATGCGCATTCTCATTGGCCATGGAGAATTGGCAGGGAAGCAACAATTTTTGAAATTCCTGAATTAACTTATGACAATATAATAAAAGCAATAAGAACAGGGAAAGGAATTAAAGCCACAATAGAGACTCCTCCTGAATACGGAAAATATCACTGGGATGGACACAGGCTTTGCGAATTTTCATGCAGCCCTGAAAAAACCAAGGAGCTTAAAGGAATATGTCCTGTATGCAAAAGATCTTTGATTATTGGAGTAGATAATAGAGTAGAAGAAATTGCAAAATATCCTAAAGGATTCAAACCAAAAAACCCAAAGCCCTTTTACAAACTTTTGCCTTTACATGAAGTAATTGCTCTTACAAAAAATATTGGTATGCAAACTAAAGAATCTTGGGTAATTTATAATTCCTTAATCAAAGATTTTGAAAATGAGTTTAATATTCTTCTGAAAGTTCCTAAAGAAATGCTAATTAAAAGCTTTGATGAAAAATTTGCTGATTTAATCTTAAAAAATCGCGAAGGAAAAATAAAAGTTAAGCCGGGCTTTGACGGCGAGTATGGGGTTGCTTTATTAGGAGAGAAGCAGGAGAAGCTGGTTTAGGGTGATTTAATTTTTATTATTTTTGGGTTTTAATTTTCACAAATTTATAATGGGCGCTTTTAGTTTTTTCCTTACACTTTGGACATGTTTCTTTCAGTGTATAATGTCTATTAGGACATTTTTTCAAGAACATCTTTATTCCTGTTATAGATTTATTTTAGATTTAAAATATACTCCTTCATATGCGGATGGAAGGAAGTTGTAAAATAATTTTCAACTTCTTCTGGTTTGACCCACTTCAATTCAACCAAATCATCAGCAGCTTTTTCTTCTCCTCCAACAGCTTCACATAAAAAGTATATAGAAAGGAATTCTTTTTTTTCAGGATATGTTTTTGCAAAAATAGCCCCAAGATTTTTAACATCTAATCCTGTTTTTACTTTTATTTTTTTCTTTAAGGCTGCATCTAAATCTTCTTCATAATTTAGGCTTCCTCCTGGAAAAACCCAGGTTAGTTCTTTAATATAAGGATCATTTTCTCTTCTTCCTATTAGAATTTTTCTTTTAGCAGGATCAAAAATAACCCCCAATAAAATGGTATTAAATTTATCCATTTCCATAATCTTTCATAAAAAAGACCATTTTTAAAACTTTGGAAAATGCATTCTTTAGATTAATCAGAAAAACAACTTACTTTCACTTCTTTAGAATACTACCAATAGACCACATTTTTTACTTTTTTATAACACCAAATTCTACCTTTTTTTTCTTAGCCTCTTTCTCTAATTTTATAAGTATATTTGTAAGTTCATGGTCAGCTTTTTTTATGTCTTCTGACTCTTTTTTTAAAGAATATTTTCCCGATGAAACATATTTTACCTTCGTTTCCTTTATCATTCCAAGAAGGTTCTTAATCAGTTCAACACCATTAGGCTCTGTAGTAGTCAGAAAAATCTCTTTTTTTAAAATGGTTTTCTTTTGTTTTTGGGTTTTTAATATATCAATAATTTTTTTTACATTTTCCTTGCCCACTAATTTTTCAAGCTCTTTGGAATTTTCTTTTGCATTTTGTAAAAAATCGTAAATTTTATTCTTTTTTGAGATTTCTTCAATTATCTTTTTTCCTGGTTCTTCGCCAAGGACACTTTTCAATATTTTTTCATAACTTTTCTCCTGCTTATATTTTTCTTTGACCTCTTTTTGTTCTTTTTGAGTTACCCGTCTAAAGGATAAATCAATTCTATCTCCAGATATTCTCAAAACCTTACAGACTATTTTTTTCCTTGGGATGACATAATCCCTTATGTTTCTGATTCTTCCTGGTGCAACTTCACTGAAAACAACACATCCTTCTCCATTATCTTCTATTTTTACAAATACATTGGTTCCAATTATCCTATCTACAGTGCATAAAACAACATCTCCTTCTTCGATGTTTATGATCATATTTTACCAAGAAAAATTGTGGTTTTAAACTTATCTCAAAGTGCTTAAATCCAAGGGTTCTTTAGATCCTCTTTTCTTTGCTAATCTTAATACCTTCTTTACTTGATCTATATTTGTTCCGTCATATTTTATTACATTAGGATGGGTGAAATCTTGATTTGATTCATTTGTAGGCATAATCACTATCCCTCTAGTTCTCCATTTAAGCCATCTTTTAACATAATCTGGAAAATCATCAACCAGTACTTTTCCATATATAAGCCCTTTATCTCTTGTAATTGTTACATCAACCTCTTCTCCGAGATTTCTGTCTATCCATTTTTTCTTGCCTGACCATGAAGAAGGATTTTTTTTCGGTCCTTGTGTTAGTATCATTATTCTATAATCAAGACTTTTTGCAATCTCCAAAATATCCCATCCTAATTGAAGCTTTGGGAGATTCTCCCACCATTCTTCTGATGCTCTGATCATATCTGCTCTTCTTTTCATGTAGGGAGGAGCATCTCTTATAGAAGAAGTGTATTGTGGTTCGTGAGGAGACCTCAATTCTTCAAGTTTTTCTAATAAAGCTCTGTCATAATCACACAAAGTTCCGTCCAAGTCAAAAAGAGCAACATCTTCTATTTTAATCATAAATTTCATATAGAAATAAGGTTTTTAATAATGATTATCTTTGAACATAATCAAATCTTCACCAACTCAATTTCAAGGTTTTTCTTTAAAAGATCGATGAACTTTTTTTCTTTATCTCTGGTTATCATGCATCCTGCAGCAAATTCATGACCACCAGTTTCTCCACCAGTTTCTTTAATCACTAAATCCAAGATCTCCCTGACATTTCTCCCGTTTCTTCCTGTATTTCTTACTGAGACTTTTATCTTATCTTCGTAATAAGCCATTGTTGCTATAATTGTGCCTTCTTCGTAAAGAGATGATTTTGAAAGAATGCTTGCGATTGTTCCGATTATTGTATCTTTTATATTATCTCCTGCGTTGATAATTACAAAACCTTTACCCTGGATTTTTTCTGTCTTTGAAACAAATTTAAGTCCGGAAATGAGGTGTTGCTTGTATTTTATATGGATGGCTTCAGCTTCTCTTCTTGCACCAGAAACCTCCATACAAAACCGTAAAGCTGTGCTACTTTCATCAAGCCTTGAGCATGCATTGATCATCGCACTTAATTCTCTAGCATCTTCTAGTTTATTGAAAAATTTTAAGAGGAAAATATTTCCTATTATGTCTTTGTTTTTTGTTTTTGGATTTCTCAACATTATTGCAGTCACAAGTTTTTTTGTTTCTTCGTCATTTAATTCTATTAAATTCTTGTATTGCCCATTTGAGGGTTCGATTCCAACTTCTCTCAAAAGTTCCAGAACCCCTTCAAAATTACCTGTAACTCCAGGGATATATGGTTGCGAACAATATTCAAGAGCTCTATTGATTGGTCTTGTTGAAGGATAGATAAGAATACCTTTTTTCTTTTTTATGTCTCCTTCTTCTATTCCCCCAAGTTTTTCTATAGACTCTTCCATTATATCTCCAATCATCCCTAAAACAGCTAGCTTTGCCAATCTTTTATTTTCAGGATCAATTTCTTTGCAAAATAAATATACAAGTCCGGCACTGCTTATTTTTTCTTTGCTGATAAGCATTGGATTTAAAATTGTTACACCTTTTGGTATTTTTTGGACAATTTCATGATGGTCTAGTATGAAAACATCTTTTAGGCCAGCTTTTTTAATATAATCAAGACTTCCTGAGGCAAGGTCTAAGAAAAGAATGAGTTTATTTTTTGGCAATTCATAAATCATTTCTTCTTCTAGACGTTTCACAATTTTCACAGAAAACCTTTTATCTAATTTTTCCAGAGCCTGGATCATTATGGCAGCAGAAGTTATTCCATCAGTATCAAAATGACTAATCAGTAATATTTCTTTATTTTCTGAATCTTCTAAAAATTTTTTTGATATAACTTTTATTTCTTTTTCTAAAGAATCTTCCCTCTTTTTCATTTTAAATTCAATTAAATTACTTTATGATATTTTTTGATCTTCCTTAATTTTGCAAATATCCTATCTTTTTCCCTCATTGCTCTTTTATCCTGTTTATGTTTTTCATAGTGCTTTTTTATTTTTTCAAGTTTTTCCTCAATATTTTTCATGTCAGGATTTATGTACTTGTTTTTTTCCCCAAGTATTTTTGATATTTTTTTATTATATTCTTTTGTGTGGATTCCTTGCTTTCTGAGTTCTTCACCGATTTTCTCACTGGTTAAACCTTTACTTATAAGTTCCACGACTTTTTTCTCAAATTCTTCTTGAGAAAGAAGT
>JABUBL010000031.1_pt1 | contig 26109 bp, 23 predicted proteins | sample 7240371 | NCBI WGS metagenome assembly JABUBL01 (sample SAMN07256343, study PRJNA390944) | subsurface metagenome | isolation source: Methane hydrate marine sediment | place: Pacific Ocean: Eastern North Pacific, ODP site 1244 | collected 2002
GTAAGAATAAATTGCTAATTTCCTTATATTCTTTTAAATCAGTATCATCCTTAATTGATGTTCTCATTTCCATAATGTCTGACTCTGAAAGGAAACCTTCTTGTTTATCTCCACTTTCTTTGGCCAAAAAATGCTTAAAAATCAGAATTGCTTTTTCTTTTCCGGTTAATCTTCTTGCTTCTCGTCCTGAAAACCCTTTAGTCATATTCTACCTCCTTTCGGATTCTTCTCTCTCTTTGAGAACTGCCCTTACTTCATCTAATTTTTTATCAGTGTATGCCAATTGATATGCACGTAAGAGAGTGTTAGTTAATACACTGATTGTATTTCCAATTTTGGGACTCATTTTAGCTTGTCTGACTTCGTTGATTGTTGTAATCAGAAGTTTTATCACATCCTCAAGTTTCTCGATTTCAACTGGCTCTAATGGCTTTTCGAGCTTAATCTGGCTGGCATAAGCTCCTTTCTTTACTGCAAGAGCTTTTTGTTCTTTACTCTCTGGATCGTGACTAAAACAATATTTTTTTGATTTTAGCGCATATCCACCACATTGTGTTCCATCAGATAAAATAAATTCACACCTTCTACTATTATTTTTCATTTTCTTATTGGTAAGCTTCTTACGGGGGGGGGTACCCCTACTGGTATGGACATGTTGTTTAATTTTTCTCTCCTTTATGTTTTCTTTCCTTGTGGTTTTTGATGGCACGTTCATATATTTCTCGGGATCTGCGAATCAGTATTGGATTAATCCCATATTCCTTGCACTTTAAGATCATTTGCTTGTTTTCCTTGTCTTTGTTGAAAACTGGCTTTTCATATCTATTATCACGAGTTTGTTCTACAAATATTATCCAGCTTAATATGCTGTAAACTGCCGCAGCTTTTATATCTTCATCATCAATATTTAAGACAACCTGATATAGATCCATGGCAAATTTGATGAATTCATCAGCAATTTCTGAGCGCTCCGTCCACTTAAGTTTTTTCTCTATGAATTTTTCATTGAATTTCTTAAAAGGTAAATTGCCTATCTGATCACCAATCGAAATAGATATATTTAATCTGTTGTAACCTGTTTTCTCAATATCTGAAATTAGATGAACACCTTTAGTTACATAAGGCATTACCTTTTTAAGGTTTTTCAAAAGCACTGCGCAAGATGGAAGTTTTTTATCTCTGTCACTATTCATTATTCTTTCAAAAACCGCACAATCATTTATGTCTAATTCTCCAAAAAGCCTTAATCCACCTTCTTTAACAGGAATGTTGCCCATCGCCAACACATATGCAATACTTTTTGTATCGTAAAAAATCAATTTCATTCTCCTTTTCAGATGATTGAGCATTATCTCAAAGTTTGGCCTTTTCTTTTTGGATTTTCTTTTTGGTTTTGTCACCTTAACCTCCTTTAATGATCTGTTTTTATCACATTTTTATGGAATATCGTTACTTGTAGTAATGTAGTATGTAAAAAACTCACTCTTAAAGTGAAAATTTCCTTGTTACTTGCTACAATTCTTCGGAATCCATTATATTTATTGTACTTTCCGTTGTAGTAAGATCCATTTTTAACTGCTACGCTACTTTGTATCATTGTTTCTCCTAAGTATTCTAATGATATACAAATACATATAAAAACCTCTCAAAGAATAAACTCCGCTACTTGTTAACCATACTATAGAACTTGCGATAACCAAATTTTTCTCCTTTTTTGTCTAATTGAATACAGCATTTTGCTCAGATCCATTTTCATTAGACTGGTTCTTTTCAATCTCCTAGCTCATTTTGACATTTTAAATACCCTTAACCATTTAAAAAAGCTTTCTCGACTTATCACCAAATACTCTCATTTCACCAGGTTGTCCCTTTTTAATATGCAAAATTTTTCTAAAATCCCGTTTTAGTTTCTCCTTTAGCATTTCTATCTCCGAGGATTCCTCCTCGTTTTCAGACCATAGAAGTTTAAAAGGAATCTGTTCTCTTTCCTCAGCAAAGATTTCTTTGTCCTTGATATCCTTTTCATAATAAAATTTTAATAAATTTATAAATGTTAGAAGTTCTTTTAATTCCCTATCTTTCTTTAGCATATTAAAAATCTCAAAATTAATATAAAATATTTCCTCTAGGCATGTTCTTATTCGCCGAAATTTATTTATCATCTCTTTTGCTATTTCTATAAGCAAGTGGGGAACATAAACAAGTTTTGTTCTTCCATCTTTACCAGTTAATATATACGTAGATGTATGTTTCTTCCCTTCCTTACAAAGTCTACAACCGGGATATGTGCAAGGTCTTTTAGATGTAACTACGGTATCCCTCATAAATTCTCTATTATTGACAATATTTTGGAGAAGCGGTGTTCTCCTTTTCAGAAGCTTTTTTAATTTTTTCTGATCCATTTGCTTCGATATTCTATTCATAATCCCTCCTTGATACAAGTATTGTTACTTGTATAATAATATGAAAAATTCTGTTTATCCAGCTTTTTTTTAAAAAATAAGAGAAAAAAATTGAGCAGATTTTTTGCTATATTTCATGTTTATTTATCATATAGTTAGTTGCAATACAATGTGAAATGAAATCATTGATAATTAAGGAATGTTTATGTTGTATTTCGAAATCCTACTTGTATCTTTTTCTGATGTTACAGATAATTTTACGAAATATCTGCCTGATGAAACAGTTCTTCCTTTTGCGCTAAGAAGAGAACCTGCAATGAAAAAACATATAAAGAGTAGTTTTCCATATTTTACCAACTTTACCTCCATCTCACTGATAAAGTAAAATACAAGTTCTGTGCCAGTAGAAGAAATTTTATATGTTATTGGAAAAAAAGGACTTAGGAAGGTAAGAAATAAAAGAAAGAAGGGGTAATATGCTCAAAAAGTGAACAGTTTGTGAGGTTTTTAATCTATAATTACTTTGCCCTTATTCTCATTATATCGTTGTAAAAAATGAATGCAATGAGAAGAAGGAGGATTGCGAAACCAATCTGTTGTATCAGAAGCATCTGTTTCTCTGTTGGTCTCTTCTTCGTCAATTTCTCTATGCCAAAAATAAGAATATGACTGCCATCAAGTGGTGGAAAAGGAACGAGGTTAAATATAAAAAGATTGATGGAGAGAAGTGCCATAAATCCAAGGTAGAACTCCAATCCCAAACGAGCGGATTCACCTGCGAGTTGAAATATTGCAATTGGGCCACCGAGTGTTTTGGGTGAAATCTGTCTTCTAAATAACATTACAATCACTCTAATAATCAATTTTATACTTTCCCCTGTTCTCACAAAACCTTCTTTGAGTGAACCAATAAGCCCAAATCGTAACTTCTCTGTCTCTGCAACAACCCCAAGAAGACCTATCTCCTTCGTCTCCCCATTCTCCTGGATCTTTTGTTTTCTTGGTACCACCTTACCCTTCATTATTTCTTCATCCCTCATCCATTCAATCTGCAACTCTTTTCCGGGATTTTTCCGAACTTTCTTCCTCATATCCTCAAAGCTCGTTATCTCTTTTCCATTTATAGAGAGAAATCTATCACCTTTTCTGAGACCGAGATTGTATGCTGGACTGTTTTTTTCAACGATACCTACAACAGGTTCTATCATAGGAACGAGGGGAAATTCTTCATCCTTCTTATATGCACTATGAACAGTAAAAAGGCTATCACCCCGTTTAATGAGAAAACTGAGTGAATCAGGGTTTTGCTCTATAATTATTGCAATTTCATACCAATTTCTAACCTCTTTATTGTTTAATTCAATAATCTCGTCTCTCTTTTCAACCCTTTCACTCAGTAATGAATTTTCATAAACAGATTCTATAGATGTTCCCGGGGTTATATTCAAACCAAAAGAAAATATAGTGAAAAAGTAAATTACAAAAGCAAGAACAAGGTTTAGAAATGGTCCTGCCAATACAACGAATGATCTTACAAGAACAGACTTTGAAAAGAATTCGTCCTTCTCTCCTTTTACTTCACCAAGTTCCATACCCTTCATCTTTACATATCCACCTACAGGGAAAAGAGAGAGTCTATATTCTGTGCCCCGGAAGCGAAAGCCCCAAAGCTTTGGTCCGAGCCCAACAGAAAATCTTATAACAGCAACACCTGTACTTTTTGCTGCTATGAAGTGGCCAAATTCATGGCTTATCACCATAACGGTAAAAAGAATCAAACCTGCAATTATTGTTAGAATCATGTTTTTCTGTTTTGCAGTTCTGCTGTTTTGCAGTATTGCAGTTCTATTTTCAGAAGGTATAAATACATTTTTTTACAGTTTCACCAATCTTTTAAGATTCTTAGGTTGTAAAATGTTTCTGTGTCCATCTGTGGCTAAATTGTCTTGACATACTGTTCTGCTTCCTTTTTCCCCCACTCCTCTGCTGCTTGTACTTCTTCTACTGAGGGATTTTCAATTGGTGAGTATTTATCTATAATAATGCTTATGATTTTTGTTATTTTATCTAACGATACCTTATGATTCAAAAATGCATCAACAAGAGACTCATTGGATGAATTCAAGACAGCAGTTGTCGTTCCACCCTTTTCAAGTGCACGATATGCGAGAGAGAGTGCAGGAAACCTTAAAGGGGTTGCTGGTTCAAATGTAAGAGTAGAAATTTCTGTAAGATCAAGGGATTTTGTGATGGAATGCTTCCTCTCGGGGAATGTGAGTGCATATTGGATGGGAAGGGTCATATCAGGAATAGAGAGTTGTGCAATGATTGAACTGTCTACAAATTCTACTGCTGAATGAATTATGCACTGTGGATGAATAACTACAGAGATATTTTCTACAGGAATATCAAACAAGAAATGTGCTTCTATAATCTCTAAAGCTTTATTCATCATGGTTGCAGAATCAACAGATATTTTCTTTCCCATCGACCATACAGGGTGATTCAGGGTCTCCTCGATTGTTACATCTCGTAAGTTCTTTCTATTTCTGAAAGGACCACCAGATGAAGTGAGTATTATTTTTCTGATTTCTGAGTTTTCTCGTCCTTTGATACACTGGAATATTGCCGAATGTTCACTATCAACAGGAATTATCTCCGCCTTATTTTTACGTGCCTCGTCCATTATAATTTGTCCATAAGAGACAAGTGTCTCTTTATTCGCAAGTGCTACCCTTTTTCCTTTTCTAATTGCTGCAAGGGTTGGTAAGAAACCAGCAGATCCCATAATCCCATTGAGCACTAAATCCACTTTCTCCATTTCTGCAATTTCGCAGAGCCCCTCTTTACCAGAAAGAATCTTTATTCCAGTGCCTTTTAATTTCTCTTTAAGCAAGGAAAGGTTTTCTTTATTTACTAAGTCAACAACATGTGGACGAAACTGTAACGCCTGTTGAGCAAGAAGATTAACATCCCTGTAGCAGGAAAGGGCAATAGGAGTAAATTCATTACCAAGATTATTGATTACTCGTAAAGCGTTTTTTCCTATGGAACCCGTTGAACCAAGGATTGCTACCCGTTTCATTTTACCTTGCTGCAAAAAACCTGAGAAAGTAGTATACAAATGGGGCTACAAAAAGGATACTATCAAAACGATCCAGGATTCCACCATGTCCCGGAATATGTGAAGCAGTGTCTTTGATTTGTGCATCCCGTTTTATAAGGGATTCGACAAGGTCACCTACCTGGGCGAAACATGAACCAAATATTACAAGGACAATAACATCAAAAATTGTAAGAAACTGAAGATTGAATATCTTATGATATGTAAATAAGAATATAAACGATACAAAAACACCACCTATTGCACCTTCCCAGGTCTTTGATGGACTGACTCTAGCAAGAAGTTTCCTTTTCCCAAATTTTCTACCGACGAAAAATGCACCTGTATCATACCCCCATGCAATAAAAAAAGGGATAAGCACATATGTTACACCGATATTATAAGGTCTACCTGTTGCTGTAGGCAATTCCCTCAAAAAGATGAGATGACCGAATAGCCAGGAAACATAAAGGATTCCAAATATAGTTGTTCCTACATGGTTTATCGCCCTGTCCTGATCTTTTCTGAAAAGCTCAGTGGATGAAAGCACCATAACGAGAAGAGTAAAGACGAGGTATGTAAAAACATAACTTTGAAAATATGCAATAAGTCCAAGAATTACTGCAACAGTAATACCAATCTTTTTATACGGTTTCATCCCCTTTGCCCGGAGAATTTCATAAAACTCAAATGTTCCAATGAGGATACCAAGTTCAATTAGAATGAGAAAATAGACACCACCATTGTATGCAATATAAATCAGCGGTGGAACGAAGAGGAACGAAGTAATTAATCTATAAACCAGATTCATTTTCTTATCCATCGATTCCACCAAATTTCCTTTTTCTTTTCTGGTAGTGTGCTATTGCTTTCAAGAGGTGTCTTTTTCTAAAATCTGGCCAGAGGGTTTTTGTAACCCAGAGTTCGCTGTAAGCAGATTCCCAGATAAGGAAATTGGATAACCTGAGCTCACCACTTGTTCGTATGATAAGATCGGGATAAGGGATATTGCTGTCATAGAGAAATTTTCGGAATGTTTCTACATCTACCTTCCCTTTTTTATTTTTGTGGCAATTTTTGATAATCTTTTTGACCGCATCAACTATCTCCTGTCTTCCGCCATAATTTATTGCTAAGACAAGGACTAAACCACTATTTTGAGAAGTTACCTTGATCGAATTGTCAAGTGCTTTCCTTACTTTTAAGGGAAGTTCATCAATGCGTCCAATTGCTTTTATTTGGACATTGTTTTTGTGAAGTTCTTCAAGCTCTGAATGGAGTAATCCCTCTAACATATCCATCAGTGCATTTACTTCGGCTTGTGGTCTCTTCCAGTTTTCTGTTGAAAATGTGTATAAAGTAAGAAATTTTATCCCTATTTTTGATGCAGCCCTTACAGTTGCACGAACAGATTCAATGCCTGCATGATGCCCCATGATTCTCGGAAGGCCTTTTCTATCAGCCCATCGACCATTGCCGTCCATTATGACTGCAATGTGTCTTGGAATCTTCGATTTATCAATACCATACTTCAAAAAAATAGCTTTTTTCATTGATGAACTAAATTTCCATGATTTCTTTATCTTTTTCTTCTACAATTTTATCTATGTGCTCAATATACTCATCAGTGACTTCTTGAATTTCTTTCATTCCCCTTTGTGAATCGTCTTCAGAGAAATCTCCAGACTTCTCTCCCTTTTTGAGCTCATCATTGCATTCTCTTCTCACATTCCGAACTGCAATTTTTCCTTCCTCTCCGAGTTTTTTTACAAGTTTAACAAGTTCCTTCCTTCGCTCCTCGGTCAATGGAGGAATGGGTAACCTGATTACCTTTCCGTCATTGTTTGGTGTGAGCCCAAGATCAGATTGAAAAATGGCTTTTTCAATTTCGGGAAGGAGATTTTTATCCCATGGTTGGATCATAAGTAGTCGTGCCTCTGGTACACCAATATTTGCAATTTGTTTTAGAGGTACTTTTGAACCATAACACGCAACCTTTAAGCCGTCAAGGAGTGCTGTTGTTGCTTTGCCTGTTCTTATCCTTACGATTTCATTTCTTACAGCACCGACACTTTTTCTCATCTTATCTCGTGCTTTTTCTTTAATCTCCTTTAGATTCATTTTACCTCCTCTGGTGCGAGACCAGTCTTGCTACTCCTGTTTTATTATTGGAGTAACAGAACTTTCCCCGTATAATATGAGACTTTTGAATAAATGTTTTACTACACAGTACTTGCTCTGCTACCTTTGTAACTTGTGTAATCAGACTTCATCTGAAACAATAGTTCCTATATTATTGCCTGATAATATCTTACAAAGAGAGCCTCTTTTTAATATATTAAATACAAGTATTGGTAGATTATTTTCCATAGCAAGTGAGAATGCTGTAGTGTCCATCACTTTAAGACGTTTTTCTATAACATGGTTGTATGTTAATTTTCTGAAAAATTTTGCATCCTTGAATTTCTCAGGGTCTTTGTCATAAATTCCTTGAACCTTTGTACCTTTAAGGATTGCTTCTGATTCGGTCTCTATCGCTCTAAGAACAGCAGCAGTGTCCGTTGTAAAGAATGGATTGCCTGTTCCACAAGCAAATATTACTATTCTTCTTTTTTCAAGGTGTCTTAATGCTTTTCTCCTTATGAAAGGTTCAGCGAGTTCGGCAACATTTATCGCACTCATAACCCTGGTAGGAATGTTTTCTTCCTCAAGAATGTTCTGCAGGAGCAAGGCATTTATTAATGTTGCTATCATTCCCATATAGTCCGCGCTCACCCTTTCTGCTGAAAAACTCTCGACTGCCTCTTTCCCCCTGAAAATATTTCCACCACCAATAACTATTCCAATCTCAACATTACTATTGTATGCATCTTTGATTTCGTCTCGCAGATGATGCAATGCAGATTTTGAAAATCCAAAATCCTTTTCTCCTGCAATAATCTGGCCGCTTATTTTGAGAAGAATTCTTTTATACTTTGAAGCCATACAAATGTAACTCCAGCTATACCTCTTCTCCAATATGGAATCTTGTAAACCTTTTGACTGTTATATTTTCACCAAGTTTGGCAATGTAACCCTTAATATAGTCCTCAACAGTCATATTGGAATCCCTTACAAAAGGTTGTTCTAAAAGACAAGAATCTTTGAAAAATTTATTAAGTTTTCCTTCAACAATTTTGTCGACAATTGTTTCCGGTTTTCCAGAGTTTTCCATCTGGGTTCTGTAAATGGACTTCTCCCTTTCAACTATCTCCTGTGCGACATCTTCTCTTCTGATTGAAATGGGGTTTGATGCAGCGATCTGCATTGCAATATCCTTTGCGATTTTTTTAAAATCATCGGTTTTTGCAACAAAGTCAGTTTCACAGTTAAGTTCTACAAGGATACCGAGTCTTGCTCCTGGATGAATGTAAGATTCGATTACACCTTCCTCAGTTTTTCTCATTAGTTTTGTTGCTGCTTTTGCTATTCCCAGTTTCCTCAAATGCTCGATTGCCTTATCTATATCTCCATCTGTAGTCATAAGTGCCTTTTTACAATCTAAAACACCCGAACCGGTTCTTTCTCTCAATTCCCTAATCTTTTCAATAGGGATATCCATTTGTTAGACTCCTTCCTTTTTTCGAGATACCTTTTTTTCCTTTTCTTTCTTCTTTTTTAGCTTCTTTTGCTGTGCTTTTACAGGTTTTTTAAGTACAATCTTTTCTACTTTCTTCCGTTTAGTAATCTCTTTCTTCTTTTGTGGTTCTTTTTCCTTTTTAGGAGGTTTCTGAACTCTTTTCCTTGCTACTTTTTTCGTTTCTGTCTTTTTGGCTTCAAATACTTTCTTTTCTCTTTTTTCCTCTACGATTTTTTTCTTTTCCGCTTTTTTCTCTTCCTCTTCTGCCGCTGCTTTGTCTGATTCTGCAAGCTGCTTACCATCAATGACCGCCTGACTAATAATGGAAGTAATTAACTTGATAGATCTAATTGCGTCGTCATTCGCTGGAATTGGTATGTTTACCACATCGGGATCTGTGTTTGTGTCCACGATGGCAATAACAGGAATTCCAAGAATGTTAGCCTCATGAACTGCTATATATTCTCTTTTTATATCTATCACATATAGGAGGTCTGGCAATGATTTTATTGTCTTTACGCCACCGAGAACTTTTTCCATCTTCTCCATCTTTCGTGTTAGAGAAAGAGCCTCTTTTTTGGGCAAAGCATCAATAACTCCAGCCTCTTTATTTTTATCGTATTCAATCATTTTGTCAATGGTCTTTCGAATTGTTCTAAAATTGGTTAGCATTCCACCAAGCCATCTTTCGCAGATATAAAAAGCACCACATCTCATCGATTCTTCCCTGATAATATCCTGCGACTGTCTTTTTGTTCCAACAAAGAGAATTGTTTTCGAATTTCTAATCTGCTCAACTATTTCTGTGTATGCCTTCTCAAGCATTTTAACTGTTTTCTGTAGGTCAATTATGTAGATGCCGTTTTTTTCTCCAAAAATGAACTTTTTCATTTTTGGATTCCATCTACTTACCTTATGTCCAAAATGTGAACCTGCTTCAAGCAGATCTTTCATTGTAACCAAAGGAAACCCCCTTTTTAGTTTTTTCCTCCATTCTCTTCATCTCAGTAAAGAGCCCTGATATAGGGAACCTCTTCTGATCCGAGAATGTGTGAAATATTTTTTTATCGTTTAGAGAACTGAAATCTCTTTCTTGCTTTTACCCTTCCGTATTTTTTTCTTTCAACTTCCCTGGAATCTCTTGTCAAAAGACCAGCAGACCTGAGTGTTTTTCTGAAGTCTATATTATATTTGAGCAATGCCCTTGCTATTCCGAGCTTCAAGGCACCTGCCTGACCACTCTTACCGCCGCCTATAACTTTTGCAACAACATCCATTTTCCCAAGTGTTTCAGTAACTCTGAAAGGCTCAACAATCACTGTTTCAAGTTCAGGTCTGTGGAAATATTGCTGCATGAATTGGCCGTTTACAATAATTCTACCTTTACCTTCGTGGATTCTCACTTTTGCGACTGCTTCTTTTCTTGAACCTTTTGCATAATAAATGTTTTTTTGCAACCTATCACCTCCTTTGTATAGTTATTGAGTTGTCTGTCATTGCTTGACTCATGCGAAGAAATCTCATATTTATAAACTTTGGAAACTAACTTTGTTTACCCCGTTAGAAACAACGATTTTTCTAACGGGGTTTAGTTCGTTTAAAGCGTCCCGAAAATGCAAAGCATTACGGGATAAATTTCGATCGTTTTTAACGTTAAACTCATTCATCATTTGGATTTTGTCATTGCTTTAAATTGCATATTCAATACCTCTGGGTTTTGAGCACTATGAGGATGCTCTTTATCTTTATAAACCTTCAATCTTCTTAGCATCCCTGCTGCCAATTTGTTCTTTTGAAGCATCCCTTTAACTGCAAATTTAATTACTCTTTCAGGGTGTTTAATCAACATATCCTTGGCTTTTGTTTCCTTTAACCCACCGATGTAGCCAGAATGTCTGTAGTAGATCTTCTTTTCTCTCTTCTGTCCTGAGAGAAATACATCCTTAGCGTTCACAACTACAACAAAGTCACCACTGTCAATATGTGGGGTGTAGAATGGTTTATCTTTCCCCGATAATGTGGTAGCGATTTTTGTGGCTAATCTTCCAAGTGTCTTTCCCTGGGCATCAACTACATACCATTTTCTTTTAACATCCTCTTTTCTTAAAGAAAGAGTCTTCATTCAAAACCTCCTGCATAAACTAATATTAGTTAATCATCTTTTTCAGTCTCGTTCATTCAATGTAAAGACTCTACCTTATATCATATTTTGTGTAGATTGTCAAGCATTTTGAACCCTTTGGCAAGTAAAAGTTCAAACATGTCGTAGTACAAAGGAGGGTTGGGAAGATTAAATGTTTAGTTTGACCTCGTGTTATTTGGAGATTTCTGAAAAAGGTACTTGACACATTAAATGGTATGGTATATAATTGTGCAATAGAACATTTTTTTGAAAGAATAAGTTTAAAGGCAGAGCTTTGCTTGATACTGATTGGTGCTTGTTCCTGAAGCTGAAAGGAGGTGAGCAATTTTAGGCTTGATTGCAGGAACTTGGCTAAAAAACCATGAAAACAGGTAGGAAGATCCTGAGCACCATAAGAAATAATCCCACCTTTCTAAAAATTTTTAGGGAGGGTGTGAAAATGTATGGCGGAACAAAAACCATGGGAGGATGAGATGACGATAAAAAAAATCAAATTCCCAATAATCTTCTTTGCAGTAGCAGTTATTTTATATTGGTCGAATGCTGTAGGTCTTGAGAATCAGAACCAGGTTTTACAAACTATCCCAACAAAGATTGAACGTAGTCTTATCTCTTCATCTTCTTCAGGAGGACCTATCTTTCGTCAGGTATTTATTGATTCTTTTGAGAGGGCTGACCTTATTCCCTGGACAACCTCAGGAGATACAATTTGGGGTATTAGAGACACGCTGGATACATATGGTCCTCAAAGTTGCGCAGTCTCAGGGTATCAGTTTGCTGGACACCCAGAGTTGGACGTTCCAGAGTATTATTCGCCCGGTGTTAACCCTGGATTTATTACATACTTAACCTCTCCTACGATTGATATAACTGGTTGGGATTCCCTGTTTTTATCTTTTAATTACTGGGGAGATTTCGAAGGTGCTGCAACTAATTTTGACGGTGGTATAATTGAAATTTCTGCGAACAATGGTGCGACCTATGTGCAGATTGATTCACTTGCCCAAGGTCATCTCAATCCAACGTATGATTCACGATTAGCAAATACTGGACAATTAGAACTTGCCTGGGCTTATTGTTATGATACTCCTGGTTGGGTAAGTGTAGTTACTCAGGACCTCGTCAATTTAGGCTATGTTGCGTCTGGAGATCAAATCAAAGTACGCTTCACCTTTGCATATGATGCATTATCAGGGGGACAGGGATGGTATATTGATGATGTTCGAATTGCGGATGTCTCACCGCCTGACCTGCAGCCCCCTACTATTGTTCATACGCCTTTGTCAGATACGACTGATACACTCAATGACTACACTATTTCTGCCACAGTTACAGATGATGGTTCAGGGGTAGATACTGATTCAGTCTATCTCCATTATCAGATCGAGACAGGACCCATAATCGATGTGCAGATGACAGATATGGGTGCTGACATCTATGAAGCAGACATTCCAGCACAGGTTTTTCATACTGACATCTTTTATTCCATCTCTGCGGCTGATTTGGCAGGTAATGAGGGTAGCACTCCAATATATAATTTTGAGGTTACCAATGCGAGAATCATTATCTATGATGATGGACAGCCCCAATATGCGCCCCTTGTTACGACTCCTGGCGATGGATGTTTTGTGCAGTTTTTATTCAGCGATGTAGGAATAGATAGTGGACTTCTGCATCAAGTAAAATTCCTCTTTGAGGGTCCAGGTCCATTCGATATACGTGTTTATAATGGGACTGCAGGCAATCCAGGTGCATTTATAGACTCAATGGCAGGATTGACCTCGCCAGGCTATCAGTGGTATACTGCAGATATCACTGACCTTGATATTCAGACAGCCAATCCTAATGGAGTCGTTGTAGGATATATTATTGGTGCTGGTCCTGATTCACTCGGAATCCTGAGGGATGTTGCGGTAGGCTATCCTAATCATAATTGGAATTACATCGGTAATAACTGGATACAGGAGACTGGCGGTGACATTATGATCAGACTTAAAGTTATCCCGATGGATTTAGGTGTGGCTGAGAGTCCGGGAGAAACTCTGCCAGTCTTTGCCCTTGGTCAAATTGCCCCTAATCCTACGCGAGAGAATATAGTAATTGAATATCAATTACCAACTACGCAAAAAGTCTCTTTGAATGTCTACAATGTATCGGGTCGATTGGTTAAACAATTAGTAGAAGCTGAAGAGCAAGCAGGAACCCATAAGGTCTCTTGGAATGGTCGAGATCAACGAGGAAATCCTGTTGCGAGTGGAGTTTATTTCTATCAATTAAAGGTCGAAAATAAACGTTTAACGCGAAAATTGATTGTAACCCGATAACAAATGAAGTCATCTGGTTTGCGGTTCTCATTGCGGGGCAGGCTTTTAAGTCTGCCCCGCATCTTCAGATTATCCTACACGTGAATGCCCAAAATTTATTTTGCATTTGAAAGTAGGTTTTTTAAAGTAAAAGGCACTCTGTATTGAATCTTCTATTTAACGACTATCATCTTCCTCGTGAATGTCTTTTCTCCTGCAACAAGACGATAGAAATAGATGCCACTCGCATATCTTCTCATATTCACCCGCAAGCTGTGATACCCAGGCTCAACCACACCATCCATGAGTGGTTCAACCAGACGCCCACTAACATCATAAAGACTCAAGCTCACTGTTCCCTTAAAAGGAATCTGATAGTTAATTACTGCATTATAATTACAGGGATTGGGATAACTCTGTGATAGACCATATACCTTCGGTATAATCAATACACCCCCAGGCTTCTCCTCTGCTCTAATACCAAAGAAATGCATTATGGAATCCACAAGTACCTCCTTTGTAGACGGAGGTGAACCATCCGTTAATCCTCCAAACTCAAAGGATACCCCAACCGTCTTATAGAGCAGTGTATCATTCGCCACTCCACAATCAAATTGAGGAGATGAATTGCTGAAAATAGTAAATCCACTACTTTGAGGACTTATGTGGTCTATCCAGTTATTCTCTCCATTATATCCAAAACTTATCCCTTCTGTAAATGCCTCACCCTGACCAAGAACCGTTACAAGGCTGTCCGATCCATCATCCGTTGGATTGATCCCAAAAAGCGATCCAAAGTCATATCCACCAGATAAAAGATCGGCATACCAAACATCCCCTCCCTCAAGGTACATCCTTCCTCCGCTATTCACAAAATTGACAAGTGCTGTAGCCTCAGAGCTGCCATCCTCAATAACATAATTTTCCCAGAATATACCAACACAGACAAATACTGCTAAATAGTCATCAAGCTCTGTTGTAGGAAGTATTGTGCAATAATCACCTACATAGCCACAAGCCTGAAGCGCTGCATCTATCGCGGGACCACTTGTATGGTTAGGATCTGGATCCCAGATAAGATAATGCTTTGCACCTACGGTTATCTTGAATTCCAGTGTATCGACAAAAGATCCAGTCTTTATTTCAAACTTGAAGGTAAATGTATGACCTATTGGCGTGGAATTCGGTGCATGAACAATGAAGGGGTTACTCGCATTACTTGCCGTTCCACCAGACTGTATATCACCAAAACTGCTATTCGGGTCCTGCACTGTTATATAAGGGGAATTCTCAAAGAGATAACCTGTAACAGACGGTGCATCCTCGCTCCCTTCATTTTCCAGGGTAACAATAAGATCTACCGTCTCACCAGGATCGAGTCTCTGATTCCCTGTCGGATCTACAACAAAATTGGTTAACGTAAGAAAAGATGCATATACTGTGGTAAAAAAATGGCTTATCCAGATACTGTCATTAACATCGTATGCAGCAAAGTCAAATAGTATAGTATGACCATCAGGACAGTTATTCGTAACACTGAAAACATAGGAAGGTGCCCCGCTTGAAGAATCACCAGCAGCAATATTGCCAAACCACGTAGAATCAGCTGAGATACTGACATAAGGATCTGTATCGCTCAAAATCCCATAGATACCATAACCTGTTTCAACACCAATATTTTTTGACCAGGCTGTAAGGTCGATAGTCTCTCCTGGGTTTATTCTTCCGTTTCCATTTCCACCGCCTGTATCATCGATTATACCCTTCAGGAATGAAATATAAGGACCACTCGGGGCTTGAACCGGGATGGATACAATGTAGGGAATCTTATTATATGCTGTCACTGTAAGGGTAATTTCACCCGATGATGGTAATGGTGGGTCGATAGTTATTATTGCAAATCCTGATGCATTTGTATAAGCAGAACCGTAGAGTGTATCATTTCTAAAAAGTGCACATAATGCATCCTCAACACCAAAAACCGTTACATCAAATGTTGTCAGACCAGAGTAGATTTGAGCGTCATGATAAACGGTCATTGAATCAGGCGTATCTGTTCTCAATTGAAGGGACGCATCGCCAAAGATATGCCAGGTTTGGGACATCTCTACACCATAATCACCACCATAATAGACATCCATCATATGACATGCACCATTAAAGAATACGCCACCTACAGTATTCATCTTATCATGTGTGAGAAGATTTACTGCACCTTCCTGACCGAAACAGGGGGGTTCCCAGGTTTGACTAATTGATGAACCCCAGTGGGTTATTGCACCACGCGGTTGAGAGGGCGTTCCTGCTCTGAGCCAGGCTTCGCAGAAACAGGTCACACCTGGAAAGTATCCCACATAACAGGCAACAGAGATAATAAATGGTAGTTCCCATGGATTCTGTAAGTTGTTTACATCGCTTATACTAAATCCAGATGTTCCCCAACCAGATAAAGAACCGTGACCAATATAGTTAACAACGCCTCTTCCCTCCTCAAGTGCAGACTTTACCATTGATGAATTTGCACCAGGGTCGTAGATCTGATCAATAAGGGAATATGAATATGCAAGGAGTGAATCCCTGAGCCAGTTACACCTTGTTGTATCGTATGCAGGATTTATGGTGCCAGAGTACTCTGTACTTGCAATACCTGTTCCCCGGTGATACCAGTCTGCACCTAAATCAGGCGTCATCTCGTAGTATATAGAACGGTTTACCTGGTTATCTACATCCTGCGTTGTATTTGCAGAAAACCTTGAGATAAATAGGTCGGGATAATGATCTGTGCCTTCCACACAGGCATATACTGGGTCAGCAGGTTGTCCTGAAGCTGAACCCACGGTTCCTGTTGCTGGAGGTATATCCTCTGCATCACCAACCAGAATCACAAATGTCACTCCAGGATTGTTATACTCGTTTATTATGTAATCCTTGATAGCGGTTGACCCGCTTCCAACCTCTGAATATTTCACAAGTTTCGTTGGAAAGCCCTTCTGCAGTTTCCATTGGTAAAATGGAATCATATTATTATAATAGTTATCAGCCGTAATAATAAGTATCCTTCCTGCATGCTCATTTATTGTGTCCCAACCTGCTGGATTAAAATTGATGAATATATTTTCATAGAGTTTACGGAATTCCCTCGCTATCTTCGTTGGCTTCTTCTCTTTCACATTTGTCCTTCCCTGTCCATCCCTGTAGATCTTCACCATCATCCTCTTCGTCACCTTCATTTCCTTTTTGTAAGGATTATACTGAAATGGATTAAACGTGAAAGCAAGTCCCCGGAAGTCTCTCATAATAAACGACCTCTTAAGTGAGAAATCCGTTCGAGGAAACCAATCATTGGTTTCATAAAAAGCATCAAAGGTGTAAGGAACCATTGAAGGGTTAATATCTCTTGTGAGATTACCCTTTGATGGTATAACAGGCTCAATGGTTATAGTCTCTGCTTCGACCTCTATTATTTTGTAGTCCATATGTGCATTATTGGGGATTATTATACTTCTTGAAATCTGAGGCAGGTTGGGATAACCCTTTTTTAAATGAGAAGGCGTATGGGGAAGGAATATGCTTGAATACATATCTCTGTTAATAAGAACCTTTTCCAGATAGTAACCCGGGATAGAGAATTCAATTGTTGTTGAATTGTTATCCTGTGAGATAATGTTAACCGCTGGTTCCTGTCCTTCATAACCTCCAAAACTTATCCAGTCTGCTGAGAGGGGAAGAAAAATATACACAAAAAGAAGAAAAAATAACAGTGATTTTTTCATCGAAGCATCTTTATTCCAGAAAACAATTGACTTAAATGAAACACAGTTCTTACTCAAGACTCCTAAATGGAGAGGTAACGTAATTTATGTTTTGTAAATTAGAAATTGGTTAACATTTATAAAATTGATTTATATTTTTATGAAGGGGAATTTTTCAAGTATCTGAGTAAAACTCTTCTTTATTCGGCTAAGAGCCTCCTCTGTTTTAGCTTCAAATCGAAGAACAAGGATAGGTTGGGTGTTAGATGCTCGCAGGAGTCCCCATCCATCAGGGAAAACAACCCTTACACCATCTATGTCTATTATATTATACTCCTTCTCAAAAGTTTTTTTTACATCTTCAACAACCTTGAATTTCTCTGAATCAGGACAATCTACCCTTATCTCGGGTGTTACAAAATATGATGGAACTTCATCAGCAAGCAGGGAAAGAGGGTTTTGAGTTCTTGATAGTAATTCTATTAATCTCAAAGATGCAAAGATAGCATCATCAAATCCATAGTAGTTGTCTCCAAAAAACATGTGACCACTCATCTCACCAGCAAGAGGTGCATCCTCTTCTTTCATCTTTGCTTTAATAAGTGAGTGTCCTGTTTTCCACATAAGAGGAACTCCACCCTTTTCTTTTATGTATTCGATCAAACCATTCGAGCATTTTACTTCAAAGATAATTTTTGCTCCTTGTCTCTTTCTCAATACCTCCTTTGAATATATAGCAAGCAGTTTGTCTCCCCAGATAATCCTTCCCTTCTCATCGATAGCTCCAATTCTATCCCCATCCCCGTCAAATGCAATTCCGAGATCTGCCTTTGATTCTTTTACTCTTTGAATCAAGTCATTAAGATATTCTGGAATGGTTGGGTCAGGAAGATGATTGGGAAATGAACCATCTGGTTCTTCAAAAAGAATTTCAAATTCAAATGGTAGTTTGCTGTATAACCTTTTTACTACAGGACCTGTAGTTCCATTACCTGTATCAAAGATTATTTTTAGTTTTCTTTTACCCAATGAAATCCTATCCAGAATATCATTGATATACTCGTTTACTGTCTCTTTCTCTTCGTAACTTCCTATACCTTTTCTAAAAACTCCTTTATCAGCAATCTTTCTGATTTCCTGAATTTCATCACCGTAAATCGTATTCTTTCCCACGAGCATCTTTAATCCATTGTATTCCTTTGGATTGTGACTGCCCGTTATCTCCACCCCTCCATCAAGACCATGCGTATGCACCGTGAAATAGAGCAAAGGTGTGGGGATTACACCGAAATCAACAACATCTATACCAGTTGAGAGGAGCCCCTTAACAAAGTTATTCTTGATTCTTTCAGAACTGAGTCTTATATCCCTTCCTATGCCAATCCTTTTAGCATTACTTGGCAGAAAAATACTATAAGACTTCCCAAGTATTTCAACTACTTCATTAGTAAGGTCAATATCTGCTTTACCTCGTATATCGTATGTTCTGAAGATTTCTTTGTTCATAGATTTTTAAGATTTTAAGAAAAATTAACCACCGAAGAATATATCAAGCCAATAATGATAACCGCATAACATGATATTCTATGCATTACAGTAATACTATAGCAAATTTCTTGTCCTGTCAAGAAATTTATGGCTTTTGCTTTGGAGTAGCGAAACAAGGAAAAATAAGGGTATCGCTGTTGTTTGAATCTTTTTGCTTGACAGGTATGAATGTGATATGGTAATAAATAAATTTAAGGAGGTTATATTTGATAAGAATATATAATACGCTTACCCGAAAAAAAGAGGAGTTTAAACCACTTGAAGAAGGTAAGGTGAAGATGTATGTGTGCGGTTTAACGGTTCAGGACCGACCACATATCGGACATATCAGGGCGTCTATAACTGCTGATATTCTGAAACGATACTTTGAATATTCAGGGTTTGATGTAACCCTTATAACTAATTTCACGGATATTGATGATAAGCTGATTGAAAAGGAAAAAGAGACAGGTGAGGATTTTAGAAGTATTGCGAGAAGGATTATTGATGAATATTTTGAAAATGCAGATAAACTCAATATAAAAAGGGCAGATTTTTTTCCTGAGGCAACAAAGCATATACAGGAGATTCAGGAACTCGTTTCAAGATTGATAGAGAAAGGGTTCGCTTACGTCTCAGGTGGTAATGTCTATTATGATGTTTCGAAATTTAGCGGTTATGGAAAACTCTCAGGAAAAAAATTGGAAGATCTCCGTGTTGGTGCCCGGGTGGAACCCGATGAGACTAAAAGGAATCCTGTTGATTTTGTCGTGTGGAAAGGTGCGAAACCTGGTGAACCCTGGTGGGAAAGTCCATGGGGGAGAGGTAGACCAGGATGGCACATAGAGTGCTCTGCTATGAGTATGCACTATCTTGGAGAGACATTTGATATACATGGCGGTGGGGCAGATCTTATGTTTCCTCATCATGAGAATGAAATTGCACAAAGCGAGGGAGCTACAGGAAAACCCTTCGCAAGATACTGGGTTCACAATGGGAGATTGAATCTTTCAGGTGAAAAGATGTCTAAATCTATTGGTAATGTTGTGCTGATCAGTGATATTCTTAAAACCTACAAACCCGATGTAGTAAGGCTATATCTTCTTTCCACCCATTACAGAAGCCCGTTAGAATATTATGAAGACAGATTGAAAGAACAGGAAGGTGGATATGAAAGATTGAGACAGGTTCTCTTTCTTATATCCCAGACGGAAGGTGAAGAGGGTGAACTCAATAAGGAAACTATAGATAAATTCAAAGAGGCAATGGATGACGATTTCAATACACCAAAGGCACTCTCCGCTATCTACTCCTACACAAAGGATATTTTTGAAACAATGAAGAAGGGACCTGATACGAAATGGATTTTAAGTGCTAAAAAGACATTGAAAGAGATGCTATCTGTTCTTGGTCTTTTTGAATCAGAAGAGGACCATGAGAAAAAGGATGACGACCTTATTGACCTACTTTTGACAATCCGCTCAGACATTAGAGAGAAAAAACTCTATGAGTTATCTGATAAGATAAGGGATGGGTTAAAAAAACTCAATATTGAGATAGAAGATACAGACGAAGGCAGTCGGTGGAAAAGGGAATGAGGAAATGAAGTTATGGATGTTCTTCCACTCAAAAAGGGGATAATTTATGGTCCTGTTAAGTCAAGAAGACTGGGAAGGTCACTTGGTATTAACCTCTCTCCTGTAAATTCTAAGTTGTGCTCCTTTAACTGTGTTTACTGCCACTATGGGTGGACAGAACGCGTTACAAAAGATGTAAAGAAGTATATTAAAGATTTTCCAAAGAAGGAAGATGTCTTTTTAGCAATAAGAGGAGCACTTACATCTATAGCAAAACCTGATTATATAACCTTTTCTGGAAATGGAGAACCGACACTCCATCCTGAGTTTGAAAGTATTGTCAAGGAAGTTAGAAAGATAAGGGATGAACTTACACCAGGAACGCCGATTGCTCTACTTTCAAATACATCAATGCTCAACAATCAGGGTGTTAAGAGAGCGGTTTCAATGATTGATGTCAAGATTTTTAAACTTGATGCGGGGACGGAAGAGGCTTTTAAGAAAATGAACAAGCCTGCGGCAGGAATTTCCTTACAGGATATAGTTGAAGCATTGAATAGCGAAAAGGATTTTCTAATTCAAACTGTTTTTGTCAAGGGAAGTATTGATAACACCAAGGAGATAAATCTTCCTGAATGGATAAAAGCCATTGCTGCTATTTCGCCTTTGAGTGTGCAGATATACTCTACTGACCGCCCTGTACCAGAGGTAGGAATAAAAAAGGTTGGCATTAAAGAGCTTGAAGAGATTGCCCACAGGACAGAAAAAGAGACAGGTATCACTGTGGAGATCTTTGGTGTAAGAAATTAAGTATGTTATGATCGTTATTAGCGTTTTCAACTCTATTAACATTTCAACGAACTAAAGCACTAAACGATCTACAATCTTTAAACTAAGATATATCCCACTACTACCATTATCAGTCCGCTCACAAGTGGAAGCAATAGATTGTCATCCACTCCAAAAGGAAATAGTTCTACAAATGAAGCTCCTATGGCTCCAGCAATTGTTACCTTTAAAGGAAGGTTAGGCATTAAAAATGATATTACAATACAGAGGATGAAACAGGATAGACTCCCCTCGAGTGTTTTTTCTCCAAAAAGCGAAAACTTTCCAAACCGTGTACCAACAAAGTATGCTATTGTGTCACCAACAGATAGAAAAAGAAGTGCTGTAATGGCTATCGGTTTTGGAAAGAGAAATACAGATAGAAAAGCCGAAAGTAAATATGTTGACGCACCTGTAAATATCCTTTTTTCCTTTTCCCACAATAGTTTTTCAAATATTCTGTAGAATAGTCTACCAAGTGGCTTTATTTCAAGTCTTAAAACATCTGCTAAATAAGAAAGAGTAGTTAAGGAGAAAAGGAAAATCAGCATCTCTTTCCTTGGAAGATATATGTATAATAGTGGAAAAACAGCAGTTAATAGATGAAGAAACTTCCTTAATTTTATACCCTTACTCAGCTTTTTCATCCTTCACCTCTTTTTATGTTTAATTTTATTGCAAAGAAGAACGCCATTATACTTGCCAGGAGAGATAAAGTAAAGAGAACTTTAAAAGAGATATAATCAATGAGTAACCCGCCAATGCTCGGGAGAAAGAGAACAGGTGCTATCATTGTATTCATGAACCCCACATAGGTCGGTCTTTTCTCATCGGGTGATATGTCAAGGAGTGCATTTGGGAAGCCCAACCAGATGCCCTGGATTGTGGCACCGAGAAGAAAAAAGATAAAAAGGTCGAAAAAAAGACTAACAGGGAGTGTATAACTTGATAAAATGAGAACAGGTGGCAAAATACTGATGACAGCAGTTCCTCTTAATACAAAATGGTTCCCCTTATATTTACTTAAATTTCCCCAGAGGAGGTTTGAAATGATTGCTCCAAAGGTCTGGGTGGAGACAAAGAGTCCAACTGTACTCAGTTCGAGACCGTGGTGCTGTTTGATGAATATTATATAGAATGGAAATGCCATTGCATTTATTCCCAGACCGATCCTTAGAAAAAAGAGGTTTTTAAACCTTATATCGTCTCTTAAAATATTGATACCATGAGAGACAAAAACAGAGAATCTTTTTCTCGCCTTAATTATCTTTTCTTTCTCCGGTTCTTTTATCAAGGAGAAAGAGAGAAAAGCCATAGACATAAAAAAGGTAGCTATAAGAAAAAGCAATCCGAAGTTCAGGGGATAGCCAAATGTTTTAAGGATATATCTTACAAAGAAACCTGCAACAACGCCGAGACTTCCTCCAATTCCCATTCTCCATGCCCACAGACTACCTCTTCTGTTCGAAGGGAACACCTTGCCAATAATTTCCATAAAAGATATCCCGGCGACGCCACCCGCTAAGGAGTATGCGAAAAAGAGAAGAATAAAAAGTGTGAGAAAGCGAGCCCTTGGTATTCCTGAAAATAGGATAATGAAGAGAGAAATGATTAAAATACCGATCGAACGTAAAATTGCCATATTGATGTAGAGGGGTTTTGTGCTTTTTTTATGTTCTACAAAACTTGCGACAAATATTTGCGGTAGAGGCCAGCTTGCTGTTTCAATAGTGTTTACAAGCCCTACAAAAAATCTTGAAGAGGTTAATGTATTTATGAATAGAGGAAGCACGGTTGACCCACCAATGAAGGCGTAGGCAATATTGTAGAAAATACCATTCATTATTCCAAAGTAGTAATTCCTTCTAAAACTATTCTTCCCAGAATTTCCTGATTCGTTCAAGAAAATCCCCCTCACGATATGAGATTTCAATATTTGTTGGGAGAGAATGAAGAAACCTTTCTCCATATTCCCTTTTGATAAGTCGGGTATCAAGAATTATTATTATTCCTCTATCTCCTTTTGTTCTTATGAGTCTTCCAAAACCTTGTCTTAATTTTATAACTGCTTCGGGGATATACAATTTCTCAAAAGGGCGAAGTCCCTGTGATTCGATGTACTCTGTCCTTGCTTCTATAATGGGTTCTTTTGGAGAAGGGAATGGTAGTTTTGTAATGATAAGGGTTTCAAGTGCTTCACCTGGAACATCAAACCCTTCCCAGAAACTATATGTTCCAAGCAAGACAGAATCCTTGATTTCCTTAAACTCTTTTATTATAACATTTTTCGAACCTGATCTACCCTGTGCTAACAGTAAAATATTATTCTGGTGTAATGTCTCAATTAAATGCTCAAAGCTCTTATTGAGAAATTTATAGGATGTGAAAAGAATTAATGTTCCTCTTCTTGTTAAAAGTATAACCTTTCTTAGAACATCCACAACATCCATGAAGAATCCATTCCTCTGTGGGTCTGATATGAAAGAGGGAAGGAGGGCAAGAACCTGATTTTCAAAATCAAAGGAGGAACCTGTGGCAAACTCCTTGACTCTTCCTGTCCCTGCTAAACCCACTTTTTCCTTGATGTAGTCAAAACTATTCTCGACAAGGACTGTTGCTGAAACAAGTACTGCTGTCTCAAGATTATCAAAGAGTTTTTCCCTTAATATGTCTGCGACTACTATAGGTGCAGAAACTAATTTTATGTTTTCACTTTCATTAGAGGATTCTACCCAGAAACAGTTATTTTTATCCTCGCAGGAAAGGATATTATAGAAATTTTCGACAATTTCCTCTGATTCTTTATAAACCTCTGTAACTTCCTCTACAATCTCTTTCCATGTTGAAAGATCTTTCTCATCCTCAAAAATTTTAATAAACCTTTTTAATAGGCTATATATATCTTTTAAATGCGAATAGAATGCTTCATTTAGTGGTTTGATTTCCTCAACAAGAGAATCACCTTCCTTAAGACGGAGTTTGCCGGAATATTCTGATTTCTCTACCTCGTCAGCAATTCTTTGAGACATTTCCATCAATAAACTCTTGGCCTTATCCACAGAAACAATGCATTTTGTCAAATCGTCCAATGGTATATTCTTTATTTTTTTTCCTATAACGGTTATGATATTTCTCATTCTTACGAAAAGTCCCTTCTCTCTTTTATAAAGTCTATCAAGTATGTTTTTTATCTGCCAGGAAGTTACTGTAGTACCCAGAAAATCGGTTGCTGCCTTCTCAAGATTGTGTGCCTCATCAATAATTAACCTATTGTATTCACCGAGAATCTTCTGTTCAGCGTTCAAATCTGAAAAAAGAAGCGAATGGTTGATAACAACAATATTTGCTTCCTGCGCTTCTCTTCTTATTCTTGTCAGATAACATTCATGAAAATATGGGCACTTATTCATTTCACAATCCATTGCATCGCAAGATAGTTTTGACCATAAAGAGAGATTATCATGGAGCCAGAAGGAACTGTTTTCTGATATATCGCCTGTTTTTGTTAATTCCTGCCAAATAACAAGGTTTGGTAGCGATTTTTTTTCATCTTTATTAAGTGAAGTAAAATTTACACTGAACATATCATCCCATCTTTTCACACAGAGATAATTCTTCCTACCTTTTATAAGAGCGGCTTTAAATTTAACAGAGAGTCCCGCTGAAATATTTATAATATCTTTATGAAATAACTGATCTTCCAGGTTTTTTGTATACGTGGAAATCAGTATCCTTTCATTAGAAAAATTGCTCCACAGCATTGAGGGTATAAGATATGCAAAGGTTTTTCCTGTTCCCGTTCCCGCTTCTGAAACAAGTATCTCATTGTATAGGAAAGATCTCATTACCATTTTCGATAGTTCTATCTGTTCTACTCTTTTCTCATATTTACTGACTGCTTTAATGAATGTTTCGTCATTTGTAAGGATTTCCTCAACGCTTTTTTCTGTTGGAGGCAATGGCGTAGTCTTTTTTGTACTATCAAGCTCAAGAACATTATAAGGAATCTCGAAAAAATCCCTTAAGTTTGCCATATCCCTTCTGCCTTTGTCTGAGAGCGCATTGTTCAATGCTATTTTGAAAAGGCTTGCTGTGCCTCCTTTTATTTTTTCAACTATGCTTAGAATCTTCTTTAGGCTCTCGAGTGGAAGTTTTTCTATAAGTGCTCTCAGTTTAAGAAAAACCTTTGAAGTTGCAATTGCATCATCAAGTGCACGGTGATAATTTGATTCCTCCTCTTCAAAGAAACTATGTAAAGTCATCAGTTTGTGATTTATGATAAAAGGAAGAAGTATCCGTGAGAGCTCAAGGGTATCGAAGACAGGGTTTCCAATCTCATAGACCTCTCTGTTGAGAAAGGAGATATCAAATGGTGCATTATGAGCAACCAGCGGAAAACTGCCAATGAAATCCAGTATTGCATTTTTGACATCATCAATACGTGGCGCTTTCTTAATATCATCCTCTTTGATTCCAGTGAGTATAAAAACATCCAACGGAATGTGGGTCTCAGGATTAATAAGTGTTTGAAATGTTTCTCTTATTTGGTTTTTTTCAACCCGTGCTGCGCCAAATTCTATAATTTTATCCTTATCCGTTAATCCAGTTGTCTCAAGATCAAAAGCAACAAAGGTCATGAAATCGCTACTCTTTTTCAAAATGAAACCTCGGATGGTAACATATGGAAAGTTTTAGAGAGAGGAATGAAGTCTCTATCTGCTGCGGGGAGTTACGTTCATCGTTGTATTCTGAAAAAAGCATCTGAGAATATAAAGAGACATCTATGAAACCGCTCAGGTAGGAAGCACCGGCAAAGAAGCCATTGATAGGTGATAACTCACTCCTCAACTCTGTC
>JABUBL010000032.1_pt1 | contig 25997 bp, 23 predicted proteins | sample 7240371 | NCBI WGS metagenome assembly JABUBL01 (sample SAMN07256343, study PRJNA390944) | subsurface metagenome | isolation source: Methane hydrate marine sediment | place: Pacific Ocean: Eastern North Pacific, ODP site 1244 | collected 2002
AAAAATCGATCTCACCGTCGTCGGCCCTGAAGCCCCTCTGGCCCAGGGCATCGTTGATCTGTTTCACAGCCGCCGTATCCCCTGCTTTGGTCCCACCAGAGAAGCAACCAAGATAGAGTCGAGCAAGGTCTTCGCCAAGGAGCTGATGCACAAGTATGGCATCCCCTGTGCCCAAAGCCGAAGCTTTTCCTCCTTTGGCGAGGCCCAGGCCTACCTTCAGCGGCAGCAGCCCCCTATCGTGGTCAAGGCAGATGGGCTGTCGGCGGGCAAGGGAAGCATAGTGGCCCAGTCTCAGGAAGAGGCCCTGGTGGCCCTCTCTGAGATTATGGAAAAGCGCATCTTTGGCGCTGCTGGCGACCAGGTGCTGATTGAGGAGTGTCTTGAGGGTACTGAGGTGAGCCTCCTTGCCTTCACCGACGGCAAGACTGTCATCCCCATGGTGCCTGCGTGCGACTACAAGAGGGCTTTCGATGGCGACCAGGGACCCAACACCGGAGGCATGGGCAGCTATAGCCCGCCAAAGTTTTTCGATGAGGTGATGACCAATAAGGTGACGGAGGCCATCCTCGAGCCTGTGGTAGAGGCGATGGCAAAGGAGGGGAAGCCGTTTAAAGGGGTGCTCTATGCCGGGCTCATAATGACCTCAGAGGGACCAAAGGCGCTGGAGTTTAACGCCCGTTTTGGCGATCCCGAGAACCAGGTTATGATCCCCCGTCTCAAGAGCGACCTGCTTGAAGTTATGCTGGCAGTGATTGATGGCACCCTGGATCGGACAAAGGTGGAATGGAGCGATGAAGCCTGCGTTGGCGTGGTCATGGCTTCGGGGGGTTATCCCGGCAGCTACACCACCGGCTTCCCCATCGAAGGCTGGGATGAGGTTGACAACGACATTCTGGTGTTTCATGCTGGGACAAAGGCAAAGGGGGGCACGATTTATACTGACGGCGGGAGGGTGCTCACCGTTGCTGCTATGGGAAAGACAATCGCTGAAGCGCGAAGCAAGGTGTATCTCAACCTGCCCCACATCCACTTTGAGGGCTGCCACTATCGCAGAGATATCGCCGCTCGAGAGGGGGGCTAAAAAGGGGGATAGCATGCCATTGGTAGGCGTAGTCATGGGGAGCAAATCCGATGAGCCATTGATGCAGCCGGCTCTGGACATGCTCGACGAGCTGGGCATCGAATATGAAGTCTCAGTTATCTCAGCACACCGAACCCCTGAGAAGGCCAGGGAGTATGGGCAAAATGCTCGAAAAAGGGGGCTTGAGGTGATCATCGCTGGCGCAGGCGGGGCGGCACACCTGCCCGGTGTTCTCGCTAGCTGGACAGCGCTGCCCGTTATTGGCGTCCCTTTGGCCCGAGGCGAACTGAAGGGGGTGGATGCTCTGTATTCCATGGCTCAGATGCCTGCTGGGATTCCCGTCGCCTGTGTTTCTATTGATGGTGCCAAGAACGCAGCCCTCCTTGCTGCTGCTATCCTTTCCCTCAAGTACGATAATATCAGGGATGCATATGAGACATACCGGCAAGGTTTAGCCGCGAAGTAGACGCCCCATTATTATATTGATGGTAACACAAGCTGGAACGAATGCTGAGAAATAGGCAAACCTTTTACGGGTGGCGGATAGTTGCGGTTTCTTTTCTGGTGCTTTTTGTTCACGCCGGAGCTGCCTTCTATTCTTTTGGCGTATTGAGGGATGTCTTGGAGGACGAGCTTGAAGCCAGCTCAGCGGCAATATCAGGGGTTGTTTCCATTTATATGGTGGTGTTGGGTCTTACCGCACCCCTTGCTGGCAAGCTAACCGATAAGTATGGACCTAAGAATGTAATAGTAGTAGGCGGCGTGATAGGAGGAGCGGCGCTTCTTCTCTGCAGCCTGAGCACCGCGGTATGGCATCTATATCTCCTTTATTTTGTGATAGGGATAGGAATGAGCGGTGCCGGGTTTGTCCCGATTACCGTGGCGCTGTCCAACTGGTTCACCAGAAGAAGAGGGATGGCTATCGGGATCGCCACAGTGGGTGTAGCTCTGGGAGCCATAGCTCTGGCGCCACTGACTAACTTCGTTATTGAAAGCGCTAGCTGGCGGGCATCCTATGTCGTCTTGGGAGTGATTACCCTGATCTGTTGCGTACTGCCGGTGATGCTGGTAATGAAGACCAGGCCTCAGGATATGGGGCTGCTACCAGATGGTGAACAGCCAGTGGCGGTTGCCGAATCGGCCACTGTCCCCGCTGAGGAAAGCGCTGGCGCTGGTGAACCAGGATGGACTACATCGACAGCGATTAGAACCTTGCCTTATTGGCTTACGCTAGTTGCCTTCTTCTTCGTTGGTATGGCAATAGCTGGCGTGCTGCAACATGAGAAAAAGTTCTTTGAGGATGTAGGCATCGCTGCGGCCACTGCCTCCCTCGCTTTGGGTTTCACTGGTGGGATAGGTGGCGTGGGCAAGGTAACTTTCGGCTATCTGGCGGACAGGATATCCCCCAAACGAACCGCCCTGGTCTGCTTCGCCCTTCAGATAGTGGGCCTGGTCCTTCTCCTGAACACCGAAAGTGCAGCCATGATGTGGGTGTCCGTCGCCGTATTCGGCTTCGCCATGGGAGGAAACATCGCCCTGCAGCCCTTGATCATCGGCGATTTCTTCGGACTGGCATCCTTCGGAACAATATTTGGCAGCATAGTGCTGGCAGCGGCCGTTGGCTCAGCGCTAGGTCCCGTTCTGGCAGGAGCGATGTACGATGCTCTGGATAGTTATAATGTGGTGTTCACCATCTTTATCATAGGATATGCCGTAGCTCTGGCAGCACTTGTCCTTGCCCGGAGACCGGAGCCAAAGACCCGAGCGCCGTGAAGCAAATTGGCAGCGCACCCGCATTGTGATAGACTATATTGCGAAGAGGCAGACCAAAATCGCCTAGCTTATCGAAAGCCATAAAGCTCAATATTGAGAGCAACTCAAAGCTCGAAAAAAGGACGAAAAAATGATCGAACGCTATTCTAGGCCACAGATGAAGAAGGTCTGGTCTGATGAGAGCAAGTTCGATAAGTGGCTTCAGGTGGAGATCGCTGTCTGCGAGGCCTGGGCTGAGCTGGGGGAAATCCCCAGGGATGCCATCCCCAAGATCAAGAAGGCTCGCTGCGATCTCAAGCGCATCGATGAAATCCTGAAGGAGACTCACCACGATATGACTGCCTTCCTCAGGTCGGTGGCTGAGAGCCTGGGGGAGGAGAGCCGCTTTATTCACCTTGGTCTCACTTCATCCGACGTCATCGATACCGCCTTGGGCCTGCAACTGGTGGAGGCAGCCGACATCCTTGCCCAGGACATCGCCGAGCTCCTTCCGGTGCTGGAGAGGCGGGCGCTGGAGCACAAGCATACCATCATGATAGGGCGCACCCACGGCGTCCATGCCGAGCCCACAACCTTCGGCCTCAAGCTCGCCCTGTGGATTGAGGAGATGAAGAGAAACGCACACCGGCTGGCAGAGGCGAAAAAGGCAATCGCAGTGGGCAAGATTTCAGGAGCGGTCGGTACATATGCTCTAGTTCCGCCTGAGGTCGAAAAAAGGGCTTGCGCCAAGCTTAGGCTTGAGGCGGCGCCGGTATCGAGCCAGATCGTGCAGCGCGACCGCCATGCCCAGTTCGTGACCACGCTGGCCATCATCGCCAGCTCCCTGGAGAAGTTTGCCACCGAGATCAGGGGCTTGCAGCGAACCGAGATCCTGGAGCTGGAAGAGCCCTTCGAACCAGGGCAGACCGGCTCCTCGTCGATGCCCCACAAGAGGAACCCTGAACTCTGCGAGCGCATCTGCGGCCTGGCGAGGCTGGTTCGGGGGAATGCTCTGACATCTTTGGAGAATATCGCCCTGTGGCACGAGCGCGACATCAGCCATTCCTCCACCGAGCGCATCATCTTCCCCGATTCCTGCCTGGTGCTGGACTATGTCCTCTCCCTGTTCACCTACATCATGAACGGGCTTCAGGTCTATCCCGAGCACATGAGAGAGAACCTTGAGGTGACGAAGGGGCTGGTCTTCTCCCAGCGGGTGCTCACCGCCCTCATCGAGAAGGGGCTCAGCCGGCAGCAGGCGTATGAAATCGTGCAGCGCAACTCGATGAAGGCGTGGAAAGAGAGGGCGAGCTTCCTTGGCCTGCTTCAAGCCGACCCCGAAGTCGGCAGGCATCTTTCCAAGGCTGAGCTTGAGGGCATTTTCGACTACGGCCATTTCCTGCGCCATGTGGACGAGGTTTTTGAGCGGCTGGGGCTGGGCTAAAAGGTTCAGCGATGAGAAAACTCCTCTCGATAACAGACTCGGAGGAATTTTGGAAAGTCTTCAGTGAAGAGCGTGAGGCGAGAAGGAAGCAGTTGAGGAATCTACCCTTTGCCAAGAAGATTGAAATTCGTGGCAATTGGCCTGTAGTACCAAAGGTTGATTGACATAAGGGAAACAGTCCTGTAGCCTGTGGCTGAGATTCTTGAGCGGCTGGGGATGGCATAGGGCAAAAAGTGTGAAGTAAAAAGGGTATGAAATGAAAATCAGCAGATTTATTCTCATCATGCTTTTGGGTGTTCTGCTGGTGGGTTCTGTGTCTTGCGGGGGGGCAGGTCTTCCAAAGCCTACAGTTGGCTATGTCCCGCAAGGGTGGTCTGTTCTCTCTGATCATACCTTTACTACCTGCCTAGGATATGAGGAGGGAGTACTGATATATGGCGATGGCGAGCTCCAGAGCCCCAATTCTGTTGAGATACATTATGAGGATATGTATGATGCAAGTAGCGCTGTAGGAGGAATACCGGTGACTGACGTGGATCGTATTGTTGATTTGGCAATCCGCAATCTCGAATTTGACTCTACCGAGGTAGAGGAGTCGGGGAAAATGATTGTGAGTGGCCGAATAGCTGGCTACGCTAAGGGCTATGACCCGGTAGGGGATAACTATGAACTGATTCTAATATGCTTCAAGGGGCCTACGCGCCTTTCCCTCCGCGCTCTGTGGGAGCCAACCTTTGAAGATGAAGCGGACGTAATGTCACTTATAAACAGCATCTCGTTCTAGCCGGGCGGATTTGGAGAGCAGGCATGGAACTTCTACTTGAGACCGATCTGCCCAACCTCTACCGCCGGGGGGAAAGGGGGATGAAATGAAAATCAGAGGATTTCTCCTCATCATGCTTTTGGGTGTCCTGCTGGTGGGTACTGTGGCTTGTGGGGGGCCAGGTTTCCCAAAGCCTTCAGTTGGCTATGTCCCGCAAGGGTGGGCTTGTTTGAATGACTTCCCCTACGGAGAATTTGAGGATAAGGATGGCAAGTACGGGCTGCTTTTCTATGCGGATCTGGAGGACGTCGAGCACAGTGTCGGGATAGCCTATGGCGGTGTTCCTAAGTCGCTCGAAGGACGGGAGACTGACATGGATGCCCTGATTGCTTGGCTAACCCAATACTCCGATTTCAGCTACGACCCCGAGGATACCGGAACAATGATTGTAGACGGCGAACTGGCTGGCTACGCTAAGGCTTATGACCCGGCAAACGATACGTATGAGATGAAGATAGTGTGCGTCAAGGGCTCTACCTGTATTAAAATCTCTGCTTGGTATGATGCGACTTATGAAGAGGAAGCAGAGGTGATGACACTCATAGGCAGCATCTCGTTCTAGCCGGGCGGATTTGGAGAGCATGATGGAACTCCTACTTGAGACCGATCTACCCAAGAAGTCAGGAAGCATCTCTCCAAATCCGAGCTTGAGGGCATTTTCGACTACCAGTTTTTCCTGCGCCATGTGGACGAGGTCTTTCAGAGGATAGGGCTGAGATAACGCGTGAGGCGGTTTTGGGAATCATGGCAGGTCAAAGCATCGGCAGAAGCTTAAATAGCATCCATCACACTTGTGTGGACAAAATCAATGAGGTTCTTAAATTGTACATTTACGCCGACGAATTCTTCAAGGAAGCCACATACGAACTTGGAGACAAGTTCCTACAAGAAAGCAACAGAATGGAACAGATTTTATCAGAATGGCGCAACTTCTATGCAACGGCAGGCCCATTGAACCTGCCTTTTGATCCCGAAATCCACCTCAGCGATATTAAGACACTTTGTGAATCCTCTCTTAGGAAGACCGGCGAAATTATTATGAGCCTTGATCATTCACGACGCGATTTGTTATGCAAACTCTCTCTAGTCTACGTCGTTGGCTTATTTGAAGCTTTCTTCACGGACTCAGTTGAGCAGCTTGTGAGCGAAAGCCAGCTAAAAAAATTCAAAAACCTTAGCTTCAAAAACCAAGTGGGTTATCTCCAGAATAAGCTGGGTATAGATGTAGATCAGTCGCAAGTAAGAACATCGGAAATTGATGAATTCTTTGCTAGGAGAAACTTGCTACTCCATTGCGGGGGAGTAGTGGATAAGCACTATATTGACCGTGTTGGGTATTCTGATTATAAGGAAGGTGAAGAGATTCCTGTTGATGAACACTATTTTTGCAGAGCTGCTTACAGCTTTATAGCACTAGCTGGCTACCTCTACGGGGTATTCAAAGCCAAAATGGAAGGGAATCATGGAACTCATTCTTAATACCGATCTGCCCAACCTTTACCGCCGGGGCAAGGTGCGGGACACCTATGACCTGGGTGACAGGCTGCTCATGATCTCCACCGACCGCATCTCAGCCTTCGATTCGGTGCTCCCCTGCGGCATCCCGGACAAGGGCATCGTCCTCAACCAGCTCTCCGCTTTCTGGTTCCACAAGACCGCTCACCTGGTGCCCAACCATCTCATTGAGGTGGTGGATGATGCCGAGTGGCTCAACCGCATGTATGGGGACAAGGTTTGCGCCGGCGACTACTCCTTTCCCCCTTATGTAGCCCGCCGCGCCATGATCGTTCGGAAGGCAGAGCGCATCGACATCGAGTGCGTGGTGCGGGGCTACATCTCAGGCTCAGCGTGGGCAGAATACAGGGAAAGGGAAGCGGTTTCAGGTATCCATCTGCCAAAGGGGCTTGTGGAGAGCGAAAAGCTCCCTGAGCCGGTCTTCACCCCGACGACAAAGGCGGAAACAGGACATGACCAGCCTCTCACCATGGCGGAGATGGACGAGCTTGTGGGCGAGAGGCGAGCGCAAGAGATTGAAGAAAAGAGCATCGCCATATATCGCTATGCCCATGACTTCGCATTGGAGCGAGATATCATCATCGCCGATACCAAGATGGAATTTGGGCTGGTGGACGGGGAGATGATTCTTATTGATGAGCTTCTTACCCCTGACTCCAGCCGCTTCTGGGACGCCAGCCAGTATCAGGTGGGGCGTTCCCAGCCCAGCTTCGATAAGCAGCCGACGCGCGACTGGCTTACCGCCTCGGGCTGGAATAAGGAGCCGCCGGCGCCCATGCTTCCCCCGGATGTCATCGAGCAGACAGCCCAGAGGTATCGGGAGGCATACCGCCGGCTCACGGGAAAGGAAATCTAGCCCTCGATCACCCCTTTGGTGCTGGGCACTTTTTGCCCTAGGCGCTCATCCACTTTAGTCGCCGCATCCAATGCCCTTCCCAGCGCCTTAAAAATTGCCTCCGCCATGTGATGGTCGTTGCCGCTGCCGACAATCCTGGCATGGAGATTGAGACGCCCCTCGTGGGCAAATGCTTGCAGAAAGTGAGCGACAAGGTCGCTTTCCATGTCGCCGATCTTTTTCCTCCTGAATTTGGCATCGATGGCAGCATATCCCCTACCCCCGATGTCCACCGCCACCATAGCCAGCGCCTCATCCATGGGCACCAGGGCGTGCCCCATCCTCACAATCCCCTTCTTATCGCCCAGGGCCTGGCTCAAGGCTTTGCCCAATGAGATGGCAACATCCTCTACTAGGTGATGCTGATCCCATCCTGAGGCTTGAATCTTTATGTCAAATAAACCATGCTGGGCAATGTGGCTGAGCATATGGTCGAACATCTTGCTCCCGGTAGTTATCTCGAACTTGCCCCTGCCATCGATGGCAAGCTTAACGCTGATCTTCGTTTCCTTGGTGTCACGGGTGATGCTAGCCGCTCTATTAGCCACTGCCTTTTCCTCCTATCGTTTGCAATGCTTCGATCAGGGCGTCGTTTTGCTCCGGCTTACCCACACTGATGCGGAGCGAGTTGCGAAGTAGCGGAGTATCGAAATAGCGCACGAAGATGCCCCGCTTGCGCAGCTCCTGGTGCATCCTCTGGGCATCACCTTTCACCACAGGGCAAAAGATGAAATTTGCCTTGGAGGGGAAGGGGTTGAGAAACTTTATTTTCTTCAATTTCTTAAAAAGGCGCTCCCGTTCTGCAATGATGGCCTTCACCGTCCCCTGGAGGTATTCCAGATCGGCCAGCGACTCCTGCACTGCAACCTGCGCTGCCAGGTTGACATTATAAGGTTGCTTTATCTTCATAAGCTGTTCCACGATCAAGGGCGGAAAAATCCCATAGCCGATTCGAAGTCCGGCGAGGCCAGCCCACTTGCTCAAGCTGCGCAAAACGATGAGATTATCGTGCTCAGGAACTAAAGGGGCAACAGTGGCACCGCTAAATTCATAGTATGCCTCGTCCACCACCACCACCCTGCCCGTCTCCACCAGTTTACGGATGTCACCCTCAGGGGTTAGGTTTCCCGTGGGGTTATTGGGCGAGGCGACAAATATGATCTTGGTTTTCTCGTTTATTGCCTCCTTCACCCTGGCGATGTCGATGGCATAGGATTTGTCTCTAGGCACACTCACCACCTTTCCGCCACAAACCTCGGTGCTGAAGGGATACATGCCAAAGGTAGGGACGCAGTTGATCACCTCGTCCCCGGGCTCAAGGAAAAGGCGCAGCACCAGGTCGATGAGCTCATCGCTGCCGCTGCCGGCGACAATATGCTCTGCCCCCAGGCCAACGTATCCTTCCAGCGCCCTTCGCACCTCCCTTTGCTCGGGGTCGGGATAGATATGGTAGGAGGGATAATCGGCCAGGGCGCGCTGCACCCTTGGTGAGCAACCGTAGGGATTTTCATTGCCATCCAGCTTTATCACACCCTCAATAGGGACCTCGGCTTCCTCGCTGAGCACCTCGGGGGGGACGATAGGCTGATAGCCCTCGAGGCCCAAAAGGTCCTTTCTCATCAGCCTTCGCATCCCTTGAAAAGGACCAGAGCTCATCGCTCGCCCCCCTTTTTAAGCCTATCCTCCACCGCTTGGGCATGGGCGGTGAGCCCCTCAGCCTTAGCGATAGCAATCGCAGCAGGACCGAGCTCTTCCAAGTCCTTATCGCTGAGCTTGACCACAGTGGTTAACTTGAGGAAATCGCCGACACCAAGGGGGGAGTTGAAGTGGGCGGTGCCCCCCGTAGGTAGAACATGGCTCGGCCCGGCAACATAGTCGCCCAGTGTTTCCGCCGAGCTTGCGCCGATGAAAATTGTCCCCGCACTGTGGAACCTTTTCACATACGAGGCAGCATTGCGTACCACTAGCGAGAGGTGCTCGGGGGCGTAGAGATTAACCAGTTCGATGGCACGGTTCATATTAGCAGCCACAATTATGCAGCCCCTCTTGGCTATAGATTCTGAAGCGATGTTGCCTCGCTTCAATTTTTTGAGCTGGCGCTCCACCTCTTTGTTAACCTCATCTGCCAGGTCAACCGAGGTGGTGATCAGGATGGCAGAGGAAAGCACATCATGCTCCGCCTGAGCCAGGAGGTCAGCGGCACAAAGGGAAGGGTTGGCAGAATCATCGGCTAGGATCATGGTCTCGGTGGGTCCCGCCAGCCCATCGATAGCCACTGCGCCAAAGACCATCTTCTTGGCCAGGATAACGAAAATGTTGCCTGGTCCGCAGATCTTGTCCACCTTGGGGATGGACTCAGTGCCCATGGCGAGGGCGGCGATGGCTTGAGCACCCCCCACTTTGAAAACCGCATTTGCCCCGGCGATGTCTGCTGCCACCAGTGTCGGCGCTGGGATTGCACCCCCAAACTGAGGTGGAGTAACAAGGATGACCTCCTCGACCCCTGCCACCCTGGCTGGGATGACGGTCATCAGTACTGTCGAAGGATAGCAAGCGGTGCCTCCGGGCACATATACGCCCACCCTATCCAAAGGACGGAGGAGCTGTCCCAGCCCTCCCTTCATGAACCCCTTGAAAGTGTGGCGCATCTGGTCGAGATGAAAGGCCCTCACCCTTTCGGCAGCAAGATTCAGGGCGGCAAGAAGCTTCTTGTCCACCTTTTTATATGCCCTGTCGATCTCCTTTCTACTCACCTCCAGGGATTTGAGCTCCACGCCATCGATCCTTCTGCTGAAGTCCAAGAGGGCTGCGTCCCCTCTGTCGCGAACCTCAGTGATGATCTTGGCTACTACCGCCTCGGGGGTGAGCTCCTCGCCGAAGACATATTTTATCCTTCGTTTCATTTCGGGGGAGATTTCCACAGGGGCTAACGGGGAACGGCGTAAAATAGCTTTGGCTGTTAGTAGATCCTTAACTATCCTCACCGAAATACCCCCTGGCAACTGCCACGGACTGAATTATCGATTTTTCCTTGAAAACAGCAAGCCGCTCCGGAGTCACATACTGCATCGCCCACTCTAGCTTGGCTGGTAGCCCAGAGAGGAACTGCTCCAGCTGCTCAGGATCGACATTGTACCTTGTGAGCAGAAATCTCTGGGCGAAGAGAGGGAAACGGGCTAAGTCTGGGTTGCGCCCTGCCGCGGAGCAGACAAAATCCCGCCACAGCTTTAATGTTTCGCTGGCGATGAAATCAACCCTCGGCTCCCAATCGCAGATTAGTGCCCGAATTTCCTCCACCTTCGCTTTCTCCTCCCGCTCGCTGCAGTCGAGCCCAAACTGGAGCAGTCTGTCCAGGATGTTAGCCATAGGCTCCTGGCCAAGTAAGGAGGACAGACCAAAGAACGGACGGTAGATGTCCTCTATCCAGACCTCATCGGTAACGAGATGGGACAGATAGCCAGCAATAAAAGACTGCGTCGCTGAATCCAGCTTCTCCCTTTGGGCAAGGTGGGGAAGGAGTCTGAACATAAGCACTGCCCCGCTCTCGGAATTCTCATCCTGCAAATCGCAAAAATGGGTTTGCTCACGCCGAGAACCGGCGATAATGATATGCACGTCAGGAAAAGTAGCACCGATCAGGTAACCGCCCAGGTTTTGGTCGATGATGGGCTGATGCAGCTGTTCCGCCGCTTCCCTGGCAATTACTAGATGAACACAGATGGGAGGCATTTTTCGACCTTTTTCGAACTTAGCGCTTTGGTAAATTAGCCCCTTTTGGCTGTCTTTTCCATGATTTTGATGATATGCTCTATTCTATCCTTCTTTAATGGCTGTGACAAAGTGTTCCTATTGCCGATAAGGCAGGCAGATGACTGGAAAAGGGTGTCGAGAATCTTGAGGTTATGTCGGTTCAAGGTCGCCCCTGTTTCCGTGTTCTCGATGAGGAGATCGGCGTCTTCAGGGAGGAAGGCCTCGCTTGCCCCCCAGGTTGGAATCACCTTGTAGCGCTCCAGGTGCTTATCCCGAGCATACTTATCAGCGATGTTCACATACTCTGAGGCCACCCTGATAGTGGCAAGCCTGCCTCCCTTCACCAGATCGCTCAGTTCACGGGCACCGTCGATGGGCAGATCGCGGCTGACCACGGCAACCACGGTTACCGTGCCAAATCCCAGGTCCAGAATCTTCTCCACCGGGCTTGAAGGGAATCGATAAAGATGGTCTTTGAGCCAGTCCTCTCCCGTAATCGCCAAGTCGAAGTTCCCGTTAGCCACCTGAAGTGGCATATCCTGAGGCCTGATCACCTTGACGCTGACACCAGAAAGCTCCAGGGTGGGCCTGCGGGTTGGCAACGCCTCAGTATAACCGCTGATGTTGAGCCCCGCCTTGGACAGGAATTCCATGGTCGGCCGTTGCTGGTGCCCATCGGGCAGGGCGAGGCGAACCTCCTCATCGTCCTTGGATGCTATCTCACCCTTCACCCCGGCAATGGAAGGCAAAGGCAGTTCCTCTTCAGCCTCGACCTCAAGGGGGCGAAGACAGGTTAGCAGATTGCTCATATCGGCGTTGGCCAGGCTATTCCTATTGGCAATGATAAAAGCGCTGGAGGTGAGAATCCTGGCTAGTGGGATCAGGCCCTGTTCCATAGGCCCATTCACCGCAGTTTGAGCCATGATCGCTATATCAGCGCTCTCCGGGGGATACACCTCAGCAGCCCCCCAAATGGGGAGGACCTTGAATCTCCTCAGGCGCAGGTTACGGGCGAAGGATTCTGCCAGGTTCTGGTATTCGCTGACGATGCGCACGATATCAAATCTATCGTTGATCTCCCTTACCGAGGTCACCCCAGCGTACCTGCTGACGACCACATACAGATCGATTTTTCCATAGCTCAGAGCACCCATCTTCACCAGATCACCGCTGGGATACCTGACCACAAGCTCCTCAACCCAGTCCCGACCGCATATCCCCAGATCGTAGTTCCCTATCGCCACCTGAATGGGGATGTCCTTTTCTTGGAACACCTTGAGCAACAGATCAGGGAATTTGGTCGACCTGGGGCGATAGGAGCGTGACCCCTCCTCATAGTCCAAAAGGCCAAGCCCTGCTCTCTCAAGCAAAGAGGCAGTTTCAGCCAGAAGTCGTCCCTTGGGCAAGGCAAGCCTGAGCCTCATCCTGCCCCTCCTATTACCTTCAGTATCTCTGCCGGGGAAGCAAATTCGCTCTTTTTACCTGTGGTCTGATCGGTCAACTGGAAGCGACCTTCTTTGAGCAAGGAGATAATCCAGCGATAGCCAGTTGCGGCTTTAGGCCCCAGCTCTAGCTCAGTGTGATAGCCTGCCTCCCTCAAGAAGCGGGCAGCCTCAAGGCATGCCTTTAACCCTTTCACATCTTGGCCCTGAGAGCTAACCAGAATCCTCTGTTCCGGCCCCTCCTGTCCCATCTGGAGCAGAGCCATCAATTTATCCATATATAGGGCAAATCCCGAGGCGGGAACGGGCATTCCCCCAACCAGCGGGATCAAGTCATCGTATCTCCCCCCTCTCCCCACTGTCTGCCCTGAAGCGTAGAATTGAAGCATGACCCCGGTATAGTATTCAAAGCCCCGCCCTGAGGCGATATCGATTTCGTAGTGGCATTCCATAGCGCTAAGCAGCTCAGCAATGGCGGTAAGGTTATCGAGGCTGGGCTCAAGCTTAGGCAGGGCTTTCCCCAGCAAAACCTTGATATTTTCAACAAACCCAGGCGAGCCGCCCTTGACCTCCAATAGAAGCGGCAACTTTTGCTGAAGCTCGGCATTCCTGGCCTTTATTTCCTCCAGGGCTTTCACATTCCCCTCCAGAATCTGATCCCATATCTCCGCCTGCTCCGCTGGCTCAAGTCCCAGCTCCCCTAACAGCGCCTTAATCAGGCCAGCATGGGACAGCTTTACCTCCACAGCGCCGAGCCCGACCTTTTCCACAACCTCGGCGGCGAGAAGGATCAGCTCCACGTCGGCCAAAGGCAGACTGCTTCCGATGAGTTCGGCGCCGCACTGCCAGCGCTCCCTGTCTTCCCCGTCCGTCTCTTCGAAGGTGAAGGTGTTTTCCACATAGAAAAGCCTGGTTATATCGCCGCGCTCAAGGTTTTCCAGGTAAAGCCTGGCCGCTGGTATGGTGCCCTCAGGCCTAAGCACTACCCTCTCCCCGCTCCAGCCATCCCAGTCGAGGAAGGAATAGACCCTGCCCAGCATCCCCGGGGTCAGCGTCCCGGTGGCGGTGAAAAGGTGGAGATACTCCAGCGTCGGCGTTCTCACCTCTCCGTAGCCACGGTTGAGGCAGCAGCCGCGGAAAACTCCTTCGATGTGGCGGAACTTAGCCATATCATCGGGGAGCAAGTCGCGCATCCCTTTACACCTGGGAACCTTCATCATCTTTGGCCTTCAAAAATACTTAGGCTATTCTACACCAATATCCTTCAGCCTTCAACAATGAAGCTAGATTGCAAAAGGACTGCCATCTCGATATAATGATGGGTTATGCGGAAGTTTCTTTATGTCATTTTGTTGGTGGTCGGGCTTTCCCTGCTCGTAGCGGGAGGGGTGAGTGCTGCTGGCCCTCAAATCGACGTCCTCGAGGTTGACGGGACGGTCAACCCTGTTCTTGCCGGGTATATTGACCGCGGCATCGGGCTTGCGGAGAAGCATGGCGCCATCGCCTGCATTATCGAAATGGATACGCCCGGAGGGCTCGATAGCTCCATGCGCGACATCGTGCAGGACATCCTGGAGGCCGATGTCCCGGTGGTGGTCTATGTGCCCCCAGGTGCGAGGGCAGCCTCAGCAGGGGCGTTTATCATCATGGCAGCTCATGTGGCAGCTATGGCACCGGCAACAGAGGTTGGCGCTGCCCACCCGGTTGCCATTGGTGAGGGAGAGATCAGCGGGACCATGGAGGAGAAGGTAGTTAACGATGCCGTGGCTTATATCAGGAGCATCGCCGAGATGCGGGGTCGCAATGCCGACTGGGCTGAGGCTGCGGTGAGGGAAAGCAAGTCAAGCCCTGCCTCAGAAGCCCTGGAGCTGGGGGTCATCGACATTATGGCCGATAATTTTGATCAGCTCATCATCCAGCTTGACGGACGGGAGGTGACGCTGCTCAGCGGGGCGGTTGTCACCCTGAACACCAAGAATGCTGACATCAATCATATAGACATGGGTATTATAGAGAAGTTCCTGTTCATCATCGCTGACCCCAATATTGCCTATATCCTCCTCAGCCTGGGGATGTTAGGGATTTTCTTCGAGCTTTCTAGTCCCGGGACTATCATCCCCGGGGTCGTGGGCGCCATCTGCCTCTTTCTCGCCTTCTATTCACTGGGCATGCTTCCCGTCAACTACGCCGGGGTAATTCTCATCGTCCTCGCCTTTGGCCTCTTTGTGGCGGAGGCTTTCATCGCCAGTCACGGGTTGCTCACTTTAGGAGGCATTGCTTCATTATCTGTGGGTTCGGTGATGCTGATCGGCGACCCCATGTTTCATATAAATCGGAGTCTTATTGCTGGGGTGGTGATTGGCATCGTCCTCTTTTTCGCCTTTGTGGTCAGGGCTATAGTGCTCAGCAGGCGGTTGCGGCAACCGACGGGGAGGGAGGCGATGGAGGGTATGGTAGCAGTGGCCAGAACACCCCTCGACCCCGGTGGCACCGTCTTCGCACATGGCGAGCGCTGGGAAGCGATATTGGACCAAGGAAGAGCAGAGCCGGGAGAGGAGGTGCTGATAACCAGGGTCGAAGGTTTGAAGATGAGGGTAACCAAGAAAAAAGAGGAAGAAGGTAAAGGATAATGGCTTGGATTGTAATTGTGATAGTAGCCTTCATCCTCTTTCTTGCCGTTGTGGTTAGGGGTGTGGTGCTCAGCAGGCGGGTGCGGCAACAGACGGGGAGGGAGGCGATGGAGGGCGAAGTCGCAGTAGTCAGAACAGCCCTTGACCCCAAAGGCACCGTTTTCGTACACGGCGAACTCTGGGAAGCGATATTAGACCAAGGAAGAGCAGAGCCGGGAGAGGAGGTGGTTATAACCAAGGTCGAAGGCTTGAAGCTGAGGGTAACCAAGAAAAAAGAAGGAGGTTAAGAATAATGGCTTGGATAGCAGTTGTGATAGTAGCCTTTGTGCTGCTCATCATATTGCCAGCCAGTATAAAGATCGTCTACCAGTATGAGTCTGGGGTGGTGTTTCGCTTCGGTCGACTGGTGAAGACTAAGACGCCCGGGGTCCGCTTCATCTTCCCCTACGTTGACCGCATGCGCAAGATTGATACCCGCGTCATTACTATGGATGTCCCCTCCCAGGAGGCGATAACCAGGGACAATGTGACGCTCAAGGTCAACGCTGTGGTCTACTTCAGAGTGATGCACCCTGAGGCTGCCGTCATCGAGGTCTACGACTACCGGCTGGCGACCTACCAGATCGCCCAGACCACCCTCAGAAGCGTTCTCGGCCAGTCGGAGCTTGATGACTTGCTGGCGCATAGGGAGATGGTGAACCAGACGCTTCAGAGGATCATCGATGAGCAGACAGAGCCCTGGGGGATCAAGGTGAGCGTGGTGGAGGTCAAGGATGTGGAGCTTCCCCACACAATGCAGCGGGCAATGGCAGCACAGGCTGAGGCCGAGCGGGAGAGGCGGGCCAAGATTATCCACGCTGAAGGAGAGTTTCAGGCTGCCGAGAAGCTCTCTGAAGCGGGCAAGATCATCGCCATCGAGCCGACAACGCTGCAGTTGCGCTATCTCCAGACCCTCACTGAGATCGCCACTGAGAAAACCAACACCCTGGTATTCCCATTGCCCCTGGACCTGATCAGTGCTTTTCTCGGGGATAGAAAGATTGGTGGTGAGAGGAGGAGCGAAAAGGAATAGACGCACTAAGGCTGTAGTTCAGGGATTCCGAGGCAAAAGATAGGGGCGCTGGCGAGCTTGCCATGGCCTTATCATGCCATCGACTGGAATTGACAGATGATGAGCATGTTGCTACCCTGTTTTGGGCTGGTTTGCTCCATGACAGGCGTCTCGACCCTCGCCCCTTTTGCATCGGCGAAAACAAAGCTAATTGAAGGAGGATATGATTCGCTCTAAAGCATATGCGGGAAATATCTTGCGGGTTAACCTTTCTACTGGGGATGTCGACAGGGTCCCGACCGAGGATTATGTGCATCTCTTTCTGGGAGGAAGGGGGATAGCAGCCAAGATCTATTGGGATGAGGTCCCCCCGGGTATCGACGCCTTTGATCCAGAAAACAGGCTGCTCTTCGTAACCGGTCCTATCGCTGGTGTTGCCGGCTTTGCCAGCTCTCGGTGGCAGGTTTGCGGAATGTCCCCCATTCACAATCGATTCTCCTATTGCAATTTGGGTGGCTCCTGGGGTGTTCACCTCAAATTCGCCGGGTATGATGGCCTGGTGATCTATGGGAAGTCAGACAAGCCCGTCTATCTGTGGATCGATGGTGACCGCGTGGAGATAAGAGACGCAACCCATCTCATGGGCACGGGCGCGATCTATTGTCGGGAAAAGCTGAAGGAAGAACTGGGGAGAGCCTTTCGAGTGGTGGCAGTGGGAAGCGCGGGCGAAAATAGAGTGGTGTTTGCCAGTCTGGTAGCGGATGACGATTCCACTGGCTCAAGTGGGCTGGGGGCGGTGATGGGCTCCAAGGGTCTAAAGGCCATCGCTGTAAGGGGAAGAGGAAAGATCGACGTGGCCGACCCTGAGAGGGTCCGGAAGCTGAGGGAACGGCTGCGTCTGGAAACGAAAAGCAGGTCTACATCGATATTGCCCTCGCTAGTGAACCCAGAAAAGCTTAAGAAAGATGTTTGCTATGGCTGTGGCGTTGGGTGTATGCGCTCAACTTATGAAGGGACGAGCGGGAAAAAGGGGAAATTCATGTGCCAGGCTTCGGTGTTCTACGAGATCCGAGCCCGGCGCTATTATGGGGAGCTCAACGAGGTTCCCTTTGAGGCGACGAATCTGTGCGATGATTACGGGGTTGATACCCATGCCATTGAGACCATGATCATGTGGCTCAGCAGGTGCTATCAAGCCAAGCTCCTGAGCGATGAGCAGACTGGCTTGCCGCTTTCCCAGATTGGGAGCAAGGAGTTTATCGAGACATTGCTAAGGAAGATATCCCACCGAGAGGGATTTGGCGACCTGCTGGCCGAGGGCACCCATAAGGCGGCTGAAGCCCTGGGCAGCAAGGCCGAGGAATTGATCACCGATTATATGACCTGGACTGGCTACAATTCCATTTATGGGGCCAGGTTATACATCACCACCGGCCTCATTTATGCCATGGACCCGAGACTTCCCATTCAGCAGCTTCACGAGATCAGCCCGCTGATCATGATGTGGGCTGCTCAGGCCGCGGGGCTGGGGAAGAGCTATCTCAGTTCCGATGTGATAAGGGACATAGCCAAGCGATTCTGGGGGAGTGAGATATCTGCCGACTTTTCTACATATGAGGGAAAGGCGTTAGCTGCGGCCAAGATTCAAGATCGGGAGTTCGCCAAGGAATGCCTCATCCTGTGCGATCTTTTGTGGCCCATTTTCCATAGCGGGCTCTCTGAAGACCATGTCGGTGACCCCACCCTGGAGAGCCAGATTTGCGCCGCGGTGACGGGAAGGGACATCGATGAGCAGGGCCTATACAAGATCGGGGAGCGGGTCTTTAACCTGCAGCGGGCCATCCTCGCCAGGGAAGGACATCGGGGAAGAGAACACGATTGCCTCGAGGAGTTCAATTTTGCCGTCCCTCTCAAAGGCGATTTTGGCAACCCCAATTGCATAGTGCCGGGCAAGGATGGCGAGGTCTTTTCCAGAAAGGGAATGGTCGTCGAACGGGACAAATTCGAGCAGATGAAGGATGAATACTACCAGATTCGCGGTTGGGATGTCGCCACCGGCCTTCAGCAGAGAGCCCAACTGGAAGAGTTGAATTTGGAGGGGGTTGTCGAAAAGCTGGGGAGCGATGGCCTTCTGGCTTAACCCTTTTTCACGTCCTGTAGCGTGACATCCCCGGCGGTAATGGTAAGCAGACTGCCATCGGGGCAGCGCAGAAGTAGATTTCCCTCGTCGTCTACAGATTCAGCATAGCCCTGGTGCACCTCATCGCCGCATTTCACTGTCACCTGCTGGCCCAAGGTTTCCAAGTGGCGGCACCACAGCTTATCGATGGGCTCACCCTGCCGCATGGCATCATACAGCTCCTCGAATTCGCCCAATAGTGCTCGCAATATCTCAGCACGGGAGACCTCCTCCTTGAGCATCTCCTTGAGGCTGGTTGCCGTCTCCGCGATTTCGGGGATGGAGGAGGGATCCAGGTTTACGTTTAGCCCGATGCCCAGGATCGCCGACTGGACAGTCTCGTTGGCTACCTCGCTCTCGATCAGGTGCCCGCATATCTTCTTGCCCTCGATAATGATATCGTTGGGCCACTTGATTACCGGCTTCAGCCCCGTTACCTTCTCGATGCAGCGCATAACTGCCAGGGAAGCTGCCATGCCAAGGCGGGGGAGCTCCTCCAGCTTGGGATGGAGGATGATGGAGAGCAGGATGCTGCTATCCGGGGGCTCCAGCCACTTTCGGCCAAAGCGCCCTCTGCCCGCAGTCTGGTGATCGGCAATAACGATGGTGCCTTCCTCCGCCCCCTCTTGCACCGCCTGCTTGGCCACATCCATAGTGGAGGAAGTGACGGGGTAGTAGAGGATGTTCTGCCCGATAACCTTAGTCCTCAGCTCCTGGTGAAGGTAAGCTGGGGATAGATCCCCCTTTTGCTGTTTCATCGTTAATCGTCCAGATGAGCCAACCTTCTTGCTAGCTGCTTCCTGGTTTCAACGTCGTACTCCTCAATGCCAGCCAAGTACCTTACCAGCTTTTTTCTCGACTCCAAATCGTACTGGCCGCGGATGCCTATTAGCTCCATTATCGGCGAGCCACCCCCATGGACACCGGCATACTGCATAACTCCACCGACCGCTGAGCAGGAAAAGTCGGAAATAAAGCGGTACAGCTTGTGCTGCTTATCTACTGTTATTTCTGGGTTCCTCATCATATACTTTTCTAGATAGCTCCTAGTTTCAGGATTAAGCCAGTCCTCTTCAAAAGGGAGTGTCGCTGGCAAGCCGCCGGCAATGCTGGTCAGCGTGTCATACTCATGATAGATATTCTTGCCCGCAAGGTAGCGGCCGGTATTGGAATAGAGGAAAGCAGGCTCCCAGATACCGGAGGAGGTCTGTTTGGCCTTAACCGAAGCAGCTATGCCTGAGGCATATACTAGCTCTGCGATAACCATTAACTCCGTAATCTCATCCCTTATGTGAGGAGCGTTGCCCACCCCGCTATACTCTGCGGCTAGTGCGCAGGCCCCCATGATAATATCGGTGACCCCTGGTTTACAGCCGGTGTAACTGTGCCGATGATTGTTGGCAAATAGCAAGGCTAGCCGGGCTCCGAACTCCCGTTCTCCACACATGAACACGCGCTCATTGGGAACAAATACGTGGTCGAAGACAGTGACGCTGTCTGCCCACGCTGCGGTATCGCAGTATGGAGCCTTACATTCTATTCGTCCCCGAGGGGAGGTAACCCTGGTGATCAGCTTGACGCCCTCGGTATCGGCCGGTATAGCAAAAGCCACTGCCCAGTCCTCATCCTCGGGTGTTAGGGCTCGAGTGGGGATAACCAACAGTTCGTCCACATAGGCAGCAATCGTGCTATGCATCTTGGCTCCCTGCACCACAATCCCATCCTTCCTCTTTTCCACAATGCGGACGTATAGATCGGGATCAGCCTGCTGATGAGGTCTCTTGCTGCGGTCACCCTTCGCGTCAGTCTGGCACCCTGCTGCTATCAGGTCATTCTTCTGGTATTCCTTTACATACTGGAGGAAGCGGTCATGGTACTCTGTACCTTTAGCTTCGTCAATTTCCTTGGTCACTATGCCTAGAGCGTTCAGCATGTCAGTGGACATACACCGCTGAATACAACCACCTGCCAGTGGTGCCAACGCTCGGATCATTTCTTGCTTTCTGAGCAGGTCCTCAGGACTCTGATAGAGGTGGTTAAAGCGGTTGATTTCCTCGCCTAGAAGGTGGGACTTGGTAACCACTAACGGGCGGTGCTCAGCACTAAAAGCGGCGTCAAATGTAAGCCGGGTTATGCTGGTAGCAGCGTTGAACAAGGGATCGTCCCGTGGCACTGTCTTTCCCCTGACGTAAACGTTGCGTTTCATCTGCCTTAGCCTATCTAGGTATTGGTTGCCGTTCTTTACCCCCATAGATTTCTCCTTCTGTCTTGATTTCTAAAAGCTGACCCAGCCATGCTGAGGCTCATCTGTTTTGAACTTCTGGAGAATTGGCTCAACAATTGCCTCAAAAGCTAGTTGGCGGGAATCATAGCCGGCAGAAACTGGCGTTTCTGGAGAGCTATCTTACCTCATTATTTTGCCCTGCTCCCCTCAAGAGAAAACAGCACTTTCTCCTGCCCCTTGCGAGTTATCATTCCCTTTTGTTCAAGATATGCCAGATGAGCAATCGCCTCTCCAGTAGCAAACCATTTTTGGGAAGCAGGAAATTGCTTCCACGACTTATAGTCGATATCCCAGCTCATCTGTGATGCGACCTCATATGCAGTTTGCTCACCCTTCTCGAGTATGGAGAGAACCTCATTGGCTCTTGCTTCATGGTGATGCTTTAACTCCTGAATTCTCTTTCTATGGTCCGTGAAAAGCTGCCTATGTCCGGGAAGGACAAGCTCAACATCAAGGTCATAGACCTTGTCCAAGCTCGCCAAATAATCTTTTAGCGGATTCCCCTCCTTTGACCACTGCGCAATGTTCGGGGTAATGTCGATGAGAATATGATCTCCAGACACGAGAATTTTCTTATCACGCTCATAGAGGCAGATATGCCCCGGGGAATGCCCTGGGGTTTCAATGCATACAAATGAGTAATCTCCGATTCGTACTTCATCACCGTCCCCCAAGATGTAAAAATCTACTTGACGTTTCCCACTATACCGACGTCCTGGGTGAGCACTCAAGGCTTTGCTAAGCTCATCCTCTTGGAAGCCATGCTGGCGACCAAGAATAGCGTTCTCCTCCCAGGAACGTTGAGGGTGACCAACGACGGATTCTGGCTTGTTGAAGTAGACCTTCGATGAGGGCGTGGCAAGGGTCGAGACGAGGCCCAAATGGTCTGCATGCCAATGAGTAATAAAGAAGTCGGTCTTATTCAAATCTACATCAAGTTCCCTCAGGGCGGTGCTCATTACAAGCTCGCATTCCGGGCGGTTCATTCCGGTGTCAATAATTAAAAATCTCCCTGCCGCTGCTATCAGGTAGCAGTTGACGGCCTTAAGTGGGTTTTCCGGGAGCGGGACCTCGATTTGGTATAGGTCTGGCAACACTTCTTTAGTCACTAGCCCATCCTTCTAGCGTGCGGTTTCTTCGGCTAACACATCGCAACTAAGCTTCGTGGTTATTCTATCAACTCTTTCATAGATGCGCAAATAAAGAGACCGCCTCGAGCGGAACATCGGAGCAGTGACCATGAAATAAGGCCACCCCGAGCGAGGTGACCCTGTTTTTTGAAAGCTGGCTGGCGTTCAGTAAATATACTATATAATCTTCCCCCTCTTCTCCACCCATCTTTCAAATTCCCTGATCTCTTCTCGTGCCTTAGTTCGATGCTTATCTGGCACCCAAGAGAGGCTTTGAGCCATCCCAGCCACTAGTGCCAGGATTGCCACATTAGGCCGGCCGAGGCCGAGATAATCCGCAAGTTCATTCAGCCGAGACAACGTCTCTATACTTGTGCAATACACCGTTTTGTTGAGCGTAGCCGAAGATAGCCGCACCTCGAACTGGCTCTTAAGGAGCTCCTCCCGCTGGCGCTCGTCACCTTCCAAATACGCTCCCTCCATGAGTGCTTTGAGGCTCGGGGTGCCTTTCACGATCTCTGACAGCACTGGAAACCCAACTTCAACCAGCGCTCGGGTAATCTGGGCTACAGTGCCCAGTTTCGGGTGTTTCCCACGAAGGTAGAGGATCGTAGCCCAGGCCAGCTCGGGGAGGTTTCGAATGTGGATGGGCAAGAGATAGGCTATTGTGTCCGGCATATACTCATGAACATAAGTTTCGAGTGAGTGCCTGCCGGGCAGAGGGGGCTCCATAGTCTCCCCCGCTTTTGGCTGGTGCAGTTTCTCATCAACGCTCTCCTTCTCTTCGCTTTGACCATTGTTGACGATAGAGCGCACTTTGTCTAAGACCTCAGGGGGCTCAATAGTCTCCCCTGCTTTTGGCTGGTACAGTTTACCGTCCCCGTTCTGCCCGCTTTCGCCCTTACTGCCGATAGAGAACACATTGCGCAACACCTCATAGGGGGTGGTAATGGCGTCTTTGACCTTGAACATGCCGTCATGCCTCATGGTCATCATGCCATCTTTGATCGCCTGGGCGCGGAGCTCGTCGGTGCTGGCGCTGGTCAGGATTAGCTTCCTGAACTCCTCGGTTATCGACAGAACCTCAAATACCCCGGTTCGTCCCCGGTAGCCGGTTTGAGCGCAGTAGTTGCATCCTGCGCCATAATGGAAGTGAGTTGGCACCTCTTTCACTTCCTGTTGATAGGCAATTTTCTCCTCTGCATTGGCCTCGGTAAGCGCACTGCAATGAGGGCAGACGCGGCGTACCATCCTCTGGGCCACGACACCGATAAGAGCTGATGAGAGCAGGAATGGTTCGATGCCAAGGTGCAGGAGGCGGAAAATGACTCCTACGGCATCGTTGGCGTGAATGGAGGAAAGAACCAGGTGGCCGGTGAGGGCTGCCTGAACCGCTATTTGGGCGGTCTCGTTATCCCTTATTTCGCCTATCAGGATGACATCGGGGTCGAGGCGCATTATCGACCGCAGCCCACTGGCAAAGGTGAGCTCCGCTTTGGGGTTGATCTCACTGGGGCAAATATCGCTGAATTGATACTCCACCGGGTCCTCGACGGTGATAATTTTGCGTTCATCGTGATCTAGCTGGTTGAGCGAAGCGTAGAGGGTAGTGGTCTTGCCCGCACCCGTAGGGCCAGCGACTACGATCATCCCTAGAGGGGATTTGAGCATTTGCTGGTATTTCTCCAGGGCCTGGGACAGGAGACCAAGCTCGGATAATGCGAACAGGGGCAGGGACTTATCCAGTATCCTGAGCACGGCCATCTCGCCATAGATGGTATTGAAAGTCGCAGTGCGGATATCTACCTCCTTGTCTTCGACCTCGGAGGAGAACTGGCCATCCTGAGGCCGCCTGCGGTCGGCGATGTCCATCTGAGCCAGCACCTTGATTCGGGAAACGAGCGAAAGGTGGAAATCCAGCGGCAGGGAGGCGACGTCATGCAGGACGCCGTCGATGCGATAGCGAATACGCAGCCTGTCCTTTTGCGGTTCGATGTGAATATCTGAGGCGCGATCAATCACTGCCTGGCGCACCAGGAGATCAACAGTGCGAACGATAGGGGCCTCAGCGACCGCCTTGAGAAGGACTTCGGCCTTAACCTCCCCATCAAGGGTTTTGGGTGTGAGCCGCCGCAGCTCCTTTTCGATCTCGCTGCTCAGGCTGCTAAGCTTGTAGTTGATTTCGATGGCTTGCTCCACCTCATCGGGGATGGCCATGGTGCGCACAATCTTCATCCCCGTGTGGTTAGCAACTTCGGTTATGGCCTGGGTATCCTGGGGATTCGCCATGACCACGAACAAAGCATTGTCAATAACATCCAGAGGCACGATCTTGTGCTTGCGAGCCAATGCTGTAGGGACGAGCTCCAAAGCCCGGGGCTGGATCCTGTGCCGTTGCAAGTCGATGAGAGGTATATTTAGCTGCAGGCTTAACATGCTGGCAAGGCTCTCAGCGCTGGAGGCATCCTCCTTAGTCGAAGCCTGGGCTATCTCTTTGCCTGCTCTACCCTGCGGCTTGCGGGCAGCCTCCGGTTGGTCGTCGGTGGTCAATCCAGGTGCAGCCGCTACCTCTATAGGGTCCTTACTTTGCGGTGTATTTTGAGGGCTGGTCAAACTTCCTCCTCTTTCCTCTCACCGTGTGGCCAGAATTTGAGGTATTCTGAGACGTGCTGGTCTTCTTCCATCGGCACAGCGCCCTTGTGTTCAAGAAGTCTCCCCACACTGGCCATCAATTCATCAGGACCTGTCGGTTTGGTCAGGTATTCATCAGCGCCTACCTTGAGCCCCATGTTCTTATCGCTTTCTCTTGCCTTCACTGAGAGCATCAGGATGGGTAGATTAGCTGTGGCGTCCGCATTTCTCAAACGATGGCAAAGCTCGAAGCCATCCATGCCTGGCAGCAGGACATCTAGGACAACAAGATCAGGCTTCTCCTCCTGTGCCATTTTCAGACCCTCCACACCGTTAGCAGCGGTGAGCACTTGATAGCCCTCCTGCTCCAGCGCATAGGCGGTGAACTTGAGGGCACTGGGGTCATCTTCGATGACCAGTATTTTCCTCATATGGGGCTTACCTCCTAACGCCTCCCTGCTGGTTGCGAACTCGCTTTGGGGCAAAGGGTATTGTGAAGCTGAAGGTGCTACCCTTGCCTGGCTCGCTCTCCACCCAGATCTGGCCGCCGTGGGCCTCAACGATCTGTTTGCAGATGTGAAGCCCTAAACCCGTCCCGCAAACAGCGGGCATCATCGAGCTATGGCCGCGGTAGAATTTCTCAAAGAGGCGAGGGACTATTTCTCTGGGAATGCCTGCGCCTTGGTCCGTCACTTGCGTCAGAAGCTGACCGTCCAGTTTATTTGCTCTAACGGTGATCTTGCTCCCTTGCCCGCTGAACTTAATGGCATTGTGGAGCAGATTGGCGACTATCTGGCCCAGCGCCTGCTCATCCCCTTTTACAGGGGGTAAAGTGTCATCTAGAGCAGTATCAATGGTGATCTCCTTCTCTGCGGCTAGGCCGCCCAGCTTCAGAATGGTGTTAAGGATCACATATTTCATCGAGACATGCTCGTTTTTCACGGCCTTCGGCGCTGACCCTGTGGCAAAAGTGTCAAGAAGCTCGTCAACTAGATTATTGAGTAGCTGGCTCTCATGCTCTACAATGGTCAGAAACTGTCGCTGCGTTTCGGGGTCGGGAACTTTGCCCTCCAGGATTAACCTAACGAAGCCTTGAATTGAGTGCAGGGGCGTGCGCAGCTCATGCAGGATATTGGCACTGAGATCCGTCTTCTTATGCTCCAACTCCTTCTCCTGCTAGCGTGAGGTGAGGGTGGCATGGCGCTGTGCACCGGCATCAAGGTGGATAGCCCATCTCTTGCCAAATTGATCGTTTCCATTAGGAGTTCTTGCTTCGCAGAACATTCCTGGCGATCTGACGGAATTCTTTTATTGAAAAGGGCTTCACAAGGTAGCGGGCAACGCCCAGCTCCTGACACAACTGCAGCCGATGCCTAACCTTGTTGAGGTC
>JABUBL010000033.1_pt1 | contig 25840 bp, 41 predicted proteins | sample 7240371 | NCBI WGS metagenome assembly JABUBL01 (sample SAMN07256343, study PRJNA390944) | subsurface metagenome | isolation source: Methane hydrate marine sediment | place: Pacific Ocean: Eastern North Pacific, ODP site 1244 | collected 2002
AGCGGATACTTTCGCCAGGTATCTTGACCTTCTTTAGCCCATATCTGGTCCCAGTAAGCAGCGGTGTTTATGTTACCTGTAAGGGTGGCCACCCCTGGCTCTCTTCTCTTTGCTGTTTTGCCTGGTATCTCCTCACGGAGAGCGGCCCGTGCCAGTAAGCCAGGCCACTTCTGGCTCCAGTCTGTATGCTGGGGGTAGAGATCCAGTTGCCCGAAGTTATTACTGAAGAATAAAATTCCATCTGACTTTAATGCTTTAGCTATGGTCTTTAGCTGCTCGGGCAAGTCAGGCAGGTGTTCAAATACATCTATCGCCGCTATGAGGTCGTATGCCTCACTATTATCTTCCAGCGAATCAATAAAGTTTATCCGGCCGTTACTTCTGAACTTAGCGAACTCGGTAACTAACCCGGGTAAATCCAGGTAGTCCACGTCGGCGCCTCGCTTATGTAGCAGTAGCGCCAGGCTGCCGATGCCACCACCGAAGTCGAGAACCTTTAGCCCCTCTACCTGGGGCAGGTAGTTTATTACTTCCTTGAAGGTATTTGAAGCATTCCACTCGGCGAGAGCAAAAAGGTATTCAGTAGTTTCAGAGTAAAATCGTCTAATCTCATCTAGAGTTTGGGGATTTCTCTCGCGCCATATTTCGGCTGTTCTTAGAGATGCTTTATCATTGATTCTGCCTCTGACATAAGCTGGGGCTCTGTTGAGGAACCTGGCCAGGTCTTGGGTGATAACCTCTTTACCCAGGAACTCATTCGCCTCGGCCGTATTTTTATATTGGGTAAGAAACTGGCTGGCACCCACCGGGTCCAGCCGGAGGTGCCCTAGTAGCACGCCCATATCTACCCAGGCTTCCAGGCCGTAACGCCTGACCTTATCAAAGAAGTAGAGGTCCTCACCGCCCCGCTCAAAGGAAAACCAGGGATAGGGAATCTTCTCAAAGACCTCGCGTTTGACTAAAAGGAAACCAGCGCCAGCCCCGTCAATCTTCATAAGGCCGTCATTCCCCTCGAGGGTGGCGTAGGTTATCTCGCTAACTGGAAGGCGCTTTTTACTCAGGTAGCGATGTACCGGCTCCAGGACGGGGGTGAATGCCGGGCACATTTTGCCGCTTACTCTGTGGCGCCCCTGGTAGCTGTAGATAAGAGGGAACTGCATGGTTCCCCGCTGAAAGGCAAGGCCGGAGATTATGTCCTTATCATGGGTAAGCAGCTTGCGGCAAGCGTTGCTGGCACAAACGATATCGGAATCAAGGAACAAGAGATGGGTTGCCCGGGGCTTAGCCAAAACCTGTTCGACTAAAAGATTTCTGCCGGCATCAATCAGTGTTGACGATACCTGAATCATCCCGCCAAGTAACCCGTCTCTCATCAGGTTAGCTTGCAGATAGTCCCTTGAGTCAACGAACTCGTTGGTGTAACTACCACCGGACGGGCGGACAATGCCGATATATACCTTCGGTGATTCCACTCTGGCAAGCCTCCAAAGTTTTCTCTAGTTTACTCAGCCGCTATTTACACGGCCCCTTTTGGCCACCAGTCTTACTTCCAGACCCTGAACCGGATTGTCCTGGGTTACCACCCCCACGACCATCTCGTGGGCCTCTTGCTCCAGCTGGTGGACCTTTACCATCTTGCCCTGGCATAACTACTCCTTTTTAAGGCAGGGGTACCGATGCCTTTTCCACCACCTCCAGCACCATCACGTCTGTGGCCTCAGGGGTGTGGGTCTCCATGTAAATCTCGAGAGTGTCATAAGTGCCAGACTTGAGCCTGATTTCACCGTCAGCATTGGGGGTATCGGTAACCACGGTCAGGTTTATTGCCTCGGGCATGGTGGGAGTGGTTGTCAAGGTGGCAGCATCCCCGCTGACGAGATAACCACTTACCACCCCTATCACCGGCTTATCCAGCGTGACTTCCTGGACGGCAGAGGCGGTGGCGGTAAGGCCTAATACTTGGTGTATTCTCTCCGTCATTTACCTTATCCTCCCTTCATCTCGATTCTAATTCCAGTAAGGGCGGCTATCAGGGCGTTGATGACTACTGCCGTGGTGCCGCTATCCTGGGCGATGACCTGGCCGATTTCATTCCAGATCAGGTACGGCCTCTCAAGCTTGGGGATGGCATAGTACAGCGGTATGGTATTCGGGAAGAAGGGGTCAGCCCAGCCAAAATGAAGCGGGTTATTGGTGAGGGTGGTTGGGATCAGCGGCTTGGGGTGGTAGTCACCGGCAATCTTGAGGGCTGTCTTGGCCAGGTTTCCGGCGGTATCCGGCCGAATGCCTATACCCTCGACAAAGATAGCATCCAGGCTGTCAAAGTCGAAGTACATGTCTTCTTCGGACTCAGCAACATTCCCGATCCCATACCGGAACTGGTAGTCGCCGCTCTTGGCATCGGTGGCCTTTAGGTTATAGGCGTAGCGGATAAAGGGGTTTATCTTGGGAATCGACTGGTCCTTGCCACCGGGCAGTGTTCGCCAGGTATCGCCGTTTACCGGTATAGCAGCCTTGTTCAGGGTGAGCACGCGGTTCCTTGCCCTGTCTACCAGCTGGGTGGGGAACAGCATGGTGCCGAAGACCCGGGGCAGCTCGCTTACCTTGTAGACATAGCCCCAGAGACGGATGCGGTATGCCTGGGTGATGGCGGTGGTTGCACCAACCAGGGTCTCAACGGTAATACTCTCCGAGTATTTGAGGGTGGTAGACAGGAGGGGATTGTTGCTCATCGGGGTGCCGAAGCTGTAGAGCTTTGCCCCCCAGATTCTCCCCTTGGGTGGCGCCATCACTGAGGACCTGATGCCCGATAGAGAGACGTACTCCCCGTATTTCTGGCCATCAAGCACCGGGATGATTTTCTTCAGCTCCTCGTCTACCCCAGCGACGGAAACCGGTGACCAGATCTCGGCAAAGACGACCTCAGCCCGCTCGTCCCTCTCGAGCTCGCCGACGACAGTTGCCGGGGTGGGCCTGGCCCAGACATTCACCGCCTGGGCGGTGCCCAGGTAATCGGCTAATAGACGTAATTCGTAATGTTCCATTTGAATAATCTCCTTTCCATTTGAGAGTCACAAATGGTTTTCGACTTATTTAGTTGTGGTAGTGCTAGAACTCCACTGAGGATTTGACTCCAACCTTTGCGGCTGCCCTTGCGGCTGCCTCTGCTGCCGCCGCTGGGCCTGCACCGAGCAGCTTAGCGGCGTTACCAGCGCCCAACAGTCCGCCACCCGCTGGAGCCCCTCTTGCAAAGAGCTCAGGGGCCAGCATTGCTGGCAGCGAGTAACCGAGGACGGCTGTTCCACCGGCAGCCACTCCCTGGGAGATGTCACCAATCATACCTCTGGCGAACAGGGCGCCAGCAACGCCTAGTGCCGGTATGCCCAGCAGGGCTCCCCAACTCAGGAAGGGTTCGAGGGCGCCCATCTTTTTGGAAAACATGACGACGGTTCCCGCGACCACGCCGGCGATGCCACCGCCAGCGATGCCCACCACTGTCTTGGTCATTTCCTCTGCCCTTGGTGCGCCGAATGCGATTGCTTCTTGTGCCACGGCTTTTTACCTCCTTTTCACCCTCTGGGACACCCTGGAAAAGCAAACTCCGAGGGACGGAATAAAACTCTCCCAGAGCGTCCCTCGGAGTTTTATTAAGCCTCAGCAGCCCTTTTGGGGGATGCGAAACTCCACTTGTTGGGCGAACACCTCGACCAAAAAGAAGAGAGGGCGAACTCTCCATAGACTTCTCAGCCTCGAAGTGTCCGCCCTCTCTTGGTTACCAGTTAAATGCTAGGCTATTTTATTTTCTTTGTCAAGTCCCTGTCAACCTTTTTTAAGCAGTGACCTGGCAAATTCTGCCAGGGCACCCACGGTGATGATGGGGATTTTGAATTTCCTGGCCAGGGCTTTCAGCTCCTGAGCATTCATCATATCACCGGTGTCACTCACCAGCTCACATAATAGGCCACCAGGGTACAGGCCGGCAAGACGGGATAGCTCAACCACAGCCTCAGTATGACCATTACGACCGATTAATCCGTCAGCATGGGCGCCGAGCAGCATAACATGCCCGGGGCGAGCCAGGTCCTCAGGCCGGGTATTCGGGTCAATCACCTTTCGTATGGTGGCTGCTCTATCCTTTGGTGAAATCCCGGAGCTTTCAACCTCTTTGGCATCAACCGGGCTGTAGAACGGGGTGTCGGTTGCCCGATATCTAGAAGGGAGAGAGTCTATTTCCAGCTCCTTAAGCCTTTCCCTGGGCAGAGCTAGGCAGAGGAGTCCTGAAGCGATCCTGGCAGCAAACAAAATTGACTCGGCGACTATCTCCTGGGCAGGGATGGCCAGGTCAGCTTCGCCCTCATTTTCCGAGAAGATAATAACAAAACGCCTTTCCTGGAAGGCTTTTATGGCTTTCCTAACTCTGGAAAACATAGTTTACTCCTCAAATCAGCTTCAGCTTTGCTAGCAGCCATATCCATTGGTGAAGGAAGAGCTTTAATGGCACAATCTCTAGGAACGTTAAGACTCTAACCATCAATCAAAACTGCCTCAGCCATTAGATTTAGCTTTAATTCTTCATCCCTCCCCAACTCAAAGACCTCGCCCAGGGCACCAGGCCAGAGCTCTACTACTTCCTGATCATTGAAGATGACGTAAGGGCAGTAATCTTGAGGGTCAGGGACCGGTCGGGCAGATGTGAAGGTGGTCTCCATCACCTGTCCTTGGTGTTCACACCACGCATGGCCGTAGCCCCGATAACTGCCTAGAGCTACGTGAGCGTTTTGCAGCAGGCTACATAAGAGGAAGGAGGTGTCCTCGCAGTCCCCCCACCTGCTGGCCAGCGTTTCAGAAGGAGTCTGCCAAAATTCCCCCCAGTCTCTCCTATAATTGATATTCCGGCATACGAAATCATAGAGTGACCAAGGGTCAGGTCCGTACTGGTGATAAACTGCCAAGACATCAGGGTTTGAGGGCTGCACGAATTCACGGATATCATTTAGTTGGCCAGGATAGCGCACAGTGACCAGATATCGGCCATCTTGAGCATAGACTCTCCGCCCCAGTGCAAAAGTCCGCACCAGGAGGCCAAAAACGACAATTCCGACAGTGCCCAATCCTACTATAGGCAGGATTCCTTTAACTAGCTGAAGCTCTTCTTTATCCGCCATGTACCCACCCTTATTCTGCAGGTTTGGCCATCGCGAATGCCGCGGCAGCACCAACTCCGAGGACACCCAATCCACCAACTAGGGCCAGTACTCCCCAAGGGGATATCGGGGGCGCTGCCTCAGCCAGAAGCTGGTTTAGCAGGTCCCGCAGCTCCTGGTCTTTCATTCCTTCCAGTGTCTCCGATGGTGTCTCCGGAGCCAGGTCAAGTATCATCGCGGTGAGGGTTTCCCTGGAGAATGTCTTTTTGGTTTCCTCGTCCAGTCCCTTGCGGTGGTAAATGAGGGACTCGACAGCCTTAATGGCAAAGACGATGGCAACGACAAACAGTACCGCCAGCACGCCGATAATAATCAGGTTCCATGCCAGCGGTGAGGCGGTGGCGGTCACTTCAACATGGTAGTTGGTCCACCACGTCGGTGTGGTGTCCCGGTAAACTCTTAGCTCAAGCAGCCTTGAGCCTTCCTTCTCCAGCTTGCTTACGAAGGAGTCAACAATTCTCTGGCCAAGCCACTCTGTCCCTGGGATCTGCTCCGGGGTGAGCTTAAACTCAAAGGTGCAGACCTCGGCATTCCCCTCGAAAGTATACGCCCAGGGGTAAATGGTCTCCTGAATAAGCTCATACTCCGGAGGGACTTCAGGGGTAGTAGTGCACAGAGCTCCCTCGTAGCTATCGACAACCACAGGGTTATCGGGGCTCCCCATAAGCAAATCAGCTTTTATGGTGTAAATGCCCGCCTTGTCGATATCAAAACGGCCGCCAAGGAACTCATGGTCGTCACCCGGGCCGTGGCCATAAGACCAATCAGAGTATTCCTCGACCACCGCGCCATCGGGGTCCCTAACCAGCCAGGATATCCCCAGGGCCTGAGTTACTGAGGTGTCATTGCGACCCCAGATGTGGACTAGACCTGATTGACCGATAGGGACACTGGAGGCTAAACCGAGCAGGCTAGTAGACGGGGATTGCACCTCTAACGCTATCATACTCCAGCTCCTTTTTGATTATGGTGCCGGCATATTCCTCCGTGACCCGACAGAGAAGCCCCACATAGCTGTCAACCACCACCGGGCTATCGGCATTCATTCGCAGCTCTATGGCTATCATATAGTCGCCAACTTTGTTGATGTCAAAACGGCCGCCAATGAACTCATGCTCACCCCCGGCGCCAGTATACGGCCAGGTTTCCCAAATGCCGTATTCCTCCACTATTACCCCGTCAGGGTCTGTGACTGTCCAGCCAATGCCCATTTGCTGGGCAATAGACATGTCATTTCGCCCCCAAACGTGGACCAGCCCCCTTGTCCCGATAGGCACACTGGCACCTACTGCAAAATTAGTAAGCAGGGATTCCAGCTCTACTTCCATCGTATTCGACCTCCTTTCTGCTTATTGTTCCCGCATAAACCTCTGGCGGGACAGCCAGGGCAATAGCGACATACTCGTGGTCGTCTTGATACCACTCAGTGCCCGTCCAGTAGAAGGTCCACACATCGAGCCTGACATCATTGTTGGGCATATAGAATGAGTAGGTAAAGGATTGGGTCAACCCTGCTTCTACAGATGCGTACTCAGGGTTAAGAGCAAAATCAATGCCGTCATAGCGGCCCATCGTGGAAATGTAGATTGGGCTGCCGGAGAGATTTCTAACTCGGACTTCCACACTTACCAAGTCACCATAGGCGGCTTCCGCCGGGCCATAAATGGCTGTAATGTCGGTATAGGCACCTATAGCAATAGCAGCTAAGTGGCCAATGGCACCTGGTCCAGCAATTGGCGGAGTTTCATAGCCTTCCATTATCCCTCCTTCGGAAACATAAAAGGCGAACTCTTGAGGCTCTTTGGCCTCGAAGTGTCCGCCCTCTCTTTTAGCTACAGCTTAAAGATAAGCTATCTAACTTTCGCCTAACCCTCCCTCAGGAATCGCTCCAGATTCTGAATCTCGCTTTGTTTGTAGGATTCTCTACCCTGCATTATAGGTGCTAACTCGGGGTTTTGTCTAGCCAATTCCGTCAATACCATGTCTGGAGTGATCCCCATTTGATAAAGCACCTTAAGGTCCCGCTTCAGCTTTGCCTTTTCCTCAGGAGAGCAGCCGTTAAGGTACGTTCCCACGATGCTTTTGCCGGCATCGGCTAAAATCTTGAGATTATCCAAGCCTGCCTTCTCAATTTCTTGTCTAAATTGGCGGGCAGCCTTTATCGTCATAAAGTTTCGAGCTGAGCGAGCCATGAAGCTAGTCATCCCCCCAACAGCTCCTCCTTGGTGTATTCAGTGTGACAGGCTGGGCAGGCTACCTTTTCCCATTCCCCCGGAGGTGCCCCAAACTTCGCGTGGCAGTTCCCGCACTCATATAGTTGTGGCTGCTCCTCTTTTGATGTTTTAGCCCCAGTGCCCGCCTTAGCCTGCTCTGCAGCTACCTTGAGGGCGGCGATCCCATCGCCCAGGTTCTCCTTCACCGTATCGGCCAGTGTCCCCAGATGCTTATTTCGTTGCATTGTTGCCTCATGGTCCTGTGTTATCCTCAGCCTCTCCCTCTCATCCTCAAGGAGAGCTTTCACCAGGTCAGTCCTGAGGCCCGAGTCCCCGCCTGGAGCTTGTAGAAGACGCCCCCCAATACCAGCTACGCCCAGCCTCTCTTTTAGCTTATCCCCCATGGTCAGGGCGTTCACCAGGTCGTCAACCATATCCTCCGGCTTTTTATTTCCCCCAGCAACTTTGCCTACTTCCTCCCTGACGACGTTTCTTATCTGGTCACCGGTGAGGGCGCCTTCTTCACCAGTACCCAAAAGGCGCTTATTCAAGTAGTCAGCGACAACATCCTCTAGTGCTTTCATAAGCTTGCCCTGGCCGCTACCATCCCCGCCATCCCCCGGTTTCGGTAGGCGCCGGTCCAGCGCCGCCGTCACCGAGTCAGTGACCTCTCTAACTACCTTGTCCTCCTTCAGACCCTTGTTTTCCGCCCCCAGCTCTTCTATCGTTTTGTCCTTGTCTTTAAGCTCTTCCTCCATGTTTTTTCTCACCTCCTCTAACAAATTGACGTTATCCTCATTGAGGGCTTTGACACCATGGGCTTCTACTAACCGGGCAAGAGCTCTCCCCAGGGGGCTATTTTCCTTGGCCAGCTCGCTCAGTGTCGCCTGCGTCTCATCAATTGTTCCCTTAAGCTCCTTAATCTGTTTCAGGGTATCTCCCAGCCCCTTAAGGTTCTCCAGCCCCAGCTTCGTTTTTAACACGCTCCCTTTTTCCTCTGTCATACAGCTGTTACCTCCGCAGTTTCTTCCTCTCTAACGAATCCTGGGGGCACTGCTCCCACCAGCTCGGTTATTATGTCGGTGGCCTCGTCAATGAATTGCTGAAGGGTGTATTCGTCGCCGAGTTCCAGGGCATGCCGCACCGAGTCGTAGCGCACCGCCACTATCGGGTCCAGGGTCACACTGGTTGTTTTGAGAGTCGCGCTGTAAAGGGGTTTCCCGGGCGGGGGTTCCTTTTCCCCACCAAGTGGTTTGCCGGGGATATCCCCCTTATTAATGGCCTTCTTCACCTTCTTAATCATCTCCTCATTGTATCCCTTAGCCTTTATCTCCCCATTGGGGACACCGGCAGAGATGAGCTCGTATATGCCCTTCTGTGTTTGGTTCCATCGTAGCATGGCGCCTCCCTAAAGCAAAAACCGAGAGACTTCCGTCCCTCGGTTCAAAATTATTATACCATATCTTGTCGATTTGGGGGATAGTTTGCCAGGGGTTATAGTTTGGGGACGGCCTAAATAGGGACACTGGGGGCCACTTTGGGGATGATTTAGCTAGGGACAGCGGGGATGATTTACTATAATTCTATACCACTTGACAGAGCATAGCCCCCTTGGACTAGAATAAGGATGAGACCGAGGGACGGAGTGTCACCTCGGTCTTGGTGTTTATTATGAATCAGGTTCTTAAAAACATTGGTCTGGGGCTAGCCAGCAAGCTCATCGACTCTGGGGTAGCTAGTTTAACCGGCCCCCGTAAGTCACGACCCGAGCAGAGGATCGAGCAGATTGACAAGACGCTGGAAACCCTGGAATCTGCACCTGAGGTCGGTCAGCATTGGACTACTCCCCCTGCTGCAAGCCCCCAGAGCCAAAAAGAGGCGGTTTCAGCGCCCGCTGCGACCAGTACCATTCAAAGAGTGGAGACACCTGAAAGTTCTGCGACAGAACCGTCAGCAAGTGTATCCCCAGGGATATCCTCCCCAGGGGCAGTGGATGACGAGTATTGTGTCGGCTGCGGTCCGAATAACCACCTGGCCAAGGCGCAGAGCCACATTGAGGAAGCTCTCAGGCTCTCGCGAGGAAAGGGGGAGGTTATCCCGGAGGTAGTTGCTCCCCGTATCCAGGATGCCGTGGCTGAGCTCGGAGGCTACGAGGACGGTGACATTAAGCATATGCGAGAGAGGGCAGCCAGCGCCCTGAAGGAGATCCTGGACGACCTGGCGGTACAGACCAGGGATTTGAGAAACTTTCTACGCTACGACATGAGTGGACTGGAGCTCGGCAAGGGGAGGATTGAGGACCTGGAGACGGCTGCTGTGTGGGTACGGAAGCTCCGCCAGCTCGGGTACTACTCGGTCATGGTGGAGGTTGGCCAGAAGGTGAAGGCTGGAGAGCTGGGAGGTTAGCTGTGGAGCAACCGGTTACAGCATCGATAGATAAAGAGCTGGAGGCAAAGATTAACAAGCTCAGCACCGAGCTGGAGACACTGCGGGATGAGGTATATGGCCGGCTCCGCGGGGTAACGCTCTCTGATTGGGTGACATCCCCAGAGAGCCCAGGAATAGTGATTAATGAGGAGAGGGCTAAAGCCTCTCCCTGCAAGTGCTTCACCTATAAAGGGAGGGACTACTGCTACAGCCCGGGTATAATCGGCATGCTGGAGGCAGGGCAGGTGCCAATATATTGCCCGACGAAGGCATATGAGGTCCGCCCCGGTATCAAGCAGCGATTCGAGGAGTTTGCCGAGGCTGCCGAGGCAGCCCATGAAAGAATCGAGGAGATCCCCAAAGGGGAAAGGCTCATCCCCTGGCTAACCGAGATGGGCAAAGAATTAAGAGCTCGAGGCGTAGAGGTGTAGCATGGCAAAATGCCCAAACTGCGGTGGCCCCCTAGATAAAGACAACTGCTGTAAAAAATGTGGCGTCTGCGTGCTGAAAGGAGCAAAGTAAAATGAGCACGATAGACAAGACCCTCGAGAAGTGGCAGGACAAGGTAAAGGAAGAGGTAAACCTGCCCGATACGGTGTCTGCCGTCCTGGACCAGACCATAGGGATGATTAGTGCCGGTGACGAGGACGCCAGCAAGTTCCAGGAAAAGGTTGAGGCGCTAATACCGAATCTCCCTGGTGAGGATAAAAAGAAAATGACCCGGTTCCTGCTTGACTTTAACTACCTGCAGGGCATATGTCGCCTTGATGAGAAAGAGGATTGCAAGCAGGGAATAGCCATATTAACCGAGCGGGTAAAGGAGTTTAAGGGCGAGGTTGAGTCATCACCAAGCCTGGCAACGCTCCTAGGCCATAAGGTCGAGACACCCAGTTAGCCATGCTGGGCAGCCCGAAAAATTCTGAAAAGAAGGAGGAAGCAAGATGGCCAAGTTAGCAGTATTTGAGGCAGCCATGAATATGGCCCTCAGCCCGTTTCGCGACACTGAGTTCGAGAAGAAACGGGTCTACCTCAGGCGCCCAGTCCCTTGGGACTCACGGAAGCAGGGTGTGAAAGCCTGCACCCCCTCCCAGCGCAGCCGGCAGGATGCCCTAGTTAGCGCCTCACGCGCGGCTAGTGCTAAGTGTCCGAAGACCGGCACCATGTCAACCAACATCTGCCGCCTGAAGGCAATCAGTGTGTCGCTTGGGGGTTAGATGGTCTAATCTGGGTGCACTCACTAGCGGGGAAATGAGAGAGGCGGTAGCTTTTTAGTGGCTGCCGCCTCTCTGTCGTTGGATCTGCTCATAAGCTCTATTCAGTAGCTTCATCGCCTCGTCATAACCCCCAGGTCTATCCGGGTGATATAAATTAGCCAAGACCCGGTATCTCCTTTTAACCTCATCAAGGGGAGAATTTGGCTTTAGTCCAAAGATAGCATAGGCATCAACAAGGGGCATGGCTGGCTGTTTCGGAGTCGCCTGCTCTCCCCCAGGCAACTCCCTGGGCTGTTGCTGAAACTCCTTGAGCCAAGCAGCGACCGGCTTACCGGTTAGCTTCTCAAACGTCTCATTCACTAAATCACGGAAGCCAGCGATAGCATCAAAGGCATCCTGTATTTCGGTCCTTCTTTTGTGCCTTGCCATCAAGCTCCTTTTTCAGCCACAGTTGCACCTTTTAGTTCTATTTTAAGCCCACAAGGGAATTAACTCAAGAAGGAAGATAAATAACTATTTACTCTATATAATCGCTAATATATTGCAATCACTAATCCGAGCCTGTATCCTATTATTGTAGGCTCAATTAGCCTCACACAGCACCTTAACAACTGAATATAAGCACTAGCCAAAACACCGGACATTGAACGCTTACTCAATCTAAACAAAGGGGGTAAGCTATGAGTCAAGAGGAACTATACAGAGAGATTAAGGCAATAGCCGAGCAATCGTATAACCAGCTTGACGGAAAGTGGCTACAGTGGCTAGAGGTAGCCAGACGCTTTGACCACAAGGCAATCCCTCAAGATAGACTGGACTTGAGGCATACCATTATAGTAGCCTTTGCCGACCAGCAAGCCCGAAATGAGAGGCTAGGCAAGCCCGACTTAAGCCTTTATGGTATGTTACGGATAGCCTCTCACTGTGTGGCCGATTACTGGAGAGAGCTAAACAAGGCTACTATTAGGGTCTGTGTCCTAAACGGCTTACCTAGAATACCAGACCATAAGTGTAGCTTTGCGGGGAAGCCTAGCAAGTGCTCACAATGCCCCTTTTTAGCGGTAAGACCGATTGAGAGCCTCAATACCGAGCTAGAGGATACAGAGGGTAACAGGATAGAGTTGATAGACACCCTAGCCGATGACAAGGCAATTGACCTTGACCAGTGGCTAGACACAAAGACCTTTAGGCTCGGTTGCCCTGATAGACTAATCCAGCTAGCCGTAAAGAGGCATAAGGGCATACCACTAAACCAGACAGACCAGAGGTATTTTACCCGTCAAAGGCAAAAAGAGCTAAAAAGATACCAGAAAACCTTGTTTTAGTGTCCGATTTTACCCCTCTCAATCGCTTGTATTAGTAGGACTTCCGATTATGCCAGCGGGAAGCGGGTAATCGGTTAGTTACTACTAGGTGAAGCTGGCAGCCTTGCCCACTAGCCAGATAGCCAAAAGGGGGGAAGGACAATAGAACAATTGAATATTGAGGGCAAGCGTTCAGGTGCGGGCTTTGTAGCTCACAAGGCTATGCTGGTGAGTGCCTTATCAAGGGCATTATCCGCAAGGGTAGTGCTGATGGACTTAACCATTGGGCTTAAAGGCTTACTCGGTTACCTCAAGGCTCTTGGCGGTAGCAACATAGTCAAGGTTGTGCCGTCTGGCGGTGGTGCTAGCGGAGAGCAGACCAACGGACATAAGGGGCTTAAGGTTATCTGCGGAGCTAATACCAGCTACCTAGCCGATAGTGAGTGGATTGGCGATAATACGCCTATGACCCTTTGCGATGTCAGGGTAAGCCCTAGTAACTCCGTCAAGCCCAATATCGGAGCTACCGAGTTATCGGAAGCACTGAACAGAGTATTACCGTTTACGGCTACAGATGACGCTAGACCAGTTCTCAATTGCGTTCTCTTTACCGCTAAAGACGGTAAGCTCACGCTGGTTAGTGCCGATGGTTTCACGTTAGCTATGATTACCCTTGACTATGATGACGGAGAGGGGCAAGCCTTGATAAACCGTGATGACCTTAAGGGTGTAGCCAGTGCCTTACGGAGAGCAAAGCGGGCAAGGGTTAGCTTTGAACCTAGCGGGGAGAGCCTTGACGGTATGAGCCTTATTATTGATACCGAGCTAATCCGCTATAAGTGGGTAAGCGTCAATGGCACGTTTCCCGACTATGAGAAGCTAATCCCGACTGATTTTAACACCCTTGCTAGCTTTGACACGGTAGAGGCAATCAAGGCGGTCAACTCACTCAAAGCTCTGTCTAACGGTAAGGATTACCCGATAGACTTGACCATTGGCGATGGTAAGGTAGTTATGGCTAATCCCGATGACAAAGGGCAAGCCGAGCTACCAGCCGATACCGATGGTGAGGGTAAAATCAGGGTAAATGGTGGTTACCTTGCCAGTGTGCTTAAGGCTTGCGGTGGTATAGTAGATTTTAAGCTCACTACCCCTATATCGCCAATGCTCTTTAGCTCCAACGGTTATCAAGTGGTAGTTATGCCGATGATGACAGGTGAGAGCAAGGGTAAGCAAGAGCCAGAGCCAGAAGCCGAGCCAGTAGCCGAGCCAGTAGCCGAGAGCAAGGGTAAAGGCAAAGGCAAGGGTAAAGGCAAGGGCAAGGGTAAAACCGAGCCAGAGCCAGAAGCCGAGCCAGAAGCCGAGCCAGTAGCCGAGCCAGTAGCCTAGAACGCTTGTAACTCAGAAAAGACAGCCACGCAGAAAAGCGGGGGTAACGCCCTGCTTTTTTGCTATTTTCAGGGGTATTTGCCCCCCTGCGGGGGAGCGGATACCCCTCTTTTTGTGGCTGGAAGGGGGAAGCTATGACCTACTGTAGCGAAGCCCTCTCCTATGACAGACTAGAGCAGCCCTGGCGAGACTGGGCAAAGATAGCCAATAACTTTGCCTTTCGAATGGATGACCGTCAGGACAGGGAAGACCTTATGCACAACATCCTTGTCAGACTGGCAGAGGTCGCCGAAGTCTACCGACAGAGGGGTATTCCTTTCCACAGGGGAGCTTGCATTAAGGTTGCTGAGTATACCCGTCTGCGCTTCTACGACCAGAAGAAGCGATGGAGAAGGGTATATAGTGTCAGTCTCAACAGCACTGTCAAGGATGAGGACGGGAACGAGAGAGAGATGCTACAGACTATCCATGACGGGAAGGGGATAAATCTGGACGTATGGCTTGACTTCAAGAACTACTACCAGAGCCGACCTCAGAATGAAAGGCGAGTCATCTGTAAGTTTATAAGGCGGGGATGGCGTAACCTGTCAGGCCACGACTGGAGACTGATTAGACGGTTCAGAGAGCAGTTCAAAGCACTGGCATAAAAACCGGTACGGAAAGGGGTAACTATGCCCAAAAATTGAGAGAAAGGAGGTAAAACTGTGGCTATTAAGTGGAGCGCGGTCAAGGTGAGTGAGGCGATGGACGAGGTGGAAGCTCAGGTTATCCTGGCAGACCAGTTTATTGCCGAAGCTAGGGTAAAAGTCGCTCAAGCTCAGAAGATAGCCAACCTACCCCAGTATATTGACCAGAGGCTTAGTCGCCTTGATGACCAGCTAGAAAGGTTGGACTACATCAAGCAAGCCATCACCAGAGTCCGAGAGGACATTCCTGACGGAGCAATAGAGGCAGAGCGAGAGCGCACCAAGTACGGTAGTACCCAGTCGCTAATCTAACCCCCTCTCCTTCAAAGGAGAGGATGAAAGGGTAACTGTGCCCAGAAAGGAGGTGAAAACGTGCAGCTGCTCACCAAAGAGATTAGAGCGAAGCTGCCCAAGCTCTATGAGACGGAGAAAACCCCGCCAGCTGAGAAGGTCTGTGTTGTCAAATTCTTCCAGCCCTGGGGGAGCTGGACCTGGTATGCTGTCGAGTTTGACGGCCAGGATAGATTCTTCGGCCTGGTAGACGGCTTTGAGCTGGAATGGGGTTACTTCTCACTGCGGGAGCTTCGGTCTATCCAAGGACCCTGGGGGATGACCATTGAGAGAGACCTCTACTTTGGCATGCCCCAAATGAAGGATATCCCTGCCCTGCAGGGCAGAGAGAGTTCCTGGTGCTTCTAGTATATTACTAGCGGTATATGACTAAGGGGGTCGGGGGTTCAAATCCCGACCCCCTTTTTGTCTCAAAATAGCTACTCCAAGAATGTCCGATTTTGCACCCCTAAATCGCTTGTATAAGTAGGAGGTGTATCATGGATGATAGAATAAGACAGCAACTCGAGCAAATCCTGGAGCAGGCTGAGGTAGAGGAGCGATCCGAAACTTTCTTGAGACAAGCCCTGGCCATTGAGATCGCAGGTGAGGACGGTGCTTGGCTGAAGTCTATGTACCGGCTAGCGGCCATATTCTTGGAATTAGCCTATGGAGATAAAAAGGAAGCAAACAGGGCGCTACCCTGGCTGCTCTTTTCCCTGGGTATGGCTTATGAGCGTTACCATATTCAGAAAAAAGGTTATAATGGAGGGGGGTGAGAAGATGCCGGCTATTCATATGTCCAAAAAGGAGTTAGTGGACCTGATCAACGCAGGTAAAGCTGCCGGGAATGATACCAGCCTGCTTGAAAACTTCCTGGCCGAGCTCCCCTCTGAAAAGGCTAGAGCTAATCCCCCACCGGCCGTAAGAAGGGTAGAGCCAGAGCGGGCACCCGAGGAATTGGTAACCGGTCCCGAGCTGGAGAGGTTACGGCTCCTGGCTTGTCCCCACATAAGAAGCTCCCCCTACTGGGAGGATTTTGTCTCTCGTCGCGTCCTGGTATGCTCGGACTGCCAGAAGGCGGGATTGCTAGTTGGGGAAAAGTTACAGCCAACATTATTCTAGCTCAGGGTAGCCCTCCAGGAGCCAGAGCTGGCGCCAGTTAAACCAAGCCTCGTGAGGTGGCTCAGCTCGCCCCTTATCAGTTAGCCGATAGTACCGCATAGTGCCTTCAGTCAGCCAGGGGACCTCGGACTTATCCATGGTTTCCTCTCTCCCGGAGAACTCGACCAGGCCAAAGAGCTTCATCTGATGTAAATAGTTCAGGAAGGAATGAAAAGTGGGTGGCTTTAGTCTCTCCCCGCGCTTCCTACCCTGGTTGATCTTGTCGTATTCTAGGTGTAAAGCTTTATGGATCTCTGAGGGATGGGCCTCCTCCTTGGCAAGGAGGAACGACCTGATAAACTGGCCAGTCGGCACTCTCCATGGTCTACGTGCTTTTACTTCAGCCATTTACTCCCTCCCTCTTTCTGGAGGCAATAACTTTCCTAACTTCTCAAAAAGCACACCTGTTACTTCAAGCGGCAAGAATATTAGGTCCCACAACAAATAAGATGCTCCTGCGAAGGAATATCTTATCTCATCATACTGTCTACCTTCCTTTGCCGCCTTCTTTGCTTTAGCTAGGCACTCTCTAGTCATACCAAAGATGATGGGTTGACCCTTGACCTCAGTGGTGTCGCCTCTCATTTATATTGGCTCCTCGTCCTTGAAGATTGGCTTTAGCCGCTCCTTTAATGCCACCGATTTGATATTTTGATATCTTCTCGTAGTGTCTAGCTTCTTGTGCCCTAACAAGTCGGCGATATCGGTTATCTCCTGGCCAGCGATACGGCGCAGCGCTGCGGCCGTGTGACGGAAAAGGTGAGAGTGCAGCCGGTCGCCCATGCCCGCTCTCTTGCTGAGTTTCTTCAGCCAGTGCCAAACATCGTAATACTCAAAGGGGAATAGCCTCTTATCCTTAGTATGTCTCCAGGAGAGGTACTTCTCAAGAGCATCAAGGCTCTGCCGGCTGATCGGAATCCAGCCCTCTTTTTTCGTCTTCTCGCGGTGGGCAAAGATCCAGCCGCCTTCCCAGTCTATATCCTCACTAGTTATGACTAGTAGCTCCGATATCCTGAGCCCGGTATCGCACAAAATGGTAACCAGGGCGGTCTCCATGGGAGTCTGGCAGGTATCGAGAAGCTGCTGTATTTCATCATGCTCAAGGTAGTCAGGAATACCCTCGCTCTCAGCGGTTGGTAAAAGGATAACCACGTCCTTTGCCTTTAAGAAGTCGGCGAAGTACCGGCGTAGGGCAAAGCCATGGGAGGCCACCGCGGCCGGCTTTCTTCCCTTATCGAGGAGCTGCTGTATCCACTCCTGGGCTATCTCCTGGCTCGGCTGCCGCCCGTCCAGGAAACGCTGAAACTGCTCCAGGCTGTTGCGGTAAGCCTTCTTCGTGTTCTCACTTACCGGATTCAGGGTGCCCCTGCGGTTTAGACGGGCCAGGAAGTCATCAATTTTGAGGTCCATACTTCACCTCCAAGAAAAAGGAGAGGGCGGTCTCCCCGGGCCCTTGCCCTAAGAGTGTCCGCCCTCTCTTAAATATTAAATTTAATAATACAAGTTTTATTATATTGTAACAGGAATCAGTCTATTGGGCAATACCCTCCCCCTTTTTTGTCGTTTATAGCGTTTATACTCCCTAAACCCCTGGCCCGAGCTGGGCACCCATGGCGTCGGGTCCCGCCGGCAGGAGCTGCTACCCCCGGTCGGGGGTAACCTTGGTAAACCATGGTGACCAAAGCCAGAGGTAGAATCCTATTCAAAAGCTCAGGAAACGCTTAGATTTTGATTTGGTGAAGCCTAGACTCAGAAAGAGGGGGCTCCGGCGGCAGCGGCAGCTTGGAGTCTTCTTTTTTGCCTTTTTTCAGCCCCCCAGCTTTGCTTGGTTAGATGCCTCTAAAAATTCTCTTAAAATTTCTTGACCTCTCAGATATGGGGGGGGTATTGACAAATCACAAAAGAATGTAGTAGGGTATTACACGTATGGAAAAAGCAATGACGGCAGACAGCAACCTTGTCAATCTCTCAGAAGCAGCTCGGCGACTGGGGATCACCAATGTAACCATGTGGCGGTGGATAAAGAAGGGAAAGGTTGCCCCGGTAAGATTTTTGGGGCTGCCTTACCTGACCCTTGACCAGGTTGAGTCTCTGAAGAAGGAGAAAAATGAACAAGCCGCCGGCTGAACCAGCGGCTTGAGCAAAGGGGGTGTCGCGAGGCTGTGCAACCTCTTCCCGCCTGTTTTATTTTAGCACACCTCAAGCCCCCGATACAAATGAGCCAGGAGGTGGGAGGTAACAGACAATACCAGGCGAGCCAGTATAATCAAGGCAACAGATTTCAAGAGGCGAGCCAGAAGGCATAAGGCAACAGAATGATGGAGGCGAGCCGGGGGCTGCTGGGGCAAGCTGGCAGCCCCCAAAGGAAGGAGATAGAGAAAATGGCTGAATACCTATGGATGATAGTAATCGGAGTTCTGGTTTCGGCTCTCTGCTGGGGACTTTGGCGGCTCGGCTATTGGCATGGGAAGAGGGGACACAGGAAGCGGGTGCAGTGATGGGTATTCAGGAGATATTGGGTTATATCTGCCTCGCCGGGGCTGCTGTCTCGTTTGTTACCATGTATTTGATCCCAAAAATCCGGCGTCAAAGAGAGGCGAGCCAGGTGGTAACAGGCAACAGATTAAAGAAGGCGAGCCAGGTATGGTAAGGCAACAGGATCAGCAAGGCGAGAGCCAGTCTTTCTAAGGTAACAGACGATGGAAGGCGAGCCAGGGGGGCTGCCGGGGCAAGCCGGCAGCCCCCGGAAAAGCAAAAGGAAAATGAAACAGACAGTAATAAGCATTTCAGAGTTGGCTGGGGAACCAGGATTCGAACCTGGCCTTGCGGTTCCAGAGACCGCCGTCCTACCGCTAGACTATTCCCCAGTACTGGTGCGCACCAGTGCCACCGACGTCAGGTGGAATGTGCATTCCACACAATCAAAATCTAGGCATTTCCCCGGGGTAGCCAATGATATTATACCCCCGATTTCACCCCAAAAAGCAGGGGAAACTGTACAGCTGCTTCAGAGTCAGCTGCCCAGTTTCCCCAACCCCCCCATAATAGCACCTCACCCCGCGGATACCAACACGCCCATTTTCTACTCCAGTTCGTTAGCCCTACTTAAGTCATGTTATCAAACACTTACCGGAAAGACCGAGAAACGAGTGTTTTGGCGGATGACGAGAGCCTGGATGCCTGCCTCCTATGGAGATAGGGAGGTGGTATTATGCTAACGGAACAAGCCATTCAGGAATTCATGCTCAGCCGGGGCGGGTTGCGCCCCAAGACTCTGAAGGATTACCGGATGCACCTGGTGCATTTTCAGATGTCCTTCCCCGCCGATTTGCCCAAGACCCCCCAGCCCATTCAATCCTATCTCAACAGCTTCACCATCAAGCCCAATTCCGACAGCCCGGGTGTGGAGCCGGAAACTGTACACGCCCGCTTCCGCACCATCAGGGCCTTATACAACCAGCTCGAGCTATGGCATCCCAAAATAACCAATCCTATGAAACTGGTCAGGCCGCCAGAGTTAAAGAAAAAGTTCATGCGGATATTCGCCGACAGTGAGCTCTACGCACTGTTCAGCCTGCCGCTCTCCCCCAGGGATCGTGCCCTGTCCACCCTTCTCCTGGACGTCGGGCCCAGGGCGGAGGAGTGCGCCAACCTGATCTGGGAGTTCGTGATACCGGGCTTCGTGGTTCTCAAGGGGAAGACCGGGTCGAGGACGGTCCCGATCAGCGAGACCACCCACCGGCGTCTGCTGGCACTCAAGAATGGCGCCGGCATCGAGCAGCACGTCTTCCTGGGGGAGCGCGGGCCGCTGTCCTACCAGGGCATTTACAAGCTGGTGCGCCACCTTTGCCACCAGGCCGGCATGGATGGTAAGCGGTGCTCACCGCATACATGGCGCCACAGCTTTGCCACAAATTACGCCGCCGCCGATGGCTGCGACCCCTCGGTCCTGCAGGATATTCTTGGCCACAAGGACTTCAAGACGACCCTGCGTTATATCCAAAATAACCCCATCCGTATGGCAAGGAACCACCAGCGCTGCACCCCGCTTAAGGTGCTGGACAGGGCCGCCCAGGGGGTTTTATTTGAGACCAGCCAAGCCGTGGAACAGGCTGAAGCCATATTAGCAGAGAAGGAGGAAAAGTAATGGCGACCATAATGAGCTGGGGCAATAGCTCAGGGACCCGAGGGCGCTGTGATGCTAGATGCCACAACGCTAAGCATCCCAAATGTGTCTGTATGTGTGGCGGGCGCTTCCACGGTTCTGCGAATCAGCCCGGCGGCGTCGAACAGACAGTCAGGGATTACTGGGACGACGTAGTGGACGAGGCAGAGAAGAAAGCCAGGGAAGAAGGGCTAGAGTTAGAAACGGAGAGATGGACCAAGAATCGGCAGCGAATCCTGGGAGAGTTGCCAAAACTGAATAAGTCTAAGAAGCAGCAGCAAGCTATCCAGTACCGGCTGCCGCTGGAGGTGGCCAATGTCAGATAAGCGGAAGTTGCGGATATCCGATAACCAACTGGCCCTCATACCTATGGAGCCGGAGCCGCCGCGGGTGAAGAAGCCTAGGGTCAAGCGAATAGATATCCTCGAGGAGCGGGTTATGCATCTGGAGGCAGAGGCAGCGTTAACAAGAGGTCAACTCGAGCGGGACGAGGACGATGACTAAGGGAGCAGCCTTGAGAGCTACTCACCTGGACTGGGACCGGGAACTCTGCAAGCAGGGATGCAGAGAGTGGGTGCCATGGTACCGGGGTAGGAAGGGCAGGACGGTGTATGGCTGCCGGATCGGCCGGATACCTGAAGAGAAAAACGGGCAATGGCACTGCCGGCATCGCAAACCGAAAAAGCAGTAGGGAGGTGATAGGGATGATTCACTGGGGCTTTCTACTACTGGCTTTCTTTGCCGGGGCTGCCGCCTGCTACAGCTTCCTGTGGTACATGGGCGGAGTTTATGCCCGAGTACTGAAAGCCTTTGAAATCTAAAACGGTAGCGGGGTCGCGGGGTGCAGTAGTGGTCAACTGACCGGCCTCATAAGCCGAAGCCGCAGGTTCGAATCCTGCCCCCGCCACCAAGGTAACCTAGTACTGTGGAGGTGAATGTGGAAAAGAAAGAGCCCGTAGTTTTCAAATCGGAGGACAGCCTGTGGCAAATGCTGCGGCAGGGTACAAAGAGCTGGGATGCCCGCCGCTTTGATGCTACCGACGAGCGAATCCGACGCCTGATTCTTGGCCATTGGGAGAAAAACCCCAATCCAGGCCGACTTGCTTATTATACGAGTGACGAGACATTTGTCTGCTTTTTAAATAAACTGACCGGCCAGACCCTTCAATTCAGATTCAGAGGATTAATCACCACCGGCTGGGCGCCTGGTTGGTGCTTTATCCAGCTCGGGGGCCTGGTGGGCACCTTCGATGCCGACGGGAGCGAAGCGTCCCAAAAATAACGGTAAGTCAAGAGTCCATATCTTTGCTTACTGGAAGGAGGTAAAAATGAAGTTCAAAGCATCTCTAACCCTGTCTGTCGAGGCCGAAGATGAGGATGGCGCAAAGCAAGCGTTCCAGACTCAGGTCGGCGCTGCTGATTTCGACCAGAGCAGCATAGAGGTGGTGGAGGAGGAGTAATTCGTTGATGCCTGCCTAGTAGTCAGATGCTAGGCAGGGATGAATGAATTAAGAAGGAATCCACAGGGGGGCTCCCGCTTAAATAGACGGTATCCGTATACTGTGAGGATTGAATGGTCGTAAAGGATTTAATCGGCGTTGAGTGTGGCTCCTGCCATGAGGAAGCCTTCCAGCTGGTGGAAAGAGAAATCCTCGTCAAGGTAAAGGTTTGCCCGAGATGCGCCCGCCGGATAGATGCAGAGCAGGAAGAGCAGACCGAAGCCGAAATGCTCAAGGCCCTCGACAAGGTGGAGCGGAAACAGTTACTCAAGGAAAAATCCCATGATTGGGCCCGTAGCTGGCATGGTAAGCATGTCATTGTCACCTATGATGCTGGTAATGGGCGCGGGGAGATTGCTAAGAAGAATTGCCATATCAAGGGCATGCCCTGGTATGCCTCTAAGAATGCAGATGTTGGCTGGGGGCGGGTTAAGGTTGTGCTGGATGATGCCGAGCTGCACCGTGTTACCTACAAGAATGGTGAGACGAAATACTATGGGGATGCTGAGGTAACCAGGTTTTTGATCCCTATTGTTGATGGATACCGCTGGGGCTTGGGGAGTGAAATTATCTCTCATGGCTGTAGACGAGAGCTAGAAAAGCCATTGGCCTTCTTCATCACCTGGGGAGCTCGCCACGACATGATACTGGACGAGGTCGACGAAGAAGCTGAGCGTCTTGCAGCGATCCGCGAGGCAGAGCGTCTCAGGATGGAGGAACAGAAAGAAATCGCTCGGCACATGGGAGAAGGAATCTAAATGGACAGTATGACCATATTGTGGAGGTAGGCATGAATATCAAGTGTCTTGGTTGCTACGAGCTGCACCGTGAAGAAATGGAGATGACGGGGAAGACGCTTGTTGTCTATACCTGTCCTCGATTCCCTTATGATTGTGTTATCGGCGGCCTCCTGCGGCCGGGCCAAGGAACCCTCAAGGCGGTAACAGACTGCCCGCAGCGCATCGATGAGCACTGTATCCTCTGTCCGAAAACGCCTGTGACCACCTATGGCGAGCCTCAGATGGTATATATCTGCAAAGAGCACGACGCGGCCTGGGGCAACTGGCTTAATGAACATCCGGAGCGGAGAGCCCATCTGGCGCCTAAACACCGGGTCATCAAAGCAAACTGGGTTGAGGTTTTCAGGGAGTTTGTCGAGGATATGCGCAAGGAGGCAGAGGGGCAGCCATGAATGACATGGAAATTCTGCGGCGAGCTTATGAGCGGGAGAATGACACCCGGGACCGCCGGCCGCCGCAGCACCGTAGCTGGGAGTACTACACCATCGGGGCTTCGCGAAAGGACATTAACCGCCTTATCGATGAGGGGATGGTCATTGTCGCCTTCAAGTCGAGCAACCTGACGAAGTACAAGCTGAGCGAAAAGGGGCGTAATTTTGTTTTTGCGACGTCGGTGGAGCGCGAGTTTGCGAAGATACCGGCGGCGTCCGTCATAGAGGCTATGAACCTGGTGGTTGGGTTTGAGGATATGAAAGAGGCTATAGCACAGTCGGTAGAGGCTCGGCGCAGGATCAACTTTCTGCTCGAGGGGCCACCGGCTTGTGCCAAGAGCCTTATTTTGGAGGGGGTGCGCTCGGCCGTACCGGATGCCTATATAGCCTTCGGCTCCCGTACTTCCGCAGCCGGGCTTTCCGATGCTCTTTTCGAGTTCCAGCCTTCGATACTTCTACTTGACGAAGCAGACAAGATGGACAACGATTGTTATTCAGTACTCCTCGGTCTTATGGAGAGTGGGGAGGTACTGGAAACCAAGAGCCGTAAGGCGAGAGGGATAAAACTAGAGACTATGGTGATTGCTGCGTGCAACAGCTCCGCGAAGATGCCGGCGGAGTTTCTGTCACGGTTTGCCCTCCATGCCCATTTCCCAAAGTACACACGGGAAGAATTCATTGAAGTCTGCACTGGATTCTTAACCCGGGCGGAGAGCTGTCCCCCGGATCTCGCGTCCCTCATTGGCCAACTGGTGTATGACTATGGCATTGGGGACGTCCGCAAAGCTCGGGGCGCCTGGCAGCTGATGACCGCTCCCACGCGGGACGAGGCGCTGCGGGTTATTCAGCTGATGCTCAAATATAGTAAAGACAGCTCGGGCAATCATAACAGGCGCAAAAGCTCGTTACAGAAAGAGAGGCTACTGTGAGGAGGCAAAATCTAACGGTGCTTGCCTTCGGGCGAAATTTATAGAAAGGAGGTTGCTTCTGCTTTGGCGCCGGGGAGGAGAGCCTGGGGCGTGGCTCCTTTCCCTCCCCCGGCAAACAAAAACAGGAGGTAACCATGAAACTCGAGAAAGCCATCGAAATCAAGGTCCAGTGGCGAAAGGACAACTACCCGCCACCACTGGCTGACGAAATGAACGCTGATACGTTGAGCATCGAAGCCCTCAAGCGTATTCAGTACTTGCGTTTTCACGGATACCAGTCCGATAATCTCACCCTACCCGGGGAGACCGACGATATTAAAAGAGGTATGACGGAAACAATGTTTATCAACCCTGAGAAAGACTGAAAGGGATGTTACTAACCCCGGAGAAGATTAAACAGGCTATCCAGGATGCCCACAAAAAGAATCCTGGGAAAGTACTGTCCGCGATGGAAATTTACCTGGCTATTGCCCAGGCTCAATATAACGAGGATACGAAGGAGGAAACCCATGGTAACAGAGAAAGCAGTGGTTATTGAAGAAGAAAAGGGGGGTGTGCTAGCGAAGGCGACTCGCCCCATGCTTACCGAGACAGCCATCCAAGCCATCACCTATGACCTGAAGATGGCTGAGAGGCTCGTCACAGAGGCGCTTGAGGTGGATGTTGACTATGGGCAGATCCCCGGTGTCTCAGGGAAGGGGCTCTGGGACCCCGGCGCCTCTAAAATCATGAACGCCTTTGAGTGCTACCCGAGGCACAAAATCCTTTATCATGAGGAGACCGACACGCTGATCACCTGGGCTATTGAGGCTGAGATTATCCACCGGGGGAGTCAACTGATAATCGGCAGCGGCGTCGGCGCCTGCAGCACCAGGGAGCCGAAATATAAATACCGGTGGGTGTCCAAAGAGGAAGCCCAACGGCTCGGCTACACCGTCCCCGAAATTGACCGGATGAAGACCAAGAAGCGGAAGTTTTACCAGGACGGGAAACCCGTCGCCGATGTCGTCGAATACCGTGTCGAGAATCCGGAATACGGGGAGCAGGTAAACACCATCATGCAGATGGCGGCGAAGCGAGCGGAAACAGACGGCGCCAAGACCCTGCCCGGCGTCTCCTCGGCTCTCCGGAAACTCTTCCAGGGAGCGAGCCCCGCGAAGAGCCGCGGCGAGAAACACAAAGACGACGATAGCGACGAGAATAGCCCGCGGTGGACGACCTTCTGGAACTCCGCCAGGGGCCTTCTCGGTGATGATTACCAAGAGAAAGTACACCATCTGCTCGGGGTCAAATCGATGAAGGACTGGCTCAAGTCTGGCAAGAGTCTCGAAGACGCTATCCGGGTTATTTCTCAGAAGCTCACCGAGCAGCCGCCCCGCCGGGATCCCACAACAGTAAAAGAGGCTGAGGTGAAGACGGCCGATGACCTATGCTCAGTGATGGCGGCCTGCTTTGGCTGGCCCGAAGTACGAGTATGGGCTGAAGCCAACTTTCGAGATAAGAAAAACTTCGAGGAAGCTGGCGTAGAAACACCATGGGCGGTCTTCCAGAGGCTATGCGCATTCATTAAGCAACAATCAAGGACAGAGTAAGAAGTCTAATATAAATTAAAGAGTGTCACAGAAAAAACGTGACAGGAGTTCAATGCCCGGAGATAAACCCTGGCTTAAGATGTGGACAGAGTGGATAGGTGATGCCAAGATGGACAGGCTATCTCTATCCGAGCAGGGCGCCTGGTGGCGTCTGGTAAGCCTTGCCCATGAGTGCGGACACCTTGACGAAAAGGGCGAACGTGACGGTGCACTAGTCGTGGCCGGCACGCCCTTATCTCTGGCCGAAATCATGAAGAGCCTGAAGATTACCGAGGCACTTGACAAAGCCATTTTCAATCAGATGCTCGATAAGATGAAAATTGCGGGTAGCCTTCACTGGAACGCTAATACCCTGGTTGTGACCCACTATGAAGAGCGCCAGAGGGCTATCACGGATACAAAAGAGGACCGCGCACGACGACAACGTGACCGTCGAGAAGCCCTGAAGGAACAAGAGAAAAGAGAAGCAGAAAAGAGAACCCCTCCCCTAGCG
>JABUBL010000034.1_pt1 | contig 25832 bp, 20 predicted proteins | sample 7240371 | NCBI WGS metagenome assembly JABUBL01 (sample SAMN07256343, study PRJNA390944) | subsurface metagenome | isolation source: Methane hydrate marine sediment | place: Pacific Ocean: Eastern North Pacific, ODP site 1244 | collected 2002
GGTTGGGGTGGTGGCGGTTTGCCAAAGCCGGGTTCAGGTTCGCCGCGACGTCTGCGCCTGCGAATCAGGATGTTCATGAGCGGCACGCCCACAATGCAGGCCCAAAGGAAGCCTATGGTTGAAAAGCTTAATCCCACCGATGCTCCGTTCGGGAAAGCGGAGGTGGCGGTGCCGGGAACCATGATACCCGACCATAACTTGCCCATCTGGCTGGCTAAACCGGGGCCCTGGCCAAATCCGAAGGGCAAAAGGAACCCAAATGAAGGGAAGAGATCAGGGAAGATAGTAAGCATGAGGATCAGCGTAACAGCAAGGCCGATGAATCCCTGGATGGCGTAGGAGGCCACCATGTAGAATCCACCGGAGACCGCTGAGCGGGTCCTGCCTTTTCCTTCGCTGCTCTTGAGTGCGAGCGCTATGAATGCTATTCCCATTAGATGATAGATTAACGTCAGAAGGGTTCCGGATTGAAGTGGGGTTATGACTTCCGTGAAATCTCCGTGGATGCGGGTTATCTTAGGTAGTATGTTAAGTACACTGGGGCCGACGATAAGTCCAATGAATCCGGCGATGATCGCGTCGGGGATGCGAAACTTGCGGATGAACGATACAAACCGTCTTATAACCACCGCGATAAGAAGAAATACGCCCAGAAGGGCCAGATCAACGATCAAACTCCAGGGTTCAAGCATCCAAATCCTCCTTTGTTTACCTCGATCCTCTTCGCATCGGTGTGTTTCATTTCTTTAAAATTCTATAAACTCCTTATGCCTTCCGACTTACTTCTTCATCTCTTATCGAGTACTTCGTGAGGAAGCGGAAGACCGGCGGGAGAAACCAGATCACGAGTGTTAAGGTGAGATAACCCAGAACCAAAAGCAAGCTGATCCAGTATAGGTTGGGGTTGCCGGTCTCGAATCCCTCGATGGGCAGGGTTGCGATAAAGATCAATGGGAATACCAAAGGCAACGCCAATGCCGAGCCGTACACTATGTCTGATGCGGCTCGGGTCCGAAAGTGGGGATCGGCCCCGCGAAGAAGCGCCATACCCGTTGCAATCGTCCCGGTTTGCTCACCAAAGAACGCAACAAAGTGTTCCACATAGGTCTTGGGCCATACCTTCCGGACGACGAACCACGTGTAGATGGTCACTGAAAGTCCGCCGGCAGTGGTTATGATAAGGATGGGTACGATGAACTCGCCCAGAACCCTTACGTCTATGGCCGCTATGGATGCGGCGATCATGAAGTCAATCGCCGCTCCCCCTATGTTCTGAAGCAGGCGATTGTCGGCGATGGGGGTTTTAAGGACCCTTTTGTCCTCCAACTTGTGGATTAGCTTGCCAAGTAAAGTCGCGATGATAGCACCGAAGACGAAATGTATCGACCAGAATATCCCCACTATGGTTTGCATTATCCCAATCTCACCTACCAGGGTGTAAAGCCCCAAGGTCAGTCCCTTAAGGGACAGAAAAACCAGGATGTAGACGACCCCTATCAACACAAGTTGAGTTGTAGCCCTTTCTACCAATCGTCCCGATCCGCCTTCTTCTCGCTTCTCTTTAAGGATTACCGGCATGGGTTTGGCCTCAAGACCTGGAGCGGGTTCTCCTCTGCGCGCCCTGCGTCTTATCAAGAGATTCATCAAAGGCACGCCGACGATACATGCCCACAGGAAACCGATGGTGGAGAAGCTGAATCCTACCGATGCCGCAGCGTCAACGCTGGGGAAGGCTTTTAATCCTGCAGGTGAGATTTTATTCGCCCATTCCACCGCCATCTCTCCTGCCATCGGTCCCTGGGCGAACCCGAATGGAAGAAGCAGACCAAAGGCAGGAAAGAGGTCTGGATAAAGGGTATTTATAAGCACAAGCGTAATACCAAGTCCGACCGCTCCCTGGATGCAGTAGGAGACAACGTTGAAGAGTCCGGCCGAGAGCGCGGTTCGACCACGCCCCTTGCGGGTGTCACGTTTCAGGGAAAGTGCTATGAATCCTACTGCCAGAAGATGGTATACAAGGGTGGTTAAGCGTGTGGTTTCGAAAGGGATTAACCCTAAAATCCCTGGCCCGGCGATCAAAGCCAGCACCCCGGCCAGGATTGCGTCAGGGATGCGAAAGCGCGAGAAGCGGGGTATAGCGCGGCGGATGATCATTGCTATGAAGAGAAAAACCGAAAGGTAGGCTATCTGAAGCATCGTATTCCAGGGCTGGCTCATCTCAGGTCTCCTTTGCTCTTACTTTTATCCAGCTCCTGGGTCAAAAAGTGCCAGAAGTATGCCGACTGGCCGAAGAACGTGAAACGATACGCCATGTCTTCGCCGAAGAACTCGAACTTGTGATTCCACGTGATACCCGGCCCCTTCATCTGGGTAAGTGGGGTATCAAAGAGGACCTTGCCGTCCTTGCTTCGAACAAACACCATCCTGAAGTCGGGTGTGAGGGTTGCAATACCATCTCCTTTGAGTTCGAAGTCGCGATCCCTTCCGGTCTCGGTGGGGACAGACCACATCATGGCCGGAAGGGAGACGAGCGGGCCTTTACCCTGCTTTTTGCGATCTGCAAGCATCGGCATGGTCTGGGCATCGTTCCAGCGCGTCCAGTCTATGTAGCGCTTGAAGTTACGTGCTCCGACTGCGAGGGGTTCGCCTACTTTGTTGAGTTGGAAGGTCCCGTTCCCGATAAACCTCCAGCGGGCACCACAGGAGGTGCAGAAAAGATTCCTTTTCTCCGATTTAAGGGTAAAGAAGCGAAGGCAGTGCGGGCAGAGCCATAAGCGAAGCTCGAGGTGTTCTGCCACAGTGGGGCTCGTGAAGATATGTTTCGTAACCTCGGCATCCTCCAGTTCGCTGTAGGAGAGCTTTTCTTCTATCCTTCGTTTGATTTCCCTTTCATCCTCAGGGACCTCTTCCGGGTTCTCAAACAGATAGCTGAAATCAAAAATCACCCTGCCTCGGCGCGGCCAGTTTGACCACCGGGGCCAGGCAAGGTAGGAGCCGCGCTGTCTGACACAGATCGCCGGTATCTTCAGCTTCTTTATAAGGCGTGGAATCGTGTCACCCAAAGGCAGGGTTTCCCCGTCCCAGTTGCGTTTGCCCTCAGGGAAAACCCCGATTATCTCTCCCCGCTTGACCGCCCTTAACAATATGCGCATGGTGACCGAGTCCGGGATGTTTTTTGTCTTGGGGATCCCTTTTACCCATCCAAGCAAGGTGCGGCTGATCTTGTATCGGAAGTACTCATCAGTAACAACGTAACGGACGGGACGGTTGATGGAGTCTGCGATCATGAATGGATCAACGGTGTTTGTGTGGTTAGCCAACAAAAACGCAGGCTGTCCCCGAGGAGGAAAACGCCTCTTGCCTTCGCTTTGTATGTGGAAGAAAAAACGCAGGGGCGGCCCCAAAAAAATCTTGGCCCACCACCAGAAGATATCCCTCCACAGAAAGGAGAGCTTCTCACCGAGCATAGTATTAAGAAAACACAAAATTTGGCAAATGTCAAGGGGGGAAGCAGGGATTATTTATCTGAGTAAAATATTAATCCAATTTACTATCAGGGGGATAGTCTATTACGTCTAAAGATAAGGAAGGGACGTCCAAGACCCCATCTTGTTGGAATTTAAGGGTATGATCGCTTCTAACCCTTCAGGGTGAAACATGAGGGAAAACCTGATATCTCAGGAATCGCCGGATCCTTCTTGTGTGTTAGGGGTCGTTGACAATGCTTTGTTGCTGCTTACCATAGCGGTTATGGAGATCATCCAGACTATCCACCAGATGCAGGCGTTTGCCGATGATGCAAGGGCGCGAGGTAAGATTCTATCCCTTGTTTCCACCATGGGGTATCTGCATGAGGGGCATCTTTCTCTTGTCCGCAGAGCGAGAGAAGAAAGCGACGTGGTGGTCGTAAGCATCTTTGTTAACCCTGCTCAGTTCGGGCCAGGTGAGGATTTATCCAGCTACCCCAGGGATTTTGAAAGCGACCGGATGCTTCTTCAAAAGGAGCGGGTTGACGTTATCTTTGCCCCTTCGGTGGCGCAGATGTACCCTGAGCCCAGCCTTACCTACGTTTACGTTCACCTGCTTACCGAAACCCTGTGCGGCGCTGATAGACCCGGTCACCTTGACGGGGTCTCGTTGGTAGTTGCCAAGCTTTTCAACATCTGCAAACCGCACAAGGCTTACTTCGGGGCCAAGGATTTTCAGCAGCAGCTGGTGATCCGGCGCATGGTTCGCGACCTCAACTTTGACGTAGAGATCGTTACCTGTCCCATAGTTCGGGAGCCGGACGGCCTTGCCATGAGTTCCCGTAACACATACCTATCATCTGATGAACGCCGAAGGGCGCTTGTCTTAAACCACTCACTTGAAGAAGCAGAGAGGCTGGTTAAAGAAGGGGAGAGGAACGTGGAAACTATCCTTGGAAAGATGAGGGAGATGATTGAGGCACAGAAACCAGATCGTATTGACTACATCTCCGCAGTTGATCCGGATACACTTGAGCCTATCGAACATATTCAAGGCCCGGTCCTCTTTGCATTAGCAGTTAAGTTCGGCAAGTCGCGGCTCATAGACAACCGGTTGGTCGAACCTTAATCCATAGATGAAGCGGGAAGAACTTCTCAAGCCTGAGACCCTGGCAAGGCTTCGAGGGCTGGATCTTAAGGCACGACTTGTAGTGGAAGGCTTTCTTGAAGGCCTGCACCGCTCGCCATACAAGGGATTTTCTGTTGAGTTCTCCGAGTACCGCTCGTATATCCCAGGCGACGAACCCCGTCGCATCGACTGGAAGGTATATGCCAAGACCGACCGCTTCTACGTAAAGGAGTATCAGGAAGAGACCAACCTTCGCGCCATGCTTTTAGTGGACTCCTCAGGTTCCATGGCTTACCGTTCAGGAAGTGTTACGGGTGCCCTTTCCAAACTGGATTACGCCACCACACTCGCCGCAGCCCTTGCCTATCTCTTGATCAAGCAGAAGGACGCGGTGGGTCTTGCCACCTTCGATACCCGGATCAGGGGATACCTCCCTCCGAGATCGTCGCGTAACTACCTGCAGCTGCTCCTGGCAAGGCTTGAGAACCTGACAGCAGGCGGGGAAACGAACCTTGCGGAAAGCCTTCACAGCCTGGCCGAACGATTGCGCAAGCGAGGTCTGGTGATACTCTTCTCAGATCTCTTCGACGATCCGGACCGGGTGCTCTTCGCTTTGCGCCACTTTCGTCATCGCAAGCACGAGGTTATTCTCTTTCACATTCTTGACCCCATGGAGGAGAGCTTTGATTTCTCATCACCCACGAGGCTTGTTGATATGGAGACGCGTAAGGAGGCAAGCCTTGATCCCCGTCTTGTTCGTGCAGAGTATCGCAAGGCGCTTGAAGATTACCGGTTCCGCCTGCGAAGCACATGCTCGGAACATCGCATAGACTACAATCCGATCCTTACCGATCAGAGCTTTGAGTACGCTTTGTTTCGTTACCTTGAGAAGCGCCGCCGTCTGAGATAAAAGGTTCCCTGATGGTATTACGCCTGCCACTGATCCCGATCTTGCTAACGCTTCGAGGGCTGAAATGAAGATGCCATGCGAGAATCTTGTCTTGCGATCTTTTGCGCGCAGCGCAAAAGGAGCATTTTTATGATCTCTTTTGCCAATCCCTGGTACCTTTTACTTATGCCTCTGGCGTCAGGACCGTTGGTTCTTCATCTACTCAGTCGCCGGAAGATGAAACGTACCGAGTTCAGCTCGCTTTTCTTCCTGCGAAAGCTTCGTGAGCGCCGTTTCCGCTGGCTCAAGCTTCGCGACGTCCTCCTCCTCATACTTCGCACCTTGTTCCTGGTGTTCCTGGTTCTTGCCCTGGCCGGACCCATATGGAAAGGCCGTTTCCCCTTGGGTAAGGTGAGGGCCGATGTAGTCGTTATCCTCGATGACTCCTACTCAACCGCGGCGCGTTTTTCAGATCTGAAAGCAACCGCCTCTCGGCTTCTTGACGAACTGTCAGCCGGCAGCCGAGTTGCGTTGCTTTCTCCATCCGGCTCTTTATGGGACACCGTATGGGGTGAACCTGAATCCGCTGCCGAAAGGATACAAGCCCTTGCATCTTCCCAGAGCGGGCGCGATCTTCAGGCTTCATGGCTGCGGGCATTAAAGCTTCTAGATAAGAGCCGTGCGTCTACGCGGCGCGTGGCATTAATCTCCGACGGACAGGAGTACGCGCTCGGTTTCCTGGAAAACGAACGTATCCCTTCAGACGTCGAGGTGTTCTGTTTTATAGACGAGGCAAGTTTTCCAGCCAACACCTCCATCCTTGATGTTGAGCTTTATCCTGGTTTCCCGCTGCCGGGCGAAGAACGGTTCTTGCGGATTCGATTAGGGCGTTCGGGAAAGAAGGTTGAGAAAACCCTCTCGCTCTGGGTGGACGAACGGATGGTTGAGGAGCGCAGGATAAGATTGTCCGAAGGCCGGAAGGAGATTGAGTTCAGGCTTCCACAGGCAGCTCAGGAGGTAAGGGTAGCTCTTGATCCGGACTCGATTCCTGCAGACGATCAGAGGTTTGTTTTAGCCTCGGGCAGCAGGCGTTTGCGCATAGGTCTTGTGGGGGATGCGGGTTCGGATTTCCTTGAGCTTGCCTTAAGGGTCGGAGGCGACCTGGAGGTGCAAAGTGTTCGACCTGCCGGCGCTGCTCGACTCTCTTCTTCCTCTTACGATGTGCTCATCTGGGACGGCGCCACTTCGTGTCCTTTCCAGGCCCAGGCCGCCGCTTCCCAGGGCTTAGCGGTTCTCATCCTGCTTGACGGCGACGTGGAAGATGTTGCGGGTGCATTTAACTCCCTGGGCGTCTCATCTGGAGAGGGCTTTGAGATCCTTGGACCATCCTCACTCTTCGCGGATCTTGAGGAGCAAGACCGCCGCCAGATGCGGATTAAGCGTTATGCGCGGCTCGAGCCCACAGGGGCCAAGGTTATACTCCCATTGAGCGGCGGTGATCCCCTGATGCTGGCCGATACCTCACAGGATATCTACTACCTTGCCATGCGGTTCACAGCCCAGCATACAGAGCTTGTTTACCGTGCGCTCTTTCCGGCTATCTTGCAGCGGATAGTTACCTACGTGGCAGGGGAGAAATCGCAGCGAGAACGTTTTATCGGCGATACCCTGCGCGTGAGGGTCCAAAAAGGTGAACCGCTTTTTGTGGAAACGCCCCAGTTGCATTACGAGATTACCCCTCAACAGGTGGCTGGAGGCTATCGGGTCGAGTTTGGGGCTACCTCTGATGGTGGTTTCTACAGGATCGGCGCGGAGGGCTTCGTTGTTAATCCTGATCCTGCCGAGGCCTTCTTTACAAAGATCAAAGCCGCTGATCTTCAAAAACATGGGATTAAGGTTCATCCATTGGGAGCCTCAACGCCGCGCAAGCTGTGGTTCTGGTTCCTCATTCTTGCCGCACTCTGCCTGGCTGCGGAGTTTCTGTTTATCTTTCTGTGATCATTTCACAGTATTATTCTCTAACCGCAGATTTGAACTCCGGCAGGGTTCTCCTTCGGAGTCGCAGAGGACACAGATTAAGGGCTTATACCGTGAGCCGTAAACCGTAAGTCCCCTCTTGACAAGGGCTTTTTTTGAAGGTAGAGTGTAGTTGGTAAAAATCACACGGTCAAGGAGGTCGTAATGAAGCGTGTGTTCGTATTAACAATCAGCGTGCTGCTGGTTAGCGCGGTTGGTTTAAACGCCCAGGTAACCGAAGAATGGGTAGCTCGCTACGACGGACTGGCAAACGGCCTTGATATTGCCAAAGCCTTGGCAATAGACGATGAAGACAACGTGTACGTTACAGGCTACAGCGACGGTTCAGGAACTAACTCTGACTATGCGACCCTAAAGTACAACTCCTCAGGCGTCGAGCAATGGGCAGCTCGTTACGACGGCCCGGCAAGCTTTCAAGATGGAGGTCGAGCCATGGCAATAGACGGTGAGGGCAACATCTACGTTACAGGCATGAGCTGGGGTTCAGGAACCTCCGATGACTATGCGACCGTGAAGTACGGCTCCACAGGCGTCCAGCAATGGGTAGCCCGATACGACGGTCCGGGAAGCGTTAGTGATGGTGCCACTGCCATAGCAATAGACGGTGAGGGCAACATCTACGTTACAGGCACCAGCGGCGAGGACTATGCAACAGTAAAGTACAACTCCTCAGGCGTCCAGCAATGGGAAGCCCGGTACGACGGTCCAGGGGACGATGAAGATTATGCTACCGCCATGGCAATAGACGATGCAGGCAACGTCTACGTCACAGGCTGGAGCCTGGGTTCAGAAGCAGACAATGACTATGCGACCGTAAAGTATAATTCCTCAGGGGTCGAGCAATGGGCAGCCCGATACGACGGCCCGGCAGGCGGTGACGATTTAGCTTTTGCCGTGGGGGTTGATGGTTCAGGCAACGTCTACGCGACAGGCACCAGCTCCGGTGACTATGCGACCGTAAAGTATAATTCCTCAGGGGTCGAGCAATGGGCAGCCCGGTACGACGGCCCGGCAAGCGGTAACGATTTAGCTTTTGCCATGGCAGTTGACGGTTCAGGCAACGTCTACGCGGCAGGCACCAGCTCCGGTGACTATGCGACTGTAAAGTACAGCCCCTCAGGGGCCCAGCAATGGGTAGCCCGATACGACGGACCGGCAAGCGGTGGAGGAGTCTATGCCATAGCTGTTGATGGTACAGGCAGCGTCTACGTTACAGGCTACAGCGAGGGTTCAGGAACCTCTACTGACTATGCGACCGTCAAGTATAACTCCTCAGGGGGCGAGGAATGGGTAGTCCGGTACGACGGCCCGGCAAGCGGTAATGATGAAGCCTTTGCTCTGGCGCTTGACGGTATAGGCAACGTCTACGTAACAGGCTTGAGCGACGGTTCAGGAACCGGCTGGGACTATGCGACCATCAAGTACAGCCAAGACGGTGGCATTGCCGAGAAGCAGAAACCTGAAATCGCCGATTATGAACTACAGGTTGCACAACTTACTTACGCCCCGGCTGGTGTTGAAATCAGTTATTTTCTGCCTGTGAGTACCTGGCTCTCCTTGAGGATCTACGACGCAACAGGTAGAGAGGTCAAGACCCTGGTGTCCGAACGATCGCCCGCAGGCGAGCACCGGGTTACCTGGGATGGCTATGACGAAAGCGGCGCACATCTATCCCAGGGCGTCTATTTCGTACGTTTAGAAGCGGGTTCCTTCAACGCTACAAAAAAGGTAATTCTTCACAGGTAACCACCAGCCGCCTGCCGTAGACTGTGAGCCGTCAGCTGTGTGCGGTCAGCGCCAGGCGGTAAGCTGTGAGCGGATGGCGGTGAGCGGATGCTCTTGACAATTACGTTTACCACCTTATGATTCACGCATGGATTCCGATTTTCTCGACCGCGTAGAAGAGCTGATTGAGCAGGGCAAGACCGCCGAGCTCAAAGAGATTCTTGAGAGAATACCTGCTCGACATCTGGCTCGTGTGCTTGAGCGTCTGGACCGTGACGATCTTATAGCGCTCTTCCGTTTGATAGACACCGACAAGGCGGCTGACGTTATCCTGGAACTCGATGACGCTACCCTTGACGTGGTGCTACGCGAGCTTGAAAACGAGCGTATCTCCAAGCTTGTAGAGGAGCTGGATTCCGACGACGCGGCCGATATCGTTGCCGAGATGTCTGCAGAGGACCGCGCCGCGGTCATTGCAAGGCTTCCTGCAGACGACCGCCGCGATCTGAGAGAGCTTCTAAAATTCCCTCCGGATACCGCAGGCGGTCGAATGGCCGTCGAATTTCTCAGGGTCCGCACCACAGACAGCGTGGAGCAGGTTGTTCGCCGCTTGCGGCGCAGGGGACCGGATCCTCATTACTCAAGCCTTCTCTTCGTAACCGATCGCAAGGGTCACTTTGAAGGTGCGTTGGAGATAGATAAGCTTCTCTTCCATTCCCCACGCGCCAAGATTCGCGATCTCGCAGTGCCTTATCCTGTGAAGGCGTTTCTTCTTGAGGACCAGGAGAGCGTGGCCCGCAAGGCCGAGAAGGCCGAGGTGCCTATCGTTCCTGTTGTGGACGAGCAGGATAAACTCAGAGGCATAATAACCATTGAGGACATCATCGACGTGATCCGCGAGGAGACCACCGAGGATATCTACCGTTCAGGCGGTGTAAGTACGGAGACCTCCCTTTTTGAATCGCCGGTGCGTTCGGCAGGCAGGCGACTACCCTGGCTTCTGGTTAATCTCGGCACTGCATTCGTGGCGGCAAGCGTGATAGGCCTGTTTCAGAATACAATCCGCTCGCTCGTGGCAGTTACCATCTTTCTTCCTATAGTTGCCGGACTGGGAGGAAACGCAGGTTCGCAGACCGTGGTGATGGTGATTCGCAGTTTGGCTTTGGGAGAGATTACTTCCTCCGACGCCTGGCGACTGCTGCGGCGCCAGCTCCTAACCTGTTTTCTTTTGGGCCTTGGCGCCGGGATTCTTGCGGGTGTAGGTGCCCTTATCTTTCGACTCCCGATAATCCTTGCCCCGTTGGTGTTTCTTGCGCTCGTAATCAACATCATCATCGGCGGCATCGTTGGGACCCTTGTGCCTATGATACTGCGCAGGTTGAAGTTTGATCCGTCTCTTGCATCCAGTATCTTTCTTACAGCTACTACCGATAGCCTGGGGTTTCTTGTACTTCTTGGTCTTGCCACGCTGGCTCTTCAATACTTCCCTGCCTGATGTCTGCCCTTGTCCGTTCCGAAGGTCTTGTGTTGCGGACCCGTGCTTTTCGCGAATCGTCCAAGATAGCCACCGTTCTCACCCGCCGCACCGGTCGCGTTGATCTCCTGGCACGAGGGGCACGTAAGCCAGGATCGCGCTTCGGCGCTGGGCTTGAGATAGGCACGGAGGGGGAATTTATTTACTACGAACGGGAGACCAAGAGCTTGTGGACACTTTCATCTGCGGACATCCTTCGCTCACACCAGGGCTTAAGGGAGAATCCTGAAACGCTTACCCTGCTTGCCCGGATAATGAAACTTTTAGCCCATCTTTCTCAGCCTGGCCAGACCAATCCAGGGCTTTACAACCTTACCTTGACGGTGCTCAATGCGATGGAGGAAGGGAACTCTTCCCTTTACGATCTTTACCTGTGGCGCGCCGCTGCTGCCAGCGGGTATCCGCCCAGAATAGGAGAGGGGTGCATGGTGTGTGGAGATAAGAATGCTTCGGGTTTCTCCATAACGCAGGGAGGATTCCTGTGCAGCAGGCATTCAAAGGATCATAACGATCTGATTCGGTTGAGCATAGAGGAACGTCGCTTGCTCAACCTGTTAACTGATGTTCCTCCCGCAGAATGCAAGGTCCCGATTCCCTCACTGGTCTCAAAACTTATCCGCCGTTACGCCCACTATTACCTGCACGCTGACGAACGCCTCATCCCGCCCGTAACACCCCGCCCGTAACACCCCACCCGTAACACCCCATCCGTAACACACCACCCCTGGACATCCTCGCAACGATACATCCTAATATGTGAACGACGAGAAATATCGCGCTATTCTGTGATCGGCAATATCCAGAAGTTAAAGTCAGCGGGATAGTCGGAATCCGCCAGCGCATCCTTACGGATTATCCCGACTACCAGCGGTGAATCGCCCAGCGTCACTTCGGTTTCCCAGCGGTCATCCCAATGCTCGGTTTCGTTCACTATAGGAACAAACCTCACCGCTTCGCTTCCTATGGCAAACGAGACCAAAAGTGTTGTGTCGGCTACCGTTCTCAGATTAAGGGAGAGCTTTGTCCCTGATGCGACCTTTGGGAACTCCTCCAGAGTGATGAGCGAGTCTGAGGATTCGATTATCGTGTTAAGTTCACCACCTTTAATCCCCACCGAGAAGATCCGGGTGGTGTTGGTATCCGAGCGCTCCCCGGCGATCGAGTAGCTTACCATCTCCCAGTCGCCGTTGTCTGCTAACTGCGCCCACTGGGTGCGTTCGCTTGTGAGTTCCTTCCCTGCTGCATACTCGGTGCCGTCTTCTCTGCTTATGAGGTTATAGTTCAGTGTGCCTTTGTATTTTCTTATAACTCCTACGAGAGCCGAGTCGCCTATGATGACGGTGGTATCTTCCTTGAACTCTTCGTTGAAGTAGATGGCAAGGCTCTCGGACTCAAAGGTTGTGTTTAGCTTTATCCCGGTTACTATCCATAGGCTGTCAACCATAATCGAATCTGCCTCAGGTATCGCTAGATCAAGAGATAGTTCGATTGGGGTCAGCCGCTCGATTTCGGAAGCGACAATCTCTTTGATACGTTCTTCTGCTGCCTGCTGGTCAAATGGATTGCAGGCCAGCATCACCAGAAGGGGTAGGATCGAAAGATATCTGCGCATGTTCTATCTTACGCGGATTCGGAAAGAGGTCAATCCTTTGTATGCTCTTTTTTGGCTGCGCCACTTCAGTAGCGTGGTAAGATGATTTTACCCCACGAATCTGCTCCGCCGGCTTGTGCCGTCGCGGGGACCCCAAGAGGAATAATCAAGAGAGAACGTAGGGGCCGACCTTCAGGTCGGCCCGCTATATTAATCTCCATATCCGGGCCGGTCTAAAGACCGGCCCCTACGAGAACTTCTACGATTCCTTATAAGAACGGCAACATCCGCTGCATGATACGATGATCTTACTAAAGGAGCACAGGCGGCGGCCAGGAATCCCATTTCTTTTGCCTTACGTTCGTACTCAGCAAACCGTTTCGGAGTGACGAAGCGTTGAACCTCCAAATGTCTCTTGGTAGGCTGAAGGTACTGGCCGATGGTTACGATCTCTACACCTACTCCCCGCATATCCTGAAGCGCCTGGTAAACCTCATCGTCGGTCTCGCCCAATCCTACCATTATTCCTGATTTGGTCATGGTACCACGTTCAAGTTCTTTCAAAGTTTTTAATACATCTAACGATAATGTGTAACTTGACCTGCGATCCCTTACGTGAGGCGTCAACCGCTCCACCGTTTCCAGATTGTGGGCGATAACGTCAGGTTTCGCATCAAGAATCCTTTCGAGACGGGAGGGCACGGCATGCCGTGCCCCTACACCGAAATCGGGTATCAGCGGCTCCACCAGAACGTTCGGGTCCTGCTTCTTGATCAGCCGGATAGTGCGTGCAAAATGCTCCGCGCCGCCATCGGCAAGATCGTCGCGGTCAACCGAGGTCAGCACCACATACCGCAATCCCATTCGTTTAACCGCCTCGGCCACTCGGCCAGGCTCGGTTTCGTCTACATAACCCCCTGGATTACCTGGGGTTACCGCGCAGAACCTGCAGAATCTGGTACACACATCCCCTAAGATCATAATCGTTGCCGTTCTTTGCCCCCAGCAGTCGGCGATGTTCGGACAGTGCGCCGACCGGCAAACGGTGTGTAAGTCCAGATCTTTCAATATCTTATCAACATCCCTGTACTCTCCCTGTCCGGGAAGCTTCACCCTTAACCACTCCGGCTTGCGTTTGACTCGTTCTGTCACGCAAAATCCTCCATCTTTTTGTCCTCAAATTGCATCCTGAAAACATCCCCAAAAGCTCGCCAAATGCTGGTCTTAACCTGGTCAAAATCCGGTTTGTAACCCAAGAGCTTTTCCATAGAGGTTACTCCCTTGTCCTGTAATCCGCACGGGATTATCAAGCAGAACTTATCCAGATCGGTGGAGACGTTTAATGCAAATCCGTGGAATGAAACCCATTTCTTCACCGCGATGCCGATCGCCGCCAGCTTCTCACAGCCAACCCAGACTCCGACCGGATACTTCTCAGGTATCTCCATCGAGCCCTTTGAGAAGATCCCGAACTTACTCATCGCCAGTGATATCGCTGTCTCAACGTTCCTAACCAATGGCCTGATGCCTGCTAACCCTCTCTTAACGTGAAAGATAGGGTATCCTACAAGCTGGCCTGGGCCGTGATAGGTGAAGTCGCCGCCGCGTTCTACTGAATGAAGATCAACTCCACGCTTTGCCAACTCCTCCTCTGAATACAGCAGATTCTTATCATCAGCCGACTTGCCCCTGGTTATCACGTGCTCGTGCTCCACAAAAATCAAGGTATTTGGAATCTGCTCATCGGCACGCATCTGCCACAGCTTCAGTTGAAGATCCCAGGCTGGCTTATACCGCATCCTGCCCAGGTCGGCGAAGAATCCTTTCTCCATTGGGAGATTCTAGTCGCAAGAAAGTCTATGTCAACGAGGAAGGAATTATCTTTTTATGTAATTCTGTGACATTCTGTGCTACATCGTGACATCCTCTTTTTCGATAAGTCAAGTATCTGTTGAACTTATTTCTCAGGAGGGCTTTGGCACGATTATTGCTTATACATAGGGTATGAAAAGGGTATGGAGGTAGAGATGAAATTTTTGATCCTTTTGGCGATGCTTAACCTCTCAGGGGGTGAGGGAGGGGAGGTTACCTCCGAGGAGTGGGTTGGGGTTAGTGAGGCAAGTGAGCAGGTCTTTGACGAAGATGTTCAAGGAAGCGACACCACTTTTGCAGATTGCCTGGAGGTCTATCCGCAGCCTGCGCATGATGTGCTTTTCGTGGCGCTCAACTATTCGTTTGGGGGGGAGGTTCACCTGGAGCTTTTCGACGTCCTGGGCTGCAGTATCTATAAAGAGGTTTTTGACGGCCCTCGGACCCTGATTGACGTTTCGCATTTTCAACGGGGCGTTTACTTCCTGTCCGCCCGGATAGGGGAGAGCCGGCGCGTCATACGCAGGGTCATAATCTACTAGCCCAAGACCTTGACAACCCTTGCTTCAGGCATAAGCTCCTAGTATATTCACAAAAAGGAGGAGCGATGAAGCGCTTTGTGTTGATGGTGGTGTGCTTATTAGTAATGGCTTCCGGAATATACGCGTTGCCATTACCTGTTGCCGGTCTTCTTATAGTTCCTGACACGTTGGATTCGGTTTCTCCGGGTCAAACCATTCGTTATCCTTTGGAGGTACTCAACTACGGTAACGGTCCTGACGTTCCGGACATCACCTTTGTACCTGGTCAATCGGATTGGATTCACCGTCTTGTATCCAAGGACGGGATCAGCGATCTCGCGGACACCGATGGTGACGGCATCCCTGATCTGGACACCCTGGCCGGTTTTGTTGGGGGCGTTCCGGGATTTGATACGTTCTATCTTGACGTGACTCCACCCTACTGGGCGATTCCGGGTTCTTTCGATTCAACCATAGTCTACGCTCGCTCCTCGATCAACGATACGGTTTACGATTCGGCCACTGTAGTTACGATTGTGCGTGGGACTTTTGTTGAAGAGCATCCGGAGGAGGAAGGGGCCTTGGAGCTACACTCGAATTTTGCCTGTAACACACTTTACCTATCGTTTGGTGATACTAGTGGAGATGATGTTTCTATTAGCATCTTCGACGCTCTTGGCCGCAGGGTTCTGTCCGAGATCATAGAGGAACCTCGTGCGGAGATCGATCTATCCCATCTGTCTCAAGGGGTCTACTTCGTTTCTGTCCGGGAAGGAGGAAGTCAAAGGCTGCGAAGGAAGGTGATTATCCGCTAGTCTAAGAGCAGCTCGGTTCCTCTTGCTCTCACGATCGTAATCGGCGTCAGCTGGGTGCCCTGGCCCATGGGGTTGTCGCGCATCAGCTCCTCAAGTGCCGCTCGGTTAATCCTCGAAGTCGCGGCCACCGCCCAGGAGCCGCCGATGTCGTTTATGTCCATTATCGCGAACTCCACCCCGAAGCGGTTCTTTAATTCCCTGACCACCTCGTAGGGTTCTTTAGGTCCTTTGAGCACGCACTCGTCGTAGGGCTTGACAGGTGTTGTTCCTACCGCATCAATCATCCGCGCCTGGATTCCCGCAATCCTGTAGAAATCGCCTCTCCGTCCCAGCATCCTCAAGAATCCACCCAGGATCGCCGCAAACCATACCCGTAACACACCACACTCCTGGATGGCGGCTTCCATGGAATACGGGTTTCTCAACCCTATTCCATACGGTACCTTTCTCACGAACCGCCACAGTATCCTTGCCGAAAGTCTGGGATGCATCTGGTTTACTGGTATCGCCCTGCCCTGGGTGATGGCCAGAGGCGATTCGGCAAGCACCACGATGTCGCCCGGCTTTAGATACCTAGCCGCGTAGCGCTCGACCACCTCGCCGATCTCATCTTCCGGGGAGAGGGTATGGGTTTTTACACAAATCCTTGGGATTCCTTCCCGATCCCTCCTGAGAGTTAAGGGTGTGTGTGTTAAGGGCGTGTGTGTTACGGGTACGGGCATGCAGAACTCTATGCCTGATTGGAATTCTGTCAAGGGCTTGACAATTCCCTTTGGGGGGGTATCCTTATGGTAATTAAACCTTAGTTAGGAGGAAGCAATGCGGCGTGTTGTTGTAATAGTGAGCATATTGCTCTTAGGGGGGGTGCAAATCGGGCTGGCTCAGGCGGTTCAGCCGAGTGGCGTGTTGATACAGGACTATGTGGAAAGGGATACTACTCAGCCTGTCCCTTTATTCGCGGGCCCGGCAGAGCCAACCCATTACGTAGGGAAACTTGAGCTCCCCATGATTCCCCAGGGGGAGGATACCTTTGCCACCTTTGCCTATACCTACGGTGATATAGTAATCTTTTCCTACGGGGACTCGAACGAATGCGAGATCCTTGATCGTAATGGCGAAAGTGTCTGGTCCGGTCTGCTGATGCAGGATGACTATGCACATGTGTCGAATCTTAACTCCAGCCAGGTTTACGAGGTTGTAGGAAGCAAGGAGTTTTCGATTCTCAGCGGCGATCCATTTTTGGAAGGATTAGGTTGTTGGTTCGCGGTGGATCAAAACAGCCAGCCCCTAAGTACCAAACTTTTGTCTGTGGGGCCAAAGATGTCTTCTATAAGCGATGAGGTTATAGTAGTCTTCGCCTATTACGATTCTACCTATGTGGTGGTTACCAATCTGGGGACCGATCAAGTAATGTGGGAGGGCAATCTGGACAGCGCTGAGTACTACTTTAAGGATACCCCTGGTCCCATCATAATCTTCTCAGTGGAGGCCACCAAACCTGTTTCTGCGGTTACTCTTACTGGTGTAGTAGGCACTTATGTTCCTGCTTTTAACGGTACCTTTACCGGTAGAGATTTTATGACCTATTGCCACAACTGGATTGAGGGGCCCCAGGATATGAACATCATCCCCTGGGAAGACGAAACCCATGTTACCGTTACCGATCTTAATGATACCAGTAATGTGATCTGGAGCTTGACTTGTGAGAAGCGGGGAGAGATCAAGGGCAGGGCTATGCCGCAGAGAAGGTTTTATTACATTCACGCTGACAAGGATATATCGGTTTCTCAAACCCCCTGGGTAAGTTTTGGCTGGACTACCATCGCCTTTTACCTCGCGCGAGGTATAGATCGGGATGGTTTAGGGCTTGGGAAAGAGTTCTATATACCTGTCGAGCAGTCATTCCCAGGATACGACTCCAGGCTTCAAGTTATCTCTTTTGGGGATAATACCGATGTGAAGGTATCAAGGATTCCGAGGTCTGGAGGTAACGAGACCGGTATTTGGCAGGGGGTCCTCAATCGAGGAGAATTCTATCGTTACACTACCCCTACCACTGAAGACGGTCACGCTATCTACCATGTAACTTCTTCCGAACCGGTCGCAGCGCTTGGCAGTTGTTTCGGCATGAGAGGTTCGGACTTTCTCCCTCTGTGGTTTGCGATTCACCCTGACGTTGCCGCCTACCCGAATCAGTTTAAGGATACCGAGTGTCTGGTTCCCACCAGCCTCACAGATGCCGGCGCCTACGAGGTCTACGTCGAGAACAACGGCAACATATGGGACGTTATCAACATCTTCACAGCGAACAGCGATTCTTTAAACTTCAGCACCTCCCTTTCCGACGAGCTGGGCCGCACACTGCCCGACGTTGACGGCGACGGCAACCCTGACACCGACACCTTGCCTAAACGCGGAAGCGCCCTTGTGCTTGCCGACGTTACCCCCGGAGAGATGCTGCCCTTTGGAACCACGGATACCTGTTTCTTCAGTATAGTATCCATGCGGGACACCACCAAACTGGACACTGCGTTCCTGGTGACTCGTATCCGCGAGGTTAAGATCATGGTAGACCCTGACACGTTCGTCACCGAGTACCCTCGCAACACGAAGGTGATTCCGGTTGCCGCTTACAGCACTAGCCTTTACAGGGAAGATACGGTTAACCTTACCTACCATTCGACCCAGGACAGCCTTACCTGGCTTGTTAGTTTTACCGACGTTCTCGGAGATACCCTGCGAGATGAAGACGGCAACGACACCATGGACGTTGTGAACGTTCCAACTGACTCGGTTGCGGCTCCTTTCCAGGTTCGGGTTAGTGTTCCTGACTCTGCCCTGGCCGGTGATCGGGATACGATCTATCTTATAGCCACCTCGGGCAACTACCCGTTTGGTTCTATCTATCCTGAGACGATAGACACGACGGTTCTGATAGTGGAGGTAGAGGCCGTTGCCGGTCTGCTTATTGTTCCCGACACGTTGGATTCGGTTCCTTCAGGTCAGACGATTCGCTATCCTTTAGAGGTATTCAACTACGGGAACGGTCCTGACGTTGCCGACATTACCTTTGAACCTGGTCAATCGGATTGGGTTCACCGTCTTGTTGACAAGGACGGGATCAACGATCTTGCGGACACCGATGGTGACGGCATCCCTGATCTGGACACCCTGGCCGGTCTTGTTGCAGGTGTTCCTGGATTTGATATGCTGTATCTTGACGTGACGCCGCCCTACTGGGCGCTTCCGGGTCTTTTCGATTCAACCATAGTCTACGCTCGCTCCTCGATCAGCGATACGGTTTACGACAGCGCGATAGTGGTAACGCGCACGCGAAACATAGTGGCGCTGGATATCGAGCCGGACACGGGCACGATAATCGGTCCTGGCGAGGAGGCGGTATACTTGCTTCGAGTAACCAATCTCGGCAGCACGTATGACATTATCGATATCGGCAGCTACGCGGCACCTGATCTGGGTTGGAGCCATACCCTGAGCTTTGAGGACGGAACCCCTCTCCTGGACGAGGATAATGACGGAGTTCCTGATCTGGGATCTGTGGATTCTGCCAAGATGGTAGTGGCGCGTCTGGTTGTGAGACCTCACGAGGAGCTTGGCAGTATAGCAGGTGCGTTCGACACCACGGTAACCGAACACAGGGTGGTATGGATACGTACTTACTACACCAACGATCCTACGCTGGTGAACGACAGCGTTCTTATCACTACGCGCTTCGAGCCTGTATTGGATATCCACAACTACCCGAACCCGTTCAGTGGCTCAACGACGTTTGCGTTCAGCATCCCTCGTGAGGGACTGGTAACGCTTCGCATCTACAACCGAGCCGGCGAGCACATCCGTACACTGATAGACGAGGTTTTCTATGAGTTCGGCGGCATCTTTGAGGTCCACTGGGACGGTTTGACGGAAAGTGGTCATCGGCCAGCGCCTGGTGTTTATATCTACACACTGGGGTGGCGTGAGCGGCGTACAGATGAGGACACCGAGGAATTTTCTACGGCCCAGCGCATAACCAAGGCCGCTTTGCTGCAGCCTTAAGGTTCTTACGTAATCTCGGCTAAAAGCGAACAGGACTGACCACAAGGCAGCCTTGTTAATGCTCATACAATCTGGAAGCGCAGGGTGATTGGTTTCTGCCTGATTAGGACGTGGAGGAAATACACCCCGCGAGGAAGTCTTGAGGTCTCGAAGGGAAGGGCAATTAACTCACGACAATCCCCTGGAGCAAAGCTGGAAAGCCATCTGCCTGTCACGTCGTAGAGGGAGATTTCTTCTATCCTTTGGGGAGTGGAAGCCATAAGCCTGATGGGTTCCCCTCGGATCAGTATTGTCTTTTCAAGCTGGACAGGGAGTTCAGGAGGAGGCAGTTCGGCAACTGCATTTGTATCCTCGGCTGTGTTTAGGAAGAGGAAGTTTCCTGTAGGGGGATTCCAGTTGGTTACCAGAAGATCAGGATACTTAGAATAGCGGTAGATTACCTCTACCCAACCCTCTTGGTTTATCTGAATCCAACCGTCGGCCGGATTCCAGCAAAACCCACCTGGAGATGCAGCCGATCCATTGATCTTAACCTCAACTACATCCAACGCCGGGAAGTGGGAGGGGTAGATTGCATGACCTGCAGATATAGTCCCGAAGTTCTCGGTGGTCTCCTTCCAGTTGTCGTTGTCGACCTCGCCCCAGATTACCTGCTCACAGACGAGATTCTCATTCGGGAAAGGGCTCCACGACCAGCTCGGCAGAGAATCGAATGAGTTATCGTTGTTTTCGTATACCGTTACCGGTTCCCACCAGCCGCCTGCGGCCAGATCAAGATCGCCGTCTGCATCAACATCTCCCCAGGCCACGCAGGATTGATATTGCCACAGCTTCGACTCCCAAAATGGCAGGGTATCCAGCGTTCCGTTATGGTTAAGGTAGATCCGTATCCGGCTTTCGTCGTCCATCATCTGGTTGTTGTCACCTGTAGCCATATCCATGTCACCATCTGAGTCGAAATCACCAAACGCAATCTGAACGGTGTGATGGGCATCAGCCGATACCCACTCAGCCTCTGTGTTAAGGGTGCTCTCTTCGGTGAAGTATATCCGGTTCGTTTCATATCCTCCCACAGCCAGGTCAAGATCGCCGTCTGCGTCCACGTCCACCCAGCATACGTCCATGTTGTAGTCAGAATCCGCTGATTCCCACATCGGCTCTGCTGATAGTACGCCGTCAACATTCTCGAATATCACCAGTTTCTGCCGTTTGTTAATATAACTGTTACCTGCAGCCACTGCAAGGTCAAGGTCGCCGTCTGCGTCCGCATCGCCCCAGTCACAGGAAAACGCCTGCAAAGTGTCGCCGCCTAACCAGACAGGGTTCGAAGTAAATGTACCTTCTTCGTTCAAATAAACACGCGAAGGATCGGATTGCCAGCTTATGTAGTAGGCAAAGCCTGCCACCGCCAAGTCAAGATCCCCATCGGCATCCATATCTCCAAGCGATATATGTCCATTGTAGCTCCAATCGGCTGAGATCCATGAGGCCGTTTCTTCAAGGATGTTGTCTTCATTGTAATAAACTTTATTTGGGTTGCGGGCCATGTCGTTTCCGTTGCCGGTTACCAGATCAAGATTACCGTCTGAGTCAATATCGGCCAGTATCCCGCCGGTGGAGTAGTCGTTGTCGTTGGATTCCCACGCTGGCTCGGTCTCCAGTTCGACTCCCCCAAGCAGGAATACACTTAGCAAACAAAGAATATGCATCTAAGACCTCCAATGATTGCCGGAGTATAAGCAAGTCTTGAGTCAGTTCAAGGGTTGACACTACCCTCCTTAAAGGATATGATCTAAGCCAAAGGAAGAAGCAGATGAGCGAGTGCGATAATGATGTTGAGTGCACCTGCACCTACGAGCCATGTCCGCGCAAGGGGCGCTGCTGCGAGTGCGTAGCCTACCATCTTGACAAAGGAGAGCTGCCGGCTTGTTACTTCACCCTGGAAGAGGAGAAAACCTACGACCGGTCGATAGCCTTCTTTATCCGTTGTCGGAATAAATAGTGCTCCTTTTGCCCTGCAGGCAAAAGATCGCAAGAGAAAAGATATTCAGAGTGATTCCGGTCGACCTTCGTTTTTCTCAATAGAGGTTGACGGAGATCTCTTTTTCTATTCGGATCAGCGCGTAGTGTTTTGGGGCGCTGCCTGGATTTAGAACAATCGTTGACCCTATGTTTTCGATTCCTCGAGCCTCGTGGATGTGCCCGCATAACACGAGGTCAGGTTTACGCTTCTCTATAAAAGCCCGTAAGGATTTCGATCCCACACGCTTGCCTAAAAACACCCTGTCGCAGGCCCCGTATGGGGGATTGTGCGAGCAGATCACGAGCCGCTCATCCTCTCCTGGCTCAGGACAGGATGTCAGTTTATCGGCCAATTCATCCTCCGTGAACTCGTTCGGTGTGTTGAACGGTGTGGGAATTGAGCCACCTAAACCGAAGAGAAGTAGTCCATTAAACCTTTCTGCACGTCCATCAAGGCTGAGGCCTTCGGCTTGAAACCACGCTGCAGATTGGGGTCGTTCCCAGTTCCCAGAGATCACATAAAGTGCGGGATAGGCTCCTCGCAGGGTCTGAATCCGCTCCTTGGTTTTTTCAAGACCGGCACCCGTTGTTACATCTCCAAGCATCAACAGAAGATCCACACCTTCAATCCCTACTAAAGGCTCTGCAGAATGGCCATGTAGATCGCTTACGACAAGTACCAGCATACTTATCCCTCCTTGGACTTCTGATTCAGGCGTTGAAAAAAGGTGTGGGTATATACGACAACGGTTATGAACACCAGGACGGTTACCAGCGGGACAAGGAATCCACGAATCAGCCAGCGGGCATCAAGTAAGGCGGCGCAAAGCATAGCGAAGAACGCAACGCCGGTGATCTTGCCCGGCCAGTTGGATTGAGGCACGAAGGTTCTTGAGGTCAAGAGCACCAGGCCGCCTCCCAAGATAATTGCATCCCTTACCAGTACCACAAGAGCGAGAAAGAGCGGTATCCTTCCCTGGAATGCCATGATCATGGCAAGTGTGTTCAGGGTGAGTTTGTCGGCGAGGGGATCGAGTACCTTTCCCCACTCGCTTTCCTGATGTAAGCGGCGGGCGATCCACCCGTCCACCGCATCGGTAGCAGAGGAGACCACGAACAGGATGAAGGCCAGAAGATTGCGTTGGGTAACCAGCGCCCAGACCGTTGGTGCAAGCATAGCGAGTCGAACAAGGGAAAGGATATTGGGGACCGTCCAGAAGCGCCATGGGTTTTTAACCACCTGTGGCGCTGCATCCGGGAGGGTGTCAGGGGATGTGTTGCGTGGGGTGTTATGTCCTTGATTAAGGGGCGTTAGTCCCAGGAAGTTATGGAGATGCCCCGCAAGGGTATTTCCTTGTGAGCGGAGCGTAAGCTCCGAATAATTATGAGAATGCCCCGAAGGGGTACGGGGGGTGTTACGGGTGTTACGGGTACGTGTCATTCGGTGCCCTCAAGGAGCTCTTTTGCGTGCGCGCGCACCGTATCGGTGATCTCCTCTCCGCCCAGCATCCGGGCAAGCTCCTCCACACGTCCTTTCCTGTCCAGCGCTTTGATGCGGGTGAGGGTTCTTCCTTTCCTGACCTCCTTGGTTACCCGGAAGTGAGCATCCGCGTAGCGCGCGATCTGTGGCAGGTGGGTCACGAGAAGGATCTGTTTTCTCTTGCCGAGCTCCTTGAGGCGTTTGCCCACCGTCTCCGCTGTTCTTCCACCTATACCAACGTCGATCTCATCGAAGACCAGCACCGGTACTTGGTCTGAGTCTACAAGGACCGTCTTTAAGGCGAGCATGATGCGCGAGAGCTCGCCGCCCGAGGCTATCCGCGCCAATGGCTTCGGCGCCTCTCCCGGGTTGGCGGAGAACAGGAACTGCGTCTCCTCAAGGCCGTTCTCAGCGAGCCGGTAGCGAACCCCATTCTCTTCATACAAACCGTCGGGGTCATTGGACCGCGGAAACTCAACAGCCAGCTGGGCCTTGGGCATGGCGAATCCTTCAAGCTGGTTTTCCACAGCACGCTGGAACTCCTCCCTGGTCTTTTCTCTTGCCTCGGAGAGTTCGCGTGCAAGCCCCACAACCTCAGTGCGGAGCCTGACTTCTTCCTTTTCAAGTTTGGCAATCTCCTCGGCGTCCAGCTCGATAGAGGAAAGCTTGGTCTCCAGATCAGCCCTCAGTCTGACGAGTCCCTGCTCGTCGACGTTATGCTTGCGGCAGAGCTTCTCGAAGGCGAACAACCGTTCGTTTATCTCCTCCAGCCGCTGGGGTGAGTACTCGATTGAGGAGCGGTAGCGCACCAGTGTTCGCCACACCTCGTCTGTTGCCACCTCGGCCTCTGTCAGGGTTTTGAGCGTCTCCTGAAGTGATTGATCAAGTGCTGCCAGATCCTTAAGCATCTGGGTTGCAAGCGCCAGCCCTTCAAGTATGGAAGCTTCCTTCTCGGAGACGAGTTCAATCAACCGACTTGCCATCTTTTCCCTGCGTTCGGCCGAGGCCAAAAGCTCCTGCTCTCTCTTGAGTTCTGCAACCTCACCAGGCTTGGGATCGAGCTTTGCGATCTCTGAAAGCTGGAAGGCAAGAAAGTCACGCTGCTCGCGGCGCTGGGCAAGATCGCGTTTCAGTCTCTTGATCCCCTCAAGCAGCTTATGATAATCGTTGAACTTTGCGGCGTACCGTTCCTTGAGTTCTTCAAGCTCTCCGTAGGCATCGAAGAATCTTCCGTGGGTGGCCGGTTTCAGGAGAAGCTGGTGCTGATGCTGGCCGTGGATGTCAACGAGATCGTCGCCCAGTTTGGAGAGTGCTGATTGGGTGGTCTGACGCTGGTTGACGAAGTTGGCAGCACGCTTGCCTTTGAGGGCGCTACGAAGGATAAGAAGCACGCCTTCCTGATCGGCGCCTACCCAGTCGGGAAGCTTGAGATCATCGACGCTGAACGACGCCTCCACCTCAAGCGGGTCTTTATCCGATCGGAAAAGTTCATCCGTTATACGCTCACCGAGCACGACCGACAGCGCGCCTAGAAGTATTGATTTTCCTGTGCCGGTTTCCCCTGTGAGTATGTTGAGTCCATTTGATAGATTGAGCTCCACCGCATCGATTAAAGCGAAGTTTCGGATACGCAGCCGCTCAAGCATCGCGCATGCCTCCCCAGCGCATCTTGCGGCGAAGGATCTGGAAGAATGAAACATCTTGGGGCATTACGATCCGGGCGTGACGTTCGGCCCTGCAGAAGGCAACCTTCTCGCCGGTCTCTAACTGGCGTCTTTCCTGTCCGTCGATTGTGAGGATCACCGGAGGGTTCTTGGAGCCTACCTCTACTGTAACCGTGTAGGTGGGCGGGACCAGCATCGGTCTTGCCGATAGGGCGTGTGGACAGATAGGGGTGAGGATCATCGCCTCAAGCCGTGGATCGAGTATAGGGCCGCCCGCGGCAAGTGAGTAGGCGGTCGAACCGGTAGGCGTAGAAACAATCAAGCCGTCGCCCGTAAAGCGGGTCAGGAACTCACCGTTCACGTAGGTCGAGAGCTCGATCACGCGCGCGTCCGAGCTCATATTGAAGGTGGCGTCGTTGAGGGCGAAGAACTCCTCTTTTCTCCACCTCACGCGAATAAGCATCCGTTCCTCAATCCGAATCCGCTTTTGACTGAGGTCTTTTAGTGCTGTTTCCAGTTCTGAGGAGGGGAACGCGGTAAGGAAACCGAGGCCGCCCAGGTTTATGCCCATTATGGGCACCTGGAGTTTTCCTGCCTCGCGGACCGCCCGAAGCATCGTTCCGTCGCCTCCAAGCGCGAGAAGAAAATCTACGGATTCATCAAGTGGGGCGGAGATCAGAAGTTTGTGCCCCTTCTCTTTAGCCCACCCATCGATACGTTTGAGGATCTCAGTAGCGTTGGGCTTTTTCTTGTTGTAAACCACCGCTATCTTCATGATCTCCTCACAAATAGAAAACGCAGATTCCCGTAACTATCAACCCCCTTCTTAAACTGCAGGGGTGAGGTTTCGGCGTAGCGCTCAAGCGGCTCCTCAAGCAGTGGGTCTATCTCAATGGCTGCAAGTCCTTTAGGGGCAAGGAACCTTTCCGCTTTATCAAGGATCCTTTCTACTACCCTGAAGCCGTCAGACCCTCCGTCAAGCGCTATGAGAGGATCGAAGTTGCGCACCTCTCCAGGCAGCCAGACAAGG
>JABUBL010000035.1_pt1 | contig 25818 bp, 30 predicted proteins | sample 7240371 | NCBI WGS metagenome assembly JABUBL01 (sample SAMN07256343, study PRJNA390944) | subsurface metagenome | isolation source: Methane hydrate marine sediment | place: Pacific Ocean: Eastern North Pacific, ODP site 1244 | collected 2002
TGACGGACATATCCCACATTATCTCCTCCTCCTCTCTGGCCGCTCCCGATCTTTGATCCTGTCTTCCATCGGCCGTTCAAAGCGGTTATCCTTATATTCGCTCTTGGCCCCGGTGTACAGGTTCTGCCAGGGTATGTAGCCGAACTGCACGTTCACGGTGTTTATTGCACTCGTCAGGTTCCACTTCCTGTGCGGCGAGCCGAACAGCTCTATCTGCTCGAAGATGTGGCGCTCGACCTCCGGCACCTGCCAGTTGTAAATGTTCTTTCGCGCCACGTTGAATCGCCCGTCCAGCACCATGAAGCCTTTGGCCCCGCCGGTGAAGAGCAACTGGCGGAGAATCTCCATCGCATCCACCCTGTCCTGGATAATCAGATAGCTATCCAAATGCACGCCCATGTCCACATAATAGCCCGCGAGCGTTGCGAATGATGCCGAGTTTATGAGCGAGGCGGGAATCCCCATTATGTATCTTAGATAATATTGGATTATATATGCCAAGTTCTGGATGTAGCCGTTCGTCGAATTCCATGCCGCCAGAGAATAGCCGTGCGCGTTGAAACTAACGGTCTCGTCGCCAGGATCATGTCCGTCAAGAAATTGTATATATGTATGAATCACCCCGGTCAACACGTCCGGTTGATATACCACATTGTATTCGGTGCCTTCATCCTTCTGCGTAGTGCCAATCCAGACCTCATCGGTCGGGATGGTTATGATGCCGGCCGAGGCAAGACACCAGAATGTCGGCCCTGTGGGATTCACGTAAACGGCCTCCACCGCACCCTCATACTCGTAGTCGCCCACGAGCGAAGCGTTGCCGAGTATCTCCGGCATGCACCGTCCCTCGTGGTCGGGATGAATAAAGGGAAAATTGTCCTTGGTGCAGATGTTCTCTGGCACCTTCATAGTGAAATATTTCTGCGTTATGTCCTTGAGCTTAATTGTGAAATCAGGCCCCTTCATGGAATGGTCTTCCACTATGAGCTTTATCACCTCCAGCCTCAGCACCTCTGCCTCCTCGGTCCAGGCATGGTAGAGCGTCGCCTCCTGGTTCTTCAGGATGTGCGAGGCCAGCAACTGCGAATAATGCTTGTCGGCGTTCGCCAGCGTTATGCTCATGTCGGCTACCTGGAAGAGTCCCGTCTTGTCATCGATGGCGCGCTTCAGGCTAGACATCTGTTTTATCCGCCCGTGGTAGAATCTGGTGGGTGCGCGGGTGTCTATCGGTGCAAGGCGTTCCGTGTATTTATTTCCGTGCATGTCCTTGTAACCTATGTCCATGAGCGGCAGGGAATGGCGCTTGAGCCGCGTCCGGCTGAGGACGGTACGTGGTTCACCGTAAACTTCCATGTACTTTCCCGCATATATGTCGCCGTTGAATACCGCAAGCCCGCCGCCATGCGTAAGGGGATTGGTCGTTATCTCCTGGTCAAGGGTAAATTCCTTGAGCCTTCCTTCCCAGCGCCTTAACCAGGTATATTCATTGTGGGGGTCGGCGTTTACGCAGTTGAGATAAAACTTGCCCTCGTGCAAGACCTCGCCGTAGGGGAATCCAAGCACATTGTATACATGAAAAAATTCAAATGGGGCGGATATAACATTGTCCGCACCCCAGTTCTTCGCATGAAGCCCCACGAAATTCCAAGTGAGATCGCTTGCAACATATAAGGTTGTCCAATTTAATCCGTCTGTGCTGTAATCAAAAGTAATTGTTGACCCGACCCCGCTTCCGCTAATTACCATCCGCAACCACATGGGAAGGGTCGTGTTTGTCGTGGATGCTAGAGTTCCACTTCCAACATCCGCCACTATAAATCCGTTGATGCCGTCCCTTGTTCTCACGAAAGAAAGACAATAGCCACCTGCAGCATCTGGAATGGTAAGATTATTTCCTATCATAAGACCGGCATTGGTCTCGGTGTTCACGGTATAATCGTTTAGTTTGGTAACGACTGTAATATTACTATTTCCCGGAGTCATGTAAACAAAGGGAGCGTCCCTAACATTTGGTTGCCACCAATTTCCACTCGTCCCGCCTGCCACACCTAGGGTAAGCACACCTCCAGCTTCATTTATGGTCCCGTTATTCGGCTCGTCCGTCCACCGAGTATTGCGGGAGGCGTCATCGAACTCATCCTCGAAAAGCGGAAACTCGCTCTCCTCTGTCCAGTTCACCATATCTGAGGAGCTGTAAATCTTTCCAATAACTCCCGCATTCCCGTTGGCGAGGAGTAAGTTGCCCACTACATATGCCCTGCCTTCGAATTCGATAATGGCACCAAGCACAAAGCCGTCATTGAGGATATCCGAGTCGTATAGTTTTGTGAAATTATTATAAGCCGCCCTATCAAACTTCCAGACTTCCCACGCCCATCTAGTGCCGGTGTAGCGGGTGGCGATAAGATAAAGCTCGTCATTGAAGACGAAGAGCCTTGTGGTCCTGTGCTTTATGTCATATTCGGGGAGATAAGAACCTCTGTTATAGCCGAGATACGCCGCACCGTCATAATCGGCTATGGCCGTCCAGCTACTTCCGTCATAATAATAAACGACTCTCTTATCATCGCCAGGGCCAGAAGTGACATCTAGCAGGCACCAGAGTTTCCCGTCCCACACCACTAGGTTCGACGCCATGTAATTATCAGGCTGGGGGGATAGGCTCCCTTCCAGATGAAGAATGACATTTGCCCCATTCCATTCTATAACTCTTGGCGAAGTATATTTTGTTATGAAAAGATTGCCGTTATATACGGTCATACTTTTGCCATCTTGATCGCCACTAGCTCCTATTTCTGCGACTGGACGACTGAAAAGTTTCGACCACACCACTCCATCCGCCGTGTGCAGTACCTGTCCTTCGGTGTTGATCGGCCCGTGATCCCAGGTACAGAGTTTATCCTCAAATATACAAAAGGCTTTATATTCTATGAACCAAGCAGGATCGAGATATCTGCGGGTGAAAGTCACAGTAGCCTCACTCCCTCGGTCAGCGTCTTGAGTTTCAGTCGCCACTCTCTCAGTTCGCGGGTGCGTCCGTAAACGAGGCGGTCAGCAAAGTCGCGCAGATTGTCTACGATCATGTAATAGCAGAAAGGTTTCGTATCGTCGGGCACGAGCACGAACCGTCCGCCCGTCCTCTGCACCGCTTTCAGGAATGTATGTACGGCATCGACTCGGCACGGGTCGTTCTGCGTGGTGAATGTCAACTCAAACCGTTCGCATTCCGAATAATATGTACTCCAGTCCTGACCCCAGTGCGTGCGCTGTTTGCCCATGAAGAACTCCGGCCCGTCGACCCGGCCGGGACTCAACCGCACCCAGGGATCCGTGGCGATGCCGGCATCGAGTATGCCCCGCGGGAACTGCTGCCATTGGCCGAGCACCAGTTCACCGATCTCAATGTATCCGTCGCTATTAGCCTGATCTACTATCTCCAGCATCCAGTATCGATAGCCGGGGGCGCAGTCCACTTTATGCCAGAGGTTGCGGAAATCGGTTATCGGCTGCAATCCAGTGCATTCACTGCAAAGGTCGCCGGGCATGGAGGTGAGGTCGGTATAACACATGGCACTGTGCTCCCAATCGCATGCGCCGCTTTCGTCGGGACAGGCATCATCACAGCCTTTGAGTGTGAGTAGATCGTTAGCCACAGCAAGGGTTGTAAGATTATGGTTGAACATGCCGACGAATGTCACATTATGTTCGACCCCGCTGTATGTGCCGAGATCGATGCAGATGTATTCCGGAGCCGCAGGCGTTCCTACGCCAATCGCCCTATACGGCAGCGAAGGCCGTTCATTGTATATATTCTCAAGAATGTAGAGTCCATCCTCCGAATTCCCATAGAGTACACAATCGTCGTTTATAAAATTATCAAGCACATACAGCAGTATCATTTATCTTATCCCCAATGCGGTCTGGAATTCAGGAAGCAAAATTTTGGTTTTGAACATTTCCAACATCTCCGGGCCTATCTGATCGCGCACCACATCCCTGGCGGTCTGCGGATCGAGCGTCGACAGATAGAAGGTCGGACTGAAAGTCAAAACAACTTGTGCTCCGAGTGCCCTCGCTCTTTCCCTGATGGGAATTATCTCGCCTGGCCTCCCCGGCACGAACAGCTCGGGTCCAGCCTCTCCGACTATTCCCGCTTCCTCTATTCTGCCGCCTCTCTGAAAGGACGGAAGCGGCTGTGCGGCTATAAGGGCCGTCTGGGCGGCGCCCATAATACCCACTGCAATTGCCAGCGGAATATTGGGCAACGCTTCCACAATGGCGGATGCCGTATGGATTATCGCCTCCATCACACCCACGAGTTTTGTCCTCACCGCTGCATCTCGTTGGGCTTTTTTTCTCTTTTTCTCAAACTCCTTGTCCAGCTTCGCCATGGCGTCGGTCTTGCTCTTCTCTGTCATGAGCGAGTTATCAATGGCCGCTTTCCTCGCCTCGTATTCTTTCTCTATGTTCATCATCTGGTTCTCGGTGATCTGGTTGAAAAGCCCGCCCAGGGCAGAAGTAAACATGGCTGCGTCGCCGAGTATTTTATCAAAGGTCTCCATCCAAGCCGCCGGCGTTTCTGCCAATATCCCTTTCCTCCTTGCCTCAGCTGCGGTATCTAATGCTTCCATCGCATCATAATATTTTTGTGTGTCCCCATAGAGCTCCCACAACTTTTGCTCCTCTGTTGTATACCATCCTTCCAACTGATCAAGTTTGTATTCCTTCTCGCTAAGGGCATGCTCTTTCCCAATATCCCTATACCTCTTGATAATTGATGCGAATTTTTTCTCTGATTTCTCCAATATTTCCGCTCTCTCTGCATCGTATGAAGCATTTAATTCTATCATCGCATCGTGATATTTCTGGGTCTCACCATAAGTATCCTTCAGCATTTGCTTCTCAGCTTCATACCTATCCTTCAACATCGCAAGTTCATGATCTTTCGCGCTTGAGGTAAGTTTGCTTACGATATCCCTATACTTTTTGATAATTGATGCGAATTTTTTCTCTTCAGCATGCCACTTTAATAGACCTGCTGTTACACTTTTTCCTATTTCCGCCCATCCCTCTTTTACTTTTTCCTTCCTATCCTCTTCTATTTGATTAAGTTCAATGGTATACGCCTTTTTTGCCATAACATAAGCATCATCGGCTGCCTTTTCCAAATCAAGGAGAGTTTTCCTTTCTTCCCACGTCCTGCGAGCCAGCCGTCTCCTGACTTCGAATTCGTTGTGTGTGGCTTTAAAAATCTCATCTGCCATCTTGCTCATGAGGCTTACAATCTCTTCGGAATTTGTACGAGTTCCTTCTGCTAATTCTTTTTCTTTTTTTATTATTGCGTCCAATTCCGCTTTGATGTGAGCGTATTCCGGCAATTTAGATATCGCAATCATGACCCGCCTATAGTCCCTACCGTGCTTATTGTAAATCTCCGCCCACTCCTTGACGGTAACAATCTCAGTCGCAATCATTTTTCTCCTGAAAGCCCAGTATCGAGCGTGGCCTTTGGAAGCCAGTATCATAGCATCCATTTCCGCATCTTGTTTTTTCTTATAGTTATCTATAATTTTATTTATAATAATTCCCGCTGTTACAGCAGCCGCGATAACCAAACCGATAGGCCCTAAAAGCATTGTAAAAGATAGTCCAAGTTTCGCGTTTACAATAGCCCATGCTGTCTTTGCGGCAGTCAATACTTTCACTTTGATAGCCATCAAAGTTGCGGATTTCTCCAAAAGCATCATGCCAGCGGCTATGCCCGGCAACATTATCAGAAGAGGTCCCAGAACAAGCAGCAATGCCCCTATGCCCAAGGCGAGCTTGGCGATCCATTCTGTGAGCTTGGGGTGTTTTTCTATCCACTTTGTAATTCTTTCTGCAACACTCTTTATTTTCCCAGCAAGCTTCACTATCATCGGGGCCAGAGACTTACCTATGGCCATCGCCGCAAGCATGACGGTATTTTTTGCAATTGTCATCTTCGCGTTGAATGCTTCCAACTGCTTGTCGGAGACTATCTTTGTTATCCCCCCCATCTTCTTTAATTTTTCCGTCCATAGTTTTATCTTCTCCGATGAACCCAACAAGGCTAATATGGAATCTTTCGTCTTGATATTAAACCCTAACATTGCAAGTTCAGCTGTTCTTTGTTCTGGAGTCATATCACCGAGGTAACCCTCTAAATCTTGGATTATATCTCCCATGTGCCGCATGTTGCCGGCGGTATCCCAGAGCGAGATCCCAGCGTCATCCCAAGCTTTCTTGTTCTGTTGCGTTGCGGCAAAAAGGCCGTTCAGCATCATGGTCAGCCGGTTTCCCGCAAGCCGTCCCTTTATGCCTTTATCAGCGTATGCGGCCAGGACAGCAACACCTTCTTCCACTTCTTTGTTGAGAGGGATAAGAGCGGCCGCGGCCTTATTTGTCAGCGATTCGGAGAACTGCAGAACGCTGGCGTTCGCAAGCGTGTTCGCCCCGACCAAGACATCGGAAACGCGAATAAGGTTTTTCTCGTTTTCTATAACATCCTTGGATGACAAGCCCAAAGCGGTTTGGGCGTCGGTCAGAAGGTCGGTGGCTTGAGCCAAATCAAAAGTTCCGGCCTGAGCGAACCTGGCCACGGGTTCCAACGCAGATATGGACTGTTCTGCATTCATTCCGGCAGAGGCCAAGAAGAAATAGGCTTCCGCCAAGTCTTTGGCCGCGAATGTCGTTTCCGTGGACAGTTGCTTTGCGGTCTTCGCCATCTTGTCCCGCATGGCTGCGGAGACATCGCCCATTATGGCGAGCGATCTGGTCATGGATTCATCGAAGCTACCATAGGCTTTCACCATCATGCCAAGGCCTCCAACAATAGCGACACCAGCCACGGTCATCTGCCTGCCCATCTTTTTGATCTGTGCGCTGTTCTTTTTTACCAGACCGCCAAAACTCTCAATATCTTTGGTTGCTCCTTTGATAGCCGCCGAAAACTTAGACCTGTCCAGTGAAAGTGCTGCAACTATAGAACCAGCTTGGAATGCGATGTTAAATCACCTCCCCATTTGAAGAGTTCAATATTCCTCCTCGTATTTCCTGAGTTCGAATTGGAGCTGCAGAAGCCGCTCCTCGTAACTCGAGGTAGTGGCATGCATGCCAAAGCGCACCGCCTGAAGAAGGGATATCTCGCGGCGCACCTCTCTCTTCCTCGCCTCCACCGCCCAAGTTTCCTCGTCGCGGAGGTCGAGGTTAAGCAACTCCCTGAATGTCAGTTGGCCCGGGAACTCGCCGGCGATGAGGCCGATTTGTCTTGCCCAGGCTCTGACACGTTTTTTTCCGCTTTCTCCTTGTCCGTTTTGACAGGGGGATTTAATATCTGCGTCATGGTGTATTCGAGCATGGAGCTGACATCGCGTATGTCCAGCTTGTTCAGGACCTCAATCGGCACCCCATAGAGAATCTGCACCTGTTTGTAGAGCGCATCTAAGTCGCCCGCCAGTGCGTCCTTCTCATGCTTTTTGACTTCTTCGAACAGCGTACGTGAGAGCGGTCGGTTCTGGTATGTCTTCCCGTCGATCTCAACCTCTATCGGCTTGTGGATGCTCTTCCGGGAGCTGAGAATCAGTTTGTCTTTTTTCTCTTCCACCATTAGCAGATTCCCGTTATCGGCGTGGAGCCGGACTCCATGCCCTCGGTTCCGTAATCGCCGCAGTAGCCGCTGTCCTGGTTCGGGAACACTTTGAATTTGACCATGTGAATCCTCTGGCCAGCCCTGTCCCAGGTGAGTTCGAATTCCCTGTAGGGATGGCACTTGTAGAGCAGGTACCATGTGTTCGGGTCGGGATCAGGCACATTGTTGCGGGTCGGCGCTATGACTATCTGCTTGGCAAGTGCGTACATGTCGACACCTGCCATGTTCTTGAGCGTAAGCACTTTGTTGCCCACACCGCCAAGAGAACTTTTCCAATTACCAGCAGCATCCCTTTCATAGGTAAGCATATGGTCCAACTGGTCGAGTGTGTTGCGTGCCATGGGCACGTCAAGTTCATAAACTGTTCCTGCAAAGATGGAATCAACAGGCGCGTCGCCATAGCCTTCCTCATGAACATCGCTAATGGAGTCGGTCACACGAAGTGAAACCGTACCCAGATAAGGGCCGATGTGCATCTGTTTCCCTACCCCTCCTCCATAATCCCAAATAATCACGCAAGGACTGATATCACCTATTGGTAACTTCGGCATTTTATTTACCTCCATAAAGATTTTTCGGCATAGCTATAAACCTCTACTAATTCTTGTTTTGTGTCTTTGACCCTTTTGCTATAAAAAAAAAGGCGCCAAAGATTCGCTATTTAGCACAACGAAACTTGAGCGCCCAGAACGCCATAACCGAGAGGCTATGACTTCCGACCTCAATTTCTTGTCTAACTAATATTAAAAATAGAGAAGACTTTTCTGTTTGTCAAGCCTTCGCTCTTCCGCCCATTGAAAATCCTGTCAACAAAGATTTTATATTCAGGCCTCTCATGAGGCCTCCTCAATTTTCCATACATAATTAGTGCTGAATAAGAACAGCCCTCTCTCACCGGGGTTCTCTATCGGAGCTGGCGGTCCGTAGGCATCGATAACTATGGCAAGGAATCTTCGACCAATAATATAACGACTCGTATTATCGGGCTGTGTCCCAGGCCATAATGCGACGACAATGTCTCCGCTTGCCGAAATTGTATCTGTTATTTGGACAAACCCATTGTCTGTTCCTGTGCCGCTTACTATCGAAACATAGCAACCATTGAATTCATCGTCTATAGTGAAAACGCTTACATCTCTCAGAGTTGTTGGCGTAGCAGAGTCGGCAAGGGGTCGTGGAGTGATATTTGTCTTTCCGATAGCCACTGGGGGAAGATTCCAACCGCCTGTATTATGGAGCGCATCGAACAGCTCCTCGGCATCGTCCCGTGCGACAAAATAAGACTTGGCTCGGTTCAGCAGTTGCACCGCCTTTTCTATATATTTGGGCCAGTATGTTGAGTCGCCCAATTTTGAAGGTGGTGTAGGAGTGACGACTCCTCCCACATTCGTCAGCACCGCACCGCCCGCGTTTTCAAGTATGGCGAGATAGCGTTCGGGCGTATCGTCACCGTCCCTGTTCTTCACTGGTACATGCCCCGCGAACAGGTCTATATCGCATTGCCAAGGAGGTCCGAGTCCAAGGCTGACTATAAACATGGTTATCTCCTTCAGCATCAGCCGCCTCCCGCCTGTCTTATCTTCTCGGCCACATTGGCCATGTATTTCTCCTTGTTCTTTATGAGCTTTGCCTCCAAGTATTTCGGCCATGTGCCTGGAAGCGTCCAGTTGACATTTGAGGGCATCTCATGCACTGCCGCCGCATACTCCACATCAAACCCTAGCTCGACGGATATCTCTCCATGCTCTATCCTCGGCTGTTCAATCTTTTGGCTTCGCCACAAAGTTCCGCCTCCCTTACTATGCGGCGCCCTCGGCTCCTCCAAGATGGCATCGCGGATGACCATGGCCCCTGTCTGGAACACAGCCTTGGCGGACGCCTCTGGTATAAGCTTCTCAGTCACATGGCCGAACTTTATGTCGAAGTCCTTTGTGTCTAAGGTCATTCCAGTCTTTGCCATTTTAAGATATCCACACCTCCACATGGTGTATTTTTGTCAAGTCCTGAGGTTTCGTTATCTTGAGTATCGGATGGTTGAAGACGAAACCGTCATCGTCGAGTTTCAGCTTGTCCTCGTGACCGAATGTCAGGTGTTCGGGCTTGAAAAACAACTTGGCCGCGCTCAATACCTCCTCTCCCTTGTAGTTCCTGATCATCCTGTTGCCGTACATTATTCGGCAGGGTAGGGGAGGGCCTACGGTCTCCTCTGGTTCGCCCCAGTCTCCTATCACGACTTGGACCGCCTTAGCCTTGTTTATGAGCAGGCTGTCGAAACTCATCTTTTCTCCATTTTCGTTCTTATAAAATTGGATGCCTCAAGAAGCGATTGGGGCGTCCCCATGTCCGACCAGAATCCCCGAAGTATTGAATATTTAAGCTTTCCCTTTCGGATATATTTGTTATGGACATCGGTTATCTCAAGCTCCCCCCTGCCTGACTTTTCAAGGCTTTCTATTATCGGGAATACATTCCAGTCGTATATGTAAATTCCAGTAGCTATGAAATTCGATTTAGGCTTATTGGGTTTTTCCTCTATCCCGATGACTTTCCTGTTTTTGACTTCAACCACCCCGAATCTTTTTGGTTCTTTCACGGCCGTGAGGAAAATTCTGGCCTCGCCCTTGTCTAAATCTCCAACCTTAATATCATGCTCGAAATAATTATCACCGAGAATTACGGCGAAATGATTCTCCCCAACAAAATTCTTCGCCAGATAAAGAGCCTCGGCGATTCCACCTGCGCCGTCCTGGACACGGTAAGTGAAATCAACATCGAAATCAGAGCCGGAACCCAGAAGCCCTATCATGTCACCCACATGCTCTTTGCCTGAGATAATAAGGATTTCCTTCACCTCCATTTGTCTTAGCGTCCAGAGCGGAAAGAAAATCATCGGCCTGTCATAGACGCACAATAGATGCTTGTTGGTCACTTTCGTAGAGAGTCCCATTCTGGAACCCATTCCGCCTGCTAAAATTATTCCTTTCATTATTGAAACCTGTTCATTTTTTAATATAATCCATCTTCCTTCTTGTGCCGTCCCATCGTATGCTTGGAATTAAAGCCTCCTTCAATATCCTCTCTTTGTATTTCATGAGGTCTATCAAGATTTCCTTTATTGTATTTTCAGTGTCGTGGGACGGTTCATATCCAAGGTCAAGAAGATTCTGATGATCCGGATTGTAATAGTGCTTCTCCATCTCTTTGCGCGGATTCTCCAGATTCCTGATATCAACATTAAGGCCAATCCCTTTGCCTACTTTCTTTATCTTCTTTGCAAGTTCCGTAACGCTGTAGATTCCCTCAAATTGATTAAGGGTCCTGTACTCACCATTCTGTGGTGGCTTCTCTATCGCCAGTGTGAAGCACTGAATGGAATCTTTGAGTGGCAGAAATCCTCGCTTCTGGAAACCTTTCCCGAACGGCGTCAGGGGATGACCGATAACAGCCTCGGCACAATACCGATTAAGACAAGTGCCGAAACATTCATCGAAATCAAACCGGGTGAAAAGCCTCTCATCATCACCCATTGCCATAATCCTCGTGCCGAACACCGGCCCCTGCTGAATATCTGTCGCCGTGAGATCCCAAACTTTACAGGCAAACATCAAGTTGTTGGAGTCGTGGACTTTCGTCAAATGATACCAGCTTCCCGCTTGTCTCGGGAATGGCAACGTGTCCCGTCGTCCCCGATATTCAATGGTGAAGAATCCTTCCGGGATGTCGATCTTGGGTGTCCCATACTCACCCATAGTCCCGAGCTTTATTAAATGAGCTTCTGGGCAGATCTCCCTCATCGCATGAAGAATATTCAGCGTTCCTACCAGATTGTTCACCATGGTGAAATTACAGTGCTCCGCATCGATCATGCTATACGGCGCTGACGGCATTTCTCCGAGATGAACGATCGCATCAGGTTTGAAATCTCGGAAGCATTCGCAAACGAATGGATAGTCCCTTAGGTTTCCCCTCCTGAACCAGAGCTTCTTGCCGAAGACATCCTTGAACGCTTTGCGCCTCTCGGTCATGTTTTTTATAGGTATCGCAGACTGCGATCCTATCTCCGAGACCCATTTTCTTCGCAGGAAGGCATCGGCGCCGCCGACTTCATGGCCCCTGCCTGCAAGATATAAGGACAGTGGCCAGCCTAAATAGCCATCGATTCCCATGATGATTATTTTCATTTGTAATCCTTTTCTCTTACTTCATTCTTTATCTTCGTTGAGCTATGATTGGGATAATACGGCATAGCCAATACCCTTCCGCCAGTGCGTGCCATAAATTCGTTAGCCAGTTGCTCCTTATGATCTGTTGTTTCAACTAAAATGTCGGGTTTCAATGCCCTCACATTATCCAGCGGGGAGTAGGTCTTCTGAGCAACAGCCACATCTACCCACTTCAGACTACGCACCAAATCAAACCTTTCGTCGAAACTCATCGTAGGCTTCGGCTTCTTCTCCATTATTGCCGCGTCAGTCAGCACTCCAACAATCAACTTATCTCCCAGTGCTTTGCAGTTTTTCAGGTATTCAATATGGCCTTTATGTAAAATATCACCCGCTACATATGCATAAACTATAATCATTCTTTTCCTCTTTTCACTCTATCCCAAGCGAATTCGTTGGAAACATATATTGCAAAACATAATATTCTCATCGTTACCCCCTGTTGTATTTCCCCGTTTCCTCAACATAGGTTGCCATCCGTTCAACATTGCCCTTCATCTGCTCTATTGTGAGGAGTTTATTGTGAATCATCGGTTCATATTCCCTCTTGATTTTCTTCCCGTTTTTCATGACCCAATAATACTGATTGTATTTCCTGAAATCCCTGCTCAAAATCTCGCAGTTGTATCTATCGGGGTCATTCCATACCGGGCTTCCCGGCAACGGAGTGAATGTGGAGAGCGTAATCATATCGAAATCAAGCCTTCGGATATATTCTCTATTTAACTCAGGGGTGTCTATCCTCTCCCCCGGTGTTCCTATCATAAACAGCGCCTTGATTTTCAAACCCGCTTTTTTCGCATTCCTGCACCCTTCTAGCATCTTTTCCCTGTCTATGCGTTTATCCAAAAAGTCGAGGACCCGCTGGTCTCCGCTCTCGATCCCCGGCCAAATCTCTTTACAGCCGGCAATTGCCATTGCCTCGCATATCTCAGAATCTAACCTGTCGGCCCGCACCAAGCATCTCCAAGCAATATCGAGTTCTTTGAGTTCACCGCAAAGTTTCAAGCACCTTTTCCTGTTCAATGTCAGGTTGTCATCCCACATGCCGAACTGCCTTATCCCGGTGGATTCGACAATCTGCCTTATCTCGGAAACTATATTCTCTGTTGACCTGTATCTTGTTCTGCCATTCCACATCGAATGGGACGCACAGAAGGCACAATTGAATGAACATCCTCGAGAAGTTATGAGGCTCTCGCTCCCGCCGCTAATATAGCTTTTTCTGTTTACAAAGATATTCCTGCCGTAGCTTCCCTCTATCAATGTCCTATCGGGAAAAGGAATGGCGTCGAGGTCTTCAGCGAATCCGTTGGAGAAGTAAATTTTTTTAAGCTCTCCTCTTTCAGCATCTCTAACCATGTCCAATATAATGAGCTCTCCCTCTCCCACGCCTATCGCATCAAACAGGCCGCTTTCAGAAACATCTTGATGCATCGCGGTAGCGTGCGTTCCGCCGAAGAGTATTTTCATGTCGGGAAAATGTTTTCTTGTCCATACGGCACATTCCACATTCATCGGATATTCCAATGTCGTTCCGCTCATGCAGATAATATCCGCATCTCGGAAATTGACGAAATCCTCCTTTCTCTTGGGACGCGCCAACCTCACATCGTAGCCCTCTTTTTTGAGAATCGTGGCCAGATACAATGGCCCTAACGCCACATGCATATCCTGTCTCACGAGCCAGGGGCTGGGCGTTTCAACAAAAATTATCTTCATCTTCCCACCTTGATTCTATCCCAGGCAAACTCATTGAAAACATAGCATATGTGCTTAATGCCGATGTAAGTTAGGGTAATGGCCGTCATCTGCCCCCAGCTCTTGGTGACAAGATAAGAGATTGCTCCAAGAATCACGTTTCCGCAGAGCGTTTCGTACATGAACATTTTGAGGAGCGAGCGGTGTGTTAGGCTCTGAATTCGCTTTACTTTCATCCACAGCCTCTCGTGGAAATAGTAGACCAGAAGGAACACCCCGTGGTGGATGACGGTAATTATGCCAGTGGTTATCCACCGTCTGGTATAAGCATATGTGATCGTCGCAAGAATCAGAATGCCTAGCAAGCGCCACAATATGCTTTTTGAACTCGACCTTAATCTTGTTTCCTTTTTAACCATGATAACGAGTCGCCCTATCTTCTTTTATTTCCCAGTCAGCATAGCAGGCGGTTAAATACTCTTTAACCGGGCTAGGGATGGGATATGTTTTTCCCTTGTATTGCACGCTATCAAAATTGGAATAAAATCTTTTAGGTTCCCTGAAGTAAATATCTACCAGGATTCTATCCTTATGAAAATGAGTGTTGTTATAAGGGGGAGAAAAAGAACGCCCCTGATTAAAGCCATTTTTTTTAAGGGCATCTGTCAATCTGATTTTCTCCTCCCCGTTGCTAACGACAACTACATCCAAATCATTGTCCCCTTCAATATATGTTCCGTCCCTGATAAAGCCCAAACAAAGCCCATATGCCAAGCAAGCCCTTATTTTTAACTGTTTTGTAATTTGAAAAAATTCATCCAAAACCCCATCTGCAATTTGGGGGATGCCTGCAGGCTCAAGGATTCCATAAGGATAATGTTTCATGCTGGTTCCCTCATTCTATTCTTTACCCGTACACCTAAAGGCTTTTAAGGTTTGGACTCGCCCTATTTCTTCAAAGCAATTATCAGTATCCATCTCATCGTTCACGGCACGTGTGACATCATCAAACCTAGTGTAATCGTGGAAAGCTAAGATGCCCCCGACAACGAGATGGGTTCTCCACTTTGCATCATCTCTTACAAAATCATAATAATGGCAGCCATCGATGAATATAAACCTAAGAGGCATAGTCCAAGTTGGCCTAAATGATTCCGATGCCCCCACAAGAGGCACGACCACATCCTCTAGCGCAGCCGCTTTGATGTTAGAGGTAAATTGCTTCAAAGGATCCTCGGCTCCTTCCCATAGGAATTTCCTTCTGTCTTTTGGCAACCGTTGAGCGATAGCATCCCAACTTCCTGTATTCCAAGTGTCGATGCAGTATAGTTTACCCTCCGATTCTTTTACCCTCCGCCCGATGACAACCGATGAGCGTCCATGCCACGAGCCAATCTCCAGAAGATCGCCAGTCAACCCGGCTGTGGCCAAGGCTAATTCGCCTAAATATTTTGCTGCCTCATCTTGCAGCCATCCGTCTGGAAGTGTTTTCACCTTAATATCCTCTCCAGCCATCAAAAACTTTCTTCTTGACCCAAGTTCCGTTGAATTTATAGAGTTTAGAATAAACATCCTTTTCTAAAACATAGAACTTACTTTCATTGGTAAATTTTTGATATTGCAAGCCTATGCCTTTGCTAGCAACTCGCCTGCTTAATCTGCTCCTCACTTTTTCTCTTCCTTGCTCAAGACTAATAAATTTATAATGCCTTATAATCAGTTCAACAGCTGGGCTTTCTTTAATTGTACCAAAGGCCTGGTATGAATTTTTTGTCCAAATTTCTGGACTATTTTTAAACATTTTTAATTGGTTGTTGCCGAAATAAGAGTAATATTGAATTCGGTCGGTAAAATCTTTAATAGACAAATCATCATCTACGGTGGGCCAAAACTCATACAGATCAAACCGCATGCAGTTGTAGCCTAAACTATCAGCCTTGCTAACAACTTCAACAACCTTTTTTCCGTCATATGTTTCGAACATCTCGTCTGCGTCCTTTTCCACATACCAGTCACAGCCAATTTTCTTTGCTAGCGAAACTGATATCGCACAAAGCCTAGACATCAGATGTTGTTTTGTCTTGTATTCATATACTGGCGCATCCAGTTTTTTAACAATTTCCATCGTGCCATCTGTGCATCCATTATCAATCACAAGAACATCAAGTCCTTGCTCCCTAGCATTTTCAATACACTTCTCTATAACCCCTTCTTCATTGTAAACAGCAATTAAAGCGATTATTTTCATCTTATATAATTTATTTAATAAGTTTCTTCACAGAGTTTTTACTATTTATTGACCTTCGGCATAGTTGGAAACAGTCGGTCTCGAAATCATTCCTGCAATTTGCACCATTCCTGACCGCATATTTATAGCCAGATTCTTTCACGATATCTGTTATCTGTTCATTACATATGTTGTAGGGGTACGCGAATGAGGCAACGGGGGTTTTGATGTTTTCTTCGATTATTTCTTTCGACCCGGCTATCTCCTGCTTTAATCCTTCTCTTGACAGATGCAGATAATTAGGATGATACAACCCATGGCTGCCAATTTCGTATCCCGCATCGATTGCACTGTGTATTTCGTTCCAATCCAACAAAACCGATGACTGCAATTCTTTTCTACGCCACCGGCCAGTGTCCCCGATCAGCCCAGATAAAATAAACACCGTGGCTGAAAAATTAAGCGTATTTAAAATAGGCACAACAGTATCAAAAAAATCTTTGTATCCATCATCAAAGGTCAACACAACAACTCCGTCTTGTTTGGAGTTTTTGTAAAATTCCCAAAGGGAAACTCCTTTGTATCCTTGGTCAGCCAACTGCTGCATTTCTGATTTAAAGATTGAAGGGGGTACTGCCCAAAAATCTTGGCCATTATCTGAGATGCTGTGGAATGTTAAAATTTCAGTCATGTTAATCTCCTAAATGCTTTAATACTTCCAATCAAGCCTATTGTTTTAAAATTGGGGTCATTGCCTATTGTTTCATCAACAGCCTTTCTAACTGATGGACTATTCGTGAAATCATGGAAGGCAATTACCCCCGCGTTGATCAAGAACTGCCTCCACAGGCAATCGTCTCGGATGTATTCATAATCGTGATTGCCATCTATAAAGATAAATCTAAGAGGATTTTTCCATGTCTTTCTTATTGTGGAAGAGAATCCTACGATAGGAACTATGGTATTGCCTAAACCCCTTGTCTTAATGTTCTCGGTAAACGTGAGATAGAAATCCCCTTTAAAATATTTGGCCGCCGTTACGGGCATCTTTTTATATTTTTCTACTATTTCCATACGTTCTATTTCCTCTTTTCCTGTTCTTTTTTTATTCCATATATCTATGCAATAAAGACGGTCATTTAATTTTTTAACTTCCATCCCAATGGCAACTGCGGAACGACCTTGGAATGAACCCACTTCGAGAAAAGAACCATCTAATCCAGCGACATCCCTCACAAGTTGTGCTAGATATACAGCCTCTCTTTCCATTAGCCATCCATCAGGTAAATTCATGTCAGTATCACATCCAATATTTCATCTATCCTGTTTGATGTTCTATGATATTTCATGGCAAAATCAAAGCCTGCCTTGGCAATAGCTTCGGCCTCTGTGGTATTTTTCAGGAAATACAATACCTGTTCTTCTAGTTTCTTGAGACCCGAATCTGAAGCTTCGTAAAATATACAGTGCTCTCCATCAACGAGTGGGTGAACCATCGGCATGTACAACTTATCAACAAAGACAAGCGGCCCATTCGCAAAGGCTTCCCATGTTCTATGATCCCCTTCCCATTGACTGGGATTACAGGTGACGACAATTCTGCTTCTTTTCAGTAGCCTGAAATAATCTCTCATGTCGGGGGCATTAAATTTGAACATCGACCCACGATTGAATGCCCCTATCTGCTTTCTGCCCTGAATGTTTACTTTTCTCATGAAATTTAAAACCCTCACTCTATCAGGACCTCCATGTGGCCTTATCGTACACGACAGCACTACATCTCTTTCTATGTGTTCGTCGATTATGAATTCATCCATAATTGCCAGCATCAAAGGATGGAAATTAGCAGGTCTATCAATGGGTTTCTTTGAGGTGTAATTTCCTTCCGGCACTCCTTTCACCCAACTTCTTTTAAAATATACCAAGTAGCTCCCGCCAAAAACCAGATTGTGCTGGTCATGATAATCAATAAAGACAATTTTCTCGGGAGGAAATCCACGGATAGCTTGAGGCCCATGTCCTAGGGCGGTATAAAATAGAAAGACGAAATCACTTTCCCTCTCGTTGCCAACAAGTTCAACCCTAGGGTTATTCACAAGTCCTTGTTTAATAAGGCGATATTCCCTTGTTATCCAAGTGGCGGGAACATAATGAACTTTAACCATTATCTCTCCATCCAAAATCTTTCCCCAGCAACTGATAGAGTCGCTGATTATGTGGTACAAAAAATTCCCCGAGCCACTCCTCTGTCTCGTGCGGAATCTTCGGATGCTCGTCTACCCCCTGCGCCAGGTTCTTTTTCCGAAGATCATAATATTCATATGACTCAAATTTCATGTCTGGCAGTTTTAGGAACTTGAAACACTCGCTTACTACTTGACCCGAATCCTTAAAGAAATCTTCGCTTTTTATTATCAACAACTGTTTACGGTCGAAGCATTCAAGCCATGGCAGCAACAGATCAGCATAAATCCCTTGCTCGAGTACCGGGTGATCGCTTCGCATGAGATTCTGCCATTCAGAATCCTCTCTACTGCAATTGCAACAAAAGTGCGACCACGACCTAGTTACCGGATTTCTTAACATGGCTATTAATTTTATCTCTGGAAGCCAACGATAAATATGCCTTGGGCATTCAGAATGAAATATATACAGTGCTGTTGCATCACATAAAAGGACATCAGGATTAACATCTGGAAATTGAGCCTTATACCATTCAATTCCTTTTTCGTAATTCGCATAAAAAAAAGCGAGCCTATCTTTTTTTGCACCGTCTATCCTTGGGTGTCTAAGAAGATTTTTATATAACGAGCTAGTCCCGCAGCGAGTGGGGCCAATTATCATAAAATCGGGCAATCTATTTCTCATTTTAATTCCTTTATACATTGATTTATCCACCCCCAAACCTTTTTGGGAGTGCTTGTAGCAAGGAACAGCTCCTTTGCCCAGTTGCCTATTGCCCTGCAGGCGCCTCTGTTGTTTCTGCAATGTTCTATAATGTCGATTAAATTTGAATAATCAGGCTTGCAGCTCAGATAGTGAACGCCCGCTTTCAGCTCTCTCCAATATGGCAATTCAATATCGAGTGGGGGTGAAATCGTGCATGTGCCGAAGGCCATGTATTGAAATTGGCCTCGGTCAAGAATGTCGTTGCGGGCGCCCGGCACACAAACCAAAACCAGGCACTTGTTTATCTTCTTCCAGAATGTTTCTTTGTCCGTTATCTCAGTATCAAAATTGGCATGGTATTCATACTTTAACATTTCTTGGATTCTGGTCCTTCTCTCCATTGCGGCCGCACCGGGCTTTTGGTTGTTTAAAATTTTATCTGTATTGCAGGCATATCTAATCTCTTTCTGAAAATTTATATATTGCCCCCAGTCATAGAAACTGATAGGGGTCAATGGGAAAACTCTGGATAAGTGTCCATGCATCTTTTTCGAATAATGAAAACGGAACTGGATATCAAAGTCTTGCCAATCATTTGCTATGGGATGATGATCACCGTAATCTATTAATATTTTTTTGTTTTTATAGATGATAATAAAACCCCGTTCTTTCCTTTCTTCTTTATAGTCCTTGATTGTCATACCTGCACTGCTTAGTAAATTTTTAAGAAACAGATAATGAGAATCGTAGTAGTGTTGTTGTTCTTTTTCAGGGAAAAAAATAACCTCAGGCATTTCCTTCTCTCCCTTCGTTTATTAATCTAAAGCTGATTCCCCATGTCAGCCCCAACGCTCTTCGTTTCTTGAAATAATAATTATCTTTGGTGCCTGTTTTCTTGGCAATCGTCAGCCGATAGGTTTCATCGGTCGGCCCCCTATGGTGGGTTACGCCGACGGTAGGGCTATGATAAAATTTCCCGACCTTTTTTACATACCTGGCAATCTCCGAGTCTCCGCCATAATGAATATAATCCGGGCAGAAGACCTGATTGCCTGGAAAGTGAGTTATGAATTTACGTCCAATCAATCCGAAGCAAGTAGGGCTACCCATCTTTTTTTGCCTTAGACCGATGAGTGCATCGCCAGCTGGAGATTTTTGTTTAAGTAAAGCAACCGCTTTCTCTATACAGTCCTGATCAAAGGTAATATCATCCCCTGCATATATTGCCGCATCGGTGGCATGGCGAAGCCCTTTGTTTATAGATCGGATCCAGTCAATATTTTTTTCATTAAAAAATATACAGACATTCTTATTAGGCCAGGTAGAGACAGTCTCAAATACTTTTTTATTTCCATCTACAATTATAAAGACCGAAACATCTTTATAGGAACTTGCGGTTATGCTATCCACCGCATTGCGAAGCAAATCGATGCGGTTCCATGTCGGAATTATGACATCAACATGCATTCAATCTCTCCCATGAGTTACCCCAAATTAAATTCTTCTCCGCCCTTTGGATTTGGATTTGCAAGTCTCGGTCCTTTATTTTTGCCACATGTTGCCATGTCTCATCTCTTAGTCGATGATGATTCATAACAGCACCCTCACAATAGTGAAAAATATTGTTTGCCCGTGCATATTTACCAAGCTCGAAGTCGCTGGCAAGATGAATATAATCCGGGCAGAAAACCTGGCGATTTGGAAAATGGTCTATGAATTTTCTGCCCATGAGTCCGAAGGCAGAAGAGCATCCCACGACTGTTTGGTTTATGCCTATTAGGCCATTGCCATCTGGGTATTTCTCTTTCAGAACACAGGCGGCCACTGCAAGACAATCTGGACTAAACACCAAATCGTCTGCCGCATACATCACCGCATCCGATACGGCTAGTCGCAACCCTCTGTTCATGGAATACACCCAATCTCGATTCGTTGGATTCACAATGATCATGACAGGCTGTTTAATTAAAAAATCAATAAGCTTCAAGTTCCCATCTACGATGACTATTATCGAGTAATCCTTGTATGTGCTTTTTGTTATAGACGAAATAGTCTGCAGTAAAAGTGCCGGCCGGTTCCAAGTCGGTATAAATATATTAATGTGCATCGGTGATCTCCCGATACGCACGGATATATTCTTGGACATTGTCCATGGCATGCCAACTCTGCAGCACCCAGAGCCGGGTGCGTTCTTGGAAGTCGGACAGCACGGCAGGGTTATCCACCAACCACAGCAATCGTTCCTCCAGCGTCGCAAGCGATGCGTAAACGAACGGGGTCTTCATCACCTTGTTGAGAACTGCACAGCCGAAGCATGCGCCTTCCAAACTCGTGCGGTGCCAATTGCCTGTGACCACATCGTCGATAAGGATGTGCGAGTTTTGTTTCAGGCGCAAATTGGTATCATATGGCCTCCCTTCTATCCAGACGATCTCCACATCCCTCTGCTTGGCTACACTATCCAGAATCGTGCGAACCTCGTTATACCCCTTGCTGGCGGGATTCCTGATAGGCATGCGGTTCGAAGGTGCGAATGCTATTTTCGTGGGCGTCCTTCGATGCACAGGCCTGTATTCATCTGGGTCAATGATGTTCGGCAGGCCTTTGAGTTTGTATTCTTTCTCTTGGCCAGGTTGCTTGACGGTATAACAGCGATCGGCAAAGTTCATGAGCTGTTGCCAATTGCCTAACCGTGGGAGCGAATGGAACTGTGCGATGACTTTCTGATTCTTTCTGGCGACAATGAGCGGGGGCGTGAGGTAGTTATGAACATGCCAGAGTTCGCTCTCATAGAGTGCTCTCATGGCTATTCCATTGTTGGGAAGCATAAGCAGATGGTGGGGGAATACGCGACCGTCATTGTAGCGTACCGTATTGTTGATAAGGCTCACATCGATGTTTGTGTATTTCTTCAGTGCTTTGTAGAGTTCCCAAGGGGCGGCGGCTAAAGGTGTCCTACTGTAGATTGCTACCTTCATTTCCCTGGCCCACCCTGTGTTCTGCGCTTTATATCTGGGTCTATCAGCAATACCTGATAAACCTCTATGCATTCAGTCTTCTCAAGCCCCTCGAATTTGTGATAAAAGTCCGGCGGGATGGCTGAAACCTGCCCTGCGGTCAAGATAGTCACATCCTCAACATCATTCTCTCGCCAGATGGTTATCTTCAACCTGCCTGATATTACATAGAAAAGATTGTATTTGTGCTTATGGATATGCTCGGAGCAATATCCGCCCTTGTTGATCTCAAGATGATGTGCCGAGACCATTGCGTTTCGGAAGAACTCAGTCGTATAGCCCCATTTCTTTCCTTGCCTCAATGTAGTACCTCCTTTAAAGGCTTCTTCGGAAAATAGGGTAGGGCACTGTCGGGGTTCAGGTTTATCACCTGGAGACCCATTTCTTTCGTGCGCATTGCCGCCAACTGGAAGTACTTTACAAAGCCTTGTACCGTGTCGGGTCGATGCGGGACAGGGTGTCCTTCGTGCCAATGCGTGCGGGCCTTTGGTTGTTCTGTCTCATATTTCATATCAAAGCCCAGCAGGTATATGGGACTCGCTCCCAGGCAAATCGCCAAGTTGAGTGCACCATAACCTGAATTGTTGCCGTGTCCGATTCCTTCGCGCATCGTGGCGGGGAAGGCTCGGAATCCCTTTGAATAAGTCTTCCACACACGGAGTATGAAAACCTCATCGGGAAGCTTGCAGTTGTAGGTGCAGAGCCAGATCTTGTATGCCTTGGAGCGGGCGAACTTCTCCGCCGCCTCGTGTCCGTACTTGCCGTCGAGTATCCAGCGCAGGAACCGCGTGTCCATGGAGAAGATCACTGTCGGGTCGAACTGCTCGTAAACCCGGTTGATGCCTATCACGCGCCAGCCGCGGAGCAGGCTCCAGTCGAAGTCCTTGAGGCTCGGACCCCCGCCGACAATGACACAGGGCTTCCCCTTCCAACTCCTGTCGGGCAATACCTCGTAAACGAACCTATTCAAAAGCTCCCCCGAGGGGAACGGGAATCTCCATTTGTTTTTCACTCCAGAGTCATCTATCTTCATTCCTTCTCCTAGGCAGAAATGACCATGGCCAATCGTCCCGAACCTGCGGAACCGTTGGCTCGCTGTTATGGTGCCATCACCATGGGCTTCCGTTTGACATAGAGCCTAAGAAACATATCGGCCTCCATGACTCCGGTCAGCACCTCCGCTTCGTCTGTGATCACGCTTGTGTACGAATAGTCGCCGATCCTCTCGCTCTTCTTGAATCCGGTATAGCTATAGAGAGTAGGATCGTTCTCCCACTTGGCCAGAATGACCGCGGCCTGCTTTATCGCCTCCGGGAGCTCGCCCTCCCCGTGCCTGCCCTGCACCCAGACATTGTTGTAGCCGCGGGGGAAGATGCCCCTCTCAGCGGCCTCTCCAAGCCTGTAGTGGAGCTCGGCCCACGGAAAGCCCGACTCCCCGTATCCCGATTGGCAGGGTGCGAGATATATGGAACTCTTGTCATGGTCATACCAAGAGGGGGGAAGCTCTATGCAGGATATGTAGACATGGTCGATGCCGATGATATCGTCTGGAAGCGGGATGAAAAGCCGGTTCTTGTTGTTGCCGTTCAGCTTTATGTCGAATGTCTTCGAGCCGAAATGCGTCTTGCAGACTTTGTCTATGAGCTGTTCGACCTTGTCGATAACGGCCTTGTATTCTGCGTCGCCATCACCGCTACTCCAGTTATCGACATCGGTATCTTTTATGTAGTCTCCCTCGTAGCCCATGGCACATAGTCCATGGCGACTCCCTCGGATTAGGCAGGCGGACCCATAGACTTGTATTCCACAGGTCCGCTAACAATTTATTCTTACCGAGTTAAATGCTTCCTCTCCGCCTATTCCTATTAGATCGCCTCAATCACCCTCTTCTGGACGCTCTTCACATAATCCACATAGAGAGTCTTGGCAGCCGCTGCGCCTGCTTGGAGTCCGAACCCGAAGCTCATTACCTCGGTCGGAATATAGGTCGTATGCGAGCCTGTGGCAAGAATGGTCTGCGGGAAGTCTCCGTCCTGGATGACGAAATACCTGATCGTTCCGTCTCCGTCCCAGTGGATCCCGAGCCTGTACCAAGTGTCCTTTAGCAGCGTGATTAGCTCGTTCGAGTTCTTGGGGACTGCGCCAAGGGCGTTGGAGAAGTCGAGATAGGCATTCCCATCGTCTTTGTGGAATACGGCATAGTCATCTGGGGCGCCCTCTTTGAGGTAGTTGTGACCTTCAACATATCCAAACCAGAAAGCAGAGTCTGTCACATCGGAAAGATAGAACCTGATCTCCCCATAGAGGGGATAACAGGCAAGGAGCTTCCAGCATTCGCAGGGCTGGGTCAGCTCTCCGTAGGCCTCGTCTTCTCCGTTGGTGATGAATTCCAACACTCCGTTCACCATATCAACGCATTCCTCGGTCTTGATTCCCGACCCGCCCGGACTCTCGTCTAGGTACCACTTGTATTCTATGTCTAGGAAGTTGCAGAAGTCGTCCTCGAACCGGTGCGCGTCGATGATGTCGATCATGTCCTTCAGCCAGAGCATCTTGTCGTGCTGGATGCGGACATTGCGCATGAGGAAGTCTCGCCAGATTAGTTGGGGCTGATGTTCGCCCACATCAGTTATGGGATATTCCATTTTTGTCCTCCATTTTTTTGATTAGGTCGAGCTTCTTCATCGTGAAAAAGCCCTCGATCCCCGCTCTCGCGGCTATGCTTCTTAGCTCATGGATTTTGTATTTGGAATAGTCTATCGCCGGTTCATCCTCAAGGATCTCTATCTTCAGGAAGATATCGTCCCTCTTGTTGTATTCCTTCAGGGTTTCCACTACTTTCTTATCCTGGGTTTTGTACGGTTCAAACGCGGGCAAGAAGACATAGCCTTTATAAGTGGGGAATGTTCTGGGTCTGCCGAAATTAGTTATCTTCGCTAGCATCGTCAGCACTTGTGTTCAAGGCACTTGAGGAACACGACTTCATCCACATTCTCAATGGCGAGCGCAAATTTCATGTTATAGTAGACATAAGTAGCTTCATCGGCGGCCTCCCGCTGACTCTCTATCTTGATGTCCCTCTGCATTCCGATGATGAGGTTGTTCTTCACAGTAAGAATAACATCCGTGTAATCTCCGCCTCCAACTTTCCCATAGTGGTCTGGTGTGTCGGGTGTGTCCGAGCCGAGGTCAATAGGCATGAGCGGCACATCGATAATAGGGACCCTGTGGTAAAATGTGATGTCGCCATCGGTTATTGCCTTATCCCCGAGAGCCGTTCCGCGTTTCTCCAAGGCCATCAGATAATCATCAGTTACAACCGGTGCATTCAGGAATACGAAATCCTTTTTGTGCTTGCTGTACTTAGGAGGCATATTCTTCAGCATCATCCCGTACTTGATCTCAAGTGCATAGGGTTCGACTGTGGATAACTCGGCGATCCTTCCGGCCAACTCGAAGTCCGCTTCCGTCGACTCATCCCCGCTCTCGCAGGCCGCTCCGCTCTCGCAGATGCAGGCCGATTTGATGTGGGCTGATCCCGTCACCTTGTTCCAGTAGGGCTGGTTGGAATCGTAGCTGTGGGTTATGATGTAGCGCCAGCCGTCCCACAGGCTCTCGATATCGTCTCCGCACCAGGAATTGTAACCGTGCGTGTCGGCCATGTAGTTCGCGTACTCCAGCTCGTTCGCTATCTTCGCCGTCACGACCCGCATTATATGATCCTTGAAGGCACTGCCCTCGATATTTTCCTCAAGATCGTCATCATAAATGACGACGCAACCCCTGACTTTCTGGGCCTGCAGGGTGATGCTGTTCTGCTTCCATTGCTTCTTGTATTTGCTCTCATCGAAGCTGTGACCAGGGTAAAGCATCTTTCCTTCGCCGAATCCCATCGCACGGATATACTTGGTCGGTTTTTCCATCTTCACGGTCCTGGCGAAGTTCTTCATGACCGACTGGTCGATAATGTAGTCGATGAATAAATCCGCCTCCTCTGGCACTAGGGAGATCTGGGGCATAGAGACCAAGTTGTATTTATCAACTTTCACTCTTTCTAAGAGGTTTTTAGTAGTTTGCATTCTGTCCTCCTAC
>JABUBL010000036.1_pt1 | contig 25541 bp, 23 predicted proteins | sample 7240371 | NCBI WGS metagenome assembly JABUBL01 (sample SAMN07256343, study PRJNA390944) | subsurface metagenome | isolation source: Methane hydrate marine sediment | place: Pacific Ocean: Eastern North Pacific, ODP site 1244 | collected 2002
CTATGAGGTCGACTCCGCAGGGCATGACATGGAGCGCGCCTTGGCCCCTTTTCTGGCCGATGGCAGGCTAAACGAGGAGAATGCCGTCTTTGCCCGGCATCTGGCTAGCGGAGTTCTCAAGGATAAGGATAAAATAGACCAGTATATCAAGAAGTTCGCCACCGCCTGGCCCCTGGAACAGATACCGGTGGTGGACCGGAATATTTTAAGGCTTGCAATATTTGAAGTTTTGCTTGATAATAGTGTGCCAATTAAGGTCGCTATAAATGAGGCGGTTGAGCTAGCCAAGCTCTTTGGCAGCGATAACTCACCCAAGTTCGTTAACGGTGTCCTGGGCTCGGTTAGCCGGCTTGCTTCTAGATAGAAAGATAGGGAGGTAGAAAATGCCCACAGTTTTTGAGAGGGTGAAGAAGATAGTTGTTGAGCAGCTAGGTGTGGAGGAAGCGGAAGTTTTACCTTCAGCCAATTTCGTTGACGATCTAGGTGCTGACTCTCTGGATCTGGTCGAGCTGGTGATGTCCCTGGAAGAGGAGTTTAGCCAGGAAGGCCAGAAGGTTGAAATACCGGATGAGGATGCGGAAAAGATAGTCACCGTCCAGGATGCCGTTGACTATATTCACGACCGCGGCATCAAGGACTCATAGCTAGTCTCCCGCCCGTTCTATCCCTGTGGGAAGATATTAAAAAGAGGGGCAATGCCCCTCTTTTGCTCTAGTTTAATGTCGGGCGGTCTACTTTCCCCCCAATAACTCGGCAATCTCCGTTTTGCCCTTCTTCATGTAGTCTGCCTGCTTGGGGTCTAAAATCTCCAGCAGCGCCATAAACTCGCCGACATGCTCTTTTTCGTCGTCGCGGGTGTGAGCCAGCACCTTCTTGGCGCGTTCGTCGTCGGTGGCGTCGATGTGAGCCTGGTAGAGGGCGACGGCATCAAGCTCGGCGGCTATATCCTGCATTATCGCCCGAGCCAGCTCGGCGGCGTTCATCTTGCGGGGCACGTTGGTTGGAAAAGGATTGCTGAATTCCATTTTTCACCTCCTCTTTATGGGCAGCTTCGATAGTAACTATTTCCCAGCCGATAGTAAAGACGGGGCGTTAGCTATTGCCCCCCTACAGGTGGGATATTGGCGGAACACTAGTTGGCTAAATAAGCCACCAGAAGGCTGCGCTCCACCAAATTATGCCTATTACCCAGCCGACGCACGCGATAATACCCAACACCAGCCCGGCTACGGCCATACCTTTACCCTTGAGATTGGGGTCTTTGTTGGTCTGGCTTATCCCTATGGCTCCAAAGATGATGGCCAGGATAGCCAGAGGGCCGAAGGAGAGGAGACCCACTATTCCCGTAATGAGCGCGGCAATAGCGAACCCGCTGGTTCGCGTTCCTGCCGCCGCTCTTGGAGCCGGAGCGGGAGCTGCCGCCGGCGCTTTCGGTGCGGTCAGGGCTTCGCCGCACTTACTGCAAAACTTGCTGTCATCAGGGTTTTTCTCACCGCATTGGGAACAAAACATGTCGGTCTTTCACCTCCCTTTTGTTGGTAGCCCACATTGTAACCGTTTTTGGGGGGAGAGTAAAGGGGGTGGGGGAAAGGGGGTAGACTCACTGTATAAATTGGTTTATTAACATTGACATAATTCAACATCAGGTATAAACTTAAAACTGGGGCGTAGAACCAATAGGTTAGCCGTGTCCTTTTGGGGTTCTCTCACCCCTAGGAGGTATTCATTCTATATCATAGTTGAATACTAGGCACTCTGGGTGATGGCCGTGGCGGGCTCCTTTGAGTATCTTGGAGCGAGCCAGCTGCGCTTACCTCGGCTCGCCGAGGACTGTCACCAAGAGGCAAAATCCTTTACTGGTGGGAGCGTTTGCTCTATACTTTGATCAAGCCTCACGGTTGCCCCTGTATCTTAGTTCTTTTATATTGGCGGTATAGTCTGACCACCTTGCCCATTATTCGTCTGTAAAGGTACTGAGGGCGTCCTATCCATTCAATTTTAAGTTTTAAGACTTCTCTAGCTTCAAACCAACTGGTGCGTCCCCTTTTTATTTTTTGCCATTTAAGGTTCTTTTCAAGTTGTTTGCGACTCTGTTCTCTAGGTGAAAGACTTTGAAAAAGTGTCTCTTTTTCCTCGTACAACCTTAGCCCTTGGTAAATAAAATGCCCGATAACATCCACGGCTTGCAGGCAACGGTCATCGTGTGAACGGATGTGCCAGACCTTAAGATGTGTTCCACGCGGTTTAAGAAAGCGCTTGAAGACGCTGGTAATCATCTGCGTATATTGATCACGGCGAGACCTGTCTCGAGCCCGTGCTCTTTTTTGTCGTAAGCGCTTAGCTTTAGAGGGATAGCGAACTTTCAAGGGTCGGGTTGGGTCAGCCTTCGCCTGACTATCGACCACCATCGTTGCCCACTTTTGGTTTTTGGGTACGGGGATTGCGTATAGGATATTCAGCATAAGCATTGAGTAGCGTTCCATATAGTCTTCTGGGAGTTTTTGCTTCAAAACTCGTTTATCTAAGATTACAGCGTAAATGTGAAAATTAGCTTTCCTTACGATTCGCTTAAAGAAACGCAGACGAACATCTGGACGGTCGCGGAGTTCTCCGCTACCTTTAAGCTCCTCAATTCGCCTATCGGGGTCGCTTTTGCAGCTTGGGTGGTGTTTACGAAGGTCTACGATTGCTCGACTTACTGCTTGTGCAATGGCGCGTTTTGACTGTCGGTCGTCGATTACCAATACCGAGAAAAGCATATATGGCTGGCGCCCCTCTTTGAGAGGCCAACCAAAATCTCCGCTTTCGTCAATGTAGATATACATTTCGTTTTACTGGCTGATATTACGCCCCCATTATATCCCCTTGTGTCAATAGTCTCTTAATATGCCATCCAAAACCCCTCTCCACCCCTCCACCCTCTTATACCCCACCCTTATCTGCGTCTTGCCCGCGGTTATGCCCTCACCCAAAAACGGCTCGAGTTTCCCCCTGTCGAACTGCATCCCCTCAAATAATCTAAGCACAATCTGCCCGTCCTCCGTAGTGACGGACTCAACGCCTGCCCTTGCCGCCAAAATCTTAATCCTGACCGCATAGAGCAGGTTTTTGACCTCGGCGGGCAGGGCGCCGAACCTGTCGCCGAACTCCTGCGCCAGCGCCTCTATCTGCTCCACCTTATCCACCCTGGCCAGCTTCTGGTAGAAGCTCAAGCGCGTGTCGACGTCGGCGACATACTCCTCGGGGATAAAGGCTTTCAGGGGCAGGTCAATGGTCGGCGGCGGTAGGGGGGAGGGTCTGGCTTTCTCAGGAACTCCGGCCAGTCTTGCTTTTCGCGCTTCCACCGCCTCGGCCAGCAGCCGCGTGTAGAGGCTAAAGCCGACGGCGCTGATATGCCCGCTCTGCCTTTGTCCCAGCAGCGTTCCCGCCCCCCTGATTTCCAGGTCTTTGAGGGCGATGCCAAAGCCGGCCCCAAGCTCGGTGGCTTCGAATATTGTCTTTAAGCGCTTCTCGGCGGTGGGGGTGAGCATTTTCCCCTTGTCATAGAGAAAGTAGGCGTGGGCGAGGTTGGCCCCCCGCCCCACTCTGCCCCGCAGCTGGTAGAGCTGGGTCAGCCCGAACCGGTCGGCGCGGTTGATAATCAGGGTGTTGACGTTGGGCATATCCAGCCCCGACTCGATGATGGTGCTGCAGACCAGAATATCGCTCTTATCTTGGGCGAACTCGGTCATCACCCTCTCCAGCTCTCCTTCGGGCATCTGCCCGTGGGCGATAGATATTCTAGCCTCCGGTATCAAAGCCTGGAGCTTGCCGGCGACATAGTCAATGCTCTGCACCCGGTTATGGACGAAGAAGACCTGCCCGTTGCGCTCCAGCTCCCTCAGGATAGCCTCCCTGATGAGCCGCTCGTCGTACTGGGCGACATAGGTCTTGATGGGCAGGCGCTGCTCGGGGGGCGTCTCCATGGCGCTCATATCCCTGACTCCCACCAGCGACATGTGCAGGGTGCGGGGAATGGGGGTGGCGCTCAAAGTTAAGACATCCACCTCCTGCCTCAGCTTCTTGAGGTGCTCCTTATGGGCGACGCCGAAGCGCTGCTCCTCGTCGATGATTAGCAGCCCCAGGTTTTTGAAAACGATGTCCTTCTGTATCAGGCGGTGGGTGCCGATGCAGATATCGACGCTGCCGCTGGCCAGTCCTTCAACGATAGCCTGCTGCTCTTTTGTTGTCTTAAAGCGGCTCAGGACCTCGATCCTCATTGGGAAGGCTTCCAGCCTTTGCTTGAAGGTGGCGAAGTGCTGCTGGGCGAGGACGGTGGTCGGCACCAAGACTGCCACCTGTTTGCCGTCCATCACCGCCTTGAAGGCGGCGCGGATAGCGACCTCGGTCTTGCCGTAGCCCACATCCCCGCAGACCAGCCGGTCCATGGGCCTGGCTTTTTCCATGTCGGCCTTCACCTGTTGCTGTGCCTCCATCTGGTCGGGCGTCTCCACATAGGGGAAGGAGACCTCAAGCTCCTGCTGCCAGACGGTATCGCGGGCAAAGGCGAAGCCGGGGACGACCTCCCTGGCGGCATAGAGGGCCAGCAGCTCCTGGGCGACCCCCTCCACCGATTCCTTGACTTTTTGCTTGGCTCTGTTCCATTCCTGAGTGCCCAGCCGGGAGAGGGTGGGGGGCTGGTCGCCGCCGCCAATATAGCGGTTGACGCGGTCTATCTGGTCGGTGGGGACATAGAGCCGGTCGTTGGCGGCATACTGCAGCATCAGGTATTCCCTCTGGCTGTTCTCGTTGCCCCTCTTGATGACACCGGCGAACTTAGCGATGCCGTGCTCGACGTGCACTACGTAGTCGCCGGGCGTCAGCTCGATGAGGAACTGGTGGTGGGGCACCGGCCTTCTCTTGACCAAGCGCCGCTGCTTGATAAAGCCGAAGATTTCGGCGTCGGTAAAAAGATGAGCCTCCTTATTCATCCCCCACCCCTCCCCCAGCAGCCCCTGAACTAAGGTCAATGAAGCGGGTGGGGGCATCGCTTCTATCTTGTCAATGGGCGAAGCCAAAATATCTTCCTGCTCCAGCAGCTCGGCGAGTCGGCTGGCCTGGTGGCTGACGATTATCAGCCGCTGCTTCTGCCCCAGCAGCTGCTTGAGCTTTTTGATGAAGGCGGGCAGCTGCCCGGCGTAGCTGGGGGTGGGGCTAAAGCTCAGCTGGTGGGCGTGTTCTTCCCGTTCAACGCCCCAGGCGGTGAGCCTGAGGCGCGATTTTTGCTTTATCTTTGGCTCCAGCTCTTTCCAGGTGAAATAGGGTCGCGGGAAGTTGGTCGGCAGCTCTTTGCGCTCTATTTTTTCGGCGCGCAGCTGGCTGGCCTGGTTGTCCAGGTCATCAATCGCTGGCTCGATATTCGGCAACTCGTCAAGCACCAGAAGGCAATCGGGGGGCAGAAAGTCGAGCAGACTGTCGGTGTTAAACAGCGGCGCGTAAAATTGCCGATTGCTTAGCTCCTGTTTGTCGACCAGCATGGCCAGCTCCCGCTCAAACTGCTGGCGCACTTCGGCGTTACAATTCGCCAGATTGAGACCGCCAGCTATCTCTTCCAGCTCGGCTTTAGTGCTCATCAGCGACGCCAGCAGCTCCGTGGCTGGGCTGATAGCCAGCGATTTTATCGTGCTTAACGAGCGCTGGCTGGCCGGGTCGAAGAGGCGTATGCTATCGATGGTGTTGCCCAGGAACTCAAGCCGGGCGGGCAGCTCGCTGGTGGGGGGATAAATATCAACGATGCCGCCGCGGTGGGCTATCGTCCCCGGCATCTCCACCGTGTTTTCCAGCCGGTAGCCCATCGCCTGCCACCGCTTCAGCAGTTGAAAGGGCTCAATATCCACCCCCAGTTTTACCGTGTGGCAGGCGGAGGTAAATTGACGGTGCGGCGTTAGCTTCCCCGTCAGGGCCGGGGCGGAGACGACAATCAAGGGAGGGCTGGCCTCTCCATCCATACCAGCCAGCGCCGATAGTACCGGTACCCTTTCCAGCTCGGTGGAACTATCCGAAGCAATGCGCTCGTAGGGGAGAGCGTCGGGCTCGGGGAAGAGCTTGGCCCTGCTGGACTGGTTCCAGGTCACCAGCTGCTCGTGGAGCTTGCGGCACTTCTCCGGCTGGGCGGTGATCACCACCATCGGCCGCCGCAAAGAGTTGTACAGGGCAGCGATGAGGTAGGGCTTGGCTGCTTCCAGCGCCACGGCCCTGGTCTCGCCATCTTTTTCTTTCAGTTCAGCCAGCAGCTGGCGGTATTCGGGCACCCTCTCAGCCAGATGCAGCAATTTAGATAAATCCATTTTCTTCTCCAAACGCCTCTAGGGCTAGCCGAAACGGCCTAGCCCTACCCGAAATTCTAACACAGGACAGGACGGTAGGCAATTTGCTATAATTGGCAGTAATTAAGCAAATTGAATGGATAAATCAAAATGGCTTATCAGAGAATAGTGGCTAAGTTCGGCACCGCACTGCTTACCAACGGCAGCGACCGTCTGGACAAGGATATAATGTCCAGTCTGGTAGAGCAGGTGGCCAAGCTGTACGAGCAGGGGCGGGAGGTGATTATCGTCTCCTCGGGGGCTATGGCTTCGGGCCGGCATAAGCTGGGGCTGAACAAGCGGGTCAGGGATATTCCTTTCAAGCAGGTGCTGGCCTCAGTGGGGCAGCACCGCCTGATGAACCTCTATGAGCAGCTTTTCGGTGAGTATAACATCACGGTGGCTCAGGCGTTGCTGGCCAGGGCCGACCTTCTCGACCGGGCGGGCTATCTTAATGCCCGCAATACCCTGCTGGCGCTGCTGGAGCTCAAGGTGGTGTGCATTGTTAACGAAAACGATGTGGTGGCCGTGGACGAGATTCAGGAGGCTGTATTTGGCGATAACGATAATCTTTCGGCGATGGTGGCTAACCTGATTGACGCCGACCTGCTGCTGATTCTTACCGATATCGGGGGCTTATATACCGCCGACCCCCACCGCCACCCCGATGCCAAGCTTATCCCTCAGGTGGAGGTAATAGATTCGGAGATTGAGCGCCTGGCGGCGGATACCCCCAGCAAAGTGGGCACCGGCGGTATGATGGCTAAGGTGGAAGCGGCCAGGCTGGCCACTTCTTCAGGGGTGACGGTGGTCATCGCCGACGGCAGGGAGCCGGATGTTATCTTAAGGCTGGTAAAGGGCGAGGCTGTGGGCACCCGCTTCCTGCCTATAACCAATCGCCTGGAGAGCCGCCAGCGCTGGATGCTGAGCGGGCTTTCCACCCGGGGCAAGCTGGTGGTGGACTCCGGGGCGGCACTGGCTCTAAAAGACCAGAAGCGAAGCCTGCTGGCCGTGGGCATAAAAGATGTTGAAGGTGAATTTCAGCGGGGCGACATCGTCAATATCTATGACCCCGAGGGGTGTCGCCTGGCCTGCGGCATTGCTAACTATAGCTCGACTGACATCGCCGTTATCAAAGGGGCACACTCGGAGAAGATTGCCACTCTTCTCGGTTATGATTACGGCTCAGAGGTAGTGCACCGTAATAACCTGACAGTGGTCTAGAAATGGTAGTGCCCTAGAAATATATGACAAAAATAGGCATAGGCAAACTTCATATTTCTGGAGGTGAACAAGACGCCGTCAGTATTAAATACCGTTTCTATGTTGAATCAAGAGCCGGCTGGCGGGGCGAGTTTGTTCTCCAGGAGTACCGGCGTTTTAGCGATGGTGATGGCTATGTGATTGAACTGGAAGATGGGCACAGGGGCGACTGTTACGTCCGAAAGATGGTTAATAGGGTACTTCATGCGGTGCCACCAATATATAGCTATTATTTCAGGGGGAACGGGTGGCTTAATAAACCAACGAAATAGGGGGCCAAAAAATGAAATCAGCAAAGGCAGAACTGGAAGAAAAGGCTAAGGCGGCTAAGGCGGCTTCGCGGCGCATGGCTTACCTCTCGGCTGAGGTCAAGAACCAAGCTTTACATAATATTTCAGCCGACATTTTAGCCAAGCAGAAAGAAATACTGGCGGCCAATCAGCTCGACTACCACGAGGCTCACTCCTCGGGGATGAACGCCGCCATGCTTGACCGGCTGATGCTTGACGCCAGCTGCCTTGAGGCTATAGCCAGCGATGCGCTGGCGGTGGCGGCGCTGCCCGACCCGGTGGGCGAAGTATTTGAAATGCGCACACTGCCCAACGGCCTACAGCTGGGCAAGAGACGGGTGCCGCTGGGGGTAATCGGCGCCATCTACGAAAGCCGCCCCAACGTTACCATAGACATTTCTGTTCTTTGCCTCAAGTCGGGCAACGCTATTATCCTGAGGGGGGGCAGGGAAGCGGTCCACTCCAACAGCGCCCTGGCTAAGGTCGTCCAGGATGCGGCTACCAGAGCCGGCGTTCCCGATGGGGCGGTGCAGTTTATTGAAAATACCGACCGGGCGCTGGTTGACGATATGCTCCAGATGCGCCAGTATATCGACCTGATAATCCCCCGCGGCGGGGCCGGGCTGATAAAGCTGGTCAGGGATAAAGCCGCCATGCCGGTGGTGGCGGGGGGCATCGGTGTCTGCCATACCTATGTCGATAAGAGCGCCGATATAGATAGGGCGGTGGCTATTGCCTTTAACGCCAAGGTGCAGCGCCCCACCGTTTGCAACGCCCTGGATAGCTTGCTGGTTCATGCCGATATTGCTCAAAAATATCTGCCCCTGGCGGCGGCGGAGCTGGCTAAAGCTGGGGTGGAGATGCACTGCGATGAGCGGGCGATGGCGATACTTAAATCTAATTCTTCTTTGAAGCTGAAGCCGGCCACCGACGAAGATTGGGGCAAGGAGTTTCTCTCCCTGGTGGCGGCGATTAAGGTGGTCGATTCCTTGGACGAGGCGCTGGAGCACATCGAGCGCTACGGCTCGGGGCATTCCGAAGCCATTCTAACCGAGGGATACGGGGCTGCCATGCGCTTTTTGAGCGAGGTGGATGCCGCCTGCGTCTACGCCAATGCCAGCACCCGCTTTACCGACGGCAGCCAGTTCGGGCTGGGGGCGGAGGTGGGCATAAGTACCCAGAAGTTCCACGCCCGCGGTCCCTTAGGGGTTAGAGAGCTGACCAGCTACAAGTGGATTATCTTCGGCAGCGGGCAGGTAAGGCCGTAATCGGCTAAAGTGTCTGCAGGGCAGCCTGTTGAACCTCAAAGAGCTGGTTGATGCCCTTCTCGGCTATAGAGAGCAGGGAATCGATGGTCTCCCGGGGGAAGGGTTTGCCTTCAGCCGTGCCCTGCACTTCAACAAACTCTCCCTGGCTGGTCATCACCACGTTAAAGTCAACGGCGGCATTGCAGTCTTCGTCGTAGCAGAGGTCTAACACCTGGTGGTTGTGGACGATACCCACGCTGGTGGCGGCGACGGCGCTTTTGAGCGGTATCGAGGCAATTACCCCCATATTGGCCAGGGTCTTGAGTGCCTGGTGCAGGGCGACATAGGCGCCGGTAATAGCCGCCGTCCTGGTGCCGCCGTCGGCCTGCAGCACATCGCAGTCCACGATTAGAGTTCTTTCCCCCAGGTCGGCAAGTTCGGTTACCGCCCGCAGCGAGCGCCCGATGAGGCGCTGGATTTCCTGGCTCCGGCCGGCAACCCGGCCCATGGATGCTTCGCGGGGGCTGCGGGTGACGGTGGCGCGGGGCAGCATGCCGTATTCGGCGGTAATCCAGCCGGTACCACCTCCCCTCAGGAAAGGGGGCACCTTCTCGTTGACGCTAACCGAGCAGAGCACCCTGGTCTTGCCCAGCTCAATCAGCGCCGAGCCTTCGGCAAAGCTCTGGAAGCCGGGGGTTATTTTGGCCGGCCTTAATTCGTCGTAGGCACGCCCGTCAGCCCGTTTCATAAGCAAAGTCTCCTCTAGTTGAGGTTGGTCAGAGTATATCATTGATGGGTGGTATTGGCAATCTACCCCTCCCCCCTTAGTTTTTCTTCCCGCCCTGCCCACCCTATAGAGGTTTCACCTCTAATACTCTTTGGGGGGATACCTCCCCTCCCCCCACGTCTTTTTTCCCACCCGTCTCGAAGAGTCTTCGACCCACCCTATAGGGGTTATTCCTGCTCTTGAACACCCCGATAGGTTGCAGGCTTTGACCCCCTGCGTTAAGGCTGCTAGAATGCAGCTGTGAACATCAGCCCTAAGATTAGCCGCCTAATAGAAGAAATCAAAAACGATAAGACTCAAGGCGCCAGCCAGCTGGCCAGGCAGGCGGTGGCTGTACTAAAGGTTGCCGCCGAGCACAGCCAGGCGGATAGCGTCGAGCACTTCCTGGAGGAGCTAAAGGGGGTGGGGGAGGGGTTAATGGAGACCCGCCCGGCGATGGCGCCCATTTTTAATATCGTCAACCGTTACTTGAACGCCCTGTCCGAGGGCTCCCCAAGCCAGGGACTGGATTACCTTAAGGGCCTGGCTGTTGCCAAGGCTGATGAGTTAGCCAGGGTTTCGCTGCAGGCTATAGCCGAGATTACCAGCTGCGGCTTGGGGCTAATTACCGAAGGTGATAAGATAATGACTCACAGCTATAGCTCGACGGTGATGGCGGTCTTACAGGAAGCGCCCGCCGAGGGTAAGCATATCGAGGTAATCGTTACCCGTTCCGGTGCGGGCGGCACCGGCCAGAGGATTGCCCGGGAGCTGGGGCGCCAGGGAATTACGGTTACCTTTATCGATGACACGGCGGTGGGGCTTTATGTTTCGGCGGCTAATAAGGTGATGGTCGGCGCCGACAGGGTGTGCGCCGATGGCAGTATCGTTAATGGCGTCGGCACCTACCAACTGGCGCTGGCGGCGCAAGAAGCCGCCGTCCCCTTCTATGTATTATGCGAGACGCTCAAGTTTGACCCCAGGCTGGAAAGCGGCCGGGTTGACCTGGAAGAGAAGGAGCCGTCTGAGGTTATTGCCCCGAGAAAGCTGCCGCCGCAGGTCAGGGTCAAAAACCCCTACTTCGACATTACCCCGCTGGAGCTGGTTAGGGGTGTAGTTACCGAGAACGGGCTGCTGGCACCGGAAGGGGTTAGCGGTTATATTAAAAGGCTACTCTCCGCGTAACTTCGGGGAATCAAAGAGGAAACCCGAGATATAAATTTCCCCGTCTATCTCTGTGAAGAGGACGCTGATGGTAACGCCATCAGGCTCCTCGGTGAACCGGGCTTTATAGTAAACTGCGGTGTCCTCGTTGCTGGGCTGAGCCTTCCAGAACTCCTTGTCTATGTAGTCGCCGATTATACTCTTTATCAGCGGGCTGGCCTGATTAAAGATATCCTCGGTCATGACGGCTCTGGCTTCGGGGCTGAGGTACTGCGCAAAGGCGGCGTAATCACCGTCGCTCATAGCCTGCGCGGTGCTTTCTGTCATCTGGCTGGCATATTCCGGCTCCGGAATTCTGTTGGAACAGCCCGCCAGCCCGGCGATAACAACAAGCAGGATGAGCAACCCGCAGGCCGCCCTGACTATTGACTTCGACATCTCTGCCTCCTTGGCTATAATACCCGCGACAGCGCCTCCTTGAGCTTGGGCACGGTCTGGTAGTGCTCTATATCTTTGGGGGCTATCCACCTTGCCTCTTTGTGTTCCCAGTCAATCCTGATTTTATCTCTGTCCTTTATATGGAAAAGATAGGGGTGGACCACCCACCTCACCCCCAGCCCCTCATCTTCAACGGCTAGCGGTTCGCCCCTTTTTACTAATTCCACATCTTGCCGCGACAGGCTGGTTTCTTCTTCTATCTCGGTCAGGGCTTGCTCATCGGCGCTGCTCTCGATGTAGCCGCTGACCCCGGCCCATCTCCCCTGGTAGCTGCCCACCTCTCCGCTGCGGCGCAGAATCAGTATCTCGCCCTTCGATTCCAGGAAGCAGGTGACCACCTTTTTTTCTTGGAGCATTACTCTATTTTTCACTCACCGTGGAGTCCCCCGACAGGTCTATATCTCCCAGGTCAGGATCGCCGACATATAAGACTCTTGAGCCTCCCGAGAGGTCGGCATCCAGGGTGCCGCTTATATTGATGGTGGCATTAGAATCTATTTCAGGTCTATAAGGTACTCTTTGAGCCAGCCCAGGGCTTCCTCAGCGGCGCTCTGCTTGTTTTGCTCGCGGTTGCCCTGGAAGTTATGCTTTCGGCTGTAGGTTCTCTCCCCGTGGGACAGGCCGATATAGAATAGCCCCACCCCTTTTCCCGCCGTCGCCCCGCCCGGCCCGGCAATGCCGGTGTCGGCTAGGCAGATATCGGCGCCCAAGAGCATCTTGCCGCCCTCGGCTAGCTCCTCGGCTACCTGGGGGCTGACGGCGCCGTACTGAATGAGAGTATCCTCACTTACCCCCACCACCCCGCTCTTGACCTCGTTGCTGTAGGCGGTCACCGAACCTTTGTAATAGTCCGAGCTGCCGGGGACATTGGTGATGCGGTGGGATATAAGCCCGCCGGTGGCTGATTCCACCACCCCCAGCGTCAACCCCTTCTGTCGAAGTAAGCTGCCCACTTCTTGCTCTAGGCTGGTCATAGCTATCTCCTATTTAGTTGCCCAAGGTGATTTGCGCCAGGATGTTAGCCTGAACCAAACTCACGTTGTTTGGCGACGTATTTCAATTGTTTTCTAAATAACTTTTCATTCTACCCTCAAGGTCAATCTTGTCTTTCTCAAGAATGTTCTTAGTTAGATAATAACCACTGGCCATTACACCGGGCACACCAAAACCTGGAAAAACCCAGTGTCCAACAAGATAAAGATTCTCAATCGGGGTTGTCTGTGGAATAAATTTGCCATAGTGGGCTTTGTCCACTTTCCAGCCCATAAAAGACCCTCTTTCATTATACGTGTAGCGTTCGAAAGTAAGAGGTGTGGCAGCAAGCGAATATCTTATCGCCTTCCTGAATTCCTCTCCAAGCTTCGCACAGACTCGTTCAATAATCTTATTTTTCACGTCCTCCTTTAATTGTCGATATTGCTTCCCTCTAACTTTCGTGTTACCTGTCCGCCAGTAATTTTCATGTTCATAAGGTAAAATGGCAGGAAGAAGTACGGAACAGTTTTTCTGCCCTTTTGGTTTTGGGGGCACTATTAGCATTATAGGGCAATTTTGCGGAGTCAGATGTTGCTCCTCAATGTCGATAGTATCCTCCTCTAGAAAGATGTAAAAATTTACTCCGCTGAAATCATATTTCTCATCTATCCCCAGAAAAACAAACATCCCTGAAACAAACACTTCACGCTTCTCTACCTCGGCTCTTAACCCCTGGAGTCCATGCTCCCTTTCAAGAAGCTTGGACAGGGTGTGATGAATGGACGCATTCGAGATAACTATGTCTGAATAATGTTCACTAGCGTCTGCGCATTTAACTCCAATAGCACGCCTATCTTTGATAAGGATTCTCTCAACCTCTGAGTTAAGAAGGAGCTTCCCCCCGTTTTTTTCCAGTGCCCTGACGGTGGCATGTGGTATCGCTTGCATCCCTCCCTCTGGGTAATAGTTCTCGTCTCTCTTTACCATCTCCCATCCGAAAGCATGCGCCAAAAACACCAAACTATGAATAGGATAGTACCCCCAAATGATGCTTGCCAGCGTTTTGTCTCTAAAAAGACTTTTCAAAACCTCGACCGACTGCCTTGAATAGTATTTAAGAAACACCCGTTTCCTAAATAGGCTTGTTATGCCGAAACTTATCTTTTCAAAGAAATTCATCTCATAGGGTGGTTTCGGTGGCCCCTGCGCCATCGCCTCATCCATCATTCTGCCAGAAAGCGAAAGGAATTTCCTGATGGCGCTGCTTTCCTCGGGGAAGTAACTCACGAGATCCTTCTCAACGTTCCTGCCATCTATCAAGTATTCCTTATCACCTATGAAATACCGAAATTTATATCGTATTTTTCTTGAGCTGACCTCGCCTCCCCAGAACCTGATAAATTGAGATATTGTCTGACCCTCTCCCATGTCGGTCAAATGAAATATGGCAGAATCAAAGGTGTAACCCCTTCTAGTAAAAGAAGTTACATAACCCCCGGGCTTGTTCTGCTTCTCCAGAATTAAGACTGTTTTCCCCTCTCTCGCTAAGAAGGCTCCTGCACTCAAACCTCCCATACCAGCCCCTATGATGATGACGTCGTATTTAGTATCAGCAGCCATAATTATTCCCTTGATAATTTAAATGAGCGTTTCGCACATACCTAGCTCATATATACCTCTCCATTATAGTATAGCGTATATTGGCTTTTGTTAGGTAATGCCCGGCTGGATATTATAGCTTTCTTAAACAGCGCTGGTGCGGAAGCGCCATAGGGCGATGACGCTGAACAAGGCGGCAAAGCCGACCAGGGCCAGCATCTCCGGAATCACGGCGCCGAAGTCGGCGCCGAAGAGCATTAGTTTATTGAAGCCTGTGGTCGCCCAGCCTGCATCCACTTGGGCAGGATAAACAGCGGCCACCAGCAGCCTCCCAGCGCCGCCAGCACCAGCGAAGCCAGCACGGCTATAGAGCCGGCGCTGCGCTGGGTCTTTACCAGCGTCGCCAGCATAATGGCAAAGGCGGCGGACATAATCACCATCAGGATAGAAAGAATAATTACCGCCGCTGGCGAAGCCCCCAGGTCGAGGTTAAAGGCTAAAATACCGACCACCCAGAAGAGCACTATCTGAATCAGCCCCTTGGCCGCCGTGCCGGTGAAGATGCCTCCCAGGACAGCCTCCCGCCTCACCGAGCTGGCCAGCAGCCGTTCCAGGGTATGGTTCTGGCGCTCGCGGACGACGGTCTCGGCACCAATGGCGGCGCCGAAGAAGACGAACATCACCAGGTAGCCGGGAATGACCCAGTTAGAGGCATTCTCCTCCTCCACCTCGCCCACCTTCTCCGTCCTGTATTCGATAAAGGATTCCCCGTTGGTTCCTTGCCCCGATAGAATCTGCTGGATAACCTGCTCGATGGCCGCCGTATCGTCGGGGGCGATTATTCCCTGCTCTATCAGCAGCTCTATGGTGGCGTTGGCTACGACGTACTGCGAGCCGACCCGGGAGGCAATAGCCTGGGACAACCCATAAAGGGCAGCCCTGTCTTCGATGGCTTCGGCATCGGTCACCACCTCAAGCTCGGTGCCCGCTCCCGTCATCATCCCCTCGGTGAAATCGGCGGGGAAGGCGACAAAGCCGGCTATCTCCTTATCCTCGACGGCCTGGCGGGCTTCGTCGTAGTCCATCACGATTATCTCCCAGTCACCCGCGCTCTCCAGGGCGTCGATTATCTGGTAGCTCCAGCCCCCCTCCCCCTCCTGGCTAACCATGTGCAGTTCCAGTCGGGTATCCTCGGTGGCGCCGATATTCATAAAGGTGAACATGGTGATAAAGAAGAAGGGGAAGAGTATAAAGAAGAGCAGCGCCCCGCGGTCGGTGGCGAAGAGCCTCAGGTCCTTGAGGGCGATGAACCATATATGCTTCAGCTGTCTCATAGCTTCCTATTTGCCTCCGGGCATAACCTTAAAGAGAAATCGGCTCAAGCCCAGCCCGACCACGGCTACCCCGGCCATTACCCCCAGTTCCATACCCAGATTAGCCAGGGAGCCTCCCTCGGATATTATCGTCTTAAAAGCGCTGTTGGCGTAGGTGTTGATGGAAAACTGGCTGATGGTATAGAGCACCGAGCCCTCGCCGATTTCGAAGAAGGTACCGCCCAGCATAACCATAACCATGGTGAAGAAGACGGCAATCCAGGTGGCTCCGTCCTCGGAGCGGGCGACGGCGGCGATAACCATCCCCAGCGCGCTGGCGGCGGCGGCAAAAATCAGGGCGATAACCAGACACTCGATAAAAGACAGGGGAGTGAAAATCTGGAAGACGATATAGGCCAGGGCTAACAAAATTAGCGTCTGGACGAAGCCGCGGGAAACACTGGCCAGAAACTTGCCCACGAAAAGCTGCCCCACGCTCAAGCGGGTGGTGAGCAGCCTTTCCAGTGTCCCTTTCTTGCGCTCCTCGACGATAGCCCTGGCGCTCAGGGTTATGGCAAAGAGAACAAACATAGTAACTATACCGGGCAAAAACAGTTTGACCGGGTCGGGGCTGGAGCCTACCGTCTCCTCGCTGACCCCTACAATGGGATTCTCCTGTTCCTGGTCGAGGAACTGCTGGGTGACAATGTCTATACGCTCTTGTGGAATGCCCTGTCCCTCCAGGGCGCTGCTTACTTGGCTATAGACCTGGAACTCCTGGTTCATCTCCTCAGCCACGCCGCGCACTATGCTGGCTACTATCTGCCCCTCGTCCCCCCCGTTACCCCGCTGCTTGAAGAGCAGTTGCGTCGGCTCTCCTGAGGTAAGATTGGCCGAGAAGTCATCGGGTATGTAAATGACCATCAGCAGGTCGGAGCTATCTAACTTGGAATCTGCCTCATCGGCGGCAAGCAGCTCGACATCAAGGACATCAATCTCGTCCAGCTGCTCTAAGAATACAGTAGAATAAATGCCTCCCTCGTCTTCGTTAACCACGTGGGCGGTGCCGTGGAACAATGATTCCCCGCCGAAGGCGCCATACATCAGGGCGAAGATGGCTATGGGCAGGAGCAGGCTAAAGGCCAGGTCGGCCTTGTCCTGTAGGTAGGTGCGGACTTCCCTTACGGCGACGATAAAGGCTCTATTCATAACTAATCGCGGAGGCTTCGGCCGGTCAGTTTCAAGAAGACATCCTCCAGGGTTACCTTGTCCGGCGGCCCAATCTGGCTCTTGAGCTTATGCGGGGTGTCCAGGGCGATTATCTGGCCCCCGTCAATAATGGCTATGCGGTCGCAGAGGCGGTTAGCTTCTTCCATATAATGGGTGGTATAGAGAGTGGTCATCCCCCCATCCCGCAGCCCTTCGATAGTTTCGTAGATATTGTTCCGCGACTGGGGGTCTATACCCACCGTCGGCTCGTCCAGGAAGAGAAGTTCGGGATGGCCCACCAGGGCAATCGCCAGGTTAATGCGCCGCTTCATGCCTCCGGAGAACTTGGCTATCTTTCCCTTGGCTCTATCCCCCAGCCCCATCATCTTCAGGTGCTTTATGGCCTGGGCTTTGGCTTCCTTACCGTCCAGCCCCACCATCCGCCCGAAAAATACCATGTTATCCAGGGCGGAAAGGTCTTCGTAGAGGGCTAAATCCTGAGGACAGACCCCGATGAGACTGCGGACGGCATCGGCGTCATGCCTTATGGAATAGCCGCCTATGGTGACATCGCCGCTGTCGGGTTCCAGGACCGTAGACAGCATGCGTATGGTCGTCGTCTTGCCGGCGCCGTTGGGACCCAGAAGGCCGAAGATTTCCCCCTTATGGATGGTGAAGGAAACGCCGTTGACGGCTTTATGTTCGTTGAAGCTCTTGTGAAGGTCTTTTGCTACCAGAAACTCTTCAGCCATAGCCTTACCCCCTCATTTGCTGGACCATAGTTGGAGTCTGCTCAGATTAGCCCGCATTATATACCGTCGGTCGAAGATTGCCAAGACACCAAGACTTATATAAACCTCTCCATCAGGGTGTATAGCGTCTCTTCGTCCACCTGGCCGCCATCGGGGCTCAGTTTCTCTACGGCGTGTTCTACCAGGCTGTGTTTGCCCGAGTCATCCAGGTCGTCCAGAGAAGCATATATAGCTATCCTTCGCCCCAACCTGAAGTTCTGCCTCTCTTCGGGCGATAAGCTCTGGAATCTATCTATAACCGCCAGCATCTTCTCCTTGTCCTCGGGCAGCTTGCCCTCAATCTCCTGAAGCAAATTGGTAATGTGGTCGCTGACAAAATAGGAGTGGCAGTCGAGGTTTTCAATCAATATTCTTTCCTCGGCGATAATCTCCTCGTCGGTAGCCCGGACGAAGTCGCCCTTTTTGACCTCGTCGTATAAGGGCATGCCCTCCTTGATGGTCAGGGTTCTCACCCGGATAAAGTCGGCGTCTATCTGGTTTAATACCCTGGCGGTCTCGGTGGCGTGCTCCCGCCACATCTTCTTCCCCCCCAGCCCCAGCAGGACATACTCGCAGAGAGATATGCCCGAGGCAACTATCTTCTTACCGCCGGCGATGTGGTCGGCGGCGGTAACCCCCTTGTCCATATATTTGAGCAGGGGGTCGTAGCCCGATTCCAGCCCGATGTGCAGTCGGTTGAGCCCGGCCCGGTGAAGCTCTTTCAGCTCTTCCAGCTTCTTTTTGGCGGCTGTCTTGGAGCGGCCGTAGCTGGTGACGCGGGTGATAGTGGGCAGGGTCTTCTTTAAGAACTTTATGACCTCGACCAGGTCTGGAGAAGGCATAATCAAGGTGTTGGCGTCCTGGAGGAAGGCGCTGGTGCCGCCGTGGTAGAGCCAGAGGGCTACATTAAAGTGGGTCTCGCTTAAAGGGTTGTTCAGTATAGAGGCGGCGGCTTCCACCCCGCCCGCTTTGGCCGCCACCTCTTTCAGCCTGTCCTGTATCGCCTTGATGGTCAGGATTTCCTGCTTGATATCCGCCACCGGCCTCAGCTCGAACCGCTTCCCCTTGTAGATATGGCAGAACTTACAACGGTTCCAGGAGCAGTTACGGGTCACCCGCAGCAGCAGGGAAGAAGCCTCGCTCGGCGGCCTTATCGGTCCCAGCTCAAGAGAGTCTAATGTCACTGGTTCCCCCTTTACAGATTGCCGAGCACATACTTCTTGATGAAATCAAAATTGTTCTTAACGTTCTCCCTGCCGGTGACGATGTCCATATGACCGGGGAGCAGGTACTCTATGTCCAGCTGCGATAGCCTCTCGATGGACGCCTTGAGCTGGTCGGTGCCGCCCCCGGGCAGGTCGACCCGCCCCGTGTTCTGGCTGAAGATGACATCTCCGCAGATGAGGACCTTATCGTCCCGAAGATAATAGCAGATGCTGTCGGGGGAATGGCCGGGGGAGGGGATAAGCTCGATTTCGGTCTCCCCCAGGTTGAGCTTATCGTTATCCATCAGCCTATCTTCGCTGAACTCGACGGCGGAAACGCCGAAGAACTGTGATGTCTGTACGGCGGCGGCTTGCCCGAATTGCTTTTGCACCGGATGAAGCAGGATTTCGGCCCCGGAGAGCTTCTTGAAGGCATCATTCGCCCAGCAATGGTCGCCGTGGAGATGGGTGTTGGCGATAAGCTCTATATCTTTGGGGTCAATGCCGTCCCGCTGCATATCCTCTATCAGTGCCGGCAGGAACTGCGTCAGCCCGGGGTCGATGAGCAGGCTCGACCTATCCTTAATCACATAGGTGTTGCAGTCCATCATTCCCTTCTCGGAAAAGAAGTATAAATTTTTGGTTAGTTTCATAGAATTTCTACCCCTAATCTATTGACTTGGACCAATTAGCATTTTATTATATAGCAAGTAGGAGAGGTTATTCAATGAGCCACCCGCGGCTCTAGGAGAAAGGAGGTTCTACCATGGGAATGCTAGGCGGTATCCTTTGTATCTTGGCTGGACTGTGCGGGGTGATGGGCATTCTCAATGCCACCGAGGTGATTGAACCGCTGATGACACAGCTTATCTGGATCTTCTGGTTCGGGCTCTCAGGAATTCTATTTTTAGCCGCTATCGCCCTTGGCATGAGTCGCGGCGAATAATAACAGCCAGGCATCCTAACTGGTTTAATCTAATAGACGTTTGTTGTGTCTCTTTCGGAGAGAGGGGTTGAGCTTTCGCTACGCGTATATCCCAACGCCGTCAGAAATGAGTTGGCTGGCTTTTCAGAGGGTATATTGCGGGTGAAAGTGGCAGCGCCTCCCGTTAAGGGCAAGGCTAACAAAGAGTTAATCGCCTTTCTCGCCCAGAAACTGGGTTTGAGCAAAGGCGATTTAACTATTATCAAGGGTCATACCTCACGGAATAAGGTCATGGCTATTGCCGGTCTAACTCAGGAAGAGATTGCCAGGCGGCTCTCACCCGGTTAAGCCCTCCCCGATATCGTATACTATTTCTTGGCTCTCTTCTTGTGGCGGCGCCAGAGGAAAATACCCAGTATGGTTCCCCATATGGGGATGAAGATTAGCAGCCAGATAGCTATGGTGCCCAGCACCTGTCCGGCAGTGACCAGCCCTCTTGCCGCCGCTTTCAGCACTTCCAGCACGCTCCAGCCGGCGCGGACCAGCGGCTTATCCGTAGTCTCCGGCTCCAGGGATACCGAAATCAGGCTCGTCGATGTGGTTTGCTCCAGGTACTGTATACGCCCCTTGAGCTGCTCTATCTCGGAGCGTATCCGGGATAGGTAGTCATAGATTCTGAGTATGTCCTCTATCTCCTCAGCTTTGTCCAGCAGCGCCAGGTATTGCTGCTCGGTGGCTTCGGCGTTCCCCAGCCTTGCCTGGAGGTCAATATACTCCTCGGTTACATCCTGGCTGTAGGTGCTCTCCGACTCTACCCTTACCGCCAGCTCTCGCAGCTGGGTTAGTGCCGTCTCGAACTTCTCGTCAGGCACCCGGAAAGAAATCCACCCCCTCATCTCCTCTTCCTCCCCCGAAATGTAAGACGATACCACGTAGCCGCCGAAGGCCAAAGCCATCTGGGTTATATCCTCGGTGGCTTGGGTTATATCTTCCACGACCAGCGACATATCGCCGGTGCGGACTATCATCCGTTCCTCGTCGGTTGAGGGCAAAACGTCGTTGTCATATCCTTTATCCTCCCCGCCCGTTGATGCCGAGTCTGTAATGCCTGGGGGTGGGGTTCCTGCCTCCTGTGCTTCTCCAGCGCAGGCGGCCGGCATCAGCAGTAGCGCCACCAGCACCAGCCCGATTATCAGCTTTTTCATAACAAAGCCCCCCCTTCGTTATCTCGGCTCTAATATACTATAACGCAGATTGAAGAAAAAGGTTAGGGGGTTGTTGAGAGCAATAAAAAAAGCGGCTGGCGGAGCTTTAATCCGCCAGCCACCCTTTATTCCAACGTTAGCTGCTCTTTACGGCTCGGTGATTACCAGGTTGTCAAAGGCGACCTCGGTGAATGTGCCCGAGAGCGCGTTAGCTGCCAGGGCGATATCACCGCCGCTAAAGGAGGTATCGGTAACCTGCTTTAATAGATGCCCGTTGACCGAAAGGCTCAGGCTGCTGCCGATGCACTCGATATGGATGAGGTTGACGGCACCCACGCCCTGGTTGATATAGGATGAGTAGGTAGGTCCAGCAAAGACTGTATCGTTGCCATTAAACCACTTCGCTATTATGTAATAACCGTCGGCGCTAATTCTGAAGTCGTAGTAGTTATCTTCGTTCTCAAGTCGGCACCCTATCGCCTGCCAGTTATCATCGGTGCCGCCAACCAGCCAGGTCTCTACCTCTAGGATAAAATCGGTGAAGTAACGCTGGGCTTCGCCGTACATGGCCCACTCTGGATTGGTATAGTCTTTTATATAAAAGTATCCGTTCTGGTAGGCAACTTTACCGTCAGATTCATCATAGGTAACCCAGCCGCTGCTTGGGTCGCTGAAGTTATCGGAAAAGAGGACGGTAGGTCCAGCGGCGGCAAAGTTGGCGATGACGTTCTTATCCGAGTCCATGGTGACGCTGGTGTTGGGCCCGGTGCCGCTTATGCTGCCACTCCAGTAATCGAAGACGTAGCCGCTGTTGGCGGTGGCGGAAAGCGATACCGAAGCCCCGGCGTCATATTCCCCCCCCGAGGGCGATACCGAGCCAGCCCCGCTCGGGCTGACGCTTGTGGTCAGGGTATAGGTTTGGGCTACCGGCGTAAAGTGGGCGGTGACGCTCTTGTGTGCGTCCATGACAACGGTGGTGGTGGGGTTGGTGCCGCTGGCGCTGCCGCTCCAGTAATCGAAGGCGTAACCGCTGTTGGCGGTGGCGGTCAACGTTACCGTTACCCCGGGGTCGTAGGTGCCCCCCGAAGGCGAAACGGAACCGCCCCCCGTCGGGCTGACGTTGGTCGTAAGGTTATATCTGTCAGTACACCCCGCTGCTCCCAATAAACTCAGGACTAAAACCAGGCTGATAATTACCGAAAAATAGAAGTGTTTGCGCTTTAACATGACCCCCTCCTTTTACCTTAAAGGTCTGTGCAATACTGGGCATATTCTATCACGGATTATTACCGACTGCAATCTTGGACAGGGTTAAATTATTCACTTATTTTCACCCAAAGCCTCTCGCCGTCGGTGATAAATTCTATGGTCCCCTGCTCATCGGTGCGGAATAAATTCTCGGCACCCAAGCTTGCCTCAAGCCGGTCCAGAACCTCCCGGTGAGGGTGACCGAAGCGATTTTCGCCCACCGAGATAACCGCCACCCCGGGACTCACCGCCGCCAGGAACTCGGCGGTGGTTGAGGTGTGCGAGCCGCTGTGCCCGACCTTGAGCACGGTGCTGGTTAAATCGTTCCCCCAGGCAATAAGCCTAAATTCGGCCTCCTGCTCAATATCGCCGGTGAGCAGGAAGCTTACCCGCCCTAGGCTCAGGCGCAATACCACGCTGTTATTGTTTATATCGGAGCCGGTGCCATACAAGGGGGGCGTTGGGGGGTTGAGCACCTCTATTATTACTCCATCGCCCAAATCAATCTCCTGTCCGGCTTGAGCCGCAGTGCAGGCAATACCTTTTTCCTCAATTAGTTCGCCCCATTCGTCATATAAAGACGATTCATAATCTAAATCGGGGTAGAGCACCTGCTCCACCTGATATCGCTCTAGAACCTCAACCAGTCCGCTGAGGTGGTCGGTGTGGGGGTGGGTCAGCACCACCAGCTCTATGGTCCTATCCCAGAAGGGCATCCTGTCGCCCAGCTCCAGGGCCAGGAGTTGGGGGCTGGGGCCGCCGTCAATCAGCACCTGCTGGCTGCCTTTTTGAATAAGTATGGCGTCGCCCTGGCCGATGTCAAAGAAGCTTACATGAAGCTCGTCGTCGGGCATGGTGACCGCTGCCGCCGATGCCAGAATAGCCAGTATTAACAGCGGCGGCATAACCCATCTCCAGGGCAATCGGGAAACCAGGCGGGATGATTTGCTTACCCCTGACTCCAGCCAGCTTTTAGCCCTGTCCCTCCATCTACTGCCGAGCCAGACGATGGCGGCAAGGGCTGAATAATATATCACTATCGGGACTGTCCCCACCGGGCCGACCTCAATAGATGATAGGGGCAGAGCGGCCAGGCCGCCCACTATAAAGAGCATATATGAAGTGAACAGCCAGGCCAGCCAGCCTGTAGCCTGGGCGAGGGGCAGAAAAGCCAGCCCGATAAGCCCCGCCACCGCCCCGGTGGCAATAATTCCGGGCAGTGCCAGCAGGGCGAGGAAGGTGGCTAGCGGCCCAACAAAAGAAACGATGCCGAAATAGTGGGCAACCACCGGCCAGACGGCGATGGTGGCGGCCAGGGTCACGCTGAAGCTATCGCTAACAATATTGGCTAAAGAGACGCCTCTCCTCTCCTCACCGATAGTAGCCTTGACGGCTCTTCTGCCCAGGGCACGGAGGGGAGGGGCAATAAAGATTAAGCCGGCTATGGCTAGAAAGCTGAGCTGGAAGGCGGCGTCCAACAGGATTGGGGGGTCAACGCCCACCATTACCGCGGCGGCAAAGGCAAGGGAGGTAATGGCGGTGCGCTGCCGACCCAGAAGCTCGGCGCTGAAGAATAGGCTGGCCATAATTGCCCCTCTGACCACCGGCGGGTGCATGCCGGTGAGCAGGGCGTAGAGCCAGATGATGCCCAGCGCCAGCCAGATGTAGATATAGCGCTTCTTGCCGAAGAGCCAGATACCGATGCTGAGCAGTATACCGGCTACGATGCTGAGGTGGAGACCGGAGATAGCCAGCAGGTGGGCGGTGCCGGTGGTGGTGAAATCGGTTCTGACTTCCGTCGGGATGTTATACCTGATGCCGAGGAGAATACCCTGTACCAGCGATGCCTGCGGCTCGGGCATCGCCTGGGCGATGCTCTCCGACAGGCTATTTCTCAGCGAGTAGACCCATTCCAGCGGCTTAAATCCCTGGCCTGTTGCCAAGACCTCTATCTCGGGGTAGAGCATGGTGGAGTAGATTCCCTGGTGAGCCAGATAGCCCCTGTAATCAAAGTCGCCAAGCTGGGGCGGTGTCTCCAGCTTTCCCGTTACCTGGAGCACATCGCCGTATTCATATTTGGGGTAGCGGGGGACAAATAATAGGGTGTCGCCTGATACCTCCCTCTCTTCCTCTCCCCGTTTTATCTGGCTGGCCGAAAGGCGGATGTGGGTGGAATTGTCCTTGACCTCGGGGTCGGCGCTCACCATCCCCTCAATTTCTACTTCCTGGTCGTTGTAGTACTGGAGGTGGCTCTCATCTTGAGGTGGGATGCTAGCCTGGTAGCAGAGAGCGCCGCCGAAGAAGGCGACAAAGCAGATGGCTAGTAAGACTACTGCCTTACGATGTTGAGGAAAGAAAAAGAGCAGGGGGAGGGGGATAAGCCCGATAAAGATGATGGCAAGCGGCGGGGCAAAATTCGACCCCAGATAGATACCAGCCACCCAGGCGCCGCTCAAGTATATAAGTGCCAACGGCCTTCCTTTTGATTTTTAATCGCTTATGGGTTAATCGGCTACGGTAATCAGGTCTTTAATCTGCTCGTAGATAGCCAATCCTATGCCTTCAACCTCGGTTATCTCGGTGATGTGGCTAAAGCCCCCGTTTTGCTGGCGGTAATCTATGATAGACTGGGCTTTACTGGGGCCGATGCCGGGTAGGGCTTCAAGCAGCCAGGCTTCAGCCCGGTTGATATCTATTTTTTGCGGCTGTTCTCCCTGGTAAGCCTCCCCGCCCGAATCCTGAGCCGGTGGCAGGGAAATCTCTATGGGGTGGGTGGGGCTGTACTTCTGCCAGGCTATTATGCCCCCGATAACAATAATCGCCAGCAGTAAAAGAGCAGTCAGTGCCCAGAATCGGTCAAGCTTGCCTGCGGTCACGGGAAGCCTCCTGCCGTTAGCTTCACTTGGTATAGTAAATATTCAGGAGCCTCTGAGGGCAGTCCCCAGCGCTTCTTCCGACTCGGGGGTGGTAACGGCTACTATCTGGTCTTCAGCCTCAAGGACGGTATTGTCGTCGGGGACAAAAGGCTTCTGCCGGTTGCGAATGATTAGCGACAAGACGCTCTTCCTGGGCAGCTTGAGCTCCTTAATCGTCTTGCCTATGGTGGTGGAGTGGGGCGGGATTTTTATCTCTACAATCTCCAGCCCTTTCTCTTTGATGTCTAACAGGTGCGTTATGGGGTGGGTTGGCACCTCTTCTTCTATGTTTTCCAGGATGAGATTGGTGCTGCTTATGGTGACATCAATCCCCAGTTTTTTGAAGATAGCCTCGTTCTTGGGGTTATTGATGCGGGCTACAGCGCGGGGCACATTAAATTTATGCTTGGCTGCCTGGCAGGAAATCAGGTTATCTTCGTCATCACCGGTAACAGCGATGAACATATCAGCTCGCCCCGTGCCCACTTCGGTTAGGGTAGTTACCTCACAGCCATCGCCGCGGACACAAACACTGCCCAGTTCACTGCGGATAAACTCGGTCCTGGCGGCGTCCTTTTCCACCC
>JABUBL010000038.1_pt1 | contig 25267 bp, 27 predicted proteins | sample 7240371 | NCBI WGS metagenome assembly JABUBL01 (sample SAMN07256343, study PRJNA390944) | subsurface metagenome | isolation source: Methane hydrate marine sediment | place: Pacific Ocean: Eastern North Pacific, ODP site 1244 | collected 2002
ACTCCTCAAGGCTCTTAGCCCAATATTGTCCCGGACTTATGCCCTTTTTATCAATGAGAATGAAATATGCCAGCTTACGGGAGAGGGGCTCAAAGCTGGAGCCGAAAGATGCCTCAACCAAGGCTGTCATATGGTTGTGGTTACTTTAGGTGAAGGAGCCAGCTATAAGACTGCTATGGCCACCAGTTATATCAGAACCGTCGAACATGAACACGCAGTCAAGCCGGCTAACAGAAAAATAATATCTGACTTGGATACAATTGGTGCCGGCGATGCCTTTGCCACCGGATTTCTCTATGGTTTGCTTAAAGAAAAGAGCCTTGAAGAGTGCGGACGCCTGGGAGACATCGTAGCTCAATTTTCCATTGCCAAAATAGGAGCCAGGCAGGGCCTCCCCAACCTTGGCGAACTGGCTCAGCGCTACCAGGAGCTTTATAACAAGCAATTATAACTTTTTTTTACCAGATTTCTTCTTGGCGGTTTCTTCTTTTGGTTTGCCCAGAACTTCATCCACGATGCCATACTTCACTGCCTGCTCTGGATTGAGATAGAAGTCGCGGTCAGTGTCATGGGCTATTTTTTCCAGCGTTTGACCGGTATGTTTCGCAATAATGCCTCGGATCAGTTCCTGCATTCGCATAATCTCACGGGCAGCAATTTCTACGTCTGCCGCTTGCCCCTGAGCACCACCAAACGCCTGGTGCAGATGGATGGTAGAGTTGGGCAAGGCAAAGCGCTTGCCTTTAGCGCCAGCAGAAAGAAGCAGTGTTCCCATGCTGGCGGCCAGTCCAACACAGATAGTGGACACATCACAGCGGATAAGTTGCATGGTGTCGTAGATGGCAAGTCCGGCACTGATAATACCGCCAGGGCAGTGAATGTAAAGGCTTATGTCCTTGTCCGGGTCTTCCCGTTCCAGATAGAGAAGCTGAGCGATGATAACATTGGCCACCTGGTCATTAATCGGCATGCCCAACATGACGATGCGCTCTCTCAGCAACAGCGAGTATATATCAAAAGCTCGCTCCCCTCTGGCGCCACTTTCAATTACCATTGGAATGACATTCATTGGTTGGGTATTCATTGCTGTGCCTCCTTCTTTTTTACTTTTTTATTCACACTTGAGCCTTTAGCTATTTCTACCAGTCGCTGTATAGTTTTTCGCGTCATTAAAATTTGCTTGATCGAATCACGGGACCTGGGGGTATTTAGAAATTCCTGCAGCTTTCCTTTATCCTTGGTGGCACTTTTCAGCATACTTTCAATCTCGGCATCTATTTCAGGCTCACCAACTTCCACTTTTTCCTCTTCGGTAACCTTGCCTAACACAAGAGAGCGGGTGACCCTTTTTGTTGCTAAAGGACGTAGTTCTTCCCGCAACTGCTCCTCTGTTTTGTTAATACTTTTCAGGTATTCCTCCAACCCTTTACCCTCCATTTGCAAGCGACTTGACTGTTCGCTGAGAAGTCGATCTGTTTCCATTTCGACCAAAACTGGAGGAAACTCTACCTGAGCACGGTCAACTACGGCTTCAATCACCCGCTCCTCAAAGTCTATCCTGGCTTTCTCCTCGGCTCTAAGCTTTAAGTTGGTGGCGACCCGTTCCCGGAGCGAGCTTAAAGTTTTGAACTCGGGGTCAACCTGCCCGGCGAAGTCATTATTTAGTTCAGGTAGTATCTCTTGCTTTATTTCGACAACTCTTACCTTAAAGGAAGGCTCTTTCCCAGCCAGTTCACCTCTAGGATAATCTGAGGGAAATTGGAGCTTGAACTCCTTTTCCTCGCCCTTTTTCACTCCTGATAGCTGCTCGGCAAACCCCGGTGCCGGGAAAGGCAGGTCACGAAGAACCTGATATTGGGCCCCTTCCTGGTTTATAAAAGGCTCACCATCAACATGGCTCTCAATATCCAGAACTACCAGGTCACCAAATTCCACCGGATGTTCAACTGGTTCCCAGGTAGAGTGTTGATGACGCAGTTGTTCTACTGCCGCACTAACATCATTCTCGGTCGTTTCTACCGCTTCTGGCGCAACTTGAATATTGTGATAGTTGTCAAGCTTAATCGTCGGTGCTAACGGCACGGTTGCCTTAAATATTACCGGGTCTGTCTGAGTTACCTCAATATGTGGCTGAGCAATAGCCTCGATTTTTTGCTCCTTTATTGCCTTCTCGTAGGCCTGGGGCAGTAGATGGTTGAGCGCATCCTCAAGGACACTCTCCTTACCCAGGTAGCGCTCCAGTATCACCCGTGGCGCTTTTCCTTTACGAAAGCCCGGGATATTCGCCTTCTTAGCTAGATGACGATAGGACTCAGCCAAGGACTCCTCTACCTCGGCCGGCTCCATTTCAATAGTCAAAAATGCCTGGCTATTTTCCGTCTTCTCTTTAGTTACTCTCACTACTCCTCCGCCTTATCCAACCCTGTGCTTCTTTTGATAATACTTTAAATACCCGGCAATACTCAAAGGCGTAGTAACCTCAGTTATATATTTATATAGAGGTTCCATTTTCCTGACCGGTTCTAATTCGGCACAGACCTGAGCCATTATTCTTTCCGCTGCAGTCTCAAACCCATCCTCTTTCACGGCTTCAGTTATAATATCATCCCAAACCTGAAGCCTGCCTATAGCTGAGCGTAAATTTTCCTGAACCTTATCACTTACGCCAAAGTGAGCAAAGTAAATCATGGTTGCCTTCAGCTTTATCAGTCTTTCCAGTGTATCAATGCACAGTTCAGCATCAAAGCTGGGCGGTGGAGCATCAAGCAGTAAAATTTCGTTTTCAGCGACAGACATACCTACCGCATCACCGGCAAATAATCCGCCGTTCCGACTCTCATATATACATAGCTCATGCGGGGCATGCCCCGGGGCATCAATGAATCTCAAATCTTGCTTCTCGCCCAGCTTGAGCACATCGCCCTCGTACACCGGCTGTACTCGCTCCGCCTCAATCGGCACAACTTCACCGTGTTTCACCATAGTTTCTTCGCCCTGCGCTTCTATCGCACTGCTAACCAGTCTTGCTGGATTTACCAAATGCTTAGCTCCCCTATGGTGGACCAGCACCTGTGCGTGAGGCATATCCCTGATAATAACGCCAGCACCCCCAGCATGGTCTAAATGGATGTGGGTAACAATTATATAGTCAATATCTTCAGACCTGACACCAACCCTCTTAATCCCATCAAGGACAACACTTAATGAAGTAGCAGGTCCGGTGTCGATTAATGCCTTCTTCTCTTCATTAATTAGATAAACACTCCCCCACTCCGGGATGGAATACAGCTGGTCATCAATCATGTAGATGTTTTCGGCTACTTCCTTTATGTCAACCACAAACTACTCTTCCCGCAGACGAATGTGTAATTCAGCTAACTGCTCTTCCGTGACTGATGAAGGAGCATTAACGGTTAAATCGATAGCCGCCTGAGTCTTGGGAAAAGCTATTACCTCCCGGATAGTTTCTCCCCCGGCCAGTAGCATCACAATACGGTCAATGCCGAGAGCTATACCGCCATGAGGTGGTGCACCATACTCAAAAGCCTCAAGCATATGGCCAAAGCGCTCCTCAATCTCTTCATCACTATAACCCAACAACCTGAACACCTTCCTCTGAAGCTCCGCAGTGTGAATCCTGAGGCTACCGCCACCTATTTCATACCCATTGCATACCATATCATAGTGCTTGCTCCGCACTTTTTCTGGAGAGGTATCAATTAACGGTATGTCTTCATCCCAGGGTTTGGTAAAAGGATGATGCTCTGAATCCCATCGCCCTGCCTCTTCACTCTTTCTAAATAACGGAAAATTCTTGATATAGGCAAAGGTAAACGCATCTGGCTCAGCCAGCTTAAGCCTACACCCCGTCTCCCGACGCAATTCTCCCAGTGCCACATTGACCAGTTTGGGTTCACCAGCAATAATCAGGAGAAGGTCTCCCATATTTGCTCCCAAACGCTTTGCCATTTCTTTGACCTGGGCTAAGGTTAGAAACTTGGCCGCAACTGACTTTACCGCTTCCATGGTTAAATCGTTCAAGCTACCGGTAGAAGTGCCCAGTGGTATGGTTACCAAGCCTTCAGCCCCAAGACTCTGCACCAGCTCATTCAGTTCATTAAGTTGACGGCGGGTATAAGTTGCACATCCGGGCGCACATATACCTTTTACCTTGCCCCCACCAGCGATTGCCGAACTAAAAATAGAGAAACCGGATTGAGCGACAATATCTGACAGGTCTTTTATCTCCAGGCCAAAGCGCAAATCGGGCTTATCTGTGCCATAACGCTCCATGGCTTCAGAGTAGCTGAGGCGAGGGAAGGGCTTTATCACTCTCAGCTCAGGTTTAATTATCTCCACCATGGAGATAAAAAGTTCCTCAATCAGGTTAAGAATGTCCTCATCATCAACAAAGCTCATTTCCAGGTCAAGCTGGGTGAATTCGGGCTGTCGGTCAGCCCGTGTGTCTTCATCACGGAAGCACCGGGCTATTTGATAATACTTCTCCAGCCCAGCCACCATTAGTAACTGCTTTAGTTGCTGAGGAGACTGGGGCAGAGCATAGAATTTACCAGGATGAACACGGCTGGGCACCAGGTAATCGCGAGCTCCTTCCGGAGTGCTCTTAATCAAGATCGGTGTTTCTACCTCGATAAATCCCCTGGCATCCAGGAAATCGCGTATAAATTTCACTACCCGGTGGCGAAGAAGCAGGTTCTCTTTCATCCGAGCCCGCCGCAGGTCAAGATAACGATACTTCAGGCGGAGGTTCTCTTCTACTTCAATGTCCTCATTTATGTAAAAAGGTGGAGTCTTTGCTGGATTAAGTATCTCTGTATCCCCGACAATAACCTCAATATCCCCGGTAGGTAATTTGGGGTTCTCGGTTCCCGCGGGACGGATGGCAACCTCCCCGCTAACCCTGACCACATACTCGCTGCGCATCCCGTTGGCTACTTCATGGCATTGTTTTGATAGTTCCGGGTTAAATACTGCCTGAACTATACCCTCTCTATCTCGCAGGTCAATGAATATCAGTCCCCCATGGTCCCGGCGACGGTCTACCCAGCCAGCCAGAGTTACCTTGCCGCCAACATGCTCTTTCCTCAGCTCACCACAACTATGACTCTTAAGCAAAATCGCCTCCTGGTAGTTGATTATAGCTTATAATAGAGTGAGCTTCAACTTGCCCGAATTGACAAAGGTCGAAGATTAATGCTATGCTTTTCCATTATGGTGGCAAGGGAACTGATGATAACATTATGGGTCATGCGTTGCCCGAAAGGGCTACCAGGATATAAGAACTATAATCTTATGGGGGTAACGCATGATGAAAACAATAACCGAGATAAACGAAAAGATTCGCAAAGGACAGGCAGTTGTAGTTACTGCTGAAGAGATAATCGATGTTGTAAAAAAGAAGGGCGTGAAAAAAGCCGCCCAAGAAGTGGATGTAGTTACTACCGGCACCTTTGGACCAATGTGTTCCTCTGGTGCCTACTTTAATATCGGGCACAGTAAACCGCGAATAAAACTTGGTGGCGGCAGAGCCTATCTCAATGATGTTCTGGCTTATACCGGACTTGCGGCTGTAGATTTGTTCATCGGGTCTAATGCCCTGCCTGATGACGACCCCCGAAACAGAATCCATCCCGGTGAGTTCAATTACGGTGGCGGGCATGTTATTGAGGAGCTGGTAGCCGGGAAGGACATCCGGCTGGTAGCCACCGCCTACGGTACCGATTGCTACCCGAGGAGAAAACTGGAGACCTGGCTCAATATCAAAGACCTTAACGAGGCAGTCTTGTTCAACGTCAGGAATGTTTACCAGAACTACAATGTCGCCGTGAACCTCTCCGATAAAACAATCTACACCTATATGGGCATATTAAAACCTCGCCTGGGGAATGCCTATTATTGCAGTGCCGGACAGCTTTCGCCATTGTTTAATGACCCGTATTATAAGACCCTCGGTATCGGCACCAAAATATTCCTGGGGGGTGGAGCTGGCTTTATTGCCTGGCAAGGCACACAGCATAACCCGAATGTGCTCCGCTCGGAAAACGGGGTGCCCAAGAGAGGCGGCGGGACACTGGCGGTAATAGGCGACTTGAAGCAAATGAGCCCCAAGTGGCTGGTAGGGACAAGCATGTTCGGCTATGGCTGCACCATAACGGTCGGGGTTGGCATCCCTGTCCCCATACTCTCTGAAGAAATCCTCAAATATACGGCAGTGAGTGACAAGGATATTCTGGCTCCTATCGTTGATTATTCAGAGGCATATCCGCAGATAAAATCGGATATCCTGGGGGAAGTCAGTTACGCCCAACTAAAGAGCGGTAAGATAAAAGTTCAGGGCAAAAATGTACCCACCGGTTCCCTGTCCAGCTATCCCAGGGCAGTAGAAATTGCTACCATTTTGAAGGAGTGGATACTAAGCAGAAAATTCTTACTAACCGAGCCGGTGGCACCCTTACCCGGTGTGGAATCTGGCATAAACTTCAAGCCGCTTAACGAACGCCCGATAGAAGAGTAAGGCTCTAATTTCTCAAAATCCACTGCATAAATTTGCAGCTAAATAACAACAGAGGTGATGACAATGGTTGTTGCTAAAAAAATCGTTTTGCACTTTCCAAGACGCCTGGTCGAACGGCCCGTAATATGCCGACTGGTTAAAGACTACGACCTGGAATTTAATATTCTAAAAGCTTCGATTACCACGGAACCGGAAGAGGAAGGGCTGTTGGTACTGGAATTATCGGGGGAGCAGAACGAGTACGACAAGGGAATCAATTTTTTACTTAAGAGCGGGTTGAGAGTTCAATCTCTCAGTCAGGATGTTACTCGCAACGAAGAAAGGTGTACCCATTGTGGCGCCTGTATAACCATCTGTCCCCCGGGAGCTTTTGAACTTGAGCCTCAAACCAGACGGATTAAGTTCGACAATGAGAAATGCGTCGCCTGCGGATTGTGCATAAAGGCTTGCCCGCCAAGAGCAATGGAAGTGCATTTCTAGTCCATGTATGAGCCGAGAACTTATAGGCACCGGGTAGAAGGCAGGGATTTAACCTCCTTCAATGTAACGGTCAGGGAAACCGACTTATATATTCGTGCCTCAAGCAACCTGAAAGGAAAAGCCCACCGACTGGTATTAAAGTACCGTGGGCAATTGGAAAGATACATAGAGCGCTACCCTGCCTTCCTGACTGCACTTGAGCCCTTCCCTGTTGCCGGGGATGCCCCTCATATCGTCAGGGAGATGGCAGAGGCGGCACAGAAGGCTGGAGTCGGTCCCATGGCTTCGATAGCCGGGGCTATAGCCGAATTCGTTGGCAATGAATTATCAGCTTTCTCGCCGGAAATTATCGTGGAAAATGGAGGCGATATCTACCTGAAGAGCTTGAGGAAAAGGATAGCAGGAATTTACGCCGGTAAATCTCCCTTAAGCGGTAAAATCGGGCTGGAAATAAATGGGCAGGATACACCGCTGGGAATCTGCACCTCATCGGGAACAGTGGGGCATTCCTTAAGCTACGGGGAGGCTGATGCCGTGGTAGTGCTGGCCAAGTCAGCCACCCTGGCGGATGCGGCGGCTACAGCTACAGGTAACTTGATTCACCAGCCCGCCGACATCACCGGTGGGATTGAGTTTGCCAGAGGTATCCCGGGGCTGGAGGGGGTGGTAATTATCAAAGATGATAAAGTGGGGTTCTGGGGAAAGGCGAAGATTTGTCAAACCTAGAAGTATGGTGGGTGGTGCTTACCTTACGCGCTAATGTCTTTGGTCTCTTCAGTAGGAGCAGGTACATTAGGGGGAGGGCTTACGGAATGTTCTTCGGCAGTAAACGGTGAGTAACCTTCAGAGACTTTTTTGCCATCCTCATAAATCTCAAGCGCAGCGCCACAATTTGAGCAGCTTTGATTTCGGGGAAAACGCAATGCCCAACCAGCATAACAACATCCACACTTTGAGCATCTACCTTCCAGCATTACTATATTATACAACGATGGCCTTATTGGAGTGTCAAGCCACTTACCAGATAAACTACAGACTCTTCTAGCTTTAACAACATCTGTTATCTAGTTGTTTCGCTGTTTTTCAGTAATTTTCGCAGTTATCCTTATGGGCGTGCGAAATGTGGTTACGGCCTGGGAGAGGGAGGCGGTTTTAGCTATGGTGGGCGGTAGAGGACGATAGGTAGAACTTTTCAGTTGTCTTTCGCCCTAACTTCTTAAGGTCACACTCTTAATAGCTTATTCTAACACTACTGCCCAAGAGCAGCAACCAATGCCGATCATTCTAAGGATTTATGTAGGAAACAAAAAGATGAATTGTTCAGAGGTAATATTCTGGCTAATTGAGCACGGCATGAGGACTAGTAGCGGGCTCCACCGGCGAGATGGATACAGCTCAGTATATTAAAAAATCACTTCATAATATTTGTGAACTCAAATACATACAAATTGCGCCACAAGCTGCCACGTTCAGCGATTCCGCTTTTTCCCGGACAGTGGGAATTCGAAGTCGATAATCTGCCGCATCCAGCAGCGCTCTCGAAAGGCCCGCCGCTTCGTTGCCCAGCGCTAGCAGGAGTTTACTTTGGCGACAAAGAATTGATGGCTCTGCTACGCCATTAAGGTCGGTCGCTATTAAGGAATAGCCACTCTTTCTCAGCGCCTTGGTAAGGTCAAGATAGCGTGTAGTTCTTCTGATCCATACAGATAATACGGTACCTGCAGTTGCCTGAACACATTTTGGTGACATCGGGTCAGCGCAGTTTTCTGTTATAATAACTCCGGAAAAATCGAAGGCAGCGGCAGTACGGATAAGGGTCCCCACATTCCCAGGGTCCTGAATATCTTCCAGCAGTAAGATTTTATTACCAACATCCTCAGGCAGATAGCCAGAGTACATATCCACCGGTAGATGGACAACGGCCACAGTTCCCTGCGGCGTCTTGGTGAGGCAGAAGGAGCGAAACTGACTCTCGGTAACCAACCGCACGCTATAATTGCGGTAAGCAGGAAGCGGTTCTTCTATGGTTAGAATCTCAATTATTTCATCCGGGCGGCTACTGATTATCTGCTTGATGGCCCTATCCCCTTCCACAAGAAATGCCCCAGCTTCGAGCCGCCCTTTTTTCGTGGCTAGCTTTTTGTACCATCTGAAAGGCTTTAGAGAAGCAGACATGGCATCTTTACCCTTTCTGCTTCAGGCAGCTTTACACCCTCAGCAGTATCAGCACAACTCAGTCCTGAGCACTCTAATTAGCTGATGGGATTTTGATATGATTGAAAAAGTACTTGATTTAATATACAATGGACTCCGTACTTTATCAAGCAAAAGGATCTTAAGTTAGCGTTGAATATATCACAAATGTTAGCCACGAATGCTGTCCTGTATCCAGATGACACGGCACTTGTGGAACTAACGCCCGGTAAAAAATTAAGAAAGGAAATTAGCTGGGCACAGTTCGACGAAATGGTGAACAGATTTGCCAACGCCCTATCGGAGAGGGGGGTGGGTAAGGGAGATAAAGTCATACATCTGATGAGGAACTCAATTAACTGGCTGGTGGCTTACTTCGGTATTATCCGTACCGGGGCGTGGGCGGTACCTCTCAATTTCAGATTTACCGGCCGGGATATTAAATACTGCGCTGATATAGCGGAAGCCAAAATTATGATTCTGGAAGAGGAATTTATCAGCCGGGTAAAGGCTATCCGCACAAAGCTTGCCACTATAAAGGAATATATCTTCGCCGGCGATAACCGACCTGAAGATATGACCGGTTTTGAAGATATCCTGAGCGAAGCAAGTCCTGATTCTGTATCTGTACCGCTAAACGGCACGGATGGCTGCGGTCTCTATTTCACCTCAGGCACCACCGGTATTCCCAAGCCGATTTTGCTAACCCATGCCAATATGGAAAGCGCAGCTATAGTCGAGCAAAAGCATCATCACCAGTCGCACACCGATAATTTTATTCTTATTCCGCCCCTGTACCACACCGGCGCTAAAATGCACTGGTTCGGCAGCTTGCTGGTCGGCGGGCGGGCTACGCTGCTAACCGAAATAAGCCCCCAATATATATTTGAAGCTACTGATAAAGAGAATGGCACTATCTTGTGGCTTCTGGTACCCTGGGTTCAGGATATTCTAGAGTCGCTGGACGCCGGAGAGCTGGACAAGAGCAACTACGATTTGAGTAGCTTGCGACTGATGCACATCGGAGCACAGCCGGTGCCGCCCAGCCTGATAAAGCACTGGAAGAAATACTTCCCCGATGTACAGTATGATACCAATTACGGTCTGAGTGAGTCCTCAGGACCCGGATGTGTCCACCTCGGCATAGAAAACGAAAGAAAGGTCGGAGCTATTGGCAAAGCCGGATATGGCTGGCAAACACGCATTGTAAATGATAAGGGTGAGGATGTAGCTCAGGGAGAAGTCGGTGAGCTGCTGGTCAAAGGTAACGGAGTGATGAAGGAATACTACAAGAACCCGGAAAAGACAGCTGAGACTGTCAGAGACGGCTGGCTATACACTGGTGACATGGTCAGAGAAGATGAGGAAGGTTTTATCTACATTGTTGACCGAAAGAAAGACATTGTTATTAGCGGCGGAGAAAACATCTATCCGGTCGAGGTAGAGGAGGTTATCCAGTATCATCCCAAAGTTCATGATGTGGCTATAATTGGACTCCCCGACGAAAGGTTAGGGGAAATAGTAACCGCCGTTATCGCCGTGAAGCAAGGGGAAACACTGACCGAAGAGGAGATAAAACAGTTCTGTGACCAGGATTTACCCCAATTTAAGAGGCCAAAGCGTATTATATTTGATGCGGTACCCCGAAATCCCACCGGCAAAATAGAAAAACCGAAGCTAAGGCAAAAATACGCAGGGCTAAAAGAAAGTTTTAAACTATAAACTATTTTAGACTCGAAAACCTAATCACTAGTAAAAATAAAAATGGAGGTGAAAAATGAAGAGAAATGTAATCGTAATTGGTGTGGCCTTAGTAATGGTAGCGTTGCTCTTTGGTGCCTGCCAGGCAGGCCCAACTGCGGAGAAACCGGTGGAACTCTCCTACAGTAATTTCTTTCCTCCCACCCATGCCAACTCCGTGGCTGCTGAAAGCTGGATAGCGGAGATAGAGAAGCGCACCGGCGGCAGGGTCAAGATTACCTACTATCCGGGAGGCACGCTGACGCCGGCTCCTCAGTGCTACGACGGTGTAGTTCAAGGTATTTCTGATATTGGTATGACCTGCCTTGCCTACACGAGAGGTCGCTTTCCTCTTATGGAGGGTGTTGACCTTCCCCTTGGCTACCCCAGCGGCACAGTAGCCACCAGAGTCGTTAACGATGTTTACCAGAAATATCAGCCAGCGGAACTGGCGGATACACACACACTTTATTTTCATGCCCACGGACCCGGACTGCTCCACTCTGAATCTCCGGTAAGAACCCTGGATGACATTAAGGGTATGAAGATAAGATGCACCGGCCTTGCTGCCAAGATTGTGGAGGCGCTTGGCGGTACCCCGGTGGCTATGTCTCAGGGAGAGACTTATGAAGCCCTGCAAAAGGGGACGGTTAGCGGCACCTTCGGTCCTATCGAGGTGCTGAAAGGCTGGAAGCAGGCGGAGGTCATCAAACATACCACCAATTGCTACCAAACCGGTTATACTACCGCAATGTGGGTTGGCATAAACCTGGAAAAATGGGACTCGCTACCAAAGGACATACAAGAAATTTTCACCGAGGTAAGTGAGGAATGGATTGAGGTCCATGCTAAAGTCTGGGATGATGCCGACGCTGCCGGTCGGGAATATACCCTAAGCCTGGGCAATGAAATCATTGAGCTTTCAGCTGGAGAGGCTACCCGTTGGGTAGAAGCGGTTGAGGCTCTACCAGATGAATATATCGCCGCTATGGATGCCGCCGGCTTGCCCGGTGAAGAGCTGGTCACCGAGGCAAAAAGCCTCATCAGTAAATACAGCCAATAGAAATTAGGCCATATTTATATGTCCCGTTTAAGGAAATTTACCGGGCAGTTAAGCTACTGGTTTAACTGGATAGCAGGTGGCGGGCTGGTAGTGATGATGCTGCTTACCTGCGCTGATGTGGTTATGCGCTCTGCTGGCCGGCCCATCCCGGGTACTTTTGAGATAGTCGGTTTTCTTGGTGTCATCATAGCTGCCTTCGCCATTGCCTATACCCAAGTCTTAGGTGGACATGTCGCTATTGACTATCTTGTGGTACGCCTGCCTCGCCGGCGCCAGAGTATTATAAGGTGCATCACTTCCCTCGCCGGTGCCGGGCTTTTCGCCTTACTTGCCTGGCAGAGCTACCTGTTTGCCGGAAGCTTATGGGCCAGCGGCGAAGTGTCACCCACCGAGAAGATACCCTTTTTCCCTTTCGTGTATGGCCTGGCTCTGGCTTGCCTGCCGGTCAGCCTGCTCCTGCTACTGGACTTCTTTAAGTCACTGACTCAGGCGGTGAGAAAATGAACCCCGGTGTTATTGGCGCTATTGGCATAGGGGCTCTATTTGTCCTGCTTTTCTCTGGCTTGCCGGTCGGTTTCCTCCTAGCCCTCCTGGGCCTTATAGGTTTTAGCTACCTTACTACTTTTGGAGCTGGTGCCAATCTCATCGCCAAGGACTTCTTCTCCAATTTCTCGGCTTATTCCCTGACGGTTATCCCAATGTTTATTTTCATGGGGCAAATAGCCTTCTATTCAGGGACGAGTCAGCGACTTTATGATTTCGCCTATAAAATGGTGGGACAGTTACGTGGCGGACTGGCTATGGCGACAACTGTAGCCTGCGCCGGTTTTGCGGCTATCTGCGGCTCGACAAATGCCACCGCCGCTACTATGGGTACTGTAGCCATACCAGAGATGAAAAGGTATCACTATGACCCAAAACTAGCTACCGGTTGTGTGGCTGCCGGCGGCAGCCTGGGCATACTCATCCCGCCAAGTGTTATCTTCATCGTTTACGGAGTGATGACCCAGCAGTCCATAGGCAAACTTTTTGTGGCTGGCATCCTGCCCGGCATACTGCTCACCGGGCTATTCATAGCCACCATCTACATATTATGCCAGAGGAACCCCAATCTGGCTCCCCCCGGACCGAGGGTAAGCTTAAAGGAAAAACTGGCATCACTATCGGAATTAGCTGAGACAATAATCCTATTTACCCTAGTCATGGGGGGTCTATTTACCGGTTTCTTTACCCCCACCGAGGCTGGGGCGGTTGGGGCTGGTGGGGCACTAATTATTGCTCTGGCCAGAAGAAAACTTACCTGGCAGGGATTCAAAGCTTCTATACTGGATACCACAAAACTATCCTGTATGGTCATGGTTATCGTGACCGGTGCCGTTGTTTTCGGTCATTTCTTAGCCGTGACCAGGATTCCTTTTAACCTGGCAACGTGGGTGGCGGAACTCCCCATTCCTCCAACCGCGGTTATAGCTCTAATCATTACAAGCTATCTTATCGGTGGTTGTTTTATCGACTCACTGGCACTTATCTTACTTACCGTACCCATTTTCTTCCCGGTGATTACCACTCTGGGCTATGACCCCATCTGGTTTGGAGTGATAATAGTCCTGGTAACTCAGATAGGGGTAATATCGCCGCCCTTAGGAACCAACGTTTATATTATTAGCGGAGTAGCAGAAGATGTGCCACTGGGTACAATATTCAGGGGTGTCATCCCCTTTCTGATAGCCCTGATAGTCTGTACCGCTATTATCGTGGCTTTCCCACAGGTGGCACTTTTCCTGCCCAGCCTGATGAGGTGAATGGTGGGCGGTACTGGACTTGAACCAGTGACCTCTGGTATGTGAAACCAACGCTCTACCAACTGAGCTAACCGCCCGAAGACATACCTATTTTAGCCCCAAAAATCAGCTTTGTAAAGACAGGCAATCTATTGCACACTGTCACTTTCCCAACTGTTCTTTAACCAGGCTGCCAACATACTCGGCTATAGCCGGGGCGGCGGTCAGGCCGGGGGACTCAATTCCGATGAGGTTGATAAATCCGGGCAGACCCTTATCGCTTTCCTCCCTGATTACGAAGTCCCTGAAGTCTCCCTCTGGCTCCTGAAGCTTCGGTCTGATACCAGCCATTTCCGGTTCCAGGTCATCATACTCCAGAAAGGGCAGCAGTTTTCTTGCTGAATCGTAGAAAAGCGACTTGTGTTGACTGTCAACAGCGTAATCTATGCTATCCACATAGTGAACACTGGGACCTAACCGCATCCTCCCCCCCATGTCAAGAGTAACATGAATGCCAAGACCGGTGAGGTTGGCAGATGGTACCGGATATATCAACCTTTTAACTAGAGTGTTTTTGCCTCTACCTACACTAAAATACTCTCCTTTGCAATAGTGCAGTTGATATCCAGCTTTGGCGATATCTATTCCAGCCAGCTCAGCTACATTGTCGCTCTGGAGGCCCGCACAATTTACCAAAAGCCTCGTGGTAAAGGAAAATGCTCCGGTGCTATCTTCCACACTCAACTCGTACCCATCAGCTACCTTTTCTATCCCGACGACTTTCGTTTGATAGACTATCTGGACTCCCTTCCCCCTGGCGCTGGCAACAAAGTGTTTCATTAACGCATGCGAGTCAATAATGCCGGTTGACGGGGACGAAATAGCCACCACTCCAGTTATATTTGGCTCTAACTCCTTTATCTCCTGTTTTGACAGCATCCTCAAACCCTGGGCACCATTTCTCTGTCCCTTCTCCAGCAATGCCTGCAGTTCCCCGCTCTCCTCATCACTTGTAGCCACTATCAACTTTCCCAGTTTCCTATGACCTATACCGTGCCTCTCACAGAGCTCATAAAGGATACGGTTTCCAATGACACACATCCTTGCCTTTAGCGAGCCTTCAGGATAATAGATACCGGCGTGGATAATCTCGCTGTGCCGACTGCTTATTTCTTGACCGAATGTTTCATTCTTTTCCAGCACATAGACTTCCCTGTCCTCACTCCCTACCTGTGCCGCTATGGCTAAGCCGATTACACCAGCGCCAATGATAGTAATATCAACTTTATATGACATACTGGAACCCCTTTGTTTTACAGAGGGTAATTAAACAAGACAGTGGTTGGGCAATGGCGATAGGAGAGTAGCGGTCTTCACTCATGCGTCTTCTTAACATAGACCCTGATTTCACCGCCCTCCTCCTCCACCCCCAGATACTCGTTGCGGGTAGCTTCGCACCAAGCGGGCATATCCTGTTTTATCCCCTTATCATCAGCCACTACCTCCAGGACCTCTCCCGGCTTCAACTCCTTAAACCTCTCCGCCGTTTTGACAATAGGCATCGGGCAATAAAGCCCCACACAATCCAAGGTCTGGTCTGCCTTCATCCTTTCCTCCTTGATTTGTCTGTAGTGACTTAGATGAAAAGGGTTACCTTTGATTTACGTGCCTCATTCAAGAAATAGGCGGCACCGGCCAAGCTAGTAACTTCACTGCGGAAAGTCTCTTCTTCTGCAGGCAAGCCCATCACCCCACATGTAGTTGTGCAGGCAATAATGTTTACCCCCATATTGTGAGCCATAGTGATATACTCGCTGACAGAGGGCATATTGGCCTCCTTCATTAACCTCTTCATCATCCAGGTACCCAAGCCAAACATATTAAACCTGGAAAGCTTTAATCTCTTGCTGCCGCCCCGGTTCATGAAGTTCAGCATTTTTCTCATCAGTCCTTTACTTCTAATACTACCTTCATCTTTCTTAATGATATTCAGCCCCCAGAAGGTGAAGAACATACTCACTTCCATTCCCATGCTGGCACCGGTGGCTGCCAGCATAAAAGCGGCCAAAGCACGCTCCAGGTCTCCACTTAAGACAGCTATGGTTAATTTCTCCTTCTCTTCTGCCATCTAATCTCAACCCGTTAGTCTTTCTCGCCCTTAATCTCGGCTCCACAGTGAGGGCATACTTTTTTGTCTCGGGAGACAGGTTTTCGGCACTTAGGGCAATAAAATACGGTTAACCCACAAGCCTGGCAGTATGGAAACGATGTTTCCACCATCTCCTCATCACAGTAAGGACAAAAACGGCGTTCTCTTTCCGGTTTCTGCTCTGCTCCCATCATTCCTTCCCTCCTTGTGCTTTCTTTCTGCCCCGGTAATCCTTGATAGCTTTATGCAAGGCCTGGGCACCCAAATTGGAGCAATGGAATTTATTCTTGGGTAATCCCTCCAATTCATCAGCCACTACCTGAGGAGTGATTTTCATTGCTTCCTCCAGCGTCTTACCTATGGCCATTTCGCTAACCATACTGGAAACGGCAATCGCCGCCCCACAACCGAAAGTCTTAAACTTAACGTCTTCCAGACGATTATCTTTAACCTTAATATAAAAGGCCATCATATCCCCGCAAATCGGATTACCTATCTCGCCAATACCATCAGGGTTCTCAATCTCCCCCACATTGCGGGGATTCATAAAATGCTCCATCACCTTTTCACTATATATCGGCATATTACCTGCCTCCTTTGCCTGTTTTGGTAAATTTAGAATAAAGTGGTGACATTTGCCGCAGTCTGTCCGCAATAGCTGGCATCACCTCAAGAACATAGTCTACATCTTCATGGTTATTATTTACACCAAAAGTGAAGAGAACAGAACCTTGAGCCAGCTCGTGAGACAGTCCTATACCGATGAGCACGTGGGAAGCTTTAAGTGCTCTTGAGGTGCAGGCTGAGCCGCTGGAGACGGCGATTCCCTGGCTATTTAACAACATAAGCATGGCTTCGCCCTCAATAAACCGTACACAGAAGCTGGCGTTTCCGGGAAGGCGATGCCGGGGGTGACCGGTAACCACCACATGGTCAATCTTAGCCGGTAATTCCGCCAGCAAGCGGTCACGGAGCGGAGTGAGATGCTTGATTCTAGCTCCCATATTAGTTCTGGCCAACTCAGCAGCCTTGCCCAAACCGACAATAGCCGGGATATTTTCCGTACCGGCTCGCCGCCCTCCTTCCTGTACCCCACCATCCAGCAGAGGCATAATACGCACTCCTTTTCGCACCCAGAGGGCACCTACCCCTTTGGGTCCATAGAACTGGTTTCCAGCCAGACTTAAGGTGTCTACCCCCAGTTCCTTTATGTCAACCGGTATGGTTCCAGCGGTAGCCACGGCATCAGTATGGAAAATCACGTTATTCTCCCTGGTTATTTTGGCAATCTCCGGTATTGGCTCTATAGTGCCCACTTCACCATTGGCATGCATGACGGATACCAGCACCGTATCTTTCCTGATGCTCCGCCTGACATCCTCAGGGTCAACCACTCCATACTTATCCACCGGAAGTAAGGTCAGCTCAAAGCCCCATTTCTCCAGGGTTCTTGCTGAGTGCAGTACTGAGAAGTGTTCAATTGCCGAGATTACCACATGCTTACCCTTGGCTTGTTGGGCTAGCGCCAGACCCTTGACAGCAGAATTATTACTCTCAGTGCCACTGCCGGTGAATATTATTTCCTCAGCATTGGCCCCAATAAGCTGAGCCACCTGGACTCGAGCAACCTCTATGGCTTCCCGAGCAGCATCTCCCCAATCATGAAGAGAGGACGGGTTGCCAAAGAACTCCCCCAGGTAAGGCACCATCGCCTCGCTGACTTCAGGGAGAAGAGGGGTAGTGGCAGCATTATCTAAATACACCCGCCTCATATCTAAACCTCCACTATGCTTTCATCAATTCGGTTCGCAGTTTATGAAAAAGTTCCTGCTCTATTTCAGCGTGGGCTTCAAGCAACTTCCGTGTGTGGCTTATATGGGCACGCATATCATGTGCGCTTGCCTCCCACAAGTGACGAGATAACCCGCCGCTGACCAGCTCAGCAACATGTTTCTTGGAATGAGCAAGGCGATTCCTCAGGTCTTCATGCTCAAGAAGTAGAGAGCGCAAGGCTGACGCAAGTTCCTTATTTCCGTGCTTTTCAAAGACAGTTAAAAGTGCTGTTTCCTCACGGCTAAAGTGCGCCCGAAGCCCCTGGTCAATTGCCTCCAGCGTCTTTTGCAACTTTTGCAGACCCTGCTCCTGCCCAAACCTTCCCGGCATGAAAGTTTCTTTGCCCTTGTCCAGGCCTACCATTGCTTCGGCGTCGCTTGCTACCTGCTCCAGACTCTGGACCCCCTGCATGATTGACTTATGCTCCTCAATAATCTTCTCAATCAGAGCCAGAGCCTCTTCCATAAGTTCACCCCTCAAAATTTCATCTACTCATCAAGCCACTAAAAAGTATAGCATAAAGTCAGCTGATAGAGTTAGACTCCTCTCCCAGCCTGATGTCTCTAAGATACCCTTTGCCCCAAGCGATATAGCACCACCCCGGTGCCACCAAGGGCAAGCCCGGTAACGACCATAAAGACACCACTGGCGGTAACCGACTGGGTAAGGCCAAAAGCAACAACGGCGAGGTACAGATAATTCTCCAGGTTCAAAGCCTGTGCGTAGGTCAGTTGCTGTGGGTCTGTCGGGTCGTAGCGTCCGTCTCCCAGCAGGTCACTATATGTCGGAGCTATTCCCCGACGGTGTTCCCTTATGGTGTCGCCAGCTTCCATCGCTTCCTCTAAGGAATCAATGATCTCACCCTCCAACTCCGATTCAATGCCGAGGGTTACTTGCTCCACATGCATCGCTTCCACCAGCTGATTGTTCCTAGCCACGCCCTGTCCAATGAACACAGCACCCAAGACTACAGCCACCACGCCCAACAGCAGTATTACTAAAGACATCTTTTTCATGATTTTACCTCCTTTGCAACGCGGGATTAGCTCCCTCTTACCAAGTATATGATACAATTATAATTAAGATATGTATGTGATATAAATCACATACAGTTATTGAGCCACATTATATAATCTCATCAAGATAGAAAGTAATAGATGATGAGTTTTCTATCTTTAAGGAGGTAGTATAATGTGGTATATGCATGAAGGTATGGGCTGGTGGATGGTTTTCGGCGGTGTCGGGATGGTAATATTCTGGGGAGGACTTATCGCTCTCACCGTCTGGGGAATCACAAAGCTAAATAGGCGAAATGACTCCCCCCCAAGACACGACCCGTTAGATATAGCCAGAGAGCGCTACGCCAGGGGAGAAATATCCAAAAAAGAGCTTGAGCAGCTAAAGAAAGACTTGTACTAGTTTTCAGCTGGGTCAGAGAAAAAGCCAATGACGGGGAAACCAAATTCTAAGAAGACTGAGAGGGCTCGTATTCCCATAACCGGGATGACCTGCACCACCTGTGCCGCTACTATTGAGAAGGGTCTGGCGGAGACTGCCGGGATAGAGCAAACCAGGGTTAACTTCGCCTCAGAGAAGGCTTCTATAGAGTATGACCCATCCAAGATAAGTCTCGCCAGGATTAAGGACACCATATCTCAATTGGGCTACGGGACAGCGACCAGGAAGTCCATCTTTCCGGTAGGTGGCATGACCTGTGCTTCCTGCGTTGCTCGTGTCGAGCAGGCACTATCCAGTGTGCCCGGGGTAATTTCCGCCAATGTCAACCTAGCTTCAGAGAAAGCCACCGTAGAATATATTGAAGGGACAGAGTTTACTGAACTAAGACGAGCAGTAGAAGATGCTGGTTATGAACTGGGCTCGGAAGCCGAGACCCTGGAAGATGTTACTACCGCCGCCCGGCGAGAAATTAAGCGCGTAAGAAACAGGTTCATCTTTGCCGCTGTCCTCGGCTTAGCAATCATGATTTTAGGCTTTGGACCCTCTTTTATGGGAAAGCCTTATCTACTCTGGGCTCTGGCAACTCCGGTACAGTTCTGGGCGGGGTGGCGGTTCTACAAAGGCACCTGGGGAGCGCTAAGGCACCGAACCGCCGATATGAATACCCTGATTGCCGTAGGCACATCAGCGGCTTACTTTTACAGCGTGGTAGCCATCCTCTTCCCCAGTCTTTTCGTCGCTGCTGGGAGAGAACCTTCCCTGTATTTCGATACTGCGGCCTTGATTATTGGTTTGATTCTCCTCGGTCGTTTTCTGGAGGCTAGAGCTAGGGGACAGACCTCAGAGGCAATCAAGAAGCTCATCGGTATGCAGCCGAAGACAGCACTGGTTATCCGTGACGGCGAGGAGAGGGAAATTCCCGTTGAAGATGTTCAGGTCGGTGACCTTATCCTGGTGCGACCAGGCGAGCGAGTGCCCGTGGATGGCATAATTCGCCAGGGTTATTCCAGCATTGATGAGTCTATGATTACCGGTGAGAGCATCCCGGTGGAGAAAAAAGCGGGTGATGAGGTTATCGGTGCCACCATTAATAAGACAGGCAGCTTTCAGTTCGAGGCGACCAAGGTGGGTAAGGATACCGCCCTGGCTCACATCATCCGGATGGTGGAGGAAGCCCAGGGAAGCAAGGCTCCAATTCAGCGCCTGGCTGATGTTATCGCCAGCTATTTCGTGCCGACAGTGATTGGCATTGCCATCGCCACTTTCATAATTTGGTACTTCCTGGGGCCAGCTCCAGCCTTCACTTTCGCCCTTCTCAATTTTGTCGCCGTGCTCATTATTGCCTGTCCCTGCGCTCTGGGGTTGGCGACTCCAACCGCTATTATGGTAGGCACCGGCAAAGGAGCTGAGAATGGTGTTCTCATCCGGAGTGCTGAAGCACTGGAAAGGTCTCACAAGATAAGTACCGTGCTGCTAGATAAAACGGGTACTCTGACCCGAGGTGAACCCAAGGTAACTGATATAACCTCTGTCCCCTCTTCCTCTCAAGAAGAGATTCTTCAGCTGGCGGCCTCGGCTGAACACGGCTCGGAACACCCACTCGGTGAGGCTATAGTCAAGGCAGCTTCGGAGAAGAAATTAAAACTATCCCCAGCCTCAGATTTCAATGCTGTTCCAGGGCACGGCATAGAGGCTTTAGTAGAAGGCAAGAAACTCCTCCTGGGTAACCTTAAACTGATAAAGGATAGAGGTCTTTCTCTGAATGGATTGGAGGAAGAAGCCAATCGCCTCTGGGAGAAAGGTAAGACAGTGATGTTTATCGCCCTGGATAGCCAGGTAGTGGGAATCATCGCCGTAGCTGATACCATCAAGCCCAACGCCAAAGAGGCGCTGGAAGAGATACACAAGATGGGCGTCGAGACGGTTATGCTCACCGGAGACAACCAGCGCACTGCTGAGGCCATTGCCCAAGAGGTGGGCGTTGACCACATCCTCGCTGAGGTGCTTCCTGAACATAAGGCTCAGGAGGTCAAAAAACTACAGGAGGAAGGAAAGGTGGTGGCAATGGTGGGTGACGGAATAAATGATGCTCCAGCTCTGGCTCAGGCTGATATCGGCATCGCCATCGGCACCGGTACCGATGTCGCCATGGAGACTGGAGATATTACGCTGATTAGTGGTGATTTGACGGGAATTGTAACTGCCATATCTTTGAGCAAGCGCACTATGAGAACTATTAAGCAGAACCTCTTCTGGGCCTTTGCCTACAATACTGCCCTCATCCCGGTGGCGGCAGGAGTGCTATATTTTGCCTTCGGGAGTACGGGTGTACCCTCAGGACTTCAATTTATTCTGGGCGACTACGGGTTCCTGAATCCGATTCTAGCCGCAGCCGCCATGGCAGCTAGCTCTATCACCGTGGTACTTAATTCACTGCGCTTAAGAAGATTTAAGCCAGCCAGATTAGCCGACTAATACAACTTTGAGGAGAACTAATGTATTACTTTGCTTATGCCTCCAACCTCAATCGCAAGCAGATGCTGGAACGCTGCCCGGACAGCAAGCCCAAATTTATGGTTACCCTCCCCAACTACAACCTGATATTTGCCGGCTGGTCCAGAAAGTGGCGGGGAGGAGTCGCCACCATCAAGCGATTCGGCGGGGAGAAAGTTCTCGGTGGTATCTATGACATTTCGGAACAATGTTTACGGCAACTGGATAGATACGAAGAAGACTACGACAGACTCAAGGTTACCGTGTTTACCGAAGTTGACGAGCCCATAGAAGCAATAACCTATATCAAGTCCGGGCTATTGGAAGAAACACAGCCTTCAAAAGAATACCTGTCTATTATTCAGCAGGGCTACAGAGATTGGGGGCTCGTTTAGATAAATTAACTACGGGTCGCAGCTTGCTGTGCTTGACTATTATTTTGCCAGTCGTTGCAGGTAACGGTGCGCCTGAAGTGCCGCCTTAGCTCCTTCGCCAGCAGCAACAATGATTTGCTTCTCAGGCACATCAGTTACATCTCCGGCAGCATAAAGTCCGGGCACTGTGGTTTCACAGGCCGGTGTTACCGGCACCTCTCCCCATTTATTGAGTTCAACAAGCCCTTTTACTGCTCCAGAGTTGGGCACCAGCCCAATTTCAATGAAAACCCCGGTTACGTCCAGCTGCTTCTTCTCGCCACTCTTGAGGTCTTTTATCAGCACTCCTTCAACCAAATCCTGGCCTTTAATCTCCTGGGTTTGATGTTCAGTGAAAATGCTCAGATTTTGGGCATCGGCTAGCTTATCAACAAGAATGGCATCGCCGGTTAACGGAGTCAGCGAAACCAGGTCCACATGCTCGGCGATTTTTATCATATCTAAAGTCGCCTCAAGTGCCGAGTTGCCCCCTCCCACCACCACCACCCTTTGCCCGGCGAAAACAGGACCATCACAGATGGCACAATAAGTTACCCCTCTGCCGGTCAGCTCTGCCTCACCCAGCACATTCAGCTTCCTGGGACTTTTGCCGGTGGCAAAGATTACCGCCCTTGCCTGATATCTATTATCGCCTTCAGATATAGCCTCAAAGCCCCCATCAATCTTCTCCAGCCGGGACACCTTTTCACCAATCTTTTGGTCGATGGGGAACTGGCTCACCTGAGTTTGGAATTTGTTTATTAACTCCGGCCCCTCAATAAATTGATAACCAAGATAGTTCTCAATACCCCAGGTATTATTTATCTGCCCACCAATATCACCACTAATCAGCAACGTCTTGAGCTGCTTGCGCGCCGCATATACACCAGCCGCAATTCCCGCTGGTCCTCCACCTATTATCATCAAATCATACACAACTGCCTCCTGAATACAAACCAGATTACCTATGATAGCAGGCTATCTAACCTGGTCTGGTTAAACCCGACCATCACTTCATCATCAATAATGACTACGGGGACACTCATCTGTTTTGACTTCTGTATCATTTCCCTGGCTTTATCTCTATCCACCGCCACGTTGTACTCGGTAAAAGATACGCCTTTTCGCGACAGATAATCTTTCGCCCTATGGCACCAGGGACAGGTGGGAGTCGTATAGATAACCACTTTCTTGTCAGTCATTTTTCTACCTCTTTATAGATATAGTAATAGTTTCGTTAATCTTCCGGGTGAATATGCTCACCCACTACGGGGTTGCCGCACACTGGACAAGTAGCCACTAACATCTTCTGGCAATTGGGGCATGCACCAGGAACTTTAGATTCATACCCGCACCCCGGACAGACATACTTGACGTCTTGCATCAAACCGCCTCCAACCATTTAGTAACCAAATCTTATATTTACATACCAAAGAATGTCAAGGCTTCCTATTGAAAATGGCACCAGCCAGCCGAAAATATTAAATGATACTGTTTAATAACCTATCCCACTGACCCCTCTATTATGATATTTGGTGACCTCACCCCCTATGTCCCCCTCTCCTTATCAAGGAGAGGGGGAAGATTTTGAAAAGAGGGGGCTCCGCCCCTCTTAAACACCCCCACATTATTTCTTCAGAGTAGGGAGAGTCGAAGAGAGGCGAAGCCTCTCTTATATAACTCCCCTCCCCCTTCCCCTTATTAAGGGGAAGGGGGATAAAGGGGGATGGGGTTACCTAATAAACACTTAAGGGGGATGGGGTTAATAAACAATCCTAATATCTCTCCCATTTCCATCCTAGAGCCATATATTATAGAATATAAAGTGGCGAAAGAATTGGCAGGAAGAAAAGCAGCCTATTTTCCATCCCGCCATTAACGATTTGGAAGGCGGGGTCCTAAATAATAAAAGGGAGTTTAGCCGTGGTAACTGAACAGGATAAAACCCTAGGTGTACTTAAAATAGCTATCCGGATGGAAATCGACGGCAAGGAATTCTACCTGAAAGCGAGTCAGGCAAGCAGTAATGAGCTGGGCAAGAAGCTGCTGGAATCGCTAGCTGCTGAAGAAGACGTTCACCGACAGAAGTTCAAGGAAATACATGATGCTATCCGGAATAAAATAACCTGGCCCAAGACAGATTTTCAGCCTGATGGTGGCATAAGGCTTAGAACCATATTTGCCAGGACAACTGAAGAGATGAGTTCTGGTTTCAGGACCAAAGATACAGAACTTGATGCCGTACAGACAGCGATGGATATGGAAAACAAGACCTACGATTTCTATCAAACTCAACTCAAGAACGCTACCCATTATGCTGAGAGAGAATTCTACGAGGCTTTAGCCTTCCAGGAAAAAGAACACCATCTAATCCTGCTTGACTATTACGAATTCCTCAAAAACCCGGCAGCCTGGCTTGTTGGCAAGGAACATCCCTCTCTGGATGCCGGCTAAGGCTGCAGACAAAATAGTGTTTAGGAGGGGCCAATGAACAAAGATGAAATCATTACTTTGCTGAACAAAGACCTTCAGGATGAGCATGGCGTCATCATTCAATATCTGAACCATGCCTACGCCATGGGTGAAGGTGAGATGGCTTGTGAGATTGAGGCAGCCGCCAGAGATGAAATGCGCCACCTGGACTGGCTGGCAGAGACCATAGCCGAGTTGGGTGGCACACCCAGCCTTGAGAGGGGCACTATGCTTATGGGTGGTGAAACCGTCGCCGACTGGATGGGGAATAACGTGCTGCTGGAAAAAGGCGCCATAAATCAATACCAGGAACACATCAAGCTTGTTGACGACCCCAAAATAAAGCGATTGCTGGAACGCATCCTGTCCGACGAAGAATCACACCACGGTAGTTTTGAGCACTTTGCCGAGAAGGCAAAGAGGAAAGGAATGAAGGATATAAGAGGCAGTCGCCAGGACAAGACAACCCGGACGCTTAACTGGGGCGTTGAGCATGAGTACACTGTCATCCTCCAGTACCTGCTCCATTCCTACATGACACCCAATAAAGAAGCTCAAGAGCAACTGGCAGACCAGGCTATTAACGAGATGCAGCATCTAGGCTGGCTCGCCGAGGAGATAGTTGGTAGCGGCGGCAATCCAAAAATAGAACACACC
>JABUBL010000039.1_pt1 | contig 25000 bp, 25 predicted proteins | sample 7240371 | NCBI WGS metagenome assembly JABUBL01 (sample SAMN07256343, study PRJNA390944) | subsurface metagenome | isolation source: Methane hydrate marine sediment | place: Pacific Ocean: Eastern North Pacific, ODP site 1244 | collected 2002
TTTGCACGTGCAGGTATACTGAAAGGCATAGATGCGACCTGCTTTTCCTCCGTCGCTTCCGAACTGAAGGCCGGAGGAGCCAACTACCTGACAGAAGACGTGGTATGCAGAGGAAAGATAGTTACCGCCTCCGGCCCTCGTGCTGCTGAGGCTTTCGGGCACAAACTGCTGTCCTTGCTCAAGAAGGAAGAGGAGTGAGGGCGGTCGTTCAGCGAGTAAGCCGGGCAGCGGTCAGGGTGGATGGAAACCAAAAGGCTTCGATCTCGAAGGGGCTCTTGGTTCTACTTGGAGTTGAGAGAGGGGACAGCGCCGAAGAGATTGTCCGCTTCGCCGAGCGACTTCCGAGACACCGGTTCTTCACCGATGCCGACGGCAAGATGAATCTTTCACTTAAAGATGTCGGAGGAAGCATTCTTGTTGTTTCCCAGTTTACCCTTGCCGCCAATCTTGCAAAAGGTCTGCGACCCTCTTTCGATCCGGCGATGGAACCTGATCGAGCTCGAGAGTTTGTGGGAGTCTTTGTTGATACGCTTCGATCAGCTGGGATAGATGTTAGAGAGGGTGTTTTTGGTGCGCATATGGAGGTCGAATTAGTCAACGATGGCCCTGTAACGTTCGTATTCGAAGGAGCCCTGTGATGGTCACCAGTATGACAGGACAAGGAAGGGCCGTTGCTCTTATCAAACCTGAAGGTCTGCGTCTGACCGTGGAGGTGCATTCGCTCAACCACCGTTACCTTGAGGTAAGCGTTAAGCTGCCTGATCAGCTGGCGGGTTACGAGGAAAAGATCAAACAGGTGATAAAAGAGAACTTAAACCGCGGGTCGGTGAGTGTCGCCGTCCACCTTGAAGAGTCCAACGGCAAGCAGCTGGTTCTTACCCCGGCAGTGCTTGACGATTTCCTGCGTCTTCTAAAGGAATTGCGAAAGCGGGTGTCTGTATCTGAAGAAATAACCCCTGAGCTGCTCTTCCGAATCCCCGGTCTTATCAAGGAAGAGCCTCGTGATGTAGAGACGGCCAAGCTCTGGGAATACACGAAGCGCTTGGTTGCTCGTGCGGTTAAGGATTTAATAAGGATGCGCCGCGCCGAAGGAAGGAACCTTGAGAAGGATCTAAGAGGACGCCTTAAAGTCATCAACAGCAATCTGAGTGCTGTCAAGCGCAGGGTTCCTGGCCGAATCAAAGAAAAACGCGCCAAGCTTCTGGAGCTTCTGGAAGAGATGAAGATTGAACCTGACCGCAACCGGTTGTTGCAGGAGGTTCTCTATTTCTCGGAGCGGTTCGATATCCATGAGGAGTGCGTTCGACTTGAAAACCATATAAAGCTCTTTAGGGAGACACTTCGGGCCAAGGAATCCAACGGCCGAAGGCTGAACTTCATCACCCAGGAGATGATGAAGGAGACCAACACCATCGGATCTAAGGCGAACGATACCGCGATTACCCACTTCGTTATAGCTATGAAAGAAGAGGTAGAAAAGATTCGCGAGCAAGTCCAGAATGTTGAGTAGGAACCCATTTTTGTTTATACTTTCGGCTCCCTCAGGTGCGGGGAAGACAACATTGTGCCGCTCGCTTGTGCGGCGCGATGACAAGGTTCGCTACTCGGTTTCGGCAACCACCCGGCCGAGGCGCGGCAAGGAAGAAAACGGCAAGGCCTACCATTTTGTAAGCGACGAGGAGTTTTCGAGCCTGGCCGAGCAGGATGGTTTGCTTGAATGGGAGGAGGTTTACGGTTATCGCTACGGCACTCCTAAAGCCCAGGTCCAGGAGCTGCTCGCAGCGGGGTTTGACGTTGTGTTGGATATGGACATTAATGGAGCGCTTCATCTCAAGAGGCTTTACCCTGAGAGCGTGACCGTTTTTTTGCTGCCGCCCAGCCTTTTCGAGCTACGCCGCAGGCTTACCGCAAGGGGACGGGACGATCGCGAGACGATCGAGGTGCGCCTTGCGCGTGCCGAGGCCGAGATCGAACGGGCTAGGGAGTTCGATTACGCGGTGATGAACGATTCGCTTTCTGCAAGCCTCGCTTTGCTTCAGGCTATCCTTGATGCGGAACGCGCTCGCATTGCGCGAGCGAAAAAGATTAAACTGACGGAGGATTGATGCAAGAAATCTCTCTTGAGAAGATCTGGGAACGTTATGAAAACAAGTATCGCTTCCTGGCGATGGCATCGAGGGAAGCACGCCGCCTGATCGAGGAGGTGGCAGAGGGACGGATTGATGTGGTAGAAAACCCCTATAGCTTGGGGCTGGCACGCACCCTGCGTGGAGAGGCTGAAGAGAAGCAAGAATGAACGAAAGAGTTCTCCTTGGAGTAACCGGGTCAATAGCCGCGTACAAAGCCCCCTTGGTGCTGCGCAGGTTGAGGGATAGGGGATTTTGTGTTCGGGTGGTTTTGACAGAGGCGGCCCAGCATTTCATCGGGCGTGTTACATTCGAGTCATTGACCACCGATGGGGTCTACGATAACCTGTGGGCAAGGCGGGAGGCGCTTTCACATATCTCGCTTCTTGAAGGCACCCGTCTTGTTCTTATAGCCCCTGCAACCGCCGATATCATTGCAAAGGCTGCTCATGGTCTGGCCGACGATCTGCTCTCAAGCCTTATTCTGGCGGCAGACCCGAAGCTCTTGCTCTTTGCACCGGCAATGAACACCGGGATGTGGCGGAATCCGGCTACCCAGGAGAATATAGCCACCCTCAAGGAGCGCGGTGCCGGGTTTGTTGAACCTGGCGAGGGCGAGCTTGCATGCGGGATAGTCGGTAAGGGTCGGCTTGCTGAGATTGAAGAAATCGTGCTCGCTGCCGAGAGGTTGGTCCGAACACATCCGATTCTTGGAGGTAAAACGGTGGTTATTACCTGTGGTCGGACAGAGGAGGAGCTCGATCCGGTAAGGGTTATTACCAACCGATCATCCGGCAGGATGGGAGCAGAACTTGCCAGGGCGTTTGCCAGGGCCAGAGCCGATGTGACACTCCTCGCAGGCCAGGTGAGCGTGCCACTGCCCTGTGGGGTCCAGATCATCAGGGTGAACTCGGCAGCCCAGATGCTTGAACAGCTTACATCCCTTATGCCATCTACCGATGTATTGCTCATGGCAGCAGCTATCGCAGACTACAGACCACACCAACCTCCGGGCTATAAAATCAAGGATAGGGAGCTTACCTTAACCCTTTCTAAAACCCCAGACATTCTGTCCGCATTTGCAGATTCATCAACCGTTCGTATTGGTTTCTCTGTTGAAGCCGCGGAAGACTGGAGGGCTGCGGCGCTTGAAAAACTTACCTTAAAGAAGCTCGACGCGATAGTGGCCAATCCGGCTGAGGTTATAGGTAGAGAACAAACCGAGGCTGTGATTATCTATTCAGGCGGCGAGGAGATTGAGGTCCCACGCACGAGCAAGGAAGAGCTGGCGGAAAGGCTGGTTGAGGTGACCGCCGAACTTATGCAAAGGAAGGAGAGCCGTGGCTGAACCACTAGAAAGAGATGGGTTGCGAGTCCCACCCCACGCGTCTGAGGCTGAGGCAGCGGTCTTAGCCGCGATGCTTATCTCGCAGGAGGCCATGTACAAGGCGTTCGGGACCCTTCGTCCCTCCTGCTTCTACGACCGTAAGAACCGGCTTATCGCCGAGGCGCTGCAGGGGCTCTTCGAGCGCAACGAGACCGCCGATCTCGTAACTGTAAGCGAGGAGCTCAAGCGGCAAAAGAAGCTTTCCGATGCAGGAGGGCTGGGGTATCTCTCTTCCCTCGCCGAGAACGTAGTGGCGCCTGCACACGTCGAGGAGCATGCTCGCATAGTCTATGAGAAGTGGGTCCAGCGCAGACTTATAGGTATTGCCACCCGGATCGTTCAGGACGCCTATGATTCTAGCCAGCCTGTGGATGAGATGCTCGATAAGGCTGAGAATCTGATCTTCGAGATCAAGGAGTCCAAGCTGCGGCGGGGATTCGTGGCGCTCAAGGACCTTCTTGTACCTGCTATGCGCAATATTGACATGGCCAAACAGGAGGGACGTTACATCACAGGTATACGGACAGGTTTTACTGATTTGGATAAATGGACATCCGGTTTCCAGAAAGGGGAACTCGTAATCATCGCAGGCAGACCCTCTATGGGTAAGTCATCTCTTGCCACTAACATAGTCGTAGAAGCCGCCAGGCATACGGGCATAAGGGTAGGTATATTCAGTCTAGAGATGACCACTGAGATGCTTACAGAGCGGATCATCTGCTCAGAGGCCGGGGTCAGACTTTCAAAGATGCGTTCCGGGCGTTTGAGCATGGATGAGTATAGACGTATCTCGGAGGCTATGGGGAGACTTAATGAACTTCAAATCTTCATAGACGATTCCGCGTCGCTTACCGTACTGGAGCTTAAGGCCAAGGCGAGAAGGCTTCATGCAGAAGGTGAGGTAGGGATGTTTATCGTTGACTACATGCAGCTTATGGACGCATCAGCCGGGTTTGCAGGCCAGCGCAACCGTCAACAGGAGATTACCGAGATCAGTAGAGTTCTCAAGGCCTTGGCCAAGGAGATCAATGTGCCTGTAGTCGCCCTCTCCCAGCTTTCACGCCGTCCTGAGATGAGGGAAGACAAGCGGCCACAACTGGCCGATCTCAGAGAGTCCGGTTCCATTGAGCAAGATGCCGATCTTGTTATGTTGATATATCGGCCTGGATTCTATCAAACTAGCAAAGAAGAAAAGCACAGAGAAGAAGACAGAGAAGAGGATAGAGAGGAAATAGTAGTGACTGAAGAAAAGATAGCTAAAATAATTATTGCAAAACAACGGAATGGGCCTACTGGCGAATTTAAGATGGTGTTTTTGGATAAATACATGCGTTTTGAAGACTACACAGCGAGAGAAGAACCTGAGAGGATAGCACCTTCAGTAACAGAGGAGCCTTTAGATTGATTCGACAGCTTGGCCGGTATCTGATCTTCACCTTCCGGGCGTTCGGTGGGATGGGGTATGTCCTTCGTCGGCCTAAACTTATACTCAACCAGGTTTACCATCTTGGTCTTCTATCGCTGCCTGTCGTTTCATTTACCGCGATATTCATAGGGATGGTTGTTGCACTTATGGTTAGCTATCAGCTCGAGGCCGGTTTGCCCAAGTTCTACGTTGGCGCTACCGGTGGACGAACCATCCTTATCGAGCTTGCCCCGGTGATTATCTCGCTCCTGGTGGTGGCCAGGGTTGGTTCGAACATCACCGCCCGTATCGGCACCATGAAGGTTACCGAGCAGATAGACGCTTTGGAAACCATGGGCATCAACTCGGTTCACTATCTTGCACTGCCCATAATAATTGCGGGTGTGATCGTGGTCCCCGCGCTGGTGATCTACGGAAATCTCATCTCACTTGTCGCGGCCGCGGTTTCCGCCAAGGTGATCCTGAACATTCCGATAGCCGACTACGTCTTCGGTCTGCGGCGCTACGTGATACTCAATGACGTGCTTGGCGGCCTGTTGAAAACCTTGTTGTTCGGGCTTACTATGGGTTCTGTTTCATCCTACTACGGGTTCGAGACCGGCGTGGGGGCGGAAGGGGTTGGACGTTCGGTTACCTACTCGGTGGTTACCGCCGCGGCACTGATTATGGTTATAGATTTTAGCGTTGCCTTCTGGGTGTTCAGATGATAAAGGTTTCCGGGCTCTCCAAGGGCTTCTCTCGGCAGAAGGTGTTTGCCGACGTTAGTTTCGAGGCACACGACGGCCGCAGGGTGTTCATACTGGGCAAGTCGGGATCAGGTAAAACCGTGTTCCTCAAGTGCATACTCGGGTTGCTTGTTCCAGATTCTGGAAAGGTTCTTATAGATGGGGATGATGTGACAAGACTTATGGCAAAGCCTCGCTTCAAAAAGGAACTAACCCGCGTTCGACAGAGGATAGGGTATGTCTTTCAGGGCTCGGCACTCCTGGATTCCCTCTCCGTTGCAGACAACATCGCTCTTGCCCTGGACGGCAAAGGACTTGCCTGGGAAGAACGCAACCGGATCATCGACGAAAAGATCGCTCTGGTTGGACTTGATAGGGAGGTAAGACGCAAGTACCCCGCTCAGCTTTCCGGGGGGATGAAGAAACTTGTGGCTATCGCGCGTGCTATCGCCGCGGGGCCGGCATACATCTTTTACGACGAGCCCACCACCGCTCTTGACCCGGCGGTGGCCACGCGCATCACCAAACTCATCATAGAACTTAGCGAACGGCTTGAGGTAACGTCACTTATCGTCACCCACGACATGGGGCTTGCAAGGCGCGCCGGACAGGACGTCTACTTTCTAAAGGACTATACCCTGAGCCGTCCGCGACGCACTACCCGATTGGAGGAACTTTATGAATAACGAACGCAGGCGAGAGATAGCAGCAGGACTCTTTCTTTTCTTCGGGCTCTTAATCTTGCTCTTCGGTATCAACTGGCTTAAGGATTACTGGTCGTTACGCAAAACCTACGAGGTAAAGGTTCGCCTCAAGGATGTAGGTGGACTGCGCATGAGCGACCCGGTTGATGTGGCCGGGGTAATCAAGGGAAAGGTGACGGATGTAGAGATCGGCAAAAAGGATATAATGCTTACCCTGAACATCGAAGAAGACATCGATATCCCAATAGACTCCCGCATTACCATGCGTACCCGTTCGCTTTTTACTGGAGAGAAGTATATTAAGGTGGATTTAGGCGAATCCGACATCATGGCCAGGGACACGAACATAGTGTTCAAAGGGATGTATATAGATGATTTCTCTCTTGAACACCTGCAGCGAACGCTTATTCGCATAGAAGGTCTCTTATCCGAGGTGGAGATGGAAGGTATTCAGACGGCTGTTGAAGAGGGGATTACGGATCTGTTTGATGAGGCTAAACGGGGTATTAAACCTGTTGTTGATCGCGGTGAGGAGATGGGACAAGCTATAGACGATCTGGCCTCTGCTGCACAGAGTCTTGATTCTATCCTTACAAGACTCCAGCGCGGCGAAGGTTCTTTGGGAAGGCTGATGGGAGATGATACGGTGTATGTGAACCTTAAAGAGGCCACAGAGGAACTCAAGATTCTAATCAAGGACATCCGGGAGAACCCTGAGCGTTACTTAAAAGTTGAAGTGAAAGTGTTTTGAGGAAACGCGAATCGATCTTTGTTTGCCAGAGCTGCGGGTATGAGGCCTCTCGTTGGATGGGGCGTTGTCCATCCTGCGGGGAATGGAACACCCTCGTAGAGGAACGTGCTGTCAAGAGAGGACGCAAATGGTCTGTCGAAGTAAGCCAGGCTGCCAAGCCTACCCTCCTGAATGAGGTCCAGCTGGAGGAGAGGCCTCGTCTACCTACATCGCATCCTGAGTTTGACAGGGTACTCGGCGGTGGGCTTGTCCCAGGATCGGTAATCCTTCTGGGGGGCGATCCAGGGATCGGTAAATCAACCCTTGCGCTTCAACTTGCCTCTCGACTCGCATCGGCAGGCCCGATTCTTTATGGATCGGGCGAGGAGTCGCTTGCCCAACTCAAGCTTCGCGCCCAGCGGTTGGGGATTGATGTAGACAACCTTTATCTCCTTGCGGAGACCGAGACCGAAGCCATCGAAACAAGGGTCAAGGAGCTTGGGCCTATCTTCCTTGTAGTTGATTCCATTCAGGCCATGACTACGGCTGCTCTTGCTGGGGCTGCAGGAAGTGTGGGCCAGGTAAGAGAGAGTGCGGCACGGTTCCAGAGGTTGGCTAAATCAGAAGGCGTCACCACCCTTATCATAGGCCACGTCACCAAGTTCGGCACCCTGGCAGGGCCGCGTACCCTGGAGCACATTGTGGATACGGTGCTCTATTTTGAGGGCGAGCGTTTCCGGCAGTACCGCATCCTGCGGGCGGTCAAGAATCGTTTTGGCTCAACCAACGAGATAGGGCTTTTTGAGATGACCTCCAGGGGGCTAGTGGATATCGAGAATCCATCGTTTATCTTCCTTTCCGATCAGACAGAGCGCGCCCCGGGTTCTGCTGTGACCGTTGTTATGGAAGGAACAAGGCCTCTGCTGGTCGAAGTCCAGGGGCTTACCGCTCCTACACCATTTCCTTCGCCTCAGAGGGTTACCACCGGCTTCCCCCACCACCGCTTCGCAATGCTGCTTGCCGTATTGGCAAGACGCGGCGGGATCTCCGCTCTTTCTCTTGACACCTACCTTAACGTTGTAGGAGGCATATCCATCGAGGAGCCCTCCTGCGACCTCGCGGTCCTGCTGGCTGTAGCCTCTTCACTAAAGGATCGCAAACTACCGGATGATCTGGTCTGCTTCGGTGAGGTGGGTCTTGGTGGCGAGGTACGAGCAGCGGCTCAGGCAGGGCTGCGTCTGCGCGAGGCGGCGCGACTGGGATTTAGTAAGGCATTGATACCCAAGCGTAACCTCGGGGAAGTTAAGGGCGTTACGGGCGTTACGGGTGTTACGGGTGTTACGGGTATTGAAGCCATCGGGGTAAGATCGATTCGAGAAGCCCTCGAATACCTGCGAAACCCCTGAAGGAGGACTGATGTTTGCAAGGAAAGAAAAGTACGTAATCGAACGAGACGCATTAGTGGATGGACGTGTGCTGTCTTTATTCGAGATGCAGCTTTTGAGGGGGAAGGTTTATGTTCCTCCTCTGGATGATGAGACAGCCTCAGGTATAGAGCGGTTAGGTAAATGTTTTGATGTAAAGATCGAGTTTATCTCTGATCTGGATTCAAGCGATAAGGCACTTGCCTTAACCCATGCAAAGAAGGCGGTGTTTTTCAAACTCTCAAAGGAACTCAACGCTGAGAAGCTGCGCCGGGAAGGGGTTCGGGTTATAGACATAGATGCGCTGTTTGAGCGTTTCGTGCCCCACTTCAGACCGGGAGATGAGACGGTGGTGCGCATCGTCAAACTGGGTAAGGAAGCTGATGAGGGGGTTGGTTACTTCTCAAACGGGATAAAGGTTGTAGTTGAGGAGGGTGCAGAGCACATCAACCGCTATCTGGAGGTTGTGATCAAGGGGGTAGTGAACACACCTGCCGGACGAATGGTGTTCGCCCGGCCCAAATACCGAACTTAAGTCTTAAAAAACTGGCCGGGGTCACAGATCCCGGCCAGTCTCTTTTTTCCCAGCACCACCCAGACATGGATAGGGGAGCCTAAGTGATCTGGCTTGCCAGTCTTGACTTAAGTCGTGCAGCCTTGTTGCGGTGGATCACGCCTTCGCGCACGGTCTTGTCAATCACGGCCTGCACCGCAGGATAAAGCTTCTTTTTATCCTTCTTGGTTGCTGCAGTGAACTTAGCGATCTCAGTCTTCAGACGAGACTTACGTGCACGGTTGACCGCTCGTCTTTTGGCGTTCTGCCTTACATTCTTCAATACACTTTTAATAACAGGCATGCTTCTCCTTTAGCGTTAGACTATAATTTTATCCGATAAAGCGGGGCTTGTCAATCCTCTAAAGCAGCCTCTATGCGCGGGAGCAGGGCCGCTCCTTTCTCGATCTTGACACCGTCCTTCAGGCGTCCCCACTTGACTAACTCATTGTATCCAACGGCGTTATCCAGAGCCTGGAGCCCCAGCTTGGTGCGGAGCTTGGCGCACGTCTCAGGCATGAACGGGGTGAGGAAGACCGAAAGCAGTCTAAGTGATTCCAGCAACGCGTAGAGCACACCGGCCAGCTGATCGGTCTTGCCTTCCTTGTTGAGCACCCACGGGGCGGACTCCTCAACGAACGCGTTTGAACCGGTGACCAGCTCCCAGATCTTTAAGATAGCCTTCCGGAACCTGAAGGCTTCCATTAGCTTAGGAAGCTCCTCGAAGATATCCTGACTGATCGCTTGCAGTCTACCCTCCTCTCCTTCCACCTTATGCACGATGCCATCCTGATAGCGCTCGGTCATACCCAGGACTCGTGAAACCAGATTCCCGAAATCGTTGGCCAGGTCGGAGTTGATGCGTTCCACCAGAAGCTCTTCATTGAAAGAAGAGTCCAGCCCGAAGCTCATCTCGCGAAGCAAGAAATACCTGAACGACTCGAACCCGTATTTGGCCTTCATATCCAAGGGTCTCACCACGTTGCCCAAAGACTTACTTATCTTGGCCTCGTCCACCTGCCACCAGCCGTGAACACGTAGCCCCTTGTACGGGCCCGCGCCCATCGCCTTAAGCATCGTGGGCCAGTAGATGGCGTGGGGGATAAGGATGTCCTTGGCGATCAGGTGATAGCAGTTATCCCAATATTTACGAAAGTCCGGCCCGTCCGGGTAACCGATTGCAGTCAGGTAGTTTATGAGCGCGTCGAACCACACGTAGGTGACGTAGCCGGCATCAAACGGCAGGGGGATGCCCCAGGGCAGGCGCTCCTTGGGTCTGGATATACACAAATCACCCAGCGGCTCGGAGAGGAACGAGGCAACCTTGTTGCGGTGGCTCTCCGGCTCGATGAACGAGGGATTCTCCTCGATATGTTTGATCAGCCAGTCCTGGTAGGAGCTCATCTTGAAGAAGTAGTTCTTCTCAGAGATATACTGGAGTTCGGTCTGATGGTCAGGGCACTTACCATCCACTATCTCCTTCTCGGTGTAGAATCGCTCGCAGCCCACGCAGTAGTATCCGCCGTAGGAGCCGAAGTAGATGTCACCCTTATCATAGACCTTCTGCAGGATGCCCTGCACAACCTTCACGTGGTCTGCATCTGTGGTGCGGATGAACCGGTTGTTAGAAAACCCCAGCTCTTCGAAGGTGCTCTTGAATATTCCGGCGATGCGGTCAACGTAGACTTGGGTCTCGACGCCTTCTTTCTTTGCCGCCTGCATGATCTTGTCGCCGTGCTCATCGGTGCCTGTCAAAAAGTAGACGTCGGAGCCGTAAAGGCGCCAGAAGCGCGCGAGCGTATCGGCCAGCACCGTGGTGTAGGTATGGCCGATGTGCGGCTCGGCGTTAACGTAGTAGATAGGCGTGGTTATGTAATAAGGCTCTTTCTGCAAGGGTTTCTTCATCCTTAAGTTTACGCAGATTGTGGCTTAAGGCAAGCCTTGGGACGCATCTTTCCCTTCATATTTGAACCCAACACGTCACCAGATGCCTTCAAAAAAACTCCCCAAAAGCTGGCCAAAAATTACCCACAAGTTGGACAACCTTACAAAAATAAGCTGGTCAGAAGCTGGTTGAAAGGGGGACAAAAGTAGGACACGCCAAAGAAATTATGCTGGTCAAAAACTGGTCAGAAGTTACCCGAAAGCTGGACACGAGGAATGTATGCCGGGTTGGACGTAAAGGTGACGGGGCAAGCACTTCTTTATTGTCATTGCGAGGGTGTCGGAGACACCCGAAGCTCCGGAGGACGACGCTTGCGGAGTTCCGGAGGGCGAACGAAGGAAGCAATCTCATACGCCTGAGAGAATGCAATGAGATTATTCCTTAATGGTCATCGCAAGCGTGCTTCGTCACTTCGTTCCTCGCAATGACATCTATCCAATCTGCGTAATCTACGGTTAGTTCCCCCTGCGATCTTTTCGCGTTAGCGAAAAGGAGCATAGTCTATCCTTCCACTTGATGGGGGAGGGGTAAGGTGGGGGCGGAAAATTACCCTTGACAAGCAATGTAACGAGAATATCATTAGAATGGTCTTTCGATCCTGCGGGATAGGATTCAAGTAAGAACTATCGTAGTGTTGCTCTGTTTGAGCTTAAGATTGGAGGTTAGTATTATGGAACGTCAAAAACGCCCAAAAGTAACTACGCGAGGGATAATCGGTGCCTTGATGTCGCTGCGGGCGGTAATCATTGGTGGAGCTTGTTTCTTTCTTGCGGCATGGAAACTCAACATCGTTAGAGGGTGGATATATTTCGGGATGGCTCTCGTGGGGGCGCTGGCGGGAGCGATTATTATGATTACGTGTATACCGGGCCTTGCGCACGAGAGGGCGAAAGCAAAGGAAGGAACAAAGACCTGGGATAAGATATTGTTATCTATCTATTTCATATTAGGACTTATCGTTATGCCGGCACTGGCCGGGTTGGATGTAGGCAGGTTTTGCTGGACGCTGCTGCCTGCCTATTTCGTAGTTATTGGTATAGCCGTTTACGTGTTTGCTTTTGCGCTCACCCTATGGGCGATGCTGTCAAATCCCTTCTTTGAGAGTACGGTGCGTATCCAGAAAGATAGGGACCAGAAAGTTATAAGCACCGGTCCTTACAGGTTTGTGCGACATCCGGGTTACGTAGGGATGCTGATAGGTTCGCTTCACCTTCCTTTCGTAATCGGTTCAATGTATGCGCTGATTCCGGCAGGTGTGATGATAATCCTCGCAATAACAAGAACCTATCTGGAAGACAAAACACTGCAGGAAGAGTTGAATGGATACAAAGAGTATGCTGCGAAGGTTAAGTACAGGTTGTTTCCAGGGATATGGTAGAAGGACAGATACTTGGACTCTCTCTCAAAACCGATTTCCTTGGGTTTTCAATGCTCCTTTCGTCCTTCGGACGAAAGATCGCAGTGTGGCCTGCGGCCGCTATGGGGTCCCCGCACGGATGCGCCTGCGCCCCAGTCGGGTGAAGCAGACGTGTGGGGTGGAATCCAGGGGTGTATTTCTTCAGGGTTGAGGGTTGTGCGTCACCCGAGACGTATAAGGTGGTGCTGGTAAGGTTATGCCTTAATCTGCGCCAATCGGCGATCCGAAGGAGAACGACTCTCAGGAGTTCTCATCTGCGGATTATGCTTTCTCCTTGACAATGCAAAGAGACTGGGGATAATGCGATATGGACAAGCAAGATAACCTGGTGTTCCGCTTCCACGGGAAACCTACCCCTTCTCTTGATACCCTTGCACAAAAGCTCAGGAAGGTCCTTGAGGCACACGGCTACCATTATAGCCGGATTTCACGCTCCCCTCGGCTGGTACTCAACTTCATCTCCAATGACGCTGTCAAGTCATACCGACGTAAAGCACAGGCTACATTCGTGCTCTCGCTGTTGGAGGCATCCGAGGTTTCCCAAGACCCCATCCGGGCATGGTACCCCTACCTGGTGCGGGCGCTTTCCAACATGCTTCTGGTTTATATCCCTGGCAGCCAGGCCCACTTTTTGACCCTGGATCTGGGGCACTTTGTGGAGTCGGAAGGGGAAGGGTTCGCAGAAAGACTGTTTAAACGGATTAACCCCATGGCCTCCTCGGTTCTCGTGGTTAACAACCGATTCGAGCAAGACCTCGAGCCCGAGCTTTGGGAAGGGGATGAGCTTACCCGCGCGCTTTCTGCGGCAGGGTGCAAGCTGGGCGAATGGAGCCTTTTGCCCGCCGCCTTTCCCATCGAAGAGATCCTTTCGGCGGAGGATTTTCGCCATGTCAAGCGCCTCTACGGTATCGGAGGACTCTCCTACGGAAACCTTTCGGTGCGCAAGGATGGAAGCCGTTTCTGGATGAGCGCCTCCGGAGTGGATAAGTCAAAGTTGCGTGAGATCGGCAGGGAGATCCTTCTGGTCAAGGATTACGACCCTCTGGAGAACGCCATCGTCCTCTCAGTGCCGCCGAACGTTGAGCCGCGCAGGGTCTCGGTGGACGCCATCGAACACTTGATGATATACCGTGCGCACCCCGAGGTGGGAGCCATCATCCACGTCCACGCCTGGATGCAGGGGGTGCCCACCACCCAATTCCAGTACCCCTGTGGAACCTATCAGCTTGGCCAGGCGGTTGCAGAAAAGGTGCGCCAAAGCCCTGATCCAGCCAGCGCGGTGGTAGGGCTCAAAAACCACGGACTGACCGTTACCGGACGAAACCTTGCCGATATCCTCGATCGTATCGACGGGAAGCTCATCAAGCAAGTCCCTATGGAATGAAGGCGCTGCGCTGCCGTGTCTCTATACCTCGATATCTCTTAGTCAAGGTCCTGGGCAAACGTTATCCGGTCTCCTTTCTTCCTCTCCGTTTAGTAGATATTTCTGAACCTTCCCCTCCTCCGGGTTGGAGGCGGGTTAAGGTACGTCTTTGCGGTATCTGCGGTTCGGATATCGCCCTGCTTTACGGGAAGAACTCACCGCGTCTTTCGCCTTTTTTCTCCTTTCCGGCTGTCCTCGGCCACGAGATCCTTGGCGAGGTAGATGGAAAACGAGTTGTGGTGAACCCCAACCTTGCCTGCCGTGAACGGGGGCTGGAACCGTGTGATGCTTGTAAGAGAGGGGAGGAGCATCTATGCCGGAACGTTGCCGAAGGAGCTATCGTACCGGGGATGCTCGGCTTCTGCCGCGACCTCGTGGGCGGATGGGGTGAGTGGATTTGGGCTCATCCAGATAAGGTTCATCCCGTCCCTGAGAGGGTACCGGACGAGCGGGCGGTTTTAACCGAACCCCTGGCTGTGGCGCTTCGAGGACTTAGGCACTTAGATCCTGCAACTGACCTCAAGGTGCTGGTAATCGGTGCTGGAACCATCGGGTTGATTGCGGTGAAGGTTATGCGGATTTTGGGCTATAAAGCTGAGATTCATGTGGCGGCACGCTATCCTATGCAGACCGAACTGGCAATAGAGCTTGGGGCGGATAGAGTATACTCTGATGTTTGGGACGCAACGCGCCTGGTAGGCGCCAAATCCTACAGGGCTATAATCGGGCCGCCGGCGTGGAGGGGTGGTTTTGATGCAGTGATCGACGCCGCCGGAAGCAAAACCAGTCTGGAACAGGCCTCGTGGGCGACAAGGGAGGGGGGTAAGCTCCTGCTCTTAGGTTCACCAGGCGAGATGAAACACGACTTCTCTCCCCACTGGTTCCGTGAGGTGAAGCTTCTGGGAAGTTACATCTACTCAAATGCCGACTTCAGGCGGGCAGTAGAGCTTCTCCCCAAGATCGAAGGCATCGAGAAGCTGGTTACTCACAAGTTTCTGTTGTCCGATTGGCGCAAGGCCATCCGCACGGTTATCCACCGCCGCGGCATCAAGGTTGTGTTCAAACCGTAACCCAGTTGCTAATGTAGCACAGGTTCAGCGTGCCCAGTCGGGTGCTCCAGCCTGTGAAAACCCTTGACAAGCCTCATTACTAACGTAATATTTTAATGCAACTTGGAGGTGCAAAGATGAAAAGGTTTAGCTTGCTGGTGGTCATGGCCGCAGTCCTTATATCTACCACAGCCGCCGCTGGATGGACGCGTACCTATGGCGGAGATGGTGTGGATGGCGGGTACTGCGTGCAGCAAACCCGTGACGGGGGGGTACATCCTTACCGGAAGAACTCGCTCATTCGGTGCGGGAGAGAGCGATCTCTGGCTTTTAAAAACCGATCCTTTGGGGGATACGGTCTGGACAAAGATATACGGAAGCAAGAACCGAGAGTGGGGGTTACGGGTGCGTCAAACCTTTGACGGCGCCTACATCATCCTTGGAGGGACTTTCCCGGTCGATTCAGAACCACCCATAACCTGGCTTCTAAAGACTGATTCCCTTGGAGACACCTTGTGGACTCAAACCTATGAGGGAACAGGCTCCTGGGGGGAAGTAGCTAATTGGATAGAGCAGACCACAGATGGCGGTTACATCATTACTGGCAGAAAACACGGCGATCTTTGGCTAGTAAAACTGGATTCGCTTGGAGAGATTCTGTGGGAGAGGAGCTATGGAGGAGAATGGTATGATGAAGGCCACTGCGTTCAAGAGGCTTCTGATGGTGGGTATATAGTTACGGGCTATACCTCCAGCTTAGAAGAATATGGACATGATCTTTGGCTTTTAAAGGTTGACGATCAGGGAGATACCCTTTGGACGGCTGCCTTTGATGACGTTGAAGGAGGGGCATCGGAAGGGTTTGTGGTACGTGAAAAAGAAGATGGATATTACATGATTAGTGGGGTCTGGGAAATAATGCCTATGCGTTTTGCTTTAGGCCTATTCTTAGCGGATGAAGATGGCTACATATACCCCACGCCCCAGATTTGGGTAGATTATGACGGCTGGTACAATTCGATGGCCCTTGCTTCTGATGGCTGCGTGATACTGGCGTCAAACCCTGAGGACAAGGCGGTTTTGATTAAGACTGGTGTTCCTCGCTGGGAAAGAATCTATGAAGGAGAAGGCCATGCCTATGGAAACTGTGTTCAAGCAACAAGTGACGGGGGCTATATCGTTACAGGGTATCTAAAAGGCCGACTTTGCCTGATTAAGACCAATGCTAATGGGGATACGGCGGCGGTCACGGAGGAAGCGGTTGTTGACGCAACGTCGGATTGGCTAATTCTCTCCCCCATCGGTCAAAGGATAGTGCTGCGGTATAAGGATAGACCCGAAGGCTTCCACGCATCTGTTTTCGACGCAACTGGCCGCAAGGTGGATGAGCTGCACGCGACTGGGGCATCTGGAATGATCACCTGGGGGAAGTGTTACGGGTGTTACGGGGCTGGGGTGTACTTCATCAGGGTTGAATCCGGTGCGTCACGCCAAACGCAGAAGGTGATTCTGATTCGGTAGCCACCTTATTGTCGTTGCGAGGCCTGTAGACCGAAGGGATGCAGGACGAAGCAATCTCATAGCAGAGACCTTTGATTCATAGCATCAACCCTTATGCTTATAGGATGGTGCTAGGAGATCGCCACCCTCCCTTCGTTCACTCGCGATGACATCTTATTTAATCTGTACAATCTGCTCGATCTGTGGTTGGTTCTGACATTGACATCTCAGTATTCTCCCGTTAAAATCAACCTTAGGCCGGGATGGTGAAATTGGCAGACACAAGGGACTTAAAATCCCTCGGAGGAAACTCCGTGCCGGTTCGAATCCGGCTCCCGGCATGTGCGAGAACTTCAAAAAAAGCTCAAGATATCCTTTCGCCGTAAGGATCTTCTGGAGAGGGCGTTAACTCATCCCTCCTACGCTCATGAGCAGACAGGGGATCGCCGCATGTCTTATGAGCGGCTTGAGTTTCTGGGCGATGCGGTTTATGAGATGCTTCTGCGCGAATACTTCTATGAAGCTTTGGATCAAGCAGATGAAGGGATGCTTTCCAAGCTCAAGAACCGCTATTCGTCCGGGGCATTCATGGCCGAGCTTGCACGTAAGTTGGGGCTAGACAGAGCGTTGCGTTTGGGCCACAGCGAGGAGAGTGAGGGGCGGGCAAAGACTTCTATACTGGCAAGCACCTTTGAGGCGCTTATGGGAGCTCTTTACCTTGATCGTGGATTACGCAGATGCCGGCGTTGGTTTCGCATTCATGTGGTCCCACAAATCGATCTTTCGAAAATTCCTTTCGATGCAAAGTCCAGACTCAACATCCGTCTTTCAGGGCAATCCTTCGAGTATAGGATTCTTGCCAAGGAGGGTGAAGACCACCGTCCTTGCTTTCGTGTGGGACTCTATGTGGAGGGGGAACTTGTTGCCTCGGGCGAAGCAGGAAGCAAAAAACAGGCTGAGGTGCGGGCAGCAGAGGCCTATCTGGAAGCACTTAAGAAGAAGTCATGAATATCTTTGCACTCGCTCTTGGCCCGGTGGTGGCGATTCTTTTCTTCTTATGGATTAAGGATCGTTATGAACGGGAACCACTCAAATACCTGCTTCTTACACTGTGTGCTGGGGTGGTCGCGGCCATCCCCGTTGTAATAGTTGAGATTTTATGGATACATATATCGTATGACATCTCGGCACTTACCACAGGCGAACTTGCATTCATGACGTTCATAGAGATAGGACTGACCGAGGAGTTTTTCAAAGCGGTTGCATTCTTTGCCACGGCTTACTGGAGCAAGCACATGAACGAACCTTACGACGGGATTATGTACGCGGTTGCTGCCGCCTTAGGGTTCGCAGCTATAGAGAATGTGATGTATGTGTTGATGGGAGGAATCCCTGCCGCCTTTGTAAGGGCCATCACAGCTGTGCCTGCTCACGCGATGATGGGGCTTTTCATAGGCTACTTTGCCGGAAGGGCCAAGTTCGCAAAACGTAAATGGGTCAAGCCGTTTTTGATACTTACGGGGTTTTCCATCGCTGTGTTCTTACATGGACTTTACGATCTGATCGCGATGTGGCCCTATCACCGTCTTGCCTGGTTGTGGCTTTTCCCACTCCTGGGGGTTATGGTTGTTGCATCCCTTCTTTTCATACGTGATGCCCGAAATCGTTCACCATTCAAACCTGCGGTTGATGAATACGGTCGCTATACCGGCTACACCGTCTCAGGAAGGCCTCTTCCCCCCAAGGTCGCTGCCAAGCTTGGAGTGGAGCCTCGGCTTCCCCCGGAAGATTTTGTACCCACGGAATCCGGGCAAAAACCTGTGCTACCCAAGCCTGAGGTGCGAAAGCAGCCTGCCAAGCCGGAGACCAAGGCCGCAACCCCATACTTCCTTGACGAATACTTCAAGCCCGCGAGGAAGGAAGAATCCCCGTTTCCTGCACCGGAACCTCCAACCACTCCCACTGACCCCGGTTTTACCTATGAGAGTCCGAAGGAGCCGCCGGCTCAGAAAAAAGGCCCTGATACTCCAAAGGACTACTCGCGGCCGGAGAAGGATGAATGAGCGAAATTCTTGACGCCTTGTGGTGATTGTGCTTCTGGGTGTTTGATTTCCTGGAGAAAGTGCTCGAACGTTTCTGGCAGAGGCGTAAAAAGGAAAGGGAATTAGGCACAACAGCGGACTGGTTTAACCAGTTGCGAACTGATAAGCAAATGCACCCCACACGACCGCTCCACGCTCGTGCGGGGACCCGGCCTTGCGATCTTTTGTCCTTTGAACAAAAGGGGCATTAAATCAGGGGTCCCAAAAAGAAGGCGAAGCCTTCGGATTAAGATTATGATTATGGAGTGCAATGACCATGTCATTTCAGAACGGCAACAACACGGTTGTTGCACTCCAAAGCACGCTGGTTCGACTCTCACTCGCTAATAGCCTCGAACGATCTAATATACTCACCTGCAATAAGCATACTTAGTCCGCTATGGTAGTCAATTCCTAAAAGAAAGACCCCGACCTTAGCTTTGTCAAAGGCATAAAAACCGATCCATAAGCTGTGAATTTAAGGAGGTTAAGTATTGAGTAATCCCTGATCGTCCTTTGTCATTGGCTACGTTGACAAGCAGGCCCCTTTCCCTATTATTCACCTTGTGAGTCTAAAGATTAAGCTTCCGCTGGTGGTGAGTCTGCTCGTTCTCCTAAGCGTTGCTGGGGTTGGCTACTTTCTCATCCGTTATGAACAAAAGGTGCTTGGAGAGGAGCTTACCCGCAGGGGTGAGTTGTTGGCCAAGCAGCTGGCCGGTGTTGACAGGGTGGCGTTTAATCTTATAGCACGTGATGCCGAACACCTGCGTTTTGGTGATTCGACCCTCTCGTTTAAGCGTTCTTCATCGTCTTTTGAGAAGGAGCGCGTTCTGAGCGCTGCTTTAACCGAGGCTGTGGCGAGCTCCGGGGTTCTGCAAGCCGTTTTTTTTGATTGGGACGGCTTTCCAGTGCTCTACCTTGATACGGGTACTGCCATGAAGCTCCGGGAGGAGATTGATGAGGAGGGGGGTGTAGAAAGAACCTCTCTTTTTCAACATCCCGACTCCATCCTTTCAGTTTTGGGCGAACCTGCGGACGGATTTACGTTTACATCGCCCCTGCTCATAGGTCCCGATACCCTGGGCTTCGCCCAGGTACGTATCGATCCCAGTGTTCTTGACCGCGCGATCCGCGACGCCTTGATGAAGGTTTTACCCGTGCTCGGCGGTATCCTGGGGGTAAGCGTGCTCTTATCCTTGTTATTCAGCATGTTTTTTACGGTGCCTGTATCAAGGTTAAAGAAGCATGCCCTTGAGCTCGCGAAAGGCGACCTTTCCGTCCGTGTCAAGGTGCGTTCACGGGACGAGTTGGGTCTCTTGGGTCGGGTTTTTAACAAGATGGCCCATAACCTTCAGCGCACCTACGGTGAAATCCAGGAGAAGCTGGTGGAGATAAGACGGCTCTTCAAGATGGCCACCGAGGACGGCCTGACCGGACTTTACGTCAAACGCTACTTCCTTGAGCTCCTGGCAGGCGAGCTGCGCCGCTCCATACGCTACGAGAGGCCCCTCTCGCTTTTGATGTGCGACATAGATCACTTCAAACGAATCAATGACACCTACGGCCATCCCGCAGGTGACGTTGTGCTTCGTTCTATAGCTCGTCGACTCTCCGTCGCTACCCGCGAGGGTATAGATCTCATCGGGCGTTACGGAGGCGAAGAGTTTGCGGTGATGCTGCCCGAGACGGACGAGGAGACGGCGTGGGTTATCGCTGAGAGGGTGCGGAAAGCCGTGGGATCGGAGCCGATTTCTATGGAGAGTATGGAGGGGGGTGGGGAAAACCAGATCACGGTAACAATTTCAGTTGGGGTAACCACCGCGAGGGAAGCAACGAGTCTGGATCGTCTGATAGCCACCGCGGATCGCGCCCTTTATCTCGCAAAAGAAAACGGCCGTAACCGCTCGACAGTCCTTGCCTTAGAAAGATGACTGCTTTTCTAGCACTCATCTTGATCAGCTATCCCAACGGCTGGTTCGGAACCGGCCCTGCCTCGGCGTCGGATGCCGGGATGATGCTTGAGCAGGGGGTCTTTGCAGTTGAGTATAACCCTGCCGGTTTGGCGTGGCTGGATTCGCTCCAGGTCGGTGTGGCGGCCGAGGGTTTGTTCCGTTACAATCTTGTAGGTGTTGCATACAAGTATCAAGACTGGCCCTTAGCTGCCTCGGTGCACAAGAATATCCATAGCTGGGGATTCTCGCTCGGTGCCGGTTATCTGACACGTCCACTTGCAATGGGAGGTGCCTTCAGCGCTTCCTTTGATACCCTGGGTCATGATCAAACCTTCTCTTTGCGTTTTGGGCTTCAGTGGAGGGAGTACGTGGGGCTATCTCTGGGGCCGAAGCTCTGGAACGCGCAGGATACCGGTCACTTAAGTGTTATGGCACAAGTAGGGGCCGCGGTGCCGATTCCAGTCCCACAGGTTGAAGGATTGGATTTTCTTGTGGGGGCCGCGGCCGAGATCGGACCTCCCCACTTCCGCATAGGCGGCGGGTTGGCTTACGAGCCATTTAGTGGGGTAAAGATACAGACTGTTGTTACAACCGAGGAGTGGGGGGCAGGCCTTCTTTTAGACAACGTAGATGACCGCGGCGGTCTCTGGGTTCGCAAGGGCTTCATGGAGGAGACCTGGCAGTTCGGCATCGCATACGTGAGAAACGTACGCGCTCAAAGAACCAGGGAGGTGATTGTATATCGTAATCTTCCCGGGCGTGTGGATACGGTCTATCTTACGCAGACTGAACCACTTGATCAGGATACCACTACCCGTGTGGTTTCGCGTGAGGTTCGCAAGAAACAGGAGCGCCTTATGGGCAAGGCGAACCGTTACTACGCGGCCCAGCACTACGAGGATGCAATTGCGGCCTGGAGTGAGGTGATCCAGCTTGATCCTTCAAACGATCTTGCCGCACGCGCCAGGGAAGACGTAGAAGAGGTCACCGCTTTGATCGAAACCCTGGAGCGTATCCGCTCCAGCAGAGGGCGCACCACCAGGAGTAAGCCCCAGTAAAGTTTTGCGCTGCGTGAAAAATCGGATACACCTACTTCCCCGGACCGAACCAGACAATGAAATCCACTGGCTTTTCCTTCTCTCCCCGAGTTAAAAAAACAAGATAGTTGAGTCCTTCAGAGGGTAAAGAAAAGCGATGAAGAATGTAAGTTGTTTGTTAAATGGGGGTTAAAGACTTAGTTACTGGATATTTCGGAGATCGGGAGAAAGGTCCTGCCGTCGGTGCTTTCAAAGAACACGCCGTTGTTGTCCGAGGCCACATAGACGTTGCTGGCATTGGGCGTTTTTATATCCCAGTACCAGTCGCCGAAGTGGTTGTAGTAGCCTTCTCCCACGTGGTATTTGCGGGGGATGGAGCCTATGCGAAAACCCACGCTGTCCCAGGGCGGCTTCTTCTGAAGCAGGGTGTCGCCCAAGGCACGCCAGCTTACGCCTCTATCATCCGAAAAGAGAACATAACCGCATCCGCAGCCAACGTAGCCATATTGGTCGTTATAGAAGTCCACGCTCAGGCACGGGATGGGTCTCTGTTGAAAGGCTTCAGGCATATTTGCTGTTGACACCGTGTCCCATGTATTTCCGGAGTTGTGGCTGTACCATATCTTGCCCTTACCAGGGACGGTTACGCCGGGAACCTCGACGCCGATCTCTCTCTTCTCGTAGCCTACTATGTAGCCGTACTGGTTGGTAGGAAAGCAGACGTCGCATAAGGTGTATTCAGGCCCTAAGCTAAAACTCAGGGTATCCAGGGTATCCCATGTCGGTATGTGATCGGCGGCTATCTCTACCTGATAGCGGCGCACCTTACCGCTGTCGCCTACTATCCAGATAGTATCAGGCTGGGTTTTTACCTTGCACACTGCGTTCCAGTCGCCTGTGGTGACCGATACCGAGTCTAGCAGTTTAATGTAGTAGTAGCAACCTGGATGGGGTTGGGCTTGTATAGTGCTTGCGAATGCAAGCGCCAGGAGCGCTGCAAACACAGCGTATGATCTGCGTTTCATCTCTTACTCCTTTCCGGTTTTGCTGCTGCAGAGGAATAGATCACAGAAGTCTTTACCCCTCCCTTGACGGGAGGGGGTGGGGGGAGGGTGATAGCTTTCACCCCCTCCTTTATCCTCCCCCGTCAAGGGGGAGGAAGTCAACTCTGTGCCCCATTCGCCCGCATAGCACAGTTTTTGTTTCATCGCAGCACGACTACCTTGCGGGCAGTTGCGCCGCCGTCTTTGATGTCCAGACGCGCAGTGTAGACACCTGAAGGGACTTTTCTTCCCTGCTCGTCCCTCAAATCCCACTGGACGCTGGACTCTGTTAGATTCCTATAGCGGCGCACCAGAGCGCCGCTTACGTCGTAGATGGTTAGGCTTGCCTCCTTGTTTAAGGGCTTATCATAATAAAACCGCACCGCTTCCTGCGTTACGGTAGCTGAAAGCTCTAACCTCAATCTTTTATCTTCCCCTTCACTTTCCTTAACCCCTACCCCCGTAAATTTGCACAGCCATACCTTGGGGAAGATGACTGGTGTATAGTGGGACACCAGAAACTCGTTGCGTCCGTCGTCGTCAAAGTCGCCTGCAGGCGCAAAGCGGGACGCCACCGCGTCGTTCGCTTCCCCCTCCAGCCAGCCGTCGCATATCGAATCTATTACGTTGCCTCCCCGATAAAAATATGCGGCACCATAATATGTACCCTCGCTGTAAAATTCATCCACTGAACCTGTAATGAAGTCGTCTCGACCATCATGATCTGCATCTCCAGTGCTCACAGTGCCTCCTATAGCGGTGAGGTAGGAGGAATCGGTGCGCCCGATAATCTCTACGTCAGGAATGTTGTCGTAGTCTTTGCCGCCAAATAAAACGTATGCCTTTCCGGGCCTTGTTGCACCTTCACCCGGCCAGAGTTCTGAACCGAATACCGCATGAGCGCCGTTTTCCTTGTGTAAGAGATCGATGGGGCTTTCTGCCAGAAAGCGAGCCTCTTGGTCGTAAAAGTTTACGTCCTCTACCGTATCCATTGGGTCGCCTCCGAAATAGATGTATATACTGTTAGCATCAGGGGCACCAACGATTACGTCGTCAAAGCCGTCTGCATTGAAGTCGCCGCCACCGCCCACCTGCCAGCCGAACCCCCCTCCATGACCGGCAATGATCACGTCAGGGTCGTGCTCACCAGGGCTAAACCCAGGCCCACCAAAGTAGATGTAAGCCGCACCGCCCACGTCACCATACCGGCTATAAGGGGAACCTATAATGAGGTCTTCCCATCCGTCTGTATTCACGTCACCCGCGTTGGCCAGAGAAGCCCCCATACCCATGGTGCGCAACTCTTCATCTGTCATCCAGGCATCAACCTCCTGGCTGTCCACAAGAGGACCAAAGTAGATCACAACCTTGCTTGCTCCCTGGTTCCCTGCCATAAGGTCGGCCACTCCGTCATCGTTGATATCCATCACAACGATGTTAGGGCCACTTCCAACCTGTTCATGCGTCCAGATAGTTATGTCCACAAAGGTATCCAGGGGGTTACTTGAAAATATATACACTCCACCCAGCCATCCCGAATTCGGTCTATCGTAGATACCAAACGAAGCGGCTATGTCAAGATAACCGTCTCCATCTACATCCCCTGCACTAAGACCGCGACCAAATGCTGAGTCGCTACTTGTATACCCCTTCTTCCACACCACCTCTATGTCGTGGCCGATAACCGCTGGGCCGGCGGTAAGCCAAAGTAGAATTGTAAAACCTATATGGATCATTTCACCTCTTCCTGCATTACTATAATACATTTATCCCTTTTGTCAAACCCTATGCGCGCTTTTATGTCCCAGTACCAGTCGCCGAAGTGGTTGTAGTAGCCTTCTCCCACGTGGTATTTGCGGGGGATGGAGCCTATGTGAAAACCCACGCTGTCCCAAGGCGGCTTTGTCGGAAGCAGGGTGTCGCCCAACGCATACCAGCTCTCACCGTGGGTATTCGAGTACAGCACGTATCCGCACCCGCAGCTTACGTAGCCGTGTATGTTGTCGTAGAAGTCCACGCTCAGGCAGGGGTGGGGCGAGAGGAAGTGATAAACCGCAATGAGTTCGATGCCAAAGTAGAGGGCGTTGGATCCCATTGCAAGCCATAACTCCCCCCTCTCATTTTGAAGGCATCCTCTTTGGCTTCAAGGACTTAGTTGGCTTGACACAAGCCCTAGATCGTGTAGACTTACGTTAATGGTTAAGATAACGCTGGATGGCCGCTCTCGTGACGTTGAGGACGGGGTTCGTCTTCGCGATCTGGCCCCCGATGGGGCATTTGCCGCCCTGGCGAACGGTAAACCGGTGGGTCTTGCTACATCGCTTAAGGAAGATGCCGAGATTCGCTGGCTTACGTTTTCAGACGAGGAAGGACGTGAGATCTTCTGGCACTCCTCCTCTCATCTTCTGGCGCACGCGGTCAAGCGGCTTTTTCCAAGGGCTAAGCTCGCGATTGGACCTCCGATCGAAGAGGCATTCT
>JABUBL010000040.1_pt1 | contig 24925 bp, 28 predicted proteins | sample 7240371 | NCBI WGS metagenome assembly JABUBL01 (sample SAMN07256343, study PRJNA390944) | subsurface metagenome | isolation source: Methane hydrate marine sediment | place: Pacific Ocean: Eastern North Pacific, ODP site 1244 | collected 2002
CATTAGGCATCTTACCTCCTCATTTGTTCAGCGATTTTGAGACTGTCTCCCACAGAGATTCTATCTGGTGAGACACACCATTTCGGCTATACTCCACAACTGGCACGCCGTGTATCATTGCTTCAGTCACAACGTTATCAAAGGGAATCCTAGCGGCTACCTCTATTCCCTGGCGAGAGCAGTAACCCTCAATCTGCCGGGTATTGTCCTCATTTATGTCGTACTTATTGATACACACCAAGGCCTCCACGCCGAAGTGGTGGCAGACGCCGAGGACTCGTTCCAGGTCGTGTATACCCGATAGTGTTGGCTCTGTTACCAGAAGGGCCAGGTTCGCTCCAGAAAGGGAGGAAATGACCGGGCAGCCGATCCCTGGCGGGCCATCGCTGATGATGTAGTTGCCCCCCTCTTTTTCTATTACCTGTCTTGCCTGCTGCCTGACCAGTGCCACCAGTTTCCCCGAGTTCTCCTGGGCGATGCCAAGCCTGGCATGAACCAGGGGACCACAGCTGGTATCAGAAATAAACCACTGGCCGGCCAGGTTTTCCCTCATGGTAATAGCTTCCTCCGGGCATATGTGAGAGCAGAAGCCGCAGCCTTCACAGGAGACGGGGTCAACCATGAAATTCTTGATGGCTGCGAACCGGCACAAGTCCTGGCATATGCCGCACTCGGTACACCTTTGCTTATCAATGAAAGCAACCTGCCCGCTCCAAAATTCGTGCTTCTCCCGGATAACCGGCTGGAGCAGGAGGTGAAGGTCAGCGGCATCAACATCACAGTCAACCAGTATTTTGTTCTTAGCCAGGGCAGCAAAGGAGCCAACGATACTCGTTTTCCCGGTGCCTCCTTTACCGCTTAAGACTATGACTTCTTTCATGTACTATCTCCTGAATCTGGTCAAAGAGAGCCAAGAAGCTTTCCTGCCACTGGGGCATACCCTCGACCAGGGTTATTCCCCTGGAATAGATGCGGGCGATATCGGTATCCAGTGGGATAGTGAGCAGAACTGGTATCTTCTCTTTCGCACAGTATTCCTCTACTTTTCTATCGCCAACCCCGGCCCGGTTGATGACCACGCCACACGGTATCTTGAGCTCCTTCACCATTTCCACAGCCAGAACCAGGTCGTTAAGCCCGAAGGGAGTCGGCTCAGTTACCAGCAGACAGAAATCGCTTTCCTTGACCGATTCCACTACCGGGCAGGATGTACCTGGTGAAACGTCAATGATAACCGTTTCATCGCTATTGGCCTGTGCTTTTACTTTTCTAATGATAGGTGGCGCCATTGCCTCACCTACAGTGAGCTTGCCGTGTACGAAGGCTATGTCATCTGAGTGACCTGTCTCCACGACACCTATGTCCTTTCCTACCTCGGAGATAGCTTTTTCCGGGCAGAGATAGCTACAGGCTCCGCAGCCATGGCAAAGCTCAGGGAAAATCAGAATATGTTTACCGAGAACAGCAATGGCATTATAGGCGCAGACCTCAGCACATTTGCCACAGTAGGTACACTTCTTCTCGTCTACCTCAGGAACCTGGATGTAGACCGCTTCGCTCCTGGTGATGATTGGCCTTAAGAAAATATGGACATCCGGCTCCTCTACATCACAGTCAAGCAGCTGCACTCTTTTCCTGTCCTTGAGGGAAAGGGCAAGGCTGGTAGCCACCAGTGTCTTGCCGGTTCCACCTTTGCCGCTGGCAACGGATATAATCATCTATTCTCTTACCATCTTGGTTCCGCATTTGGGACAGCTAACGTTGTAACACGGAGTCCCCAGCTTGTGGGGCACTCTTTCCCCGCAGCTTGGACAGACGCAATACCCGCCAGGTCCAGCTCCGGGACGCGTACCCCCCATCCTGCCACCTCTTCCGACACCCCCTCGGGGCGGACCAGTTCCATCTCCTCTGGGCATAATAGTACCTCCTGATGAATTATTTAACTACCTTGCTATTCTTTCTTTCCCAGTTCTTCAATGCGACGCTGAATTTCAGATAGCTGTTGTGCCAGCATTTGTGATTGGGTTTTGAGTGCGTCCAGTTCTTGCTCTGGGCTCAGGGGTTGAGGTGTTGGGCTAACCGGGGGCATCATGCCGGCTCCCATACCCATACCTCTGCCCATGCCCATACCTCTACCCATGCCTCGCCCCATACCCATGCCCATACCTCCACCCATGCCGGGACCGGAGCCCATACCAAAGTGGGCAGCCACATTTGGCTCGGAACTGGCCTGGAATTGGCCTGATTTATAGTTCTGGATAGCATCCTTAACTTTACCGGAAACTCCGGTTATTACCTGAATCCCAGCGGCTGATAATACCTGGTAGGCATTGGGACCGCAGTTGCCGGTCATCACTGCCTGTACCCCTTTACCGGCAATCATCTGGGCAGACGAAATTCCCGCCCCACCTGCAGCCATGGCACTGGAGTTTTCTACAGCTTCAAATTCCATTGTCTCCGGGTCAACAATGATGAAATACTGACATCGACCAAAGCGAGGGTCCACCTCTGCGTCCAGCGTACGGCCGGTAGCGGAAATAGCAATTCTCATAATTTCCTCCTTATAGTTATTAGTTACCTAAAGCAGAAACTTAAGTCTAACTTCCTAGCTGCTGAATTCTGGCCTCTATTTGCTCCAGTTGCCCTCTCATGGCTTGAGCCTGGTTCTTCAAAAAATCCAGCTCCTGCTCACGGGTCATCTGAGGGGCAAACGGCACGGCACCTGGAGTAGTTGACCCTGCTCCATAGTAAGGCATACCCCGGGGTACACCGTATGGAGGATAAGCTCCTCTTCTCGAGTATGTCGGCCGACTACCTGGTAACGGAATAGCACAAAAGCCTCTGCCACCACCTGTCATTGGCCCCATTCCTCTAGGGCCTGTTCCATCAAATCCTGGCATAGTTCACCTCCTTTGTCCTGCTGATAATAGGTGTCAGCTCCCCTCTTTTTCCTACACCGTTCATCAGCTATACTATAAATTCTACCATGGCTGTTTCTTATTCCTCACCCTCTAGTTCACGCGCCCTAGCCTCGATTTGCTCCAGTTGCCCCTTAATCGCTCCCGCCTGGTCTTTCAGAAAGGCAAGCTCCTGTTCCTTGCTCATTTGTGGGGCAAAAGGTGCTGGTCCAGAAGCAGGCGGCATCCCTGCGTAGGCGTATGGAGTTTGCGGGTATGGCCATGTCGTGGGTGCTCCAGCAGCGCCACTGAGGAAGTAGCCGCACCTTGGTAGACCTCCTCTGCCTATACCCACATAGGGCCAGGGGGGAGAACTACCGCGAAAGCCAAAGCCCATACCCCCTCTAGCTCCAAATCCTCTGCCAAATCCGTAAGACATGTCTCTCACCTCCTTTTTTCAAAATTTTAATCTGACATAGTCCATTGACTACCACCATCGATAAGGTCTATAGGTTGGGTAATAAGTAGGTGTCATTTGTGGGTAGGGACGTGTACCATAAGCCCACCACCTTCGGGGTAGCCAGGGATAGAAGCGGCAGAAGGGATAGGGATTACCTATGCCCCAGCCCGGAGACCTCCGACCAAACCAGCCTCTTCCTCTCATCTCGTCACCCCCTTTTCCTAATTGTGCGTACACCGGCTCCAGAACATAGACAGCATCAGCAGGACATGTTACAGTACAGTTCCCACATTGCATGCACAGTTTCTGGTCTATTATGGCTATTCCGTTCTGGATGCTGATGGCTTCCTGCGGGCAAACATCAACGCAAGCGCCACATCCCACGCATTTATCGGTGTCAATTTTTAGCATCGCTTACCTCTCCATAGTTAGGAGTCGCACTCCCTTAATCTGACGGAAGGTCGCTCCCTGGCTGACGCAACGTAGCACGGTCTCTGGATCAATCACTTTGGTACCTGAAATGGCATTAACGCCATAGTCGAACAAAACAGGTGATAGTGGAGTTGTACTCCCTAGTATCACCACGTATGCCTTGGGATGGCAGAGACCAAGCAGGCGCTCTAGCGTGTGATTAGTAAAGGCGGTACCGGTGATACCAACAATATCCGCCTGGGGGAGAAGGTTCTCGGAATCCGCTTCTGTGAAATCACCTTCCTGCGGATTCTTTTCTACCACCCATAGCTCGTTCACTACCGTACGAAGCCGGAGTATAAAGGGGAAGTGCCCAATAATTGCCACCTTCTTGCCTTCCCCCTTCTTGGACAGAAGGTCGCCAGCATTAAGCTCAGTGCAACGCTGCTCATCCACCTCCACAAGCGAATTGATGGTGGCCATACCAATTGCTGCCTCAAGAGGGCTTTCTGAGTAAGCCATGCGGGCAAGTGCCAGGACATCCTTCTCCATTAAGAGACCGGCTTCATTCACCGGGGTTTGGCTATGGTGAGGACCTGGATCGTGCGGCGTTGATGCCAGACCGCAGCCGCGTGTCAGCACCGCCGTCTGAAAGGGCCCCTGACGTATGTCTCTAACCGGTGCTTTGTAGTCTAAGCTGGAGAGCATGTCATCAATAATCTTCATCTAAACCCCTCGAGCATTGCATTGTAATACAGCTATTTCACGTGTTTTCCAAGATGCCTGCCCCAACCTCTTCCTCTACCACCAAATCCAGCTGGCAGGAGTGGCTCAATGGTTGGTGTGTTGCAGTCGGGGCAAAGTTGAGGAGGCGTACTGATCATTGTCTCAAAGGGCACCTCCCATTCGTGGCCATTAAGACACTTGAATCTGCTGAAAGCCATTTCGAAGCTCCCGCCCTCAATCCTTATTGCCTTGCCGTTGAGTAACGCCTCGCCTATTTTCTGCCGTGCTGACGCCAGCACCCTTTGAAAGGTAGGACGAGAGATGTTCATCCTCTCGGCAGATTGCTCTTGCTCGAAGCCCTCGAGGTCTTTAAGGCGTATCGCCTCAGCTTCCTCAACAGAGAGCCGGACTTCTTCCAGAGCCCTCATCGGTATGCCAGCTGGCTTGAAGTAGGTCACATTTGGCAAGAACGCCACTCGACGGCATTTCGGCGGCCTCGGCATAGTGCATTTCCTTTCTCTATAATGAGCATATGCTCATAATCATATTAACATATAGTCCTTGGAAAGTCAATATTTGTCAGCTAATGAGAAGGAAATAAATGGGGGGGAGAATCAGATGTAGACCTCTGTCTGCAAAAGCAAGAGGAAATTATAAGGGAAAATTCCGGGAAATATTGGGTGCCCAGTCAATACACTAACCAAGATAATGTTCTGGCTCACTACCTCACAACCGGCCCTGAAATCTGGGAACAAACGGGGGGAAAAGTGGATGCCTTCGTGGCTACTCAAGGAACAGGAGGAACAATTACCGGAGTGGGAAGATATCTCAGAGAAAGAAATAACCGGGTGCTCATTTACGCCGGCGAGCCTGCCGAAGCACCAATGCTGGCCAAAAGAAAATGGGGGTCTCATGGCATTGAAGGTATCGGCGACGGATTTATCCCACGAAATTTAGATGTAAGTTTACTCGATGGCATTTTTCTAGTTACTTCGGACGAGGCTGTTGCAATGGCCAAAAGGCTATCTTTCGAAGAGGGACTATTCTGCGGCATTTCCTCGGGAGCAAATGTAGTTGGGGCTATCAAACTGGCCAAGCGGCATCCAGAACTTAAGGTCATTGTTACCATGCTCAATGACACAGGACAGCGTTATTTTTCCACCCCATTATGTGGTGTTAAAAAACATATTGAAATTCCGGAAAGAGAACATCCCCTTGGTGATTATACTATCGCGGAACTTGACAAATATCAGGCGGGTTGGGAGATTGTGGAATAAGAAAGAGCTTGATACTACACCACATAGGATGTTATGCTATCTGGTGTTACCAGGTGGCACATCAGGCTTAGAATTCGTAAACCGCCGGTCGTCAGTTCGAATCTGACCGCTGGCTCCACAGTTTGAACTTGGGGTGGCAAATGGACGGGTTGCTTTTTGGGACTGCTGGCATTCCCCATAGTGCCAAGATTCTATCCACCATAGATGGTATTGAGCGTATTGCCGAGCTCGGGCTGGGCTGCATGGAGATAGAATTTGTCCAGGGAGTGAGGATGGGAGAGGGGGGCGCTCGCCTGGTTGCTGACGTGGCTGCCAGGAAGGGCGTAAGGCTAACGGCTCATGCTCCGTACTTCATAAATCTTAACGCCCATGAGCCGGAAAAACTAAGAGCCAGCCAGGATAGGATTCTGCAGACCGCCCGTATTGCCTCGCTGTGTCATGCCGAAAGCATAACCTTCCACGCTGCTTTTTACCTCGGTGACCCGCCGGAAAAAGCGTACAACATGGTGAAGAAATGCTTGGAAGAGATAATAAGTCAGCTTAAGCGGGAAAACAACCGGGTGTGGATTAGACCAGAGGTTGCCGGTAAAGGCAGTCAGTTCGGAACAATAGAAGAAATACTCAATCTTAGCGTTGAACTTGAGGGGGTAGCTCCCTGCATTGACTTTGCCCACTGGCACGCCCGGACTGGAAAATTCAATTCTTACTCGGAGTTTACCTCTATTTTGCGCCAGGTCCAAGAGCGGTTGGGCAGAGCGGCTCTGGATAATATGCATATCCATGTTTCCGGTATTAATTATGGTAAAAAGGGGGAAATAAGCCACCTGAACTTGGAAGAATCAGATTTTCACTATGTTGAGCTTCTCAATGCGTTAAAAGATAATGACGCCAAGGGTGTGGTTATATGTGAAAGTCCCAATTTAGAACAGGATGCTCTGCTTCTGCAAGCAACCTATAATAGCCTTTAAAATAAGTGAGGCCAAGCCGCTAGATATGCTTATAGGGAGTTTTAGAGGGGCGAAGCCCCTCTCCGAAACCTCTTCCCCCTCTCCTTTTAAGGAGAGGGGGATAAAGGGGGTGAGGTCAACAAATAATCTCATTTATTGCTGTTTTTGTATTTACTTTTGTTTTTGGTATAATGTAAGTAAACAAAGCTAGTGGTTAATATTTGAGGTGAAGAGTGAAACCAAGTTGGAAACGTAACAGTTTAATATATATAGCCATTCTGCTGGCTAGCATTGCTCTTTTCTCCTATCTCCTACCCACGGCTAATAAACCCGAGGAAGTCCCCTTAAGTAAAGTAGTAGCTATGTCGCAAGGTAATGAGATAGCTGAGATTAGGGTAGAAGATGACGCATTACTCATTACCACGTTTGATGGCACGGAACTGAGAGCTTTTAAGGAAAGCAACGCCAGTATATATGAGATTGAAGGACTTAACCTTCAGGGGATAGTAGTTGACATAAAAGGGTCATCAGGAGTTAACTGGGGAGGACTGTTGATTAACTTCCTGCCTCTTTTGCTCTTTGGTGGTCTGCTGTTCTTCCTCTTTCGCCAGGCGCGGGGGGCTAATAGCCAGGCGATGAGTTTTGGTCGTAGCCGAGCCCGACTGTTCCCGGCTAACCGGACTACGGTAACCTTTGAAGATGTAGCCGGGGTAGAGGAAGCCAAGCAAGACTTGCGAGAAGTAGTGGATTTCCTCAAGTCGCGAGAGAAGTTCCAGAGCCTGGGAGCACGAATCCCGAAGGGTGTATTGCTAATAGGTCCACCAGGCACTGGCAAGACACTAATGGCTCGGGCAATAGCTGGTGAAGCTGATGTGCCTTTCTTTTCCATCAGTGGCAGTGAATTTGTTGAGATGTTTGTTGGTGTCGGTGCCTCCAGAGTGCGTGACCTCTTCGACCAGGCAAAACGCAATGCACCGTGCATTGTCTTCATTGACGAGATTGATGCGGTAGGGCGTCACCGCGGTGCCGGATTGGGTGGTAGCCATGATGAGCGGGAGCAGACACTAAATCAGATTCTGGTGGAGATGGATGGGTTTGACACCAGTACCAGCGTGATTGTTCTGGCGGCTACTAACCGGCCTGATATACTTGACCCGGCTCTGCTTCGCCCCGGCCGTTTTGACCGGCGAGTAATGCTGGACCGGCCGGATATTGTCGGTCGACTCGCCATTCTTAAAGTTCATGCCGAAGGTAAGCCACTGGATAAGTCGGTTAATCTGGAAGTGCTGGCTAAAGGGACGGTTGGCTTTAGTGGTGCTGACCTGGCTAACCTGGTCAACGAGGCAGCCATTCTCGCCGCCAGGCGGGACAAGAAAGCTATCAGTATGCAAGAGTTTGAAGAGTCGGTTGACCGGGTGATTGCCGGACCGGAGAGAAAGAGCCGGAAGATAAGTCCCAAGGAAAAGGAGATTACCGCCTATCATGAAGCCGGGCATGCTCTTGTCGCCAAGATGCTGCCTAATGCTGACCCGGTACACAAAATCTCCATAGTGGCGCGCGGGATGTCTCTCGGTCACACTCGCCAGTTGCCTATCGAAGACCGATACCTCTCGACAAGCGCTCAAATTAGGGATATGTTAGCCACTTTCCTTGGCGGGTATACCGCTGAGAAGTTGTTCTTAAGCGAAGTGACTACGGGGGCTTATGATGATATTAGACGGGCTACCGAGCTTGCCCGCAGGATGGTAACCGACTTTGGCATGAGTGACAAGCTGGGCCCGCGGACCTTCGGTGACAAGCAGGAGATGGTATTCCTCGGTCGCGAAATCTCCGAGCAAAAGGACTACGGTGATAAGATAGCCGATACAATTGATGAGGAAGTTAGTAAAATTATCCAGCAAGCTCACGAGACTGCTGAGAAGATTTTAACTGAAAACAAAAAGAAATTAACGAAGCTTGCTGAAGAACTTATTGTCAAGGAGACGCTGGAGGGTAAAGAGCTGGAGGCAATTTTTAGTGGAACTGTTCTCAAACCTACCAAAAAGAGGGTAAAGACCACACCTACCCCGGTACCGGTTGAACCAGTAGCTGAAGCAATGCCTGAACCAAAGCTAAAAAAGGCTCCAGCCGTACCCCGCCTTGTCCCGAAACAAACCCCGGCTGCCTCCGATTAGGAAGGGGACCGGGCTAGTATTTCCGATTTATAATGTAATCGGCTAATCCTGTCAATGCCTGACGACTCGGGTTTTCTGGCAGTTGGTTAAGATTCTGGCAAGCCTTGGCACGATACTCCGTGGCAATCCCGTAGCACTCCTGAACAATTGACGAATTACGAATCAGTTCTATCGCCCGTTCTATGTTTTTCTGCTTATCTTTGTTCTCAAACACCTTCTTTATCGGATTGTCCTCAGGATAACGCTCAAGGAGGAATATCGCTGGTAAGGTAAGGGTACCCTGCGCTAAATCTGTGCCTGCCGGCTTGCCTAATTTCTCCTCGGTGCCAGTGAAATCCAGAATATCATCCACAATTTGAAAGGCTATTCCAAGATTATAACCATATTCTTCCAGTATCTTAACTGCCTTTTCTGGAGCCTCACTCAAAATAGCCCCGGACACTGTTGCTAAAGAAAATAGAGAAGCCGTTTTTTTGGATATCCTCTGGAAGTATTGCTGCTGCGACTGCTCCAGCTTGAAAGCACCAAGGAGCTGACTTAATTCTCCGCTGGTGATAGTCGCCATGGTTTGAGAAAAGAGTTTAATTACTCGTGGACTATGAGTGTCAGATACAGTTTCCCCGGCCTTGGCAAACAAGTAGTCCCCCAGGAGAACGGATGTCTCCTCACCCCACAGCGTATTAAGTGTGGGCTTACCACGCCGAACAGCAGACTTATCAATGGCATCATCATGAACCAGCGTCGCTGTATGCATAAGCTCAACGGCAGTAGCCATAGGCAGAAGATACTTAAGGTCGTAATTATAAAATCTACCCGACAAGAGAGTAAGCGCTGGCCGAATCACTTTGCCACTGCTCCTCACCACGTAGCCCAATTGCTCGGATAACCAGGGGAAATCAACCCTGCTGATTGACTTCAGGTTGTCCCTTGCCTTGGCTAAATCTGCCTGAATACATTCATAAATCTTGCTAAGTTCCAAGAACCTCACCTTTCAATTATCGGGGTAAATTAACATAAGCAGGTGAATCTACTAGCCAGGGACCTGCCCTAATCGTTTGGTCTCCTCTTCGACTACTTTCTCATCCAGTTTGGTAAACAGGGGTTGGGGTTCTCTTAATCTTTGCCCCGGTGGTGGTGTATGTAACTGCCAGCCGTAATCTTCTATTTTGCCCTCAAAACCGAGAAACTCATGCACCTTCTGTGAGCTAAAGGGTAGGAAGGGGTACAGCATCGTCTTCAGGTGAGAAATTACGCAAATGGCTGCGAATAGTGAGTTTGCTGCCGCCTGACGGTCCTCTTTGATTACTTTCCACGGTGACTTTTCATCAAGGTAGCGGTTTGCCTCATGAGCTAGGGACATTGCTAATATTATTGCTTGCTTGAAATGACAGTCGGAGAGAAGCCTGCCCACGTCGTTAAATTTTGCGGCAGAATTTATTTCTAGTTGGGTAGGGGAGGCACTGGTATTACTTGGTGTGGGCACACAGCCGTCAAAATTGCGGTAGACGAAGGTAAGCACCCGGTTGACCAGGTTGCCATAGGTAGCCACCAGCTCGTCATTGTTACGGCGGACAAACTCGCGCCAGGAAAAATCGGTATCCCCGGTTTCGGGCATGTTTATGGAAAGGGCATAACGTAACGGGTCAGGGTCATAGCGTGAGAGGTAGTCGGGCAACCAGACTGCCCAATTATGACTGGTGGAGAGCTTCCTGCCTTCAATGGTTAGGAACTCATTAGCCGGTACGTCATAAGGGAGATTGAGGTCATCATCGTAGCCCATCAGCATTGCCGGCCAGATGAGGGTATGAAAGAGAATATTGTCCTTACCAATAAAATAATAGCTCTTTACCTCATCACCCTGCCAGAAGGAGCGCCACTTCTCCTCGTCTCCGCTGAGTTTAGCCCACTCCTTGGCTGCTGAGAGGTAACCGATGACAGCCTCAAACCATACATAGATGCGTTTATCCTCATAGCCATCAATCGGCACCGGGACTCCCCACTCTATATCACGGGTTATCGCTCTATCTTTAAGGCCCTCCTTGAGGTAGCGCATAGTAAGGTTAAGGGCATTAGGTCGCCAATGGTTCCGCTGCTGTTCCACCCAGGTGAAGAGCTTATCGCTAAAGGCAGAGAGTTTTAAAAAGAAATGCTCTGAATCCCTGAATATGGGAGTGGTGCTGCATAAACGGCAGCGAGGGTCAATCAGCTCGGCAGGGCTTAGAGGCTTGTCGCATTGGTCACACTGGTCGCCTCGAGCTCCCGGGGAATGGCAGTACGGGCAAGTGCCCTCGATATAGCGGTCAGGCAAAAAACGCTGGCATTGTGGGCAGAAAGGTTGGGACGTAATTTCCTTATAAATATAGCCCCTATCAAGTAGGGTGAGGAAGATATCTTGTGCTACGCTGGCGTGGTTGGCGGTGCTGGTGGTGGTAAATAAGTCAAAGGAAATACCAAGTTTCTGCCACGAATCAAGAAACTGTTGATGATACCGGGCGGCTATCTCGCTGGGCTTCTTCCCCTCCTGGTCTGCCTTGATAGTTATCGGCGTGCCGTGCTGGTCTGACCCCGATACCATTAGTACTTCATTTCCCTTAGTGCGATGGTAGCGGGCAAAGATATCCGCCGGCAAGTAGGCTCCGGCAATCTGTCCCAGATGCAGCGGACCATTAGCATAAGGCCAGGCAACGGCAACAAGAATTCTTTCGCTCATAAGATGCTTCCCAATAACCTGAGGATTAATACTTACTCCGCAAAGAAGGTTAGTATCCTCTCGCCTTTCTCAGTTTTATAGTGAGCATAACCCTTCTTCAGGCAACACTCCACGCAATAGCGTGAAGTCTCGCCTTCTTCGTCCTCAACGCCGTCCTTTTCATCAATGGCTAAGTAACGCTCAGGATGTGGTATAGTGCGGTGACACTCATCACACTGGACTTCTCCTAAAGATATACACCCACGACGCATTTATTAACTCCTCTCAAGGCTTTGACATGAATTCTTTTTTATATCCAAGCCCTTATCTAATCTGAGCCAGGCTCGGTAGAGTTCCTTCCGGGGTAAGCCTGTCTCTCCAGATATTTTGGCTATCGCCTCTTTAGCGGTTACCCCTGACTGATACATATAGTGTAACTGCTTCTCAATATCTTCTGTCAACTGTGGCTTATCTCTCTTCCCCTTACCTTCAATAACCAGAGTAAACTCCCCCCTGGGCCTGGTGAAGTGCTTTATGGCTTGGCTTATTGTTCCCCGGGAAACCTCTTCGTGAATCTTGGTAAGCTCGCGACAAATGGCTATGTTTCTATCTCCGAGAATAAGCAGTATATCATTCAGCGTGGCTAGTAGCCGATGGGGTGATTCCAGGGCGACAATTGTGCCATATTCATGAGCCACAGATTCTAAAAGACGTTGCCTGGCATTAGCCTTATGGGGCAGAAAGCCGACGTAGAGAAACCTGTCCGTAGGCAGCCCGGAGATAACAAGCGCCGTGACCACGGCAGAAGGTCCAGGAATAGGAACAACCGGGATACCCCGCTCGTGAGCTGCGGCAATCAGTTCATAGCCAGGGTCGGACATTCCCGGCGTTCCAGCCTCGGAAACAAGAGCCACATCCCCGTCTTCGAGGCGACCCAAAATATAATCCAGTTTACTCTGCTTATTATGCTCGTGGTAGCTTGTCATCGGCGTTTTAATATCGTAGGTAACAAGAAGTCGCTTCGTCTTGCGCGTATCTTCAGCAGCAATAAGCTTTACCTCACGCAGAATGCGGAGAGCACGCAGGGACGTATCCTCCAGGTTACCAATAGGGGTAGCCACAACGTAAAGAGCCGGCATTGTTTCTTATCTTCCTTAACTTGGCTATTATAACCTAACGCTTCGTTACCTGTCTAGCTTTAGATTGTTTATTAACCTAAAGGGAGTGAAGTCAACAAGCAATCTGACTAAGATTTCTTGACTTAACCCCAGGCTTTTGCTATATTCTTTATTCAAAGAATGAAGAATAAAATGACCACTCCCCAATTTAAGCAATTACGGCGTGCCTATGGGTTTGACGAAGTGGCTATAGTGCCCGGGGATGTCACTGTTAATCCAGACCAGACAAACATTGATTTCAAGATAGATGATTTTGTCTTCTCCATCCCCATTATGGCTTCAGCAATGGATGCTGTGACCGATGTCAATTTCGCTGTCCTGATGGGCAAGATGGGCGGACTGGCCGTTCTCCACCTAGAGGGAGTACAAACGAGGTATGATAATCCCGGGGAAGTATTGTCTGAAATTGCTCAGGCACCTGATGCCAAAGTTACCCCCCTGTTGCAAAGAATTTATTCCCAGCCAATTAAGGAGAACCTTATTGGGGAACGAATACGGGCGATTAAAAAATCAGGGATTATCTGTGCTGTCTCAGCGACACCAGCCAATACCAAGCGCTTTGCTCCCATAGCTGCTGAAGCTGGGGCTGATATTTTTGCGGTGCAGTCCACTGTCACCACTGCCCGGCATATATCCAAAAGTTACCGGGGACTAATTTTCTCCGAACTCTGCCAATCCATACCCATACCTGTTATAGTTGGCAACTGTGTCAGCCATAGTGCCTGTTTAGAGCTTATGCGGACGGGAGTCTCCGGCGTTTTAGTCGGTGTAGGGCCGGGCGCGGCTTGCACCACCAGGGAAGTCCTTGGTGTCGGTGTTCCTCAAATAACAGCTACTATGGATTGTGCTACGGCTAGAGACGAATATCTGCGCGAGTCGGGTAAGTATGTGCCGATAATCACTGACGGTGGTTTTCGCAAAGGTGGGGACATCTGTAAGACCTTCGCTGCCGGGGCTGACGCGGTGATGCTGGGCTCCGTTTTCGCTCAGGCCAAAGAGGCGCCAGGCTTGGGGTATCACTGGGGTATGGCTCATCCTCACCCGGCACTGCCCAGGGGAACCCGGATAAGGGTTGGGAACACGGGCACATTAGAGCAAATCCTTTTTGGTCCTGCTTCAGTCACTGATGGTAGTCAGAATCTTGTCGGGGCTATCCGCACGGCAATGGGCGTCTGTGGTGCCTCTACCATTCAAGAAATGCACAAGGCGGAGATGGTGATTGCTCCGGCTATTACTACTGAAGGTAAATCATGGCAAATGTCACAGTCTCAGCAGTGATGCTGTATATTCTCAGATTTACTTAAGCCGTGGAAATTATTCTTCTTCCTCTTCCTCTTCCTCAGCTTCAGTGACCGGACTCGTCTCCTCACCAATATGAGGTAGCAAAGCCTCTGCCTTTCCCCGCTTGCGTGCCGGGAAGGTTAATTTATCAATTACCTTGCGCAACTCTTCTAGTCTCCCCACCGGCTCCCCAATTCCCACTTCTACCACCGCACCATCCACCCCTGTTTTCCAGAGAACCTGAAGCTCATCAGCACTCACATTTGATGGGATAGAGACTAATAAGGGTTTGGTCAGTAAATCGGCGAAGCGTTGAAAGAGCATGAGGCGGTGCCAGGTAAGGAAGTGTGCCTCTTCCGGCTCGTCGGCAATAAGCACAGCATCTACCGGTAATTCATTAACTGCTTTTAGCAGACCTTCAGCTAGCGATGCTTCTACCTGTAGAATCTTGCCTATTTCATCATCCTGAGGTGTGGTTAGTGCTGTACCAGCCGGGAAGACCACAAAATCGCAGCCAGTCTCCATCATCGGACTTATTTCTCTCCTGCCGATATCTCTCAGCCACCCACCCCAGGGAATATCAGATACAGCTTTGGCTATTTTTTGGAGAGTCGTAGCTCTCGGACTCAATTTGGCGATAGGCAGTAGCACAGCATCAGCACCAGTAATATAGTCGGCCAGGCGTCCAACATTATTAGCCTGAATCAAACTGGCAATGAGCAGGATTTTCGGCTTCGTTAAGGCTGGTTTTGCTGCCCTAAACCCCATAGGTTGAGGCACAGCTTTTGCCGCTTGATTTAGCTTGTCTATCAACTGGCTCATTCGACCCCCACGAATTAGGGTTAAATCCTCGAACTACGCTGGCTTTGAATTAGTATAACACAAAGTAAAGTGCCTAACGAAAATTCTGTGGGCAAGAGTCCTTGAGATTTTAACAGAATTTAAATGCTGACTTTATGAGCAATTAATTCTGGTGCCTTAGGATGAAAGTGGATGGCAGTAAAACGGAGTAGAGAAAATATAATGAACGGCCTATTGGTGTTGCTAATCTTCTTTCTAACTTTGTACGCACCGATAGAGCTAAGTCGGGTGATAGTCAGCTGGGGTTTAGCTCCTGTGTTCATATTTGAACTCACCTTCATGTGGCTATTCTATGGCTCGGCAGTATTCATGATCGCACTAATAGTCCATAGGCGCGTAAAACAGAGACAGGGCAATAAGGAAAGGGGGATAAAGGTGATTAAAACTGTTATCAGGTTTCAAAACATGGTTATGGCATTCGATACCGAGGGTGAGCAAGTGCCTAAATATCAGGGTCGATATAAGGATGTGAAGGGGGATATCTTGAGAGATGCTTTGCCAGACACAGTATTTACTCAATGGTTTAATTATGACTCTGAACCAGAGACTGTTTCCAGAGAGGAGTGGTAATCGATGAAACAAACGACTCATTATGAGCAGATAGGCACAATGCTGACTACCGGCGAGGTAGCTCGCCTTCTCAACGTGAATGACAGCACAGTGAGGCGGTGGAACGATCGGGGAATAATAAAAGCATATCGGATTGGCCCCCGGGGTGAAAGGAGATTTCGACGAGATGATATCGCTATTTTCTTCTTGGATAGAACTGTTCAGAAATTTGTGCAGGAATGACCGGTGGCGCTATATCGCTACTGCGTTCCCTAGAAGTCCTGCCCCGGCAAAAGCACTCTGTGCAAACCACAATACCGACACCGTTCGTATCTGTATCGCATCTTGTAAAACCCTTTCCGGCTGCAACACGGGCAATAGGCAAATTTCGTCCCATTTTCCCGTTTCGTAACTTGTTCATTTATGACTATACTAGAAACCACCGTTACCATTTTTCTTTGACCTCATCCGAGTAGAACCATTTACTCTCTATTTTCATTGTAGCGTGTCAAAATTAATTGCCCCTAAATATGGTGTCTAAATTTCGTTAAAGTTTTGTCAAAAGTCCAGAACTTAGCCACTTCTGCTTGTTTTGCATCCGGCTCATTATCTTCACAAATCCCGTTCTCGGCTTTTATCTTAGTGAAGCACTCCTCACACATACCATGAGAAACTCCGTCCTCGTCTTTAGCATTTTTCTCCCCCATATTCTTACCACACCAAGCACACACGATTTTCATTTCCTGTCTGTTCCTCTCTTTCTCGGGTTAATAGTCGCTATACTTCCATCTTAGAATACCGATATAAAATACCCATAAAAATACTGCTGGAATCTGATTAAGAACTGCAGGGATACGGAAAGGGCGCCTGAGCCAGGCACCATAATTGCCTGTTGACATTATTCGTGATTTTGGAATACAATTGTCACATATAGGTACATAAGAGCACAGGATTCAAGTATGGAGGATACGGTTGCCGAGCATGAGGCTGTAGTTCTTGATTTGCTCTTGGAGAAGGTGCGTCGGGACAGAGGATACGATTTTCGTGGCTATAAACGTGGGATGGTGATGCGCCGTCTGGAGAGAAGGCTTCACGCCACTGGGTCGAGAACATACCTGGACTATATGCAGTTTCTGGACACCCATCCCGAAGAGTATCAAAAATTAGCTGAGTATCTCACCATAAAGGTAAGTGGCTTCTTCAGAAACCCACACGCTTTTCGGCAAGTAGCTGGGCTAGTGCTACCCGAGCTGGTGTCATACAAAAAAAGCCGGGGAGAGCGGAGCTTAAGGTTCTGGAGCACTGCCTGTGCCCGGGGTGAAGAACCATACTCCATAGCTATCCTGCTTGCCGAATTTTTGGGGCACCAGCGGCGGGACTTTGATATCTCAATCTACGCCACTGATATTAGCCGGCAGGCTTTGAGTGAAGCGCAGGCAGGGATATACTCTCTTGAGGATATAGAGCGTCTTCCCGGCAATATCCTGGAAAGTTATTTTACCCGTAGCGAAGACTATGAGGTGAGGTCTGATATTAAGCGAATGGTCAGCTTCTCCTGTCTTGACCTGACCTCAACTATACGGCAGCCTATTCTGGAACTGGACTGCATATTTTGCTGCAATGTCTTGATATATTTGCAGAAGCAGCTCCAGGAGAAGGTGCTGGGTATGCTGTATGATTCACTGGCTACCCCCGGCTACCTGGTTCTGGGAGAGATGGAAACACCGATAGGTAATCTGGGTGAGAAGCTGGAATGCCTTGATGACAAGGCAAAAATATACAAGAAGATAAGGAAGTGGTGATGATGTTTAAGAGAGGAAACATACCAAACAGCACACTTTCTCCAGACATTACCGAGTATGAGCGGGTGGAGGGAAAACTGCGGGAGAGCCAGGAAAAATTGCGTCTCATGTTTGACTCTGTCACCGAAGGGATAACCGTTACCGATTTAAATGGCGTTATTACCGATGTCAACCAAAGAATTGTGGAGATACACGGGTTCGGTTCCAGGGATGAGGTCCTCGGGAAAATTGCTTTTGAATTTATCGTCACCCGCGACCATAAGAGGGCGGTGGCGAACATGCGGAAAACTCTGGAAGAGGGGTCAGTCAGGGCTATTGAGTACACTTTGCTTAAGGCGGACGGCTCTGAGTTTCCCGGCGAATTAAGCACCAGCGTGCTGAAGGACGCCCTTGGTAATCCGCTTGGCTTCATCGCTATCACCAGGGACATCACCGAGAGTAAACGGATAGAGGAGGAACTCCAGGCGGCAGAGCGAAATTTTCGCCACTCTTTGGATAATTTCCCTTTAGGCATTCGTATTATTAATATTAAGGCGGAGGGGGAAACTATTTATGCTAACCGGGCTATTCTGGACATTTATGGCTACAGCAGTATTGAAGAGTTTAAGTCTATACCTGCCGTAGAACGCCACACTCCCAAAAGTTACGCCGAGCGGCAGGAAAGGGTTAGAAAGAGGGAGGCTGGGAAGCCTGTCCCGGACCGATTTGAGCAAAGCATTATCCGCAAGGCTGGTGAAGTTCGGAACTTGGAGGTGTTTAGCCGCGAGGTACTGTGGGGTGGTGAGAATCAATTCCAGTTAATATACCATGACATCACCGAGCGCAAGCGGGCTGAGGAACAACTGCAGGAGAGCGAGGAGAGATACAAGACCACATTTGAACATACCGGGACTGCTATGGTGATTGTTGAAGAGGACACTACAGTCTCTCTGGCTAACCATCAGCTCGAGGTATTGAGTGGTTATTCCAGAGGGGAAATCGAAGGTAAGAAGAGATGGACGGAATTTGTTCACCAGGAAGACCTGGAAAGGATGAAAGAGTATCATCGCCGGAGAAGGGAGTCAGGGGAAGCGGCACCCACCCAGTATGAGTTTCGTTTTGTTGATAAAGAAGGAAACATAAAAGACGTATTCCTGACGATAGATGTTATTCCGGGAACAAAAAAGAGTGTTGCCTCATTAATTGATATCACCGAGCGCAAGCGGGCGGAGGAGGTGCTGCGGGAGAGTGAGGAGAGGTACCGCGACCTGTTTGAGAATGCTAATGACCTTATCCAGAGCGTCACGCCTGATGGTCATTTTCTCTTTGTGAATAAGGCGTGGCGGGAGATGCTTGGCTACAGTGAGAAAGAGGTTGCCAATCTTACGTTATGGGATATAATTCACCCTGATTTTATACCCCACTGCAGGGAAGTTTTCCAAGAGGTTATCTCGGGCGAAACGGTGAAGAATATTGAGGCTGTCTTTGTAGCCAAGGATGGGAGGTTAGTTACGGTCGAAGGAAACGCCAACTCTTGGGCTAAGGGAGGAGAGGTAGTTGCCACCAGGGGCATTTTTCGTGACATCACCGAGCGCAAGCAGGCGGAGGAGGAACTAAAAAGTTCAGAAGAGCGGCTTAAAATATTATTTGAATTTGCCCCGGATGGCATCTATTTGAACGACTTGAAAGGAAACTTTATCGACGGCAATAAAGCCGCGGAGGAAATAACCGGTTACAAGAGGGATGAATTAATTGGGAAGAGTTTTTTAAAATTGAAACTACTGCCTCTAGAGCAAATCCCGAGAGCGGCGGCGCTTTTAGCCAAGAACGCATTGGGGAAACCATCTGGCCCGGATGAGTTTATTCTAAATCAGAAAGACGGCAGCCAGATTCCAGTGGAAATTAGGACATTTCCGGTAAAAATTAAAGGTAAGACTTTGGCGTTAGGTATTGCCCGTGACATCACCGAACGCAAGCGGGCAGAGGAGTCACTGAGGGAGAGCAACTTACGTTATCAGCTACTTATGGAGTCATCCGATGCCGGTATTAATCTTATTGACAAAGAGGGCAACTTCCTTTTAGTAAACAGTACGGCGGCAAAGGTGACGGGGTTGAAAACCAAGGACGTAATTGGTAAAAATTTCAGAGACATATTGCCTCCAGAACTTGTGGACAAGTCCATGGAAAAGTTTGACAGGGTTATGGAAACAGGGATTGGAGAAACCCATGAAGAGTTTGTCAAGCCCCTCAATAGGCACTTCATGGAAAGTATACAACCAGTTAAGAACGCCGCGGGGGAGAGTATTGGTGTTCAGGTTATGACCCATGACATCACCGAGCGCAAAAAGATGGAGCAGGAACTCCGGGAAAGGAATGAGCAACTTGATGCCCAGAATGAGGAGCTTCGGTCGCAGAGCGAGGAGTTGATGGCACAACAGCAAGAGCTTACGGAGAAAAGCAGGGAACTGGAGGCGGCGAGTCGGGCAAAGTCTGAATTCCTGTCTCAAATGTCCCACGAACTGCGCACCCCGCTCCATGTCATTATCGGCTTTTCTGAATTGATGGTGGACGGGGTGGCGGGAAAGGTCAATAAGGAGCAGAGGCAGTGCCTCGACGATATTTGGGGTAGCGGTCAGCACCTGCTGGGCTTAATAGACGATATCCTTGACCTATCCAAGATAGAGTCGGGTAAAATGGAACTCAAGCTGGCAAATTTTGCTATAGGCAATTTAGTGAAAGTGCTGGGAAGGACTATGGCGACCAGGTTTGCGCAAAAAAACCAGAGCTTTGACGTCAAGATGGAAGAAAGGCTTCCCCCCGTCCGTGCCGATAGAGACAAAGTGAGACAGGTGCTCCTCAACCTGCTGAGTAACTCGTCTAAGTTTACCCCCGATGGTGGTAAGCTGAAGGTTGAAGCGGTCAGGGAGAATAATTGGTGTCGGGTCAGCGTGATTGATAACGGCACTGGTATCAAGCAGGAAGACCAGGAAAGGATATTTGAGGCTTTTTGCCAGCTAGGCAGTACCTTAGGCAAGGAAGAGCGTGGCACCGGGCTGGGGTTGACAATTGCCAGGCAGATTGTAGAAAAGCACGGTGGGCGAATCTGGGTAGAGAGTGAATACGGAAAGGGAAGCCGGTTCACCTTTACTCTACCTCTGGCAACAGCCAGTTAGGTGCATCCTGGGCAAGATACAGAGTGACTATCCTGATATTGTATTGATAACCTTTATGCTTCTGTAATACAATTAGCATAGAGGTTGGTTTATTTATATGACACTGCGTAAGAAAACTCTGTACATCATTGGCGTAACGTTCCTTAGTCTCATCCTGATTCTGTATTTCATCTCGGAGAACATCTTACTGGACGGTCTTGCCGAAATTGAGGAAGAAAATACCCACCAGAGTGTTGAACGAGCGCTTAGTGCTTTGTCCTGTGACCTCTCCTCTTTGGAGACTACGGTTGATGATTGGGCATCATGGGATGATACCTACGCCTTCATTGAGGATACCAATCCTGACTATATTGAGTCGAATCTCACCGATGAAACTTTTATCGGGTTGGGGCTTAATTTTATGCTGTTTATTGATACCTCCGGCGAAATAGTCTTCGGCAAGGCTTTGGATTTACATAATGAGGAAGAAGTGCCCATTTCGCGAAGCTTACAGGGATACTTTTCTGCCAGTGACTCTCTCTGGCGCCACCCCGACACAGAGAGCAGCATCGCCGGTATCCTCCTTCTTGCCGAAGACCCGGTGCTTATTGCCTCGCAGCCTATCCTGACCAGTGAAGATGAGGGACCTATTCGCGGGGCGCTGATAATGGGATATTACCTGGACGCTGCTAATATTGACCGCTTAGGCGAGACAACTCTTCTGTCTCTTGCTGTCCAGCGGATTGATAGTATGCGAATGCCGGTTGACTTCCAGGCAGCACGCTTATCTTTGTCCCAAGAGGCACCGATTCTAGTTCAGCCACTGGGTGAGAAATATGTTGCTGGCTATGCTTTGCTTATGGACGTTTACGGGAAGCCTGCCCTTGTGCTGAGAGTTGATATGCCCAGAGATATCTATCAGCGTGGCCGAACCAACATTGCTTATCTTATATTGGCGATAGTGGGAGCTGGGCTGGTGGTTGGCGTGGTAGCTATGCTGGTTATAGAGAAGTGGGTCTTGTCCCGCTTGACTCGTCTCAGCAAGAGTGTCAGTAATATTGGCGAGAGTGGTGACCTCTCAACGCGTGTGTCTATGGAAGGGAGGGATGAAGTATCGAAACTGGCAGACACGATTGACGTGATGACCGAGACTCTGGAGCAGTCAAGTAAGACGCTCCAGGAAAAGAACGAACAACTGGAAGAGGCGAACCGGGCAAAATCTGAATTTCTGGCTCATATGTCCCATGAACTGCGCACCCCCCTCAATGTCATCATGGGCTTTTCTGAATTGATGCTGGACGGGGTACCGGGAAAGGTAAGTAAAGAACAGAGGCAGTGCCTCAACGATATTTGGGGTGGTGGTCAGCATCTGCTGGGCTTGGTTAACGATATCCTTGACTTATCCAAGATAGAATCGGGTAAAATGGAACTAAAACTGAGAGATATTGAACTGCCCGGTGTCATAAAATCATTAAGAAGCGAGATAATGCCTATGCTTGCCCCCAGAAAGCAGAGTCTTGACATCAAGGTGGAAAAGGGGCTTCCACTGGTTCGTGCCGATAAAGCCAAAGTAACGCAGGTGCTCCTCAACCTGCTGGGTAACGCGACTAAGTTTACCCCCGATGGTAGTAAACTGAAGGTTGAAGCGGTCAGGGAGAATAATTGGTGTCGGGTCAGCGTGATTGATAACGGCATCGGTATCAAGCAGGAAGACCAGGAAAGGATATTTGAACCTTTTTGCCAGCTAGACAGCGCCCTGGAAAAGGAGGAGCGTGGCACCGGGCTGGGGTTGACAATTGCCAGGCAGATTGTAGAAAAGCACGGCGGGCGAATCTGGGTAGAGAGTGAATACGGAAAAGGGAGCCGGTTCAGCTTTACTCTACCCCTGGCAACAGTCAGTCAGCCGCATCCCGAGTAGGAAACAGGACAACTTTTTGGGGGGAAACAAGCACTGAAAAAGAAGATACTGATTGTAGAAGACAATCCACGGAATATGAGACTGATAGAGATGACCCTTAGAGCCGGTAACTACACTCTGTTCAAAGCAACTGATGGGGAAGAGGCACTGGATACAGCTACCAGGGAGCGACCAGACCTCATTATAATGGATATGCAGCTTCCCAAGGTGAGTGGGCTTGAGGTAACTAGAAGACTAAGGCAGATGCCAGCCTTCAACCACGTCCCTATCATCGCTCTTACTGCGTATGCCATGAAAGGAGACAAGGAAAAGTTTATTGGGGCTGGGTGTGATGCTTATTTGTCAAAGCCCATCAACACCCGTGAGCTACCTGAAATAATTGGTAAAATGCTGCTAAAATATCAAAAGGATAACAATTAGCAGGGGTGCACAATGGTAAAGAAGATTCTTGTAGTTGATGATGATGCTGCCTTAGTTAGGCTGTTTGACCAAATTCTTACCGAGAAGGGGTACGAGGTGCTCAAGGCCAGCAATGGCCAGGAAGCTCTGCGGCTTTTCTTTGCTCATAAGCCGGACTTGGTGCTTCTCGATATAGTCATGCCTGAGATGGACGGCTGGCAGACCTGCAGCCGTATTCGTGACCTCTCTGATGCGCCCATTATCATGCTTACTGGTCAGCAGAAGGATGAGGACGATATTGTGCGCGGGCTTGACTATGGGGCTGATGACTACCTCCTTAAGCCGGTAGGGGGTAAAGAACTGCTGGCTAGGGTGCGGGCAATATTGCGCCGCGCTGAGTTGCCCCCCGCACTGGATGTGGAGAAGCGAGTTACTTTTAGTGATGATTACCTTGCGGCGGATATTGCTGAGCGGAAGGTTATGGTGAATGGAAAGCGGGTGAAGTTGACACCAATAGAATTTCGCCTGTTAGCCCTCCTGGTAGAGAACGCTGGTCGTATTCTTACTCACCAGCAACTCTTGGAAAAGGTATGGGGCTGGGAATATGCTGATGACCTGGATTACGTGCGCATTTACATTTCGCATTTACGTCGTAAGATAGAACCAGAGCCCGCTAAACCCAGATACATTTTAACTGAACCGGGAGTCGGCTATTATTTTCAGAAAGCCAGTTGACAGCTTATTCTAGTGCTATACTGACATAGCCTGCTGATAAATTACTGGTGAAGAGAAGGGTAAGCCCCTCGCCCAGAGGAGCAAGATTATAGACTAAAGTTCCCCTTAACTTGTCACCAGCAGGCACAGTCTCATCAGGGGCAGGATAGTCGCGGTCAGCATGGAAGTCAATTTGTGCCATTCTCCCCTTTTCGTCCTCAACCGCAAAGGACATTAGAAAGTCAACTTTTATATCTTCAGAGCCTTTGGAATTATCAATTAGAATGGTGATATAGCCTAAGCCTTCTCGTTTTTCAAACGATTCAACCGTTATGAAAGTCTCCTTCCCGATGTCAACCATTTCTCCTACCCCAGGTAGGCTGGGTTCTGGTATGGGCTCGGGTGCTGGCACCGGCTCCGGAGGTGGTGCTGGAACTGGAGCTGGCGCAGGTGCCGGGGTAGGCGCTGGTGCTGGAGTGGGGGAGCATGCTCCAAGAACAAGCGAAGTTGCCACAAGTAGAGTTCCTAAAATAATCAGCGTCCTACTTATTATTCTGTCTCCTTTTCTTATTTTTACTCTTATTGTATTGTCTATGTGGCACTCTATTTAACAGCCACGGTCAAGACAAACGTCCAGGCTCCCTTCTCGCCGCCTTCCCATGGTCGGCTGTATTCCATAGATATGGTGCTCGTCCCTTTCTTGAGAGCCTTGAAAGTCCATACTTCTTGGCTGGGTGTCCCGGGAGGAGGTGGAGGCTCGGGTCCGGGCACGATTAATTGGTGGTCTGTCTGCTGTAGCACGGTTGGGTCACTGATTTGTGCCGACTCTGACCACAGGAAGCCTGTCGTTGGGTTGGAACATAAAGTTACTGTCAGTGAGCCACCAGTCTGAATTTCAAATTGTTTACTGATGTGCTTCTGGTTCATAAAGTCATCACAAGTAACCGCGACAGACACTTTATTGGGAGCCGGTGAAACAGGCTCTTCCGCCGCCTCTGGTGAACAGGCGAGCAGGGACAGTGCCATAATAACCATCAGACCTACAGTGATTAACTTTGATTTCATTTTTTATTCCTCCTTATTTTAGCCGGTCAATATAAATAACGACGAAACTCGGTTTTGGTTAGCACTGGTTGCCAAATTGGGACTTCACTTATTTTACCTTATCGCATCCTTCTTCTCAAGGTTGTAACTACATTCCACACACCCAGAGTTTCGTTATGTAACAAGCTGTCTAATTGTTAATCAGCCCGATATTCGTTAGCGGGAACTCAAAAGAATCTGGACTTAATCCCTCAAATTTTGCTTTAATCGTTATACTTTCCAAGGCTAGAGTAGAGTGAACTAAGAACCAGTTTGAATAATAAAATCAGATATGTTATAATGTAATTGCACACGAAAGATGACCGTGAAGTGGGACGTAGCGTGGGGCGGAGGTCTGTTCAATTAGCCTCATTATTACCCTGGACTCCACTTAAACACTGAGCTATCTGTTCGCCGCATTGGTAAAC
>JABUBL010000041.1_pt1 | contig 24867 bp, 22 predicted proteins | sample 7240371 | NCBI WGS metagenome assembly JABUBL01 (sample SAMN07256343, study PRJNA390944) | subsurface metagenome | isolation source: Methane hydrate marine sediment | place: Pacific Ocean: Eastern North Pacific, ODP site 1244 | collected 2002
AGACATCGCCGCCGTTTCTGAGGTAGGAAATGGCAAAGGTATGTCGGAAGGTATGCGGGGAGCACCTGACACCCCCTATCCCGGCCTTTCTGCCGTAGTTCTCGATAATGGTCTCCAGGCGGTTCACGGTTAGAGGCTCACCACTTCTGGTCAAGAACAGAGTTCTACAAAGGGGATTGGCAGGCTCTGGGCGATATCTCTGGAGATACTTCCATATCGCCCGTTGAACTCTCGCCCCAATGGGGACCATCCTCTCTTTTGCCCCCTTGCCGTAGACCTTAATGATGCCATCGTCAAGATTGACATCATCCAGCCTCAAATTGACAAGCTCGCTTGCCCTGAGCCCGGTGTCTAAGAGCATGAGGATCATCACCCAATCCCTGAAGCCAGTGGCGGTTCGGGTGTCTATCACTGCGAGGAGAGCCTGTATTTGAGACTCGGAGAAGGTAGGGATCACCTTCTTTGGAGGCTTAGGGACTCTCACTTTGGCGAAGGGGTTCGACAGGATAATCTCCTCCTGGACAAGCCATGACCAGAATGCCCTGATCGCTCTGAGGTAGCAGTTTATGGTATGCCCACTTAGCCCATTGGGCTGAGGCTTGGTAAATGGGTGCTTCCTGTAGCTCTTCGCTCCTTGAAGATATAGGATGAAACGCCTCAGCTCCTGAACTCCAATTTGGGTAACATCAGTAGGGAGCCCGTCTTGGTTAAGGAAATTCTCAAAGACGCTGAGGGCAGTGGTGTAAATATTGATAGTCTTAGGGCTCTTGCCCTCTGTCCTGGCGTAGAGTCTGTAACCCTGAATTATGCTGGCCAGCTCGGTAGATGATGTTCTCAGTGTGGTTGCCATCTTGTCCCCCTTTTTGCCGAAGCAGTTGGTCTTTCAGCAAAAATCCCTGGTGTTTTGCCCAGGGATCGGGGGATAAGACAGCTTTGAGTTAGCTATGGTCTGGCGTCCCTGGAGGGATTCGAACCCACGACCCACTGCTTAGAAGGCAGTTGCTCTATCCACTGAGCTACAGGGACCCCCTTGCATCTGTGTGCTTTATTTTAACACCACCTCAGCGCTCTCGCAAGTGAAGTTAGTCGTGTGCGTGGTCGCCATCTCAGCTTGCCTTGCGCGGAGAAAAATGCTGACAATTTGTAGTGCTTATGTTAATATTATCTGGAGGGATCAAGAAAGGAGTTCAAATATCTTAAGGTGGGGGTGTGAGATGAGACCAAGACGATTGCTCGCGATAATACTTTCTCTGGGCATCTTTCTAATCGTGCTCCGCCTGCGCCGCAGTCGCGCTAGACAACAAGAGACTAGAGAATGAAGGCCAAAGCATTTTTGGCAGCCCCTCTATTGACTTTCCCTGCCATCGGCGTCAAATTTTCTTTGCTGAGGCAAACAATCCTTAAAATGAAAAAACACATGGTTCATCGTGAACTGATGATTACAGGGGGTGGTGTTTAAAATGTGGCTTCAGGTGCGCTTATACCTTTTGCTGGGTTTACTGCTGGCGATTATCTATGGCGTGATCGTGGGGGTGGCCAGTGCCATAGGGGCCGGTAGTTTCCTCATCTATGCGATTATTGCGATCTTTTTCGTCCTCCTCCAGTATCTCATGGGCCCCTCTATGGTCAAGTGGACGATGAGGGTGAAATGGGTCTCGGAGCGAGAGCAACCCCAGTTGCATAGCATGGTCGCAGAACTGGCCAAGGCTGCCGGCATACGCAAGCCCAAAGTGGGCCTTTCCATGATCCCCATTCCCAATGCCTTTGCCTTTGGTAGAACTCAACGGGACGCCAAGGTCTGTGTCACCGAGACCCTGCTCAAATCGTTGAGCAGTGATGAGTTGAGAGCTGTCATGGGGCATGAGATCTGCCACATCAAGCATCGGGACATGATGATAATGACCATCCTCAGCGTCTTCCCCTTGATCATCTACTTCATAGCTATCTCGCTGCTGTTCTCTGGGTTTGGTGGCCGGGGGCGAGGGGGGAGCCCCATAGCGCTCATCGGGATCGGCTTGTTCCTTCTCTATTTCCTGGTCTCTCTCCTTGTGCTCTACGGCTCCCGCATCCGGGAGTATTCTGCCGACCTGGGGAGTGTAAAGCTGGGAAATCGACCTCGTCATCTTGCTACCGCCCTTTACAAGCTCGCCATTGGCAACGCCAGGGTTCCCAAGGAATCCATGCAAAGGGTGCAGGGGCTCAAGGCCTTCTTCGTCAATGACCCATCGCGGGCGATGAGGGAGGTTAGCGACCTGAAAGAGGTTGACCTCGATATGAGCGGCACCATCGACTATGGGGAGCTGATGGCGCTTCAGTCTAAGAAGGTTCGGCTCACAACCGGGGATAAGATCATGGAGGTGATGAGCACCCACCCCAACATGCTGAAGCGCATCAAGCACCTCTCATCCCTGATTTAGGCGGATGACCGGCAGATAGTGAGAACCAGGGATTGGAAATGAAACCCAGGAGATTCCCTGCAATCATGCTTTTGGGCATCTTGCTATTGTTGTGTTTTGCCTGTGGTGGCGGAGAAGAGGAAGCAACACCTACGCCGACGCCAACAGCAGGGTATCTTACCTATACCGACGAGGCCAATGGCTTCTCTATTTGGTATCCGGAAGACTGGGATCGCGACGAATCAGCGGAGGGTACAACTTTATTCAGGTCCCCAAGGTCGTTTCCTTGCGGTGGCTCAGCCCCTGATGAGTTTCATCCATACGTGTGCGTGTACTACTGGCAATACCCCTCCAAGGTAGACTTACAACAGGAATTCGACTTGCTCAAACAAGAGTCGGAGCAGTGGCGAGGATACACTCACATTTCCACTGAGGAGATGACGGTCAACGGAGTGCCAGCCATCAAGCATGTCTTTACCTATCGCCTGGAGGTGACGTCACACACATTCAAGCGGGCCTACGTAGTCTTAGCCAACGAACGCACTCTCTATATTATTGAATGTTTCTGCCAGGAGTGCGCTTGGGACTGGGAAGGGTGCTGGCCGAACTTCGACACCATAATCCATAGCTTCCAAATCCTGGACTCTCTGGGTTAGGTGATTACGTTGGGGGCTCTCATGGCCTCCCCATTGTTTAGGTGAAACAGGTATTTTGCTACGCATAAATGTCGTTTTGTAAAGCCCTGAGCGAAGCCTCGGGGCTTTCTATTTGACAGGAGCTGAAGCATGTCATCGGAGAGGGAAAAGCGAGGTTTTTTCTACGGCTGGGTAATAGTGATGGCTGCTTGGCTGGCGATGTTTGTTGGTGCCGCAGCCAGCACTTCCTTCGCTATATTCGCTCCCTCGCTGGAAGACGAATTTGGCTGGACCAGAGGCGCGCTTTCTCTGGGCTTCACCCTGAACGTGATTCTGGCGTCAATATTCGGACTGGTGGCAGGCATATTAGTTGACCGAATAGGACCTAAAAGGACGGTGCTAATAGGTGCTGTCATAGGGAGTCTGGGTATCACCTTGTTAAGCCAAGTAAATCAGATCTGGCATTTCTACATCTTCTACGGCGTCATTGCCTCGACGGGGCTAGCTTTGTCCTATTGGCTTCCTACAGTAGCTACTGTCAGGAGATGGTTTATGCGCAGAGCAGCCCTGGCGCTATCTATAGCGCTCACGGGTTCGGGGTTGGGAATTGTGCTTCTATTGCCGGGGATCAACCTGATGATAGATGCTTTCGGCTGGCGCACCAGCTACTTTGGCCTTGGGCTCATCACGCTTGCAGGCCTGATCATTGCCGGCATGCTGTTGAAAAAAGACCCTGAGTCAGCGGGAACCTACCCTGATGGCATTGAGCCTGATCCTGCCGAAGTGGCTGCCAGAGCTGACTTTAGCGCCCGCACGGAGCAATGGTCAACGAGGGAGGCTCTGAAGACCAGCAGCTGGTGGTTTCTCGTCGGGGCCCAGTTGTATGACATAGCGTTAATAGGGATCCTCGCCCACATCATTTTCTGGGCTGAAGACATGGATATAAGCCGGAATACTGCGGTGAGCATCCTCAGCCTTTATGTGCTAGCAGCGGTGTTTGGCAGGCTTTTTGCTGGCTACTTCTCCGATTGGTACATGGCGCGGTTCAAAATTTCACGCAAGCCAATCCTTTATTTTTGCACCATTGGCGTAGGCCTGGGATGCTTTTTTGCCATCGGAGTTGGCAGTGCAACATCCCTTCTCTTGGTCTGCCTATTGATCGGTTTTTGCTACGGAACCGGCCTCACGGTGTTCCCCACATACCTGGGCGACCTCTTTGGGGTAATGAATATGCCCACACTATTTGGCGTTATGGGGTTGGCCGTAGGCGGATTATTTGCCTCCATCGGTCCCGTGCTCTACGGATTCATCCACGACGCCACTGAGAGCTACGATGTGGCCTTCATCATCGCCGGGATACTTTGCCTCGTCTCAGCGGTATCCCTACTCCTGATCAAGGTGCCGGTGAAGAAAAAAGCACTGCCCCCCTCGTAGCCTCCCCTCTTCAACAGGCCGCTACAAGGGGGGCAAGATAGCTGCTCGCCCGACCCCAGGGCTCAGTCCCGAACTCAACCTCTAACGGAATTCTACTTTAATCATGTGGGCGGAGCATGAGATGCAGGGGTCATAAGACCTGACCAGCATCTCCAGCAGCAGCTTTATCTCACTCTCAGGCCGGTTCAGGATTTGGGGCACCAAGGCTTCAAAATCCCTTTGAATGCTGTTGTGATTTTGATTGGTGGGTATGACGCAGTTGGCTTCCTTAAGGATGCCGTGCTCATCAAAGGTATAATCGTGGAACAGGATGCCGCGAGGCGCCTCTACTGCCCCTATGCCCCTTCCTGCCTTGACCGGGACATCGGGCTTCTCTTCCTTGAGGCCGCGAGCCAGGAGCTGGTCGATGATGTCGATGGCGTGCTCGGTGACATAGATGGCCTCCACAACCTGGGCCACGTTGTTCATGTAGGGGTTGTGGCAGATTGGCTTGAGCCCCATTGCCTCGGCTGCCTCCTTCGCCCGCGGGGAAAGCTGCTCATGGTTGTTGTTGAAGCGGGCCAGCGCCCCCACGGCATAGGAATCTCGATTGTGCTTGGTGTACTTGGCGGTGGAGTGGGGGACGCAGAACTCGTTGGTCATCTCCAGGTAATTGGCTACCGGGGTAGTGCCGGTATCAGTGGAGGATATATCCCCTGAGATGAAGGCATACTCGTTGGGGTCCTTTAAGGCGATAAACTCTGTCTCTCGCTCGAACTGAGGAATCTTGAGTGTCTTGAAGAGCTCTACCGTGGCCTGGTGGTCATTCATGGCATCCTTTAGCCGCTGTTGAATCGCCGTCAGTGCCTCGGGCGTGGGTAGCTTGGCGAAGCCACCAACCATCGGCTGGATGGGATGGGTCTTCCTGCCACAGACTATGTCGGCCAGGTCGTTAGCCAGCTTCTTCAGCCGCAGCGCCATTAGCACCACATCCTTGTGGGTCTCCACCAGGGGGAAAACGCTACCCACTCCCAAAAGGTCGGGGGCGGTCAGGAAGAAGTAGTGGAGCACATGGCTCTGAAGGGTCTCGGCATCGTAAAGCAGCTTCCTCAGCAGCAATGTTTGTTCCGAGGGCACGATACCAAAGGCGTTCTCGCAGGCCTGAATGGAGCATGTGGAGTGGGCCAGGGAGCAGATGCCGCAGATTCGGGGAGAGATAATGATCACATCGTCATATCTCCTCCCCCGAAGCATGGCCTCGAAGAAGCGGGGCGATTCAACGACCTCCCACTTCAATTCCTCGATATTGCCATTCTTGGCACTGAGGATGATATTGCCATGCCCCTCAACCCTGGTAACGTGATGGACGTTGATGTCTATCTCTTTCGCTTTGCCGCCTCCGAATAGCCGACGTATAATGCTCATTTAGCCACCTCCGAATAGCCAAGGAACATCCTGAATTTGGCAATAATCTCCTCAGGGGTCAGGTTGTACTTTGCCAGGATTTCCTTTTCCGAATCTGTGTTGGGATCATCCACCAGGCCGCGGCAACCCCAGCAGATGCGGCCATTGGTGACACAGAGGGCGTTGCAGCCAGCCCTGGTCACCGGACCGACGCAGGTTTCCCCCTTCTCGAAGACGCAGATGTTACCCGCCATCTTGCACTCGACGCAGACGGGGTAGTTTGGTATTTCCGGCTTCTTGCCCGCGAGGAGTGCCTTTACCACCTTGACGAACTCCGACTGGGTCATGGGGCACCCCTGAACGTAGTACTCCACGGGGACCACAGCATCTACCGGGCGGGCGGGAATGGTGTCATAGTAATGGGCGGATTCCCCATAAACAATCCGCAGCACTTCCTCCATGGGGTAGAAATTCTTGAGGCAGTTGACCCCGCCAATGCAGGCGCAGGCACCTATGGCCACCAATATTTTGGCCCGCTCCCTTATCTCCTTTATCCTGGCGACGTCCCTCTCGGTGGTGATGGCGCCATCGATGAAGGCGATGTCATAGTCATCGCTCCTTTCTGTCATCGCTTCCCTGAAATTGACGATATCAGCGGCGCTGAGGATGTCCAGAAGCTCCTGCTCGAAATTGATCACCTCCAGTTGACAGCCCTCGCAACCGGTGAAATCGAAGAATGCTAACCTGGGCTTCATCAGATTGCCTCCTCAAGATTCTTTAGCTCGGAGTAGGTGAACACTGGCCCCTCCTGACAGACATACACATTATTGATCTGGCAGTGCCCGCATTTACCCACACCGCACTTCATCCTCCGCTCCAATGAGAGCAAGAGCTGGTCATCAGGGATGCCCTTATTCCTGCATTCTGCGATGACAAATCTGTACATCACCGGCGGGCCAACAATTACGGCGTAGGTCTTCTCCGGGGCTATGTCGAACAAGGGGAAAAGGGTAGTGATAACCCCTGCATTCCCCTTCCAGTTTTCATCCCCCCTATCCACCGTCTCCAGATACTCCATATCCTTACTTTGCCTCCAGAGGGCAAGCTCATCGAGGAACAATTGTTCCGCGGGAGTCCTGGCACCAAAGAGGACGATCAGCCTTCCAAAGTCGCCCCTGTTGTCGAGGACATAGTTTATCAGGGAGCGAAGAGGGACAAGGCCAATGCCGCCGGCAACAATCAGGACATCCTGCCCCTTGAGTCGGTCGAGGGGAAATCCGTTGCCAAAGGGGCCGCGAACGCCCACCGTTGCCCCTTTCTCCAGTCGATGCAGGGCATTGGTCACATTGCCCACAGTCCTGACCCCGATCTCGAAGGAGCCCTTTTTAGTCGGGGAGGATGAGATGGAGAGGGGAGCCTCCCCGATGCCAAAGACGGAGATCTCGACGAATTGCCCCGGCTTATGACCCAGCTCATCGCCATTCCTCAGCTTGAGCTCGAAAAGCCTCTCCCTCTCGGTGAGCCCCTCCGTTCTCACGAGCTCGGCCAGCATGGGCAGGTAAATGGACTCCTTTTCACTCATCTTAGCTGCCCTCCTTCAATCTGTTGTAGGCTTCTACTGGATTGGCTATCTCTGCCAGGCAGGCGCCGATGCACCGGCCACAGCCGACACAGCCTAGCTTGCCATATCTCTTTAGCATATAGTTGCCCTTGCGAAAGTAGCGGTGCCTCAGCCTGCTGGTACAATCCTCCCTGAAATTCTCCCCAGTGGCTACCTTGGCAAAGCCCTGGAGCATGCAACTATCCCACTGCCTGAAGCGCTCGCCAGCGGTGAGATTAAGCTCCAGATCATCTTGGACATCAAAGCAGACGCAGGTGGGACACACCATGGTGCAGGAGCCACAGCTTAAGCATTTGGCGGCTAGCTCTTCCCAGAGGGGGTGGTCGTAGTTCTTCTCCAGAAGTTCAGGGATCTCTTCCACCGCAGCCTTAATGGAGAGCTTATATTTGGCCAAGGCCTCCTCCTGCGCCGCCTTTCGCTGAGCCAGGTCTGCCTCAGTGGCCTCTCTGGTGCGGGCATGCTTTTTCAGCAGCTCCTCGCCCTTTTCGGAACCAATAGCCACCACATACTGCTCGCCGATGTCAGTGAGCAGGAGGTCGAAGCCCGTTTCTGTGGTGTCGGTGCCCATGCTGGGGCAAAAGGCGTTGGGGGAGGGATTTCTGCAATCGACGCCCACAATTACTGTGTTTCGCCTTCTCTCCATATAATTGGCATCGGGATTAGAATCGGAGAAGACGGCATCCATAAGTTCAATCGCCTTGATGTCATAGGGATGGACGCCGAGGATAACCCTGGGAGTGGCGTCGATGGAAGGTTCAACCTGAATCGCTCCCCCCAGGCTAAATTTGAGCAGCGTCTCTTTAGGAGGGAGGAGGTATTTCTTGGGCGGAATTAGCGTAACATCGTAATCGAGGCAAAGCTCATCATAGCTTTTTATCTTATCATAATGAAACTTCCCCTCCTTCATTTTGACTCCCACTACCTCGATTTCTGATAGCAGGCCGTTGACAAAGGAGGGGAAATCTTCTTTGGTGATAACCTCATATTTCATTCTCACCTCCCAAATTATATCGAGCTATTATCGTAGTTTTTTTCACAAATTGCAACCCCTAAAGAGGGGCAATTTCCCCTTCGTTGACGCGGAAAAGCGCTGCCTGAGCGAGAAAGCCAGGAGCAAAGCGGTCGAGATCCGTCGCTGTGATGACCACCTGCTCATAGGCGGCGGTGGACTCTAGCAGATGATTACGCCGCCCTGAGTCCAGCTCGGAGAGCACATCGTCCAGGAGAAGGATGGGGTGCTCTTCTGTTTTGGAGTGCATGAATCTGGCCTCGGCCAGCTTCAGCGAGAGGGCAACGGTGCGCTGCTGCCCTCGGGAACCGAAGACGTTCATGTCCACACCGTTGACCAGAAATTGGAGGTCATCACGATGGGGCCCCACCAATGACATCCCCTGAGCCATCTCCTTCTGTCGCAGGCCCCGTAGCATCTGCTGAAAATCTAGGCACAGGGCGTCGATGCTGTCCGTCTTTAGCCCCATGCTCGGCAGGTAAGCTATCCTCAATTCCTCTTTGCCCGCGGTGAGCTGATGGTGGATAGGCTGAACGATTTGGTCGAGATCAGCTACCATTAGCCAGCGCTGCACCATGAGATAGGAGCCGGCTTGAGCCAGCTCACGATCCCAAAAATCGAGCTGGTCTGGTTGGGAGCGGCGCTCCCCGATCAGCCTGAGAAGGCGATTTCTTTGCAGCAGGACCTTGTTATATCGCTGCCAAGCGCGCAAATATCGGGGGTCAATCTGGCAATTAGTGAGGTCGAGGTACCGGCGGCGTAGCGAGGGGGCACCGCTAACGAGTTCAATATCCTGGGAGCTGAATATCACCACGTTTAGCTGACCGACGAGGTCTATGGCGCGGCGGGGGATACCGTTTATTCGTATCCGTTTTTGAACATGAGCCGCCTCCAAGGTGAAAGGGGCCTCCTCTGCGCTGGTATGTGTCCCTCTGAGGGCAATCTCCACCTCAACCCTCCCCCTTCCCCTTTGCGCCTGGGCAAAAAGGCGCGCCACAGGGATTCCTTCACCGAGGATGGACCAGTTGAGCAGTTCCCTTTCTGTAGCCGCGCGATGAGATCTAGCTGTTGCCAGGAAGTAGATGGCCTCCAGCAGGTTGGTCTTGCCCTGAGCGTTATCGCCCACGAGCACCACCAGGTGTGGGGGCAGATCAAGCTCAAGGTGGACAAAGTTGCGGAAGTTGGTCAGGCTAAAATGGGAGATGTAGATCATCCACCTCCGGTGGGAATCTTGCAAGCTGTATTATAGCACAACCTCTCTCTTGAAAGTTGTAACTACATCGCGCATGCACAGTCATTTTGGCACGGAGATTTGCTAGACACGTAGGGGCTACACCACTGGCTTGACCGCTTGCAGCCTCCGCCAACAAATTAACACAACCACGCTTATTAGAGGTCTTGACAGCCAGCGAGCAGGGGTGTAGCATACCCACACTAGTTTATATGGGCAATCACGGTTTGTGAAGGAAAAGGGGGCTGTGATGAAATGCCCAAAGTGCCGGGTCTTTGATCCGCCTTTATTCGTAAAGAAACGCTTTGAAATCGTCCCAGCATAAAATAGACCCAGAACTGAGAATAACTGTTTGTGGTGAGAGTGTGACACCGCCTGGTGCACACGGAGACGAGCCAGCTTAAGGAGGGGGTAGTGTAAACTCGGAAATGTACGAAAGGCTAACATGTATATTGCCGTAATTGAATCATAGAGAAGGAGGCGTAGTATGAACAAGGAGGAAAGATACGATTTTGTCATCGTAGGTGCCGGCCCCAATGGCACCGCATTAGCGGCGTATCTGGCCAAGAGCGGACAGAGCGTCTGCGTGCTGGAGGAGAGGCCAGAGGGTGGCGGAGGGTGTGAGAATGCATACCCCATACCCGGGGTGCGCATCGACCCCCACACTACCTACATGTATGCCGGAGCAGCCCCCGGCTTCGACCAGCTTGAGCTGTGGAAGTACGGCTTCCGCATGAGCTGGCTTAATCCCGAAGGAACGCCGAGAGACATAGGGCGAATGAGGCAGACGGGCGTATTGACCACCGAGGGAAGGATGCCAATCACCGATAAGGACATACTGGGCTGGGCCAAGATATGCGGTGTCCTCGGCGATCCTCCGTTCACGAGAGAACTGCTGCGCGCCCTCTGCTGGTGCCCTCCGCACCCCCCTGAAGTGGAGATAACACCGGAAAATATCCCCTATATGCAGGTGTACAAGCAGTATGCGCCAGACATATGGACCGAAGAACTGCTCGACATGACCATGTTTGAGTTCATGGATGAGTACATGGAGACCGAGGCCTATAAGGTAATGATGGGCATTGTAGCCTGGTACTCGGGGGCCAGCCCTGAGTGGGAGGGGGTGGCTGTTCCCGCTCTCGCCGGGTGTCTAAACCTGATGTACGCTGGACCGAGCGTTCCTCGGGGTGGCATGCACACCTATTTCCACTCCATTATACGCTGCGCCATGGCCCATGGGGCTGTCATACGCACCTGCTGCCCCGTGGACGAGATCATTATCCGCGAGGGGAGGGCAGTAGGAGTCCGCCTCAGGGATACCGCCGCCTGGGGTGAAAAGACAATCTGGGCCGACAAAGCCGTGGTCAGCGCCATGGACGTTCAGCAGACCTTCCTCAAGCTGATCGGGCCGCAGCATCTTGATGTCTCTTTCCTGCAGCGGATAAAGGACATCAGCCTCAAGGGCTCCAGCATCTACGTCACCCACTACCTGTTCAGTGCGCCGACTCGGTATCGCCCCAAGTTCGCAATCGAGGGCGAGCCGGTGCGTATGGCGGGTGGGCTCTACCCCTGCGACTCTCGGGAGCTCTATTATGAGCACATAATGGATATCAATGCGCGCAAGGGTAGCCCCTCCATGCCGCCAGAGCGGGTGCCGTGGATCGCAATAACCCACGATGAAGACCCCTTTCGCTGCACCATCCCCAACCGCTACCTTCTCACTCCGATGTACGTTATCGTTCCCCCGCCTGAGTATCACGTGGATGGTCCTGATGCGATGGCCAAGGAGAAGGATAAGTGGGACGCTTATATGCTGAAGGCCCTGAGCGCAGTGGTGGAGAATGCTGAGGACGACCTCGTCCAGATGTGGTCAAACCCCCCCTGGGAGTCTGAGCATCGCAATGTGGGGCTCATCGGCGGCGGCTGGTACAGCACCCGCCACTGCAATGACCAGCTTTGGACCAACCGTCCCCTGCCTGAGTATTCTCGATACCGCTCCCCCATCGACGGGCTTTACTTCTGCCACCAGTCATCCGGCCATCCCGGAGGGCTGGCATTGATGGCCATCCCCTACAACCTGATGCACATCCTCATTGAGGACGGTCAGGTTGAGCCTGGCGACTGGTGGTACCCATCACCGTGGTACATACCGGAGCAAGGAAAGATATCAGCGATACCTCGTAAATAAGGAGAGGAACGAAGCATATTAATCCAAAAGAGAAAGGAGCATACGATGACACAACAGCCTCCGAAGATATTTGATGAGTTTCCCGTGGAAAGTGAGTGGGATGTCGTTGTTATAGGAGGTGGGCCCAACGGGCTGATGGCGGGTGCCTATCTGGCCAAGGCTGGCGTGAAGGTCGCCGTGCTGGAGCGTCTGCCAGAGGCTGGAGGAGGGCTGCAAACGCTGGAGATCCTCTTTCCCTGCTACTACTCCAACGCGCATGCCGTCTACCATATGATGGTGGACTACATGCCGGTAATTAAGGACTTCGACCTCGACCGCCACGGCACTGTCTGGGTCAAGCCCAACTACCAGACAGGCATGGTATTCGAGGACGGCAAGTCCCTGCTTATGACACGCATGATAGAAGACACCAAGGATGCCATCAGTAAGTTTTCGTTCAAGGATGCCATTGCTTTTGGCAAGCTGATGCGCACCTGGCGTCGGATCGTGAGTGAGATAGTGGGGCCTGCTACCTATCTCCCGCCAGTAGCTCCGCTGGAGCTCATCACCGCTATGCAGCGCACCGAGATCGGCCAGGAGATGCTGGACATCACCGAGCGCAGCCCTCTGGAGCTGATAACCGATGCCTTTGAGAACGACCGGGTGCGTGCCCTCATGCTATACGTCAGTTGCATGTGGGGACTGGACCCCAGGGAGAGCGGGATAGGCTTCTTTGTCCCCCTCCTGCTTGACCGGGGGATGAACAAGTGTTACTGCTACGGCGGTTCGCACAAGTTCGCCGGCGCCCTGATACGAGAGATAATCCAGGGTGGAGGAACGATCCTGGATGCTGCTGAGGTGACCAAGATCATTACGCAGAATGGTCGAGCTGTTGGGGTTGAGACCTCAGAGGGGCATACCCTGCGCAGCAAGGTGGTCATGTCCAGCCTCGACCCACACACCACATTCCTTGACCTTGTCGGCAGTGGCAATTTGCCGGGAACGCTGAAGGAGTCGGTGGAGGGCTGGAAGTATGACAAGTGGAGCTACTATACCCTGCACATTGCTACCAAGGAGCAGCCGCAATATGCTTGCGATGACCCCTGGGTGAGCGAAGCGTTCATGACTATCTTCGGCTTCGAGAGCAGCGACCAGGTCCTGGCCCACTGGGACAATGTGATCGCAGGCAAGGTGGGTGATAATTTCGGCGGCCATTCCACCTGCGAGAGCTTCTTCGATCCCCACCTCGCCCGAATGCCAGGGCACGTTTCCTTTTTCCAGATGCATGCTCCGTACGAAATTGAAGGCGGCTGGGAGACACGGGGGAAGGAGCTCGAGGAGGCAGTGCTGGACAAATGGCAGCGGGCGGCTCCCAACATGACGCGAGAGAACATTATCATGAGGGTCGCCGAGAACCCGGTGGACATCGAGACCCGTTTCCCCAATATGCGCCGTGGGGGAATCAAGCACGGCGACTATAATCCATTGCAGCTTGGTTATTTCCGTCCCAACACTGAATGCTCCTCCTCCAAGACACCCATCGAGGGTCTCTACCTGTGTGGTGCCTCCGCCTATCCTGGCGGTCTGGTCACCGGGGGGCCTGGCTATGTTGCTGTCAACAAGGTGGCCGAGGACATGGGGATCAAGAAGTGGTGGACGCCTACAGCCGAGATGGAGAAGTACGTTAAGACCTATATGACGTGACATGGAGGGCAAACATGCTAATCTAAGCGGGAAATGAGCACCCCGGTGTGAATGCAGCAATTTAAGGAGCTGCGTTCTAGAAGTTTATTCCTGCAATAAAGAGGGGGGTTGGTGGAGACATCAACTCCCTTCTCATTTCCCGCCATTCCAGCTATAATGCCCTCGAAGGAGGCGGCTATGGAAAAGCAGCAGTGGGAATATAAAGCAATTCCGGTGTCGTTAGAGGTGCAAGTAGCCCGCTTTAAGGCTCGTCGCGAAGGCGCAGCGCCCAGCGTAGATAGTATTGAGGATGTGCTGAATCAATACGGCGCTGATGGATGGGAATTGGTAAGCACCTTTCTATGGCGGATCGAAGACGAACCCCAGGTTTTTACCATTCTCAAGCGACCTCTAGTTGTGTAGTAGTCATTACAGCTTCGTCTCGGACGTCCCGTTTAGCCGGATAGTGCCCACATCGAGAAAGTCAATTTCCGGGCAAACCCCCAGCCAGCCTGAGGCGTCTTTTCGTGTCGATCCTCTGTGGAATTGCATTTACCGAAACTGTCAGAAGGAGGTCTGTATGGAAGGACCCGTCGAAAAACGTCTGTCGAGGATTGAGGAGGGCCTTCGGGAAATACAAGAGGCGCAGGCCACACTGCTGGATGCCGCTGCCAATCAGATGAAGGTGACTGAGGTTCAGATGGATTTCATCAGCACCCAGATAGAATCAACCAAGCTTCAGTTCGAAGGGTTATTTCTGCAGCTAAAAATGGCCATGTCCTTCGGTCTGATATCACTGCTTGGATTCTCAGTCGCTGTATATGCTCTGGGAGTATCGCTGGATGACGGGGGGATCAAGACCGTCGGCATGGCGTATATCGGTGTCTCGCTGTTTGCCTTCCCTGCGAGCTTTATAGCCTGGCTCCTGGGACGGACCAAGAGCCGCTGGAAGCGTGAGTCTGAAAGCTAAGCGGCATGTCTGCGTGCGGTCCAATAAAGAAACAAGCCTGGAAGAAGAGGATAAGACTAACGAATGTCCCGAATGCCCAGAACAGAGCATCCAACACGATACTATCTCTACGGCAAGCCGTGCCGTCTCCTGTAGTCTTCCCTCCACGATTCCCCGAAGTTCTCCCGCAGGATTCTTTCGATATCCTCCTCTGAATGCAGCCTTCTTCCATCAGCGTATGTATAAGACTGGAGTGCTAGACTCACCGAGTAAGGATTTCCCATTTCCAAAACAGGATCGGGAAAACTGACTTTATTGAAATTCAGAATGTGCTCAAATAAGACCACTGCCTCAATCACGACCTGCTCACGAGATCGCTCATCAGGATAGCGTTTTTGGAGATCGATCTCCAAGAAGTAGCGCAGCCATTCGCCATGTAACTCCTGTCTCGAATACGTAGTGCAAGCTTTAACGAACCTGTAGAATCTGTCACGGTCTAAAGGGTGTTCAAATAGCGCGGCTCCCCTAAGCCAGGCTGAATAATACTTCCTCACAAGATCCGACATCCGATACTTAGCCGTCATTTCAGCATATCCTCCGCGCGTAAGAAATTTGGGCGATTGCTCAGTCGGTGGTTGTTTCCCTGGCTCAGGCCATTATACCATAACCGTAATCGGTACCGATGTCGGCACCGCATACGGTAAACCCGATCCCGCTATATGCTAGCGTGAGGAGATGTAATGGTGCTGTCTGGAGAATTAACTTCCAGTTAACTTGTCGATGTCTGGAGCAAGTCCCCGACCGGTCGACGCGCCAACCGAGCGCAAAGCGGTCAAGCCTGCGAAAAAAGGCGAGTCAAAGCGGAAGTCCGACGCACAGGTCGCAGCTTCGAAAGATGAGGCCAGTTTGGGCGAGTTCGTAGGTGACATGAAGGGGCTTAGCAGTACTTAGGATTGAGAACTCAGCAACGAGGTTCCGAGAGGCGTTTCCATCTCTTTTTCATTGACTATCGAATGCTATCGCCTTATCATAACGCTAGGGGTTCCGACTAGCATGCAACATGCAGATAATTATGACATTATCATTATCGGGGCCGGTCCAGCAGGATGTACTGCCGCACATGAATTAGCAGATGAATTTGATGTATTGTTGATAGACAAAGGAGACCTGCCACAAGACAAACCCTGTGGCAGTTTGTTAAATGAGGACTCTATAGATATTCTTAAGAATTGGGAAGGTGTTAGTGATATTCTTATTTCACCATCTTTCGTAACATTGGGGTATATCGACTTTGATAATAAGATAACTGTCAAAACAAAAAGACAGTTTTGGAATACAGACCGAAAAAAATTCAGTTCATGGTTACTAAATAGATTGCCCCAAAATGTCACCATTTCATCGCACACACTTTTTAAGGATTTCGAGGTTGTAGAGGATAAAATAGAAGTTATAGTAAATCGCCATCGCAGTCTAAAATTGAAAACAAAATACTTAATCGGAGCAGATGGCACCACATCGACTGTAAGAAGGGGCATCTCAACGATACCACCAAGAAGAAGCACCCTTTATCAAGTTCTTGTAACAAGCAGTGCAGAGACGAACAATTTCACATGGTTTGTTTTCGATACCTCAATCACAAATTATTATTCATGGGTGATACCAAAAGGAGACCATACAATTATTGGAACTGCAATTGAAGGAAGAAGTAAAAGAAATATGGACCTGCTTTTAAAAAAGCTTTCCCAAGAATTGAGAATATCGACAGAAGTTTTAAAAACAGAAGGGCATCCGGTGATAATAATCGGCAATCTAAATGAAATCGTATTAGGCAGTGATAATATCTTGTTAGTCGGTGAGGCAGCAGGTTTTATTAGTCCATCCAGTTTTGAAGGGATTAGTTATGCGTTACAAAGTGGATTGATGGCGGCGCAAGCAATAAAAACCGAATCCAACTCTGTTATTGATACCTACCGCAAGTTATGCAACCCCATCTGTCGAAGATTATCTGATCAATTAGAAAAAACCCAAGTAGTTTTTGATAAAGAAAAAAGAAGTGCATATTTGAAGAGCGTTATGAATGAATAATGAGGGCACCGGGAGCATCTCAAACCAGGAGATAGCGCAAGAAGGGATTGCAATCACCTCACGGCATGGTATAATAGCTCCCACAGTCAAGCCATCGCCTGATCTGAAAGACACCATCGGTGGGAAAACATTAGAGAGAGGATATGAACTGTGAAAGCCGCTGTACTATATGAGCCCAACAGCCCGTTGCGGGTAGAAGAGGTTACCCTTGATGAGCCACAGGACCAGGAAGTGGTGGTGAAACTTGTGGCTATTGGAGTGTGCCACACCGATCTTCATGTTATCAAAGGTGTTGATCCCCTAGTATGCTGGCTGAGGCTCAATTTGCATTGATCAACTCAAAAGGAAGGGGTAACCGCAAATGACAGCATTAGAGGAATTGACCAAACCCGCTGACACCCTAACTAATCCTTACATCGAGCGCTGGAAGGAAAAGGGCGGTAAGGTAATAGGCTACTATTGTACCTATGTGCCTATAGAAGTGATGCACGCTGCTGGCATGCTCCCCTATCGGATGAGAGCCACGGGAAGCACCAGTAGCGAACTGGGAGACCTTTATTCAGACCATTTAATCTGTACCTTTGTCCGCCACTCCCTTGACCAGGCAATGAGGGGAGAATACAAATTCCTTGATGGGCTTGTTGCTGCGTTCAGTTGTGACCATATTCGCCGCATGTTCGATGTATGGCGCTACGGCAAAATCGAAACGGCCCAGCCTCCCTTTTATTTACGCTTTCTTAGCGTACCGTTTACGGCTGATGATGCCGCGGTTGAGTGGCTAGCAGCTGAACTGGAGCGGTTTAAGTGGAGCCTGGAGAAGCACTTCCAGATGACCATCACCGATGACGACCTGCGCGAGAGCATAAAGGCCTACAACGAGAAGCGCAGACTCCTTAAGAGCCTATATGAGCTGAGGAAAAAGGAGTCGCCCCCAGTCACTGGCGCTGAAGTATTGAGGATTGTCATCGCCAGCACTGCAATGCCCGTGGAAGAATTCAACCAGCTAATGAAGAAGATGCTCGATGAAGTCAATGGTCGAGATGGTTTTTCAGATTATAGAGCCCGGTTGATGCTGGCTGGCGGTGAACTTGAGAACCCCGCCTATATAGAAGTCATTGAAGAGCTTGGCGGGCTGGTGGTCATCGACTATCTATGTTTTGGCGTCAGGGACTTCTGGGACCTGGTTGACGAGGATGCTGAGCCCCTTGTGGCCCTGGCCAAGCGTTACCTCTACCGCATTTCCTGTCCCCGCAACATGGGGCATCGTGAAAGGGTTACATTCATAAATGATATGTTAAAGGAGTTCAAGGCTGATGGGGTTATCGTTGAGCGGCTGAAGTTTTGCGATGCCTGGGGTGGCGAGGGCGCTATGTTGGAATGGAAGGAGAGAGAAGCCGGCATCCCCTGCATGGTGCTGGAAAGGGAATACCTGATGGCTGGTCTGGGGCAGCTCAGAACCAGGGCTCAGGCTTTCTTGGAGATGATAGAGAAGCGTTAGAGTGGCAGATAAGAGCGCATGTGGAAGGGGTGGAAGGCTCTTCTGGGATGCTAAAAATTTGAGCTTATTATTGCAAACAGGAGGTTGATGAAATGGTAGAAAAGTATGCCGACCACAAAGAATTGTTAAACCTGATGAACTTTTTGATGCCCCTTATTTCCAGTAACGAAGATCTAAGACACCAACAGGCAATCATAATGTACAACAAATATTGGATTGAGCTGGTGCTTAAAGCGGAGGAGGAAGGGGAGAAGATCGTATATAATCAGTTTAACATGTATGCAGAGTTGTTTCATGTCTTCGATCTAGTGCCAGTTCCCCCTGAGATCTGGACGCTGCTAAAATGCGGTTTGAGAGATGGGTATGGCATGTGTGAGACTATAGATGCCGCGCATGAAGCCGGGATTCACCCCGAACTCTGTTCTGCTCATAAGTCGGCGATCGGAGACCAGTTGTTGGGGAACCGGATACCTCCGCCAGACATGATCGTCAACCCAAGCTTTCCCTGCGATAACACTAAAATAGCCTATCAGATTTTAGCCGAGATCACCGGAGCCCCCATGTTGGTCATGGATTGCCCTTATTTTGGGCCTGACATCGATGAGGAAGCTGCCATGGAATACTGGGTAAACCGGGTGAAGGAACTCATCCGCTTTTTGGAGGAGCACAGCGGCAAGAAGCTGGACCCTGACCGGCTCAAGGAGGTGGTCGAGGAAGCCAATCGCGCAGTCGACTACGCATTGGAATATGCGTCATACAGGCAGTTAAAACCTCTGCCCCAGCCTGGGCCTGGGGGTGGGACGGCCATGGGTGGCATGAATTTAATGGGACTCCCTCAATACACGGAGCTGATGAAAGGATTGCTCGACGATATCAAAGACCGGGTAGCAAAGGGGAAGACGGCGGTCCCAGAGGAAAAGCTGAGGCTAAACTGGTTCTACTTGCATGCCTTTTACGATCGCGATGTTTATGGATGGCTGGAACGTGAAAAAGGAGCAGTGTCGCCGATTTCTTTCGCGACTTACGATCGCCTTGAGGTCATCGATACCTCCACTACGGAAAGCATCATCAGGGGGGTGGCTAGAAGGCTGCTGCAGTTCCCCATGGGGAGGCAGGGCACCGGCTCGTCAGACATTTACATCGACGACTGTATTGATGCGGTCACACGATGGCAGTGCGATGCCGTTATCCTCTCCGGGCATGCCGGCTGCAAGTATATCAGGGGACTCATTGGCCTGCTGAGGGACGAGCTTCGGAAAATGGGAGTTCCCTTACTTGTCTTTGACGAAGATACCTTCGATCCCAGGGTATCACCTCCGGAGGAGTTCCATCCGAAAATTGAGGAGTTCGTGGACATGTGTTTAGCGAGCAAAGAATAAATAAAGGGAAGTCTATAGCATGATTGTTGCCGGCGCAAGCAATAAAAACCGAATCTAACTCTATTATTGATACCTACCGCGAGTTATGCAACCCCATCTGTCGAAGACTGTCTGATCAATTAGAAAAAACCCAAGTAGTTTTTGATAGAGAAAAAAGAAGTGCATATTTGAAGAGCGTTATGAATGAATAGTGAGAGCACCGGGAGCATGTCAAACGAAAGCGTCAGCATAGAGGAACTGGCCAAAGCGCGAACCCCGTTGGAGCTACTGTACTGGGTAGAACTGAAGATGGATCAAATTGGATCTACTGATGACGGGGAGAGAGCGCTAAGGCTGCGCGAGGGCCCTGCAAAGCAGCTTATTGAGGAAGTCTACCCCTTGGCGATATTTGGATGGCACAAGTTTGGCAATACCGACCGAATACTCCTGCAACCGGTCATTGGCAATCAAAGCTATGATGCAGTAGTGACCGACCTGACATGTGAACCTAGCTCTCTGAGTTACGTTGAGATCACCCAATCTCATGAAGGGGAAACCGAATACCTGCGGAGGCTCGATCTACAGCAGCGTGGATTCACCTTCGGGCATAGTCCCATCACCAAGAAAGGCACGAAAAAGACCGGTCTGCAAGTCTCAGTAGAACCCCAAGTCGTCCATCCCAGTGACGTCGCGAAAGATGAACTGGAGAGGATTGTTGATGCTGCAAAGCGAAAAGCAGCTAAGGATTACCCTACCAACACGCCGCTCATCATAGTCTTCGATGATGATGGGTTTTTCCAACGAGCTACCGATGATGCCACCCTGGATGCTTTTGTTAAGAAGCACATTCTGAATCTAGACCTCAGGTTCTCGACGCTCTATCTCGTTGGCCGGCGAAAGAATGTCTTCCGAGAGTACAGCCTAGGCAAAACGTAGCAATTTAACAAGTCAATGCAGGCTACCAACCAGGGTGGAGCGACGAGATGGCGGGCATCTGGTTCAGGAAGCCTTGTCCACGCGCACTGCGGCTACCTTGAATTCCGGAATCTTGGATATCGGGTCGAGGGCTGGATTAGTCAGGAGATTGGCTGCACTCTCGACAAAGTGGAACGGCATGAATACCACGCCAGGTTCGATGCTATCGGTAACCATGGCGTCAGTCTCTATCTCACCTCTCCTTGAGGCTACCGTGACCAGGTCTCCACTCACTACCCCCAATTTCTTGGCATCCTGCGGGTTGATCTCTATGTAACTCCTGGGGAACTCAGCGTTCAGGGTTGGGGAGCGGCGGGTCATACTGCCCCCATGCCATTGGGATGACACTCTGCCCGTGGTCAGGATTAAGGGGTATTCTTCATCGGGTTCCTCTGCCGGCGCTTCATGGCCAACATCCTGGAATTTCCCTTTCCCCCGGCTGCACTGGTCTACATGCAAGATCGGGGTACCAGGGTGGTCCTCTGCGGGGCACGGCCATACTAAGCCCTCGGGCAGGTTTAGTCTTTCATAGGTCATTCCCGCATACTGGGGGGTCGCCTTCCGCAACTCCTCAAAGATCTCTTCAGCAGAAGTGTAGGGGAATAAATTGGCGAAGCCCATCGCCTCAGCCAGACGGCAGATAATCTCCCAGTCCGATACCGCTTCTCCCGGTGGTTCCACAGCCTTTCTTATTAGTTGCACTCTGCGCTCGGTGTTAGTGAAGGTGCCTTCCTTCTCTGCCCAACAGGCCGAAGGCAGGACAACATCAGCCAGTTGAGCTGTCTCGGTGAGGAAAATATCTTGCACCACCAGGAACTCCAGGTTTTCCAGGCCTTTCTTCACATGGCTTATATCCGGGTCGGACAGCATGGGGTTCTCCCCAACAATATACATCGCCCTGACCTTGCCCTCTGCGGCGGCATTGAGCATCTCCACCACGGTCAGGCCTGCCTCGGAGGGAAGGTCGGCTACGCCCCAGAGCCCTGCTACTTCTGCTCTTATAGCATCATCAGTCACTGAGCGGTAGCCCGGGAGCACATTGGGCAGGGCGCCCAAATCGCAAGCTCCCTGAACATTGTTCTGCCCCCTAAGGGGGTTTACTCCAGTGCCGGTCCTGCCCAGATTCCCTGTTAGCAAAGCAAGGTTGGCTATGGACATTACATTGGCGGTGCCGGTAGTGTGCTGTGTTATCCCCATAGCATATACTATGGCACCGCGCTCAGCCTGGCCGAAGGTTAAAGCTGCTTCTTCGATGTCCTTTGCCTTCACCCCTGTGATTTGTTCTACCTGCTCCAAGGGGTAGTCTTTAAGTGTGTTAGTCAGATCTTCTATACCCTCAGTTCTCTGGGCAATGAATTCCTTGTCTTCAAGCCCATGTTCGAGTATAGCCTTCATGATACCGTTGAGCAGCGCTATTTCAGTTCCGGGCTTAAGTTGGAGGAAAATATCAGCCTGTTTAGATAACTGGATAACCCTGGGGTCAGCTAAAATAACCTTGGCACCTCTCTCCTTGGCCTTGATGATTTCCCTGGCTACCAGCGGGTGCTGTGATGTGGTGTCTGACCCGATGACCAGGATACAGTCCGACTGCTCCAGATCGCCTATGGGGTTGGTCATAGCCCCGCTGCCCAGGCTTGCGACCAGACCAGCCACCGTAGGGGCATGGCAGAGGCGGGCGCAGTGATCAATGTTATTGGTGCCGATGACCGCCCGAGCGAACTTCTGTATTACGTAATTCTCCTCGTTGGTACACTTAGCCGAGGAGAGGATGGCCACGGAATCTGGACCGTGCTGCTCCTTTACTGCGCCCAATCTGCTGGCTACCAGTTTCAGTGCCTCCTCCCATGAGGCTTCCCGGAAGGATTCTCCATCCTTAATAAGGGGCACGGTCAACCTTTCTCGGTGATGAATAAACTCGTGGGCATTCCACCCCTTGATACAGAGTTTGCCTTCATTTACCGGGTGCCTCTGCCACGGTCTGGTGCCAATGACACGGTCATCTTTCGCCACCAGTAGCAACCCACAACCGGCGCCGCAGTAGGGGCAGATGGTGGGCACAAATCTAACCAAGTTCTACACCTCCGGCCTTCGTCTCTTCCTCGGTGAAAGTCCCCAGGGGGAGAGCATCATCGATGTTGATTCCAGCCTCATAGTTAAAGATAGAACGCAGCTCGTTATGTAGTTGGTGATAGAGCCTAGTTAAAGGGATCTCCATGGGGCAGACTGCCTCACACTGCCCACAGTTAAGGCAGCTATCTGCGATGTGCATGAGACGGGTGAGATGGAACAGCCTCGGTGGCGGCGTCCTGCCCCGTTCCACCCACACCCTGTCGGCATCGAGGGCACAATCCTTGCAATAGCACAAAGGACAGACATTGCGGCAACCGTAGCACTTAATGCACTTGTCGAATTGGCGCAACCAGTAATCTAGCCTTTCCTGGCGGTCGGTTTCCAAGTCGGGGAAGTCTTTGTCCTGCCACCGGGCTGCCCTCTCCTTAATTGCTGAAGCGTCAACCGTACTACCCTGACTCTTCAGATTTGCTGCCGCCAGTATCTCTTCCCCTCTAGGGGTATTGGCAGTAGCTCCGTCCCCATCACAGCTTATATCCGCCATGCTGGGTATCGGATATCCGCAGCGGCGACAGTTTGCTGAGAGCAACGACTCATCAAGAGCTTCCTTCTTGCCCCCTACCTCCATGCCGTCATGGAAGATATAGACCTCTCCCTCTTTGGCGTTTGCGGGATTGACGGTGCCGTAGCATTCAATCCCAATTAGGTAAATATCGTCTCTATTGACCTGGTTTCTTTTAGCTAGCTCGATTACTCCTCGGGCGTCACAGGAGCGAGCTACTAACCCAATCTTCTTTCCCTTATCGCCATAATCAGCCAGGATGCTGGCCAAGCTATACGGCTGATATGAGGCCGCGGTTATCTTCACAGCATCTGCTGCGTCGGTGATGAAGGCAGGAACCACATCCCTTTCATCAATGCCTGGGACAAAGGCCAGAACCTCATCAACCATCCCCTTTTCCAGCACGGTGTGAACAATCTTCCTCACTGTGTCTCCGTATCTCATCCGCTGCTTTCAGCCCCCTCTTAGCGGATTGGGTCCCAATTGTCGAATGGTCGCAGTAAATGACTCCGCGATATCAGCGAATCTGGTGCCTTCGGAGGCAGAGACCCACTCCAGGCGAACTCTATCCGGGTTGATACCCAATACCTCGAGCATTTTCTTCAGGGCAATCACCCTTCGCCGGGTGTACATATTGCCTTCTATATAGTGGCACTCACCGGGATGGCATCCCATTACTAGCACGCCATCCACCCCCATCAGCAGTGCCTTGGTGATGAATTGCGGATTGACCCGGCAGCTACACATTGTTCGGATGGCACGAATGGTTGAGGGATACTGCAACCGGCTCACTCCAGCCAGGTCAGCCCCGGCATAGCTACACCAGTTGCAGAGAAAGGCGAGTATCTTGGGTCTGAATACTGCAGTAGTCATACCAGAGCCTCTATCTGAGCGAGAATCTGTCCATCCTCAAAGCCGCCCGTGGAACAGGCACCAGATGGGCAGATGGCAGCACAGTTCCCACACCCCTTACATTCTAGCTCGCTAACTACCGCCACCCCCTCTTGTTCATCGAACGATATAGCGTTATAGGGGCAGACCTGGATGCAAAGCTTGCACCCGGAACAGGCGTCCTTATTGATGAACGCTATAATGCCACCAGCAGGGATAGCCTCCTTGGAGAGTATGGTGACAGCCCTGGAGGCAGCCGCCTGAGCCTGGGCGATGCTCTCATCTATAGACTTGGGGTTATGGGCCAGGCCGCACATGAACACCCCGTCAGTGGAGAAATCCACCGGGCGAAGCTTCATGTGGGCTTCGAGAAAGAAGCCATCCTCATTTAGAGGCACCTTGTACAGCTGGGACAGTTCCTTGTTGCCCTGCGGGGCCACTGTAGCCGCCGCCAGGGCTATGAAGTCGGCATCTAGGAGCAGGCGCTGGCCCAAAACAGGATCGGGCACACTGACCCTCAGGATGCTCTTACCCCCCTCTTCAACCGCCTCCACCTGGGGCTTATCATCCACGTCATAGCGGATGAACTTCACCCCCTTATCCGCAGCCTCGCGGTAATAGTCCTCTCTGAAGGCATAAGTCCTCATATCTCGGTAAAGGAGGTAGATATCCATCTCCGGATTGAGCTCTTTCAGCTTCAGGGCATTCTTTATCGACTGAGTGCAGCATACCCTGCTGCAATAGGGCCTCTCCTCATCCCTTGACCCCACGCAGTGGATTATCACTGCGCTCTGGGCGCTGGTGATATCGGTATTGCCCTTGGTGATCTCCCCCTCCAGTTCCAGCAGGGTCAATACCCTGGGGTCTTGCCCGTAGAGATACTCCTTGGGCTTGAATTCCTCGGCCCCGGTGGCTGCTTG
>JABUBL010000043.1_pt1 | contig 24169 bp, 17 predicted proteins | sample 7240371 | NCBI WGS metagenome assembly JABUBL01 (sample SAMN07256343, study PRJNA390944) | subsurface metagenome | isolation source: Methane hydrate marine sediment | place: Pacific Ocean: Eastern North Pacific, ODP site 1244 | collected 2002
GCTTCCAGAGATAGGTCATCCACCAGCTCATCGTACTTCAGAATATCCAGTAAGTCTTCGCCGTGGTAATCGTATACATCCAGAATACTGAGCCAGAAGCGATTTTCCTTCAAACTGGTTTCCCGGCCCCGGCGCTGGGTCTCCTTGACCTTCGTGAGATACTTTAATGTGGTGCCAAAGGTCTTCAGGCTGTCAAGCTGCTCAAACACCACCGCCGTGAGTTCCTGCACCCGTTCCGGCGCGCAGCCGAAGTGGATTGTAAAGCGGTAGCGCTCCTCGGGGTAGTGTGATGGGACTGCCCGGACACTCACACCGTAAGTTCCGCCCAGGTCCTCACGTAATACTTCCCTCAGTTTGATACGCAGGACTTGGGTCATAGATCCCAGTTCATAGCGGTTCAGGCGGTTCCACTCAAACGGGCCGGTGAGCATAATCCGGGTCAGGCTCTTGGCTTCCATTCCTTTGGCCAGCTGCTTGGTTACTACCCCATCGGGAGGTCTGATCCCCACATTCCTCCACGACTCGCCCCGATCCAGGGCTGGCAGTCCGCCCAGGTAGGTCTGGACCAGCGGCCTGATTCCCTCCGGTTCGAAGTTGCCTACCAGAATAAAAGTAAAGTCGCTGGCATCGGCAAACCGGTCCTTGTAGAAAGCGTAGGATTTGCCCAGATCCATTTCTTCCAGCAGGTCCAGCGACCAGGGGCGTCGGCGGTGATGGTATTGAGACATGGTCACCTGAATAGTATCCTGAAAGGCGGCTTCCGGACTGGCGCTCTTATTTTCCAGGAAGCCCCTGATCTGCTCCGTGTAGGCAAGAAAGGCCGTGCTGTCTTTTCTGGGCGCGGTGAAGTATAAATAGATGAGCTGGAACATGGTCTCCACGTCCTGGGGTGATGCCGAACCGGTCAGCCCCTCATGAAGCTCACCGATAAAGGGCGAGACCCCGACCATTTTCCCGGCCAATCGCTTCTGGAGTTCGACCTGATTGAAGGTGCCAACGCCCCCCTCTCTGATCACCGCTGCCGACGTCATCCCGGCCACATAGTCCGCTTCACTGATGAGAGATGTCCCGCCATCGCTGTAGGCCGTAAACAGGATTTGATCATTCTTGAAGTCGGTAGGTTTGAGCAGGACCCGAACACCGTTGGCCAACTTCCATTTATGGAGGCCCAGTTCTTCAATCGTCTCTTCGGCAACGATGGCTGCCGGTGTGGGTACCTTCGCTACCAGCGGCTCAGCGGATACGGCGTCGTGGTAGGGATCAATTGTCGTCGCATCCACGGCATCGAATGTTGCCAGAAGTGACGCTTCAGCCGGGACACGAAGCCCCTCTTTCTCCGGGATGTTGACCAGGATGACCCGATTCCGGTCGGAGAGCCATTCCCGGGCCAGCCGGTTGACCTCCCCCACCTGGATGCCCGGCAGGTACTGCTGATACAGTTTATATTCATATTCAATGCCCGGGATGGGCTCGTCGGTAAGAAAGTGCCGGATGTATTCGCTGGCATATTGCACGGATTCTGTTTTATGCCGTTCTTCATAACCCCGCTCTATTTGCCGCAGCAGGTCCATTTTCTGGCGCTCCAGTTCGGAGGCGGTAAAACCGTGACGGGCGACGCGTTCGGCCTCTATCAGCAATGCTTCCAGCCCCCGTTCAATACCATTATCCCTTACCGCGGCTCCAAGTAAATAGACCTTCTTGGTGCGGACAAAGCGAACCTGACCGGAAAAGCCATACAGGAACGGTGCGTCCGGCTTCCTGGTAAGCTCATCCAGGCGCTCGTTCAACATGCCGTTGTACAGGCTCCGGATGATAGTCTCATTATAAGCGCCGTGAGTGGTCTCATCTTTAATGTCCTGTTTGTAGTAAACACTGACCCTGGAGCCAGTGGCTTCGGGGTCGGAGGCGATGGCCACCAGGGATTCGTCATGATCGGGTACCGGGAAGAAGGTGCGCTTCCGGGGCTTTTCTTCCACCGGAATGCTGCCGAAATGCTTCTTAATCAACCCCTCAATCCAGTCCTTATCGAAATCACCCACGGCTATTACGGCCATGAGGTCCGGTCGGTACCAGTCGGTGTAGAAGCGCCTGATGGTGTCATAGTGAAAAGTGTCCAGGACCGCCTTCTGACCGATAGGCAGGCGCACCGCGTACCGGGAATCCTTGAACAGGATAGGGAACTGCTTATCGCGCATCCGGGCTTCAGCCCCCCGGCCCTGCCGCCACTCCTCAATGACCACGCCGCGCTCCTTCTCGATTTCCTCGTCCTCGTAACTCACACCACAGGCCCAGTCCTCCAGGATCTGGAAACCCTGTTCAACAATTTCAACGCTGTCCGTGGGCAATGTCAGCATATACACGGTCTCGTCGAAACTGGTATAGGCGTTTATCTCCGGCCCGAAGCGCATACCGATGGACTCCAGGTAGTCCACCAGCTCCTGTTTGGCGAAGTGTTCGGTGCCGTTGAAGGCCATGTGTTCGGCCAGATGGGCCAGCCCCTGCTGGTCATCGTCCTCCAGCACCGAACCGACGTTCACTGCCAACCACAGCTCGGCCCGCTGCTCCGGCTTATGGTTTACGCGAATTATGTATTTCAGCCCATTCTCCAGGGTGCCAACCGTCACCTGCGAGTCAACGGGCAGGGGCTTGCCCGGCCCGGCGGTCTGCTGCAGAACCGCACAGGCCACCAGGCAAAGAGAGAGCAAAGTAACTGTGGCTACGTAGAATCGCTTCATAAGGAATCCCCTCTCCCTTTTACGAGTTTCTAGTTTCGGGCTTGCCCGGCGCTTGTCCGGCGTAATATAGTGTAGCCGGGTAGGCGACAGCCGTAGACGGGTTTCGAGTTGTCAGTTGTCCGTAATCAGTCGTCCGTGGACTATAGCCAGTCACCAATCACCAGTCACTAATCACCAGTAACCAGCTGCAAATGCACCTTCCTTGTCCGGGGGCCGTCGAACTCGGCGAAGAAAATGCCCTGCCAGGTGCCCAGCACCAAGTCGCCGCCCTCCACGATCACCTGCACCGACGCGCCCACCAGGGACGACTTGATGTGAGCGGCGGCGTTGCCCTCCAGGTGGCGGTAGTTGTCATCGAAGGGGATGACCTTGTTCAGCTCCATGGTCAGGTCGCGGATGACGTCGGGGTCGGCGTGCTCGTTGATGGTAACGGCGGCGGTGGTGTGGGGCACGTAGAGGGTCAGCACGCCCGCGGCGACGCCCTGCTCCTTGAGCCACCGTCGCACCTGGGCGGTGATCTCTACGAATTCAACGCGGCTGTTAGTACGTACGGATAATGTATCCATGATAATAAGTTACGGGTTCCTGGTTTCTAGTTTCGAGTTGTTAGTTGTCAGTCGTCAGTAGTCCATAGTTTACAAATCCTCACAAGCCATAATCCCCATTCATTCAACAATTTTCAATCTTCAATACCCCCAGTTGCCCCCATCATGTCTTCCTTTCTTTCTTCCTCGCCGCCGGGAAAAGGATGTTATTCAGGATCAGGCGGTAGCCCGGTGAGTTGGGATGCAGGGCCAGGTTGGTGGGGGGATCGCCGACGAAGTGTTGGTAGTCTTCCGGGTCGTGGCCCCCCAGGAAGGTGAACGTGCCCTTACCCAGGTTGCCGTGGATGTAGCGCACTTCCTCCGTGCCTTCCCGCTCACCCAGGATCACCACGCTTTTCTTCAGGGTGCTGCGCCGGAAATTAGTGGTCTGCCCCATGAAGCCCTTGATGACGCCTACGTGGTTCTGGGTGAGCATGGTCGGGACGGGGTCGTACTTGGCGGCGAACTCGAATAGGGTGAAGTAGTCAATCTCGGCTGAGCGGGTGAGCGGCTGATGACTCGGCGGTATATCGATGCTGGAATATTCATAGATTATAGGGTCGGTGTAGACCTGGTAGTTCTCGAACGCGATCCCCTTAGAGAAGTCCAGGCGGGCGCTGGGGTTGGGGTCGGGGGGTGTGCCATCGAAGGGGATGCCTGCGATATCCACGTCCCGGGCCGCCAGGGCGATGTCCCAGCTGTCGGTGGCCGAGCACATGGCAAACAGGAACCCGCCCTTGACTACATACTCTTTAATAGCCCAGGCCACGGTTTTCTTCAGGGCCGGCACGTTGGCAAAGCCCAGTTGCTGAGCCAGGGCCTGGCACTCCTGCTCCTGCTGTCGGTACCAGGGGGCATTGCGGTAGTTGTACCAGAACTTGCCGTGCTGTCCGGTAAAGTCCTCGTGGTGCAGGTGCAGCCAGTCGTATTTGGACAATCCTCCCGACAGGACCTCCTCGTCATAGACGGTGGCGTAGGGCACTTCGGCGTAGGTGAGTGCCAGGGTCACGGCATCGTCCCACGGCTGCTTGTTGGGCGGGGTGTAAACGGCGATGCGGGGAGCCTTCTCCAATAGGACCACATCCATGTTATTGTCTTCAAGGGTGGCATAGATCTGTCCCAGCCCGGATGCGTCTACCGGCTCGGTGGTCACGCCGCGCACCTGGCACTCGAGCTGAATATCCGGCCGTGCATCCGTTAGAAATGAGCCGCCGCGGTAGTTGAGCAGCCACTCCACGTTGACGTCCTGGTTTAGGGTCCAGAAAGTCACCCCGTAGGCCTTCAGGTGGTCCCGCTGGGTCGCGTCCATCGGGATGAGCAGCTTCTGCGGCCAGAGCAGGTTGGCTGACAGGATCAACAACAGGGTGACGGACCGGAGCATGCTTTAAGTTTCTAGTTTCTAGTTCCTGGTCCCCGTTATCCAGCATCCAGCCCCGCCGGGCTCCCCGTGGCGGGTACGCCCAGGGTTGGCGGGATTCCATCCAGCATCCAGTATCCAACATCCAGTATCCAACATCCAATATCCAATATCATTCCGCTCCCGGATTGAGGGCCCGGTAGCGCAGGCGCACGGCATCGCCGTAGATGCTCTGGGGATAGGTGTCCAGGAAGGCAAGGTAGCGTGCGGAAGCCAGCTCGGAATCCGCCAACAGGTAGTCAGCCATCTCGGCGGCGAGCAGTTGCCCCAGCTCGGAGAACTCCGTCTCTCCGGGGACGGCATGGCAAAAGCCCTCAGCCTTCGCATAGTCGCCCTGGAGCGCCTGAAGGTGGGCCAGCCGGTATTGGAGAATGGGTGCGACGGGCGTAACCTCCGCTTCCAGGGCGGCGGTCAGCAGGGCGATTGCCTCGCTGCGCCGGTCCTGACGGAGCAGACGCTCACTCTGCACGAATGTGTGGTACTGCTGCGGCCAGTCCTGGAACCGACGCACCAGGGTGGACAGCTCCATCAGGTCATTGAAGTACGGATCACCGGGACCCAGGGCAGCCATCTGTCCCCCGATATAGGCCAGGAGTGAGTCCTGGTCCCCGGAGAGGAACAGCAGTTCTACGGCCTTGACCTCCACCAGGTTCAGCTGCTCCCTGGTCTTCAGCCGGGTAGCGGCCTGCCGGCGCACCTGCTCCGCCGTTTCCAGGTCCCCTTTGGCGATCCAGACATCCACCAGGCGCAGAAAGGCTTCCGGGTGGTACTGGCCGGCGGAGCGATTCGCCAGAATAGCCTGGAAATCATCAATAGCCCCATCGAAGTCATTGAGGATAAGGTACCTGATGTCCCCCAGCCGCAGGCGCGCCCGCGGATTCCGCCAGGTAGCGATCAGCGAGTCATACAGCATTATCGCCTGCCGCAGGGGATCGAGCTGGGTCTCCGCCACCCGGATATAGGGAAGAGCAAAAAGGCGGTTTTCCTGGCAGAAGCCGGAAAGGGGCAGGTTCACCTGGTGGACTTTACTGCGTGCTTCGTAGATCCCTGCCAGTGCCAGGATTGCCTGCTCATACAGGGCGACGGCCTCAGGATTGGCGAGCAGCTGCTCCATAACCTGCTGTGCCAGGTCCCACTCCCTTTCAGCCATCAGGTCCCGGCCCAGGTCGAACCGCTCCTTTGGCTGTGCACCCAGCTGCGGATACAGCTCCACCACCCGGTTGAAGTTCCGGTGTTTGAATTCCACACCGGCCAGGATGCGCAGGGCGGCCGGTGAGCCATGGCTGGTGAGCTTTTCCCGCAGCATGGCGATTACCTCCGGCTCGACGGGAAACTGGAGTATCTGATTGATTACGCTGCTGACGGCCTGGGGTTGGACGGAAAGGTAGCGCAGGAATTCCTCGGTGGCCAGGTCATAGCTCAGCCGGGCGGCATACAGGCGGCCCATATCAAGCGCGAAGAACCCGGAATCGCTCTTCGCCGCCCTTAGGCGCTCCAACAAAGCTGTACCTTCATCAATGAGGTTGTTGGTGAACAGACGGGTAAGCACCAGCCGTTCGGTCATCCGGTTGCCGGGGAAGCGCTGTATGATATTCTCCCACATCTCCAAGGCCTGGCTTTTCTGGCCCAGGGCCAGCCGGACGTCCCCCAGCTCCACCAGGCTTTGGATGTCAGCGGGGTAGCGGCGCAGATGATTTTCAATAGCCTGGAGCAGTTCATCATATCGGGCGGAGATTCGCAGGAGGTGCTTTAATCGCTGGTAGTAGCGCACGTTGCCCGGAAACTCCTCGACCAGGCGTACATAGATGGCAAGGGCCTGTTCCGTGTTGCCGGCTTGCTCCAGCTTGAGTGCCAGGTTAAACGACTGCTCGGCTTCCCTGGTGGCCTGCCCGGCTAGGGCCCGCCCGGTCAGGGCCTGCCGCGCCGGTATCTGGTCGCTTATCACAGGCCCGGCAGAGACCATACCGGCTGTCAATAAGGCCAGCAATACAATATAGGATTGTGCCTTTCCGATCATAGGACCCTAACGGTCCGGATTTGATCTGCCGGTCAGCCGCTGGAAGTAGTTCTGGATGATCACCTGGTAGCCCTGCGAATAGCCGGTGCGTAGAGCCTTTTCCATGGCCTGCATGATGAGGTCTTCCCGTTCGCCCAGGTTGGCGGGCAGGCCGGAGGGACCGGTATAAGTAAGGATCTGGGCAGGAGCTTCTCCCTTGCGCTCTTTCTTGAAGTCCTGGACAGTGAGCGACTTCTGGCTGTCCAGCAGGCGGGTTACGATCTGCTGCTGCCGCTCCAGTGTCCGGCGTGTAACCCGGCGCCGCTGGAAATTTTTGATCACCTCCTCCATGTCCTGGAGAGCTTGGCCGAGTCCCCCCTGCTTGCCGCCGCTCTGGGAGGGGTAGTCGTCCAGAATCTGCTCCAGAACCCGGGCCAGTTGCCGCTGACGGGCTTGCAGCCGACGCATGAGCTCGATCCGCGACATGCCCGCCATCTGCCCCAGCTGCATGCTCAGGGCCTGTTCGTTCAGACCCTGTTGCCCCTGGGTGAGGTTCTGCATTCGCTGAAGGAATTGCTCATACCCGGAAGCGGAGCCGCTCTGCTGCATCACGGCCATAGCGTTGCTTAGAGCCACCGCCGTCTCGTTAAGGGCCGTCATGCTCTCCCGCTGTGACCGCACCGCTCCCGGGGGATCATTGGCCGCCAGGCTCTCGACAGCCTTATGCATGGCTGCGTTGGCTCGACCCACCTTGCGCCCTACCTCGGGCGTGATATGGAACGACTGGCGGCTTAAGGCAATCAGTTGCTCAATAAGCCGGGACATACTCCTGAGCAGCTGGTGTTGGGTCTCCGCGGCCTCCCTGACTCGGGGCGAATTACGACGGAGCTTCTCGGTCTCAAGAAACAGCCGCTCCTGCTGCTTGGACGTGGTCAGTACGCCGCTTATAGCCCGCTGGAACTGTGTCAGCATCTCGTTGACCGTTGCCCGCTGGAACTGTTCCCGGATGGCTGCCGCTTCATCCCGAAGGGAGCGCAGCAATTCTTCGCTCTGTCGCAGCTGGGACTGACTGGCAGCCATCTGCTGGCTTTGCAGAGACCGGGTTCCCTCCTGGAGGCTCTCCTCCGTCTCCCTGGTCAGGTCGGAGTTACGGAGATCGCTGAGCTGCCGGGCCGACTCAGGACTATAGGGCACAACGGCTTCGGCTGCCTCGCCCATGGTTTCCCGGACGGCGTTCAGGGCCCGTTCCTGCTCTTTGTGACGGGCAGCCAGGTCACGCAGCTGCCGGGAAGATTCAATCTCGTTCCCCGGCTGAGATCGATCATCCCCAGCATGCTCCTGCTCTTGCTCTTCTGCGGTGTGGTTGAGCTGTTGTAGCAGCTGCTCTTCGGTAGCCACCATTTGTTCCAGCCGCTTTGCCACCTCATCCATTTTCATCTCCGCCAGCGCCCGGCGGAAGATGTCCAGAAAGCGATCCAGCTGGGCCTCAAACTCGCTGGCCTGAAACTGCATATTCTGCAGAGCGTTCTTGAGCCGCTCGGGGTCCATTTTCTCCAGGGCATCCCGGAGCCGGGCCATGGCTTCTTCCAGCTCCGAAGTCATAATCTCCTCCAGCAGGTTCTGTATCTCGTCATACTTCTGGAGGATTTCATCACTGAAAAGGCTGTTTTCCTCGGCCTTGGATCCCAGCTCCGCGATCTGGTTCTGAACCGACTCCATGGCCGCGATGACCTCCTCCAGGGTTGCCAGGACTTCCTTGCCTTTCTGTTGCTGCTCCCAGGATACTTGCTCCTCCCCTCGGAAAGCCAGTTCCATTTCCTCCAGGAGTGCTTTCACCCCCTCCAGGTCTTCCAGTACATCTTCCGTTATGGTGGCGGCTTCATCAGAGCGCTCAGCGGCCCGGGCGAACAGGTCAGCCAATGTAGGAAGCCGGGCGATCAACGTGCCGGAAACGGCTTTCCCCGGGCCGGAGACAATATTATTGTCGTAGACTTCGATATGGAAATGGACCTCGTCACCGGGTACCAGGTTGAGCGGGCTCAGCTCCCATACGTGTGTAACCCGTTGGCTCCGCCTGGCGGGCAGCAGCTCAGGAATGCCGTGGGTGTAGATCCGGTCGTCCTGGGTAAGGTATTCGGGATGGCGGATTTCAAAAGTAACCTGCGCCCGGCTGAAACCGAAGTCATCGGATACATCAAAGTGGATGGGCACCATCATGGATTCGTCCAGATCTACTGTCACCTTCGGTAGTATCATAGAAAGAATAGGCGCATAATCCGGAAGGGCGGTGAAGGTATAATGGATGGGATTGGCGTTGATCACGTCCCGTGTGTCAACCACCGAAATGATCATGCTAGTGGTCTGCTCCAGAGTGAAGCCGCCATGAATTGAATTTCCTTCCACAGTGAGGGGGAGCTCTGCCCCATCCAGGTTAAGGAATGCTGAATCAAGGGGCAGGTTGGTCCTTCCCGTGAGATTTACCTGGCTGCCGACGAGGGCGGTAATATCGGCCACATTTCCCCCCACCTCCTCGGGCGGTTCGCCGGTATATTCGGGCGCGGTGATAGTGAAACTCAGCTCCTCAATAACGGGACGGTCGATGAGGGTGATGGTATGCGCCAGCGAGGTGATTTGATCCCAGGGGGAGAACCAGGCCGGATTGACAAACCGGGCGTAGTAACGGACGTCATCGCGGATACCCTCAAACCGGTAGGCGTAACGGTCACCCTCCAGCGGCAGGTTGGCGGTGTAGGCCCGGCCCCGATGGTCCTCCCAGACCAGTTCAACAACCAGGGGTACCGCACCAATAGCGGTAAAGAGCACCTTGGTGGTGTCACCCCCGAGGACCTGCGTATCGCCTATCAGGGAGAGGAGGATAAACGGCGTCGGGACCGGGTACTCCCGCTCGGGATGGAGCAGGCGCCCCGCGGCCTGGGACATGGCACCGGGGGCGATAGCCCACGCCAGTACCAAGAGCCCCAGCACAGCCCCTGTCAGCCGCCAAGGCAGCCGGTAACGGTGGGGGGTTAAATCGCGTAGTTTCAGTTCTTTGAGACGTCGGGCCATTACACCTACTGACCGGGCGAGGAGGTCGGCGTTAGCCGGAGCTTCCGGGGCAGCCAGGCGGCGCTCTAGCTGCAAAGCGTTGAGAAGCCGGTCGGCTGCGGTACCCAACTGGGCCCCAACCCGGTCGGCAATGGCCTCGATCTGCACCCACGGCCACCAGCCGCGCCAGGTACCCAACCACCGCAGGATAATTACCAGGACCAGAAGCAGCATCAGGTCCATCAAACCCCACATGATCACATTCCGCACCGTAGTGGATAGGTAAAGGTGGCGTTCATACCATGCACCCGTAGTAAAGAAGGCAGTCAACAGCATGGCGGACAGAAGCAGATCGTATCCCAGTGTGAGGCGCGCCATTCGGTTCCGGACCCGCCGCAGAGTCTGCCGTATTGACTGATCGGTAATCACCGGCTTAAAGCATAGGTGATGATGTTGGCCCCCATCTTCAATGCCGCCTCCCGCAGCTGGGGGACTACGTCATGTACCTGCGGATCCTCCCAGCCGTCACCCAGGTCGCACTCGTAGGTGTAGAATACAATAAGGCGGCCTTCGTGGAACAGCCCCAGACCCTGGGACCGCTTGCCGTCATGTTCGTGGATCTTGGGCAAACCATCGGGGAAGGGGAAGACAATGTTGAAGATGGGGTGATCGGGAGGCAGCTCCACCCAGTCCTTATCGGGGAAGACCTTCTTTATCTCCCTCCTGAAGGCACGGTCCATGCCATAGTTATCGTCGGCGTGGAGAAACGCCCCCGCTATGAGGTGGGACCGCAGCAGGGCCGCCTCTTCATCGGTGAAATGGATATTTCCGTGTCCTGTAAGGTAAAGATAGGTACTCCCCCGGAAAGTGTCGTCACCGATAACTGCCCGGACCTCTTCAGGGGCTATGCGGATACCGGTCTGCTTCCGGGTATAAGCGATCAGGTTGGGCAGGGAACTGGGGTCGGCATACCAGTCACCGCCGCCTCCGTAGTGAAGTCTGGTGATAGTCAGCGCGCCCGGCCCCGCCTGGCCCTGACCTGGGACTGGCATCAGCGTGATTATCAGGCCTGCTGCCAGGCCTAAATGAACCAGGCCTGAATATTGGCCGCTGCGAGACTCTAGCCGGCTAGTCATAGCGTTCCTGGAAAAAGGGCGGCTCAGTCTGCAAGGTGGTATGTTCAATTCCCCACTGCTCCCTTAGCATATTCTGGGTTTCCCGCAGGCACTGGGGCCAGTGCCCTGTTTTAACGCATTCATCGCTGAGCTGGATATGGGCACTCAGCGCCAGCACTCCCGACGATATCGACCAGATATGTAAATCATGCAGGTCAACAATATGTTCCCTGGATTTAAGTGCTTCCAGGACCTGGTGATAATCGATTTCAGGAGGCGTGCTTTCCATGAGAATATCGATGGCCTTCATGAGCAGGTGCCACCCACCCCGGAGTATGAGGACGGCGATAAGCACACTGACTATGGTATCCACGGGTGTCCAGCCGGTAACAAGAATTACACCACCCGCTACCATAGCGCCGATGGAGCCCAGGGCGTCGGACAGCATGTGCAGGTAGGCTCCTTCCAGATTGAGATTGGTGCGATGCCCACGGCCGATAATCAGGGCGCTGCCCAGGTTGACTGCCAGCCCTACCGTGGCGATAGCCAGCACCGGCCCCCCGGGGATTGGCTGGGGGTGTCCGGTGCGGCGGATAGCTTCGACCAGGATATAGCCGCACAGCAGGATAAGGGTGGTGCCGTTAGCCAGGCCGCCGAGGATCTCGGCCCGGAGATAGCCGTAAGTGCGGCGGGGGTCCTTGGGCCGTAAGGCCAGCCAGCTGGCGAAAAGAGCCAGGCCGATTGCACCCACGTCGGTGAGCATGTGTCCGGCGTCGGATAGCAGGGCCATGGAGCCGGTGATCAGTCCACCAAAAAACTCCACCAGCATGAACGTGAAGTTCAATCCCAAAGCCCACCATAGTGCCCGGTGGTGTTTTTGCCTGTCGATTGTGGGCTGCTGTTGATGCGGTTGGATCCTCATGGGAACCGGAATCTACAACCTCCGCCTGGGATTGGTTAGGAATTTCGCAGCGGATGCTACTTGCAGGACTGGTCAGTAGTTATTTCTTGCCGGGTTGGGGCTGAACCTGGTTGCGGCCGTTTTGCTTGGCTGCATAGAGCCATTTGTCGCTGCGGTTGATGAATTCGTCAATGTTGGGATCGTCTTCGTACTCCGTAGCGCCGATGCTGATGGTGATGTCCTTCAGAACCTGCCCATCGACGGGAATAGTCAGTTCGGATACCTGCTTGCGGAGCTTCTCGGCCAGAACCAAGGCCTTATTCAAGCTGGTTTCTGGCAGGATGATCAGGAACTCTTCACCCCCGTAACGACCGACAAAATCACTGCGGCGGGTTTGTTTCTTCAGGGTCTGGGCCACTTCCTTCAGGACGATGTCTCCGATGAGATGGCCGTAGGTATCGTTGACCTTCTTAAAGTGATCAATGTCGATCATCAGGAGGGAGAGATCCCTCCCATACCGCTTGGTACGCTGTCTTTCAACCTCAGCCTGCTCAAGGAGGGCGCGCCGGGAGAGGATATCCGTAAGCGCATCGTACATGGCCATGTGGGCCAGTTCTTTCTGCAGCTGCTCCTTCTCCCTCAGCAGTTCCCATTTATCCCGGGCGTTAATCAGAGATTTAAGTAACAGGTCGTAGGTCAGGTAGGCCTTGGGAATGTAGTCATAAGCGCCGCTCTTCATGGCCTCAACCGCGGTTTGCTCATTACCGGATCCGGTGACGATCACCACCGGGGCGATGTCGTGGTCGGTTATCTCCTGCAGCCATTCCATGCCCGATTTTCCCTTAAGCCCCAGATCAAGGATAAAACCATCCGGGACGTGGCGCTTCAATGCCGTTCCCATCTGCCGGGTGTTTCTGGCCTCCAACACGTTAAACTCCACCTTGCGTGATTGGCTCAACATGCTGCGGACAAGTTTGCGGTAAGCATCATCATCATCATAGACCAGGACGGTCAGTCTCTCCCTCTCGCTGGTCCGGCTTTTACTCTGAGATCCGGATTTTGACATAAACTTAAATAAACTCAACCCTTAGCTTAAGAATGATAGCAAAAACTCTATACGACCCTAGTTGAATGGTGATATTAAATAAACTATACATCCATTGGAAACATCATTTTTTCCCCGTTAAGTTAAAGTAATGTGCTGCATAAGAAAGGTTTTTCCGGGAGCTCAAAGTCGGTTCCCTTCAACTTCCCTGCTCCTGCTATGCCTAATGCTTGCCGCCCTGCCGGCGATAATCCCGGGGCAGACTTCTCCCTGGCGACCCAATCCCATCGTGAGATTCTGGGACCTGCGCGTCAATCCCCTGGAATTCCGCACACCGATCCTGCTGATGCCTTTTGATGTGAAGGGCAGCGTAACAGTCTACGGTGGGCCGGATATGTTCCGGGCTTTTCCCCTGTACCTTTTGCGGAGGGATCACTCAGCGGTTATCCTGGACAGCACCGAATCGGAGATGACATCCATCCAGTCACTTTTTTCACGATTGACATTTGTCTATGACGTAGACCTGGTGAAATTCAATCCGCTGTACCGCTTTTTGCCCTTCAGCATAGTGGATGTACTGGTGGGGGTAGGGCTGCGTACAAACCAGATTCCTTTCTCTCCTGCTTTGCCCGGCAACTGGCCGCCAGGCGATTTCGACTACGAATTCGCACCCGTCTTCCACCACCTACTGGCGAATATGACCGTCGGTTACCAACGATCTGAGAACTGGTACGCTTACCTCCAGTTGAGCCGGGGTATCGCCGTGGGAAGCGTTTACCGGGCCAGCGTCATCAAGCGGTACCTGGGAGGGTTAGGTTCCAGCGCCGACTTTGCCGTGGGGCTTAAATTTTTCCGCCCCGGGTCGGGTAGAGTCAGATACAGCTGGGGTGGTGAACTGCGCTACTATTCCCTGGATGTTCCCGATCTGGACGATCCGGACCTCATCTCGCCTATCGAGGGTCTCCAGGTTCGCTGCCTGGGGCTGTTCTTCACCTTTGGTGCCGTTCTAGGTGGTCGCCCCTCGGCCGCTGACCGGGCCAAGCGGGACCTGTACTCCGGTGATTACATGGCCGCCGAAGAGAACCTGCGCGCTTTCCTGGAGCGGTATCCCCGGCACGGAAAAGTGCGCCGGGCCCGAAGGCTGCTGGCCCTGGCTGAAGGGCTGGTCCCTTACCAGCAGATCGACCTGGCCCGGACCCTGCAGCAGGAAGGCCGGCTCGAAGAGGCCCTCGGCTGGCTCGACCGGGCGGAGACCAGGGCCGACTCCACTCTTATGACCTCAGTTGACCAGGGCCGGGCGGAAGTTGGTTATGTCTATCTGGAACGCGCCGACCGCTTTCTGCGGCAGGGCAACCTCGATAGAACGGATCAAATCCTGCGGACCGCCAAGCTGCTGCTGCCGGCTGAGGAGATCCTGATTGAACGCTACGAAGCCGAGGTGCTTATCCGCCAGGGCCATAACCTCCGCTCACAGGGGGCTTTCATCGCCGCCCTGAAAAAATACAACCTCGCCATCAGCGCCGACACCTCCCGGCGGGTGGAGATCGAGGGCTACCAGGTACGCATAGCCGAGGACCTGCTGCGAGCAGCGGAAGCGGCCTCCGAGCGGGACGCGCTGGCCCTGGCCCTGGAGTCACTCAAACTCAGCCAGACCCTGGATCCCCGGCGAAAGATCGAGCTGGATAAGATGATCGTGGAATTGGAACGCCGCCTTGAGCGCCTGACCCGGGGTGAAATCCGCCGCAGTATGGAAGACCAGATGCAGGAAGCCCGGGAACTCCGCCAGAAGCTACCCCCCTCCAAGCCCCGCATCGGCCTGCTGGTGGCCCAGATTGAGGATATCCTGGGAACACCCGATCACGTGACCCAGGAAACCGACCGCTTCGGCATCAACCACCAGCTGTGGGAATACAAGGGCGGAGAATACCCAGGGCTGTATTATTTTGAGAACTACATCCTGACCAGGGTGGAGCCGCTGGGGAGGAAGTAGCTGGGGGCATTGTCGATTGATGAATGATAAATGTTGATTTACCATATCGGGTAGTCAGTCAGTGAATCTTATATATACCTCTCCCAACCCGCTGTACTTCTCCCCGCTGAGCCAAATTCGTTAAATATCTTCGTATCCAGCATTGATATTTAGGTTGCCCCCCTGGTTTCCAATGAATAAGGTACTGTGAGGTCACGAGATTAGTTTGCCGCATTTTATCGTAAATCTCCCGAAGAGGCATTTCTTTTCCGTTCGCACGAAGGATTTCCACTAGAGCAATCTCCCAGGAACTTGTCATGGTATACACCCTTTCTGCATATCGTTCTCGAATATGTACACATACCCTTAAAATTACAGGATGAATGGTTTGAAGCTAATTAAAATATTAATATCCGACAATTGCCCAATGGATAAAATAGCGGTGCCCAATGAATAATCAAATTCTCCAAAAGCCTGTTCAATCTTTTGTGAAAAGGTACACGGATGCTACACCGGAGGCCATTACTGACCAAAAGGAACGGGCAGAGCGAGTGGCTTACTACCAAGCATTGACAAAGGCCCGGTTGCTGAAAATGACCGAGGATGACCTATACGAGTATATTGCTAAGCTGTAGGCCATGCTTATCTGGGGAAACAAGCAGTACGTCGTCGATAAAATCATATCAGATAATGGGTTTCATATTTTCACGAAGGAGCTTGCAGAGCTGGTCAGGGGAAATGAATGGGTCGATAAGCGTTGGGATCGTTTTCGCAAGGAGATTAAAGGAATAGGACCTGCGTCGGCCAGCGAAATACTCTGTCACACTCACCCCGAAGAATGCGCAATCTGGAACCGTCGCGCCTATGTAGGGCTTAGGTATCTTGAGGTGCCAGACCTGCCACGGCATGATTATCAACTCACTGGTAAAGTCTACTTGCGGATTATCGATGTCATGGGAAGTCTTATGGAGGAATTACGGCGGGTGAGCCTTTAGTTCGCCAACCGGCGAACCGAAGGGGACGCAAAGGGATTTTAGCCACGAATTGACACGAATTAGCGCGAATAAAAAGAAACTGAACCGTCAACTCTTTGCGGTCCTTGCCTAGTCGAATGCCCCTCTGAATTAACTGCCGATATTCCAGGGAGACGAACTCCGTGAGGAAGTATGTGTCTATATTGAACATCGTTCTACACAATTACCGATTAAGCTAATGCACAATGATTATAGTAATTCTAGACCAACTAAAGATCAATAATTACAATTGCCTCGAGCTTGAAACATCACCCACTACTTCAATGGTGAACAGGCGTACACTATTTTCTTGACATGGTATACAGATGTACACTATATTGCATATGCATGGTAATATGTGCTAATCGGACCCAAGAGTCATGAAGGACCGACTCACAGAGAAGCAACAGAACATTTTTGAGTTCGTATACAAATATATCCAGATGAATCATTTTGCGCCCTCAATTCGCGAGATCGCTGAGGAATTTAACTTTGCGTCTCCATCGGCGGCACAAAAACACTTGCGCGCTCTTGAAGGTAAAAACATAATCAAACTACATGGGACAGCAAGAGGTATAGAAATACTACAAGCCCCCAGCCCGTTATCTGACGTGGTTCCCATAATCGGAAGTGTACCAGCAGGCGCGCCCTTACTTGCTGTCCAGAACTTCGAAGGCTGGCTAACCCTTCGGGAACTCTTTGGTGAAATCAGCAATATATTTTCCCTCAGAGTGAAAGGGAGTAGTATGACGGGGGTAGGCATATTCGATGGGGACTTTGTAGTTGTACGTCATCAACCTAATATTGAATCTGGGGAAATTGGTGTTGCTCTTGTAGGTGAGGAAGGTGATGCCACTGTTAAGAGGGTATTCTTCGAGAATAGAAGCGTTCGACTTCAGCCTGAGAACCCCGCGTTCAAACCAAGTGTTTTCCCCCTTGATAGCGGTGATATACGAATCATTGGAAAGGTAATCGGAGTTATCCGCAAGGTGTAACATGGCTAGAACGAATCAATTCTATACTGTTAAGGATGTTCTTCGGGAAGCAGGCATAAGCCGCAATACTCTATATAATTGGGAGCGCAAGAAAAAAATCCCTAGCCCCAAAAGAAATCTATATGGTCATCGTGTCTATACCATTCAAGAGTTCAAAGCAGTTGTTCGTTATGCCAAGAAGGTATTTCTCCCCATTTCCTAATAAAAAATCAGGAAGGACTAACGAAAAAATGACCATGACAACTTCTAAAACCAGTAAACTTATCTCTAATTCCATCAGTCAGCATCAAGGATATTTAGATGTTACCTTTCAGCCCAATAAGCGGGATAGTATACACAGATGGTATCCATATGTCGAGGGATATTCCGGTAAATTTGTGTCGAGGATATTAAACGAGCTAGGGATAAATCGCGGGAATGTTTTTGATCCATTTGGAGGATGTGGAACAACAGCAGTTGAAGCTTCTTTGATGGGGATCGATTCCCTTAGTGTTGACGTAAATCCTCTTATGTGCTTCGTTGCTGAGGTAAAATCTTTCTTTAAATATTCGAAACGCAGTGTTGATTATTGGTTTCAACGGCTAATGGAGGAAATGGAAGACTTCTCTCCGGATAACACTCCTGCGGACATTTTAAATCCTCTATTTTCCGATAAAGCATACTTTTCGAGTCGTGCTCTGGAAGAAGTATCTTTCCTGAAATGGAGAATAGCGCAAATTAAAAACCGACCGACGCGCATGTTCTTTCTACTTGCACTAGCCTCGATTCTAGTAAAAGTGTCGAATCTAAAGCGTGCACCTGATCTGAAATACAGAAATGATAATAAAATACTGCCCAATCCATTTGAAGAATTCCTTAAAGCAGCTACATGGATGCGAATGGACTTGGACGAAATACCTAAGACAGCATTAGGAAAGGCAACTATAGTATGTGATAACATCAAATCGCCTCGGAGACTTCCTTCTCGATCTTTGCCTAGATTCGACGTTGCAATTACTTCTCCACCATATTTAAATGGAACAAATTATTGTCGCAATACAAAAATTGAACAGTGGATCTTAGATTTTATTCGAGAAAAGGAGGATCTCGCACGCCTAAGACGTGAAATTATTACAGCAGGTATTAATTCAGCTCATATGGGTAAGCCATTGGCTACACCATTTAAGCGCGTCAATGAGATCGTTCAAAAGATTGCCATAACAGCCTATGACCGCCGGATACCCGTTATGATTTCCTCTTATTTTAAAGATATGCATAAAGCAATGACAAATATCCATCGTCTCTTGGCCGACCAGTGCAACCTCATTATGGTAATCGGAGATTCTTTTTTTGGTGATACATACATACCAACAGATGAAATTCTTAGCGAAATTGCAGGGGGGATTGGCTTCAATACTCTTGAAATGCGGACGGTCAGAGAGCGACGCTCCAGAAGTGGCTATCCCCTAAGAGAAACTATATTATTCCTGAAAAAGCAGGGTTAACACATGCAGCTTTCAGATAGATCATCACGCCACACCCAGAGAATTGGTGCATCTAGTGGATTTAGTCTGCATTATAGGGGCTCAGGTGTTAATCAAGAAAAAATGGACTTATGGATTAAACGTTTCTTTCACAAAAAGGGGAATCTACTCCGCCAGGCAATGGCTGCCAGCGATTTCGATGCGATAATGAGTGTCGAAGCAATTGCAGCAGGCGAATACTTACCGGACCGCCCCAGGAGTTTATCAGGTGCAGCAGCCTATTCTAGAGAGAAACGAAAATATATGAAAGACCTTGGTTTAGCGCGGGCTGACGATTTGATCCCTGATAGATTATTCCAATACATACAAATACTTGAAAGTGGTGGTGATAGAGTAGGGTTTCTTCGTAGCCAATCAATGAAAATGAAACTTATGTGCCCCCAGTCTGCTAATACGACTTGGACACCAAAACAAAACGGATATAGGCATTACAGGATACGTCCTCTCGTCATGTTTCTTTATGCTATAAGACAATCTCAATTACGCAAGACAGAGGCCAATACAGATGATCTGACACTTTCCACATTCCGTTTTTTTACTCCTCGTGATAAAAAGCGCGTTGATGAGAATTTCCTTATAAGTCATATTGATGCCTATTTCGAAAGAAAGGCGACAGAAGGTATTGACTACGAAAGCGATTTTCGTTCACTTATGGCCAGGGTAGAACGGGACTTAGGATACAGCCTCACAAAAGATGATGAACATGCACTTGCACGTAAAAGCCGGAATGCTGGTAACGAAGTATATTGTACAATCATATTTCTTCGCGATCTTGGGCTTATAGAAGCGACTAAAACATCTCCCGACCACTGGTCTTGTACACAACAGACATACGAGCGCACATATCGACTTGAATTTAACATTGTAACCTTGACAACTGATGGGGAACATGCTTTAGCAGATGCTTTATCCAAAGTTCCACTTTGGTATGCTGATCTTGTTGATATTTTTGGTTCTCAATGCTTCAGAGAAATTGAAATTGTCCATCGATTAGCCAGAGGGCATCAGCTCAAAGCAGATGAAATTTCAGATATTCAAATCCAGGGACTAAATCAGATCGGGATTGTTTTATTACGTGAAAACGAGATATACCGTGTTGAACAACCCCCTGTTTTCGAACTTCAATACGATATGCCTAAGCTCTGAGATGAAACTTGAATTCCCTATCATTACGACACCGGTTAAGGATGACTTCCTCACGAAGTTTCAGCAACTGGTTGATTCTGATTTCAAAGAGCTAATCCTTATCGCCCCTTTCGTTGATGGACAACTAATACAAAATCTTATGCTTCGATTCCCATTGAGTGAAAGAAAATTGACTATTGTTACCCGGTATGGTGATCTCTATAAAAAACAAAAAAAGAATCTTAATATCGCGGTAAAAAGACTCACTAAGATGGCAAGGAAAGACCCGACACTATCGCAACGGGTCATATGGTATGTTAATAAGAGAGTACACGCAAAGGTTTTCATTGTGAACTGGGAATCAGTCTTATTTGGTTCTCAAAATTTAACTTACTCTGCGCTTAAAGAAAATTATGAGTTGGGAGCGTACTTCGAAGACCTAGCCCAATATAAAAGTGATCTAGAAACCTTTGTTAAAGCCGTAATCAGTGGGAGCACACAGACTCTTTTTCCTACGTAGATATAGCTATGCAACAGATTCTATTTGAGCGACAACATGAAAACCTAACTACTGATGAAGAGCGTATAAAGCTATTTTCAAACTTTCCTTATAAAGAAGTCCCATATTCACGTAGAAACTGGGGACATCCTTGGCATTCATTTTGTTCGTATCAAAGCAAACTCAAACCTGCGATTGCTTATTTTCTCATAAAAATATTCACACGCGTTGGTGATCGTATCTTAGACCCTCTTGCTGGCGTTGGTACTATCCCATTTGAAGCATGTCTCCAAAATCGTATTGGTATAGGAGTTGACATTAATCCTGTCGCATTCAATTGCATGGTAAACAAGGTAAATCCACCTGAACCTAAGGACGTTCATAAAGTTGTCGATGAACTTGCTGATTTTCTTACGGAGTATGAGATTACAGACATCGACTATTCGTACATCTTGTTGAAGAACATCAACGGAAAGCTCGAGGACTACTTTGATCCAAAAACTTTTACAGAAATCTTAATAGCTCGTTCTTTCTTTCTTAGTAAGTACGATCTTACTATAGCAGAGTCATTTGTATTGGCTTCTCTCTTACATATCCTGCATGGTAACAGGCCCTATGCACTCAGTCGACGCTCGCATGGGTTGACTCCTTTCTCGCCATCAGGTGAGTTCGTTTATAAGCCATTGCTCAAGCATTTGCAAACTAAGGTTAACCGGATGTTGGCGACAATTCCCTCCACATTGATTAAAAAAGGGGAAGCCTATCTAACTTCTGTATTCAACTATCAACCTAACGACCAAGTGGATGTGATAATAACATCGCCTCCCTTTTTTAAAAGCACAAGGTTCTATTTGAATAACTGGATAAGATTATGGTTTTGCGGCTGGCAAGATGAAGACTTCAGTTCTTCAAAACGGAATGACTTTGTTGAAGAACTGCAAGCTACGGATATTTCCATTTATGAAGACATCTTTAAAAAGTTTCATCAATTCTTGAAGCCTGGAGGCCTATGTATCTTACACTTGGGTGCGGGGGCAAGACATGATATGGGCGTAGAAATCGCTCCGTTTGCATTTAAAGCAGATTTTGATAAGCTTGCCCTGATTTACGAGGATGTTAGTCGCCAAGAATCTCATGGAATTACAGATAAGGGAAGGACAATACAACACCAATTCCTCTTCCTTCGTAAGCGTTCTTAAGTGGAACTCTAGCAATAGCATTGCTTCCTCTCATTTGCTTGGAGATAGAGTTCAAATCCCTCACATCTACCAACTCGATAGGGTGGCACTTGACTCAAGCCTCAAGAATCTCGCGCACCAGGCGCATCTCGCGAACGACAACCCGCCGCTGCCGACGTATATTCCGGCGCTATGATAATGCCGCCGCCATATCGCTCCGCGAGTGCTCCCGCCGCTGGTTTTGGGGCGGATTATTTTTCAACAGGGTGATTTACGCCTCTCGTCGGGCAAAAACTTTAAAATGCGGAATTTTGTAGGGGTTTTGTTGAATTTTGCACCGCAAGGAATCCATCCGGGACATTCTGCACCGTCGCCCTTAGTGCCCGCCAGTAAACTAAACACCACCTCAACAGTGCTCTCGTCGGGGGAAGCCTTGAAAAAAACGAATTTTGTAGGTGTTATGTTGAATTACAGGGTGTTTTCCTGGCCCCTTTTGGAGACCAGCCCGCGCTCCCCTTCCCCTCTTCTACCGTTCTCTTCCTGCCAGCCTTCCAGCCCCCAGCATCCAACATCCAATATCAAACATCCAACATCCAGGCCCAAGCCCCCAGCCCTTCGACAGGCTCAGGGCGAGCCCCTAAAGAATCCTATACGCCTTGAGTCCCCACAGTACTTCAGACAGCGTCACTTTGAGCACGCCGAAAGTGGGGACGGCAAACAGCATCCCCAGGGGGCCCATGAGGGACCCGCCGATCATGATGACGACGATGACCACCAACGGGTGCATCCCCACGCTGGCGGACATGATCTTTGGAGAGACGAAGAAGTTGTCAATCGCCTGGACGAAGAGGAACATGCCGATGATAACCGCGATCATGGCCAGGCTAATCCCCGCCGGTTGGGAGGTCATCAGGTAGACGCCGATGGCGGGGACCATCCCCACAAAGGGGCCGATGAACGGGATCAGGTTGGCAAGTCCGGCGAGCATGCCGATGATGACAAAGTAGGGGATTGCGACCCCACCGAACTGGGAGATAAGGAACAGCCCGATGGTTGAGAGGACGCCTACCGTAAGGGCAGCCATCCCCTGGCCCCGAAGATAGCCGCTCACCTGCTTATGTATCTTTTCCAGCAGGTTGAGGATCATCTCGAAGTAGGCGTTAGGCACTGCCCGCACGAAAGCCACCTTGAAGTTCCTCGATTCCAGCAGCAGGATAAAGGCGAAGACCAGAACGAGGACCAGTTTGCCAACCATGTCAGCCAGTTTGAATACAATCCCAGCCAGGCTGCCGGCAAGATTTGAGAGGAAGGCGGGAGGCTCCTCGACTATTGAAAGCAGGTATGTGTCGACTTTCGGGCGCAGGGACTGCGGGACGAACGCCAGCACCGATTCCTTCAGGTTGTTGATAAGCTCCTCAAGGTTTTTCCCTTGAAAGGACGAAACCAGGGTGTTCGCCTGTTCGATCAGCGTACCCCCTAGTATATATACCGTTCCGACTATGATGAGGATGATTGTCGCATAGACTGCCAGGACCGCCAGCAGGCGACGGCCGCCGAACCGGGTTTCCAGCCAGTTGACAAGGGGCGAGAAAATGCTGGCCAGCAGCAGGGCCAGGACCAGCAACAGGAGTATAGGGGCTACATGCCGCCACAGCAGAATCACTGCCGCCAACGGGAAAATGATCTGCGAGCCCCGCATCAGGGCCTGGATCAGTCGCCGCGCCGGAGTGGCTGCCATGCTAGGAGCTCATTGCCAGGTAAGGCCCCGGCGCTCCCTTAAAATGACACCGCGCCTATTTCGACCCACCGCTGGTCTGCTTTTGAGCTTCGATGAGCAGATCGTTGGTTTTGCGCAGGCGCCGGGCGATGACTTCCGCCAGGTTCATGAGGATCTTGTTGCCCAGGCTCGGAAAACGGGTGAGGATGTCTTTCAGTTCCGGTCGGAAAAAAGCGATGATTCTGGTGTTCGCAATAGCCAGGGCTGTAGCCGAGCGGTCGGCTTCGTCCACCAGGGACATGTCACCAAAGAAATCGCCATCACCGAGCTCGGAGTAGATGATCGGGTTATCCGGGTCCTGGTTGTTGACAATCTGTACCTGCCCCAGGACGATGATGTACATTCCGAGACCGGGATCACCCTGCTGGAATATGGTCTCACCGGCTTGGAACTCCCGCTGGTGAATAATGTTCTCTATCTCCCTTATCTCTTTTTGTGACAAGCCGTTGAAGATAGGAACGTTGCTGAGGGCCAGGGCGGTTTCGGATAACTGTTTGCCCTGCCGGCGAAAAATGTTTTCCCATACGGCGTTGCGCATGTCGCTAAGTTGGCCCTTGGATAACTGCCATGTCAAGGACTGGAGTTTAAAATATGACTCCTCCCGAAAATTTGCATCCTTAATTCTTATCGTTTTAATTCATATAGTGATATGGGAATCGATAAGCGGATATTACTGGTTTTAATGAACGCTGTTTTTTCCCCTCGGCCTCGCAGTGACTTGTATGAAATGGAAATGACAAACTGCGATCATTTAAACCTGATCGCTTCGAGGGAACTCCAGGAACGGTATTCCTTGACGACCGCCATCAGATCACGTAATTTGGCAGTGGCTCTTTTAAAAGCAATGCCCGTGGATTGACCTGTAACTCAGATCCTTCAATCTTACTCAGTAGGGAGCCATATTCGGTTAACGCAGCGCAGGCCTTTCTCGATTATTCGGGATTAAGGAAGCCTGTTTTAGTTGAGAGGCACCCACCGTTCCTAAAGGACGGGGTCTGGAGTGCACGTTGGTTTGCGGGCATGTTTTTTGGGGTAGCCTTTCCGTGAAAAACCACGCCCGCTTCCGCAGTTACACGTCTTGGATAATCTTCGCCGTGATAGCCTGAATAGCCTGCTTAGGTCCCCAGACAGTTAGAACGGTCATATCCTCCTCAAACGTCCGCTCTTGCACCTCCAGCGTCCGATAGACTGTGCTGATCAGCCGCGACTGATGGGAGGGAATCCACAACCGGCAACGATCATAGTCATGGGT